>Ga0193753_10001532_pt1 | contig 19615 bp, 17 predicted proteins | sample H1c2metaG_FD_144925 | JGI IMG/M metagenome (GOLD analysis project Ga0193753, IMG submission 144925) | Soil microbial communities from a riparian zone of the East river system, Colorado, United States - H1c2 | ecosystem: Environmental > Terrestrial > Soil > Riparian zone | place: USA: East...
CTCGACGAACCCACCTCCGGCCTCGACCCGAAGCAGATCAACGAAACACGCGAGCTGATCAAGAGTCTCGCCGGCGAGCACACCATCATTCTCAGCACCCACATCCTGCCCGAGGTGGAAGCGGTCTGCGAGAAAGTCATCATCATTAACAAGGGCAAGCTCGTCGCGACCGATTCCGTGCAAAATCTCAAGAACCGGGCGGGGGTCTCGAGCGCCGTTCAGGTGCAGGTAGACACCGCGGGCGATGCCGATGGCTGGGCGGTCCGCCAGCGTCTCGAGCAAGTGTCCGGTGTCAGCAAGGTGCTCGACCGCCCTTCCCCAAGCGACTACTTCATCTTTGAAGTGGAAAGCCTGCAGGGCCGAAACGCGCGTTCGGATGTAGCCCGCGCCATCGTGCATGCCGGATGGAATTTGCTGGAGCTCAAATCCACCAGCCTCACCCTCGAAGAAGTCTTCCTCGAACTGACTGGGTCCCATCCGCAACCGCCGCAGCCTGCCCTGATCGCCACAGCGGAGGAGAACGCGCAATGAGAAACGTCTGGACTATCTGCCGGCGCGAGCTTTACTCTTATTTTGTTTCGCCGATCGCCTGGGTCTTGCTCGCCATTTTTGCTTTCCTGAGCGGCGTGTTCACCTACATCATCAGCGCGAGCTTCGCGCGGGCTTCGCTCGAGGGGCAAATGAGCGGACAATCGATGCCCATGAACCTGAACGAGCAGGTCATCGCGCCGCTGTTTTCGAACATCGCCGTAGTGGGATTGTTTCTTATCCCGCTTATCAGCATGCGGCTGTTCGCGGAAGAAAAGCGCCAGGGCACCATCGAGCTGCTGATTACATCGCCGCTGCACGATCTTGAAATCGTCCTTGGCAAATGGCTTTCCGCGGTGCTGATGTATGCAGCTTTGCTCGCCATCCTGCTGCTCGATTTCTCCTTTCTGTTCATCTACGGCAACCCCGACTGGAAACCGGTAGTCAGCGGGTTCATTGGCATTCTGCTGCAAGGCGCGTGCCTGCTGGCTTTCGGCACGTTCATCTCCACGCTGACTCGCAACCAGATCGTGGCCGGCGCCATCGGGTTCGGACTGGCACTCGTTCTGTGGATACTGAACTGGACGACTTCATTCGGCAACACGGTTTTGATCCAGGTTCTGAACTATCTATCGATCGTCAGCCACATGGACAGCTTTTCTCGCGGCGTTATTGACACTAAAGACTTGGTTTACTACCTCTCAATGATTTTCCTTGGCTTATTCTTGACGGCTCGGTCGCTCGAGTCGCTGCGGTGGAGAGCATAATGGCCGACCAAGAAACGGTTTCGCGCAAGAGTACGATTGCCGCCCGCCAGGCGCGCTTCGGCGCCACTGCCTCGCTCTACACCATCGTTGTCATCGCTGCCCTGGTGCTCGTGAACTGGCTGGGCCAGCGTTACAACAAGACCATCGATACCACCAGCAACAAGCGCTTCACGCTTTCACACGAGACCGAAAAGATTGTCAGCGGCCTCAAAGAGCCTGCCACCATCGCCTACCTCGATAAGGCCAGCAGTTTCGAATCAGCCCGCGGCATTCTCGATCGCTACAAAAATCTTTCTTCGAAGATCAAAATCCAGTACATCGATTATCAAAAGCAGCCTACCGTGGCGAAATCTTATGGCTTGCGCTTTCCCGGCACTGCCTACGTGGAGATCGGGACGCGGCGCGAAGAAGCGAAGTCGCTGAACGAAGAAGGAATCACCGGCGCTTTTCTGAAAGATCTGAAAGGCGTGCGTAAAGTGTGCGTCGTCAGCGGCAGCCAGGAGCATGCGCTGGATCAGACCGACGGCAACGGTCTCTCGAAATTCAAAACGCTTCTCGAGCGTGATAATTACCAGGTTCAGCCCGTGACCCTGATCGATAAGACCGCCGTTCCTGGCGATTGCAACGTTGTTCTGGTCGCCGGTCCGCAAGCCGACTACACAGCCAACGAAGTAACCGCGCTCAAGACATACGTGGAAAGCGGCGGAAGAGTCATGTTCCTGCTCGATCCACCGCTCGATTTCGGCCGCGAGCACATTTCCGATAACCCGGGCCTTTCGTCGCTACTCGCGGACTGGGGCGTGACTGGCGATAAAGATCTCGTGCTGGAAGAAAATCCGATGGGGCAGCTTTTCGGCTTCGGTCCGGAGATTCCGCTGGTTTCGAGCTACGAATCGCACCCGATCGTCGCCGATATGAAGAACACCTTCACGGGCTTCCCGGTGGCCCGTTCTTTGACAATCAAGAACACGGACAAGAGCACGGTCACGAAGCTTTTCTCCACGACCGACCGCGCCATCGCTACCACCAAGCTGAACACCAATGAAGTAAACCCGGCGGATCCGAACAATAAGAAAGGCCCCTTCGCACTTGGCGCAGCCGGCTCTTATAACACTGGCAAACCCAATAGCCCCGGGCGCTTTGTGGTCATCGGAAGCTCCGGCTTTCTCACAAATGGAATGATCGGATTTCAGGGCAATCGAGATCTTGCCGTGAACGCCGTCAACTGGCTCTCGTCGGATGAAGACCTGATCTCCATCCGTCCGAAGGAAGCGGAAGACCGGCGGCTCAGCGCCACGCAGCGGCAGATGAACGTCTTCGCCTACACCGATCTGCTCGCGATTCCCTTGATGGTTATCGTGGCGGGCGTCTCGATCTTCCTAAAACGTAGATAGCGATGCAAACGACAAAACTTGTAATAGCGGCCGTGCTCCTGGCTGCGCTGAGCGGAGCCGTGTGGTACGCCAAAAAGCACCCGCAGAGCGACGCGTCGACAGCCACTCCGGCGAGCCCGGCGCTCGTGAATATTCCGGACGCCTCGATCGAAAGCATCGCGATTCAGAAAAAGGACGGGAGCCCCGTCACGATCGCGCGCAAGAACGGGAAGTGGGCGCTTACCGCGCCCGCAGCCTTCAACGCCGATCAGGACGCCGCGAGCGGGCTGGTTACTTCGCTGAGTCCAGTTACGGCCGATAGCATCGTCGATGACAAGCCCACCGATCTGAGCAGGTACGGATTGAGCGCTCCGAGCCTGACGGTCACGGTCCACCAGAAGAACGGCAAGTCCGATGAAATTCTACTGGGCGACGATGTTCCCGCCGGTTCGCTGGTATACGCCAGCCACAAGGGCGATCCCAAAGTCTACGCGCTCTCGTCTTCGATCAAGACGTCGCTCGACAAGAGCGTCAGCGATCTGCGCGACAAGCGGCTGCTAACGTTCGATACGAATCAATTGACGCGCATCGAGCTCGGTGCCGTTGAATTCGGCAAGAACAGCCAGAATGAATGGGCCATCATCAAACCGGAGCCGTATCGCGCCGACAACTTCCAGGTCGAGGAGCTTCTGCGGAAAGTGGCGGACGCGAAGATGGACTTGTCCGGCAGCGCCGACGACTCGAAAAAAGCCGCTGCGGCATATGCGACCGGTGAACCGGTACGAACTGTAAAGCTCACCGATTCTTCGGGCACGCAGTCGCTCGACGTCCGCAAAGTGAAGGACGATTACTACGCGAAAAGCAGCGTGGTCGCGGGCGTTTTCAAGATCCCGGTCGATCTGGGCAAACAGATCGAAAAGTCGCTTGAAGACTTCCGTAACAAGAAGATTTTCGACTTCGGATTCAGCGATCCGACGCGCCTCGAATCCGGAGGTAAGACTGTCGTTCGCAGCGGAACCGATTGGAAGCTAAACGGCCAAAACCAGGACACCGGCTCGGTGCAGGCTTGGATCGACAAGCTGCGCGATCTTTCCGCCGCCAAGTTCGTCACTACCGGTTTTACGGCGCCCACGGCGACCGTGACGGTCGTTTCAAACGATGGCAAACGCGCCGAGAAGGTCGAGTTCTCGAAGACCACTGACGGCTACATCGCGCGGCGGGCAAACGAACCGGGACTGTACCAACTCGACGCCAAGGCCGTCAACGATATGCTGGAAGCTAGTCGCGCTATCAAGCCAGCCGCTTCGGGCAAGAAATAAATCCGTTGGGGCGGGCGTGCCATATGTCTGCCCTCAATACCGATCTCTATGAACTTACGATGGCGGCCGGGTACTTTGCCGCCCGGAAGACCGGCGACGTGGCCACCTTTGAGCTCTCGGTTCGGCGCCTTCCGCAAGCACGTAATTTTCTAGTTGCCGCCGGGCTCGAGCAAGCCGTCGAATATCTTTTGAATCTCCGGTTCGAGCTGGATGAGATCGAGTACCTGCGGTCGCTTGCGCAGTTCAAGAATGCGCCCGCCGGATTTTTCGAGTACCTTTCTAAACTGCGTTTCACCGGCGATCTGTTTGCGCTGCCCGAGGGCACGCCCGTGTTCGCTAACGAGCCGATCGCGATTGTCCGCGCGCCGATCGTCGAAGCGCAGTTGGTCGAAACGTATCTCCTTTCCACGTTTGTGTTCCAGACCATGGTCGCGTCGAAAGCGGCGCGCTGCGTTCTGGCGGGCGAGGGCCGCCCGATTGTCGAGTTCGGAAGCCGGCGCGCGCATTCGCCCGGCGCCGGCGTATTAGCGGGGCGTGCGGCTTTCATCGGCGGCTGCGGCGGCACCAGCAACACCGAGGCCGGCATGCGCTTCGGCATTCCAGTGTTCGGCACGGCCGCGCACTCGTGGACGATGGCGTTCCGCGATGAAGAACAATCCTTTCGAGCGCTGCAGGATCTGCTTGGCGAATCCAGCGTTTTTCTGATCGATACTTACGACACGCTCGAAGGCGCGCGCCTTGCGGCGCGGCTTGGCAAACCAATCTGGGGCGTGCGGCTCGACAGCGGAGACCTGGTCGTGCTCTCGAAGCAGGTACGGCGCATTCTGGACGATGCCGGGCTGCAAGAGGCGAAGATTTTTGCGACCAGCGATCTCAACGAATATCGCCTGGCTGAACTAGTCCGCGCAGGAGCTCCCATCGATGCATTCGGAGTCGGCACGCAACTCGCGACTTCGGGCGATGCGCCGTCGCTTTCGGCGGTCTACAAACTGGTCGAACTGAAAGACGGCGGCGGGCTACTGTACACCGCAAAATTCAGCGACGACAAGAGCACGCTGCCGGGCGCCAAGCAGATCTATCGCTACGCCGATCACGATGTGCTCGCGCTCTACAGCGAATGCAACGACGAATTCCAAGGCGAGCCGCTGCTGCGGCCCATGGTCATCCATGGCCAGCGGCTGGAGCCAATGCGGGCGATCGAGAAATCCAAAGAGCATGCCGGCAAGGCCATCGCAGCGCTTCCGGAACGTTTGCGCTCGCTAGAGGAAGCCGAACCGTATCGGGTCGAAGTCAGCCCGCGTCTGCTCGCGATCGCCGAAGATTTGCGGCGCGAGTTCCAACCAACTCGATGAAGACAGTTTTTTTTGATGTCGATACACAGTTGGATTTTCTTTATCCCGCCGGAGCCTTGTATGCTCCTGGCGCGGAGAAAATTGTTCCCGCGCTGGGGCGGCTGACACGCTTCGCCGTCGACAATCAGATCCAGATTATTTCTACCGCCGACGCGCATTCGGAAAACGATCCGGAATTCAAGACCTGGAAACCGCACTGCGTAGTTGGAACCGTAGGACAGCAGAAAGCCGCTCTCGTGAGCCATGCGAGTCAAATCCTCATCGAGAAACAAAACGTCGATTGCTTTACTAACCCGACCCTGCGCCCGCTGCTCGCGCGGCTCGGCGCGGATCGCTATGTCGTCTACGGAGTCGTATCCGAAGTCTGCGTTCGCTATGCCCTCTTCGGCCTGCTCGATACGGGCGCGCGCGTTGAAGTGGTTACTGACGCGATCCAAAGCATAGACGCGGATAAAGAACGCGAAATGCTGGACGCGTTTCAAAAGCGCGGCGGTTATTTAACGATAGAACGTGACCAGGTGCTGACCGGCAGGCAGTAGAATCGAACTGTCCGCGGGGTTCTTTTTGCTGAAGGGCTCGCCGTCGAGCTCGATCGAGGATACGGCGGAGCCGAGCACGGCTACCGCGCGGCTGCGGCTTGTGTACGACAAGTCCGCGCGATCGCTGGCGGCGGCGGCAGTGCGTATTTCGCCGTTGAAGTCGGAGATCGAGACGGCGGGACGGGCGGTTGCGGCCTCTAATGTGTGCTTGCCCGCGGGCGCTAGAACACTTTTCTCACTCACGATCGGCCAGGGTTTGCCATCGAGCGCGACCGGGCCTGTCCAAGAAACGCGCGTGACTTCGGCGGCTTCGACACGGAAGACGCCATTGTGATCCTTCGTTAATTTGGCGGTGGTGGCGGCGGCCGGGATGAGACGGAGGTCTTGCCTTTCGAGAGAATTTTCGAAATAGAGCGCTACCTTCGCGAACGATGCAGCGGCCTCATGCACCAATTCGAAAAGCTCTACGCCGGTCTGCTTCTTAGTTGGATAGACGTCCTGGTAGCGTTCGACTACGTTGATGTCGACCGCAAACCGGTGGCTGTCGGGCGTCAGCTCGCGATACTTCTCCGCGAGTTTCGAATAGCGCTCGGGTCCGAGGCTCCAGAGCGTGGCCGGATCTTCGATGAGCAGCGTGCTTTTGCGCGCCTGGATCGCGGGCAGACTACGCGCCACATCGGCGCCCAGCGCGTCGCGAATGCCGGGTTCGAAGCGATCGTCGATGTGCGTGAGGACGATATCCAAATATGGCTTCGAGGCGCGGGTGCGATCGATCAGGTCGAGCCAATCGGTTTGCATCTTCGACGCGAGACCGGCGCGGTAGTCGAGGAACTTGCGCAGGGCGGCCGGGTTCTTCGCGATTGAGTACGATGACGTGGATTCAAAGAGCAGCTTGGGATCGAAGCCGCCGATGCGCTCGAAATCGCGGCGCACGTCTTCGTTCATGGGAGTGAAACGGGCCGGGTTGCTGGCACCTTCGAGCGATTCGAAATATAGTTCGGCGACGTTGACGCCATCCCAATCGAAGCGGCCGAGCATGCCGCCGATCTCGTCGGCGGCGGCTTTTCGGCACTCCGGATTTTCGAGATTCATCAGCTTGCGCCAGTCGAGCTGCGCGTCCTGCCCGGCGGCGGTCTGTTCACGCCAGCGGGGATGATCGGCCCAGAATTTTTCGCTTACGTGCGGCAGCTCGATCCAGGCGTAGACCAAAATGGCGTGGCGATGACAAGCCTCGATGAGCTTTTTCAGATACTCGTCCTGGATGGGATCGGGCTCCATATTGTGCCAGGCGGCCACGTGCAAGACGCTCGTTCCGGTTTGCCGCCAGCGCCGCGCGAGGTAATCCACGTCGGCGCGGATGCGGTAGGAAGAATCGAAGAACGCCCACAGGTTGGTGGTCCCGACGCGCAATTCGAGACCTAGATCGACCAGCGCCTGCAGCAGGTATGGATAGCGCTCGATACCGCTGGCGCCGGGCTGGGTTGCGATCCAGAGGACCGCTCCGTGCGGCGTGCGTTTGCCCACGATGACGGGCGCATTTTTCCAGCGCTCGGTAGCGAAGACCTGGAAGTCCGATGGAATTTCCATCACGGCGATTTCGGACGGCTGCTCCCAGAAAATCTGCATATCGGGCGCGTGCGTGTCGCGGATTTGCCGGACGGCGACGGTCTCGGTTTTCGGAACAATTCCTAAGCTGCGCGCGGCCGGGCTTGCGCCTTCGAGCACGAGCAGATGATTTTCGGCGAGCGCGGCGACATCGGCTTGCGCTGCAGGTCCGGCGATGACGATCTTTGCATCTGTTTCGGCGCGCGAAATTCCGACTGAGCCCAATATCTTGAGCCAGGGACGAGCGTCGGCACCGTTGACTTGAAAGGTCGCGCCTTCGACAGCGAACGCAAGGAAACCGGTAAGAAGAAATAGTCTCGTCATTTTGTAATCGCGTACCACGCGCCTACGCGCACGTCGTAGTAATTGGGGCGGCGCGGATTGAAATCGTTGTTGGTGTAGACGCCGCGCAGAAGGTCTGCCGACAGATAGACGTTTTTTGGCATCCAAGCCAGATGCAGCTTGGCTCCGGGACCGAACTCTATGGTATTCGCCCAATACTGATTTTGCGAATCGCGCACGTAGTTGAAATTTAGAAGCGTCTGCAAAGACGTTTCCTCGCCTAAACGGAATGTTCGGCCGGCGCGGTGCTGCGAATAGAACAACCAATCTTTACCGAAGCGGCTGATGTAGATGGCGTCGCCGGTGGTTTCATAGAACAGACCGGGCTTGCGGCTGCCGAGCAACGATCCGAAGCCTTTCGCGAAGTTGACGCCGCCGCGATAATCGGGGATGGCCGCGCCCACGTCGTGACGATCGGTCAAATATTTTACGGCTTCGCCGGCTTCGACCCAACCGGTGAAGTGGCGCCAGGTTTTGGTGGCCGCGCCCGCGCCGAATATGAACGAACTCTCCGATAGATACTGCGGATCGAGCACGTGGCCGGGCAAGCTGCCTTTCACGTCGCCGATGAAGCGCGCCGAGACATAGAACGAAACAATCTTGTTGACGCGGCCTAAGCCAGGCAGGGGAATGGTGCGCTTGATCTGCCCGTAACTGAAGACGTCCTTCCAGCGCGAAGAGTACATGGGCAGCGCCCAGATGGTGGTTTGCGCCAAGGCGTCGCCATTCAAATTGTGATAGGCTTTCGTCGCTTGCGCGGCGACGCGCGTGTCGTCGGCGTGGCGCGCGCGATCGAACCAGCCGATCGCGCCGCTATCGTCTTTCGCCTGATTGTAAGCCCAGCCGAGGTCGAGCATCACGTCGGCATCGTCGGGATTCTGTTCGTGAGCCTGGCGCAAATATTTGATCGCGTCGCGCGTGTAGCCGAGTTGGAGACTCTTCTTGCCGAGACTCTTAGGATCGTTTCCGTTCGAAACCGCGGGGGCGGCGGGGGTCGCGGCGGGACTTGCGGCGGGACGCACCTTCAGACCACGCAACGAATTGAGCTGCTCGCGCGCGGCTTCATCTTTAGGATTGAGCGCGAGGATGCGCTCGAATTGCTCGATAGCTTCGGGCTGGCGATGCATGGCGAGGTAGAGATAGCCGAGCTCGCGGCGCAGTGCTATGTTTTCGGGATCGAGCTTGATGGCGGCGAGGAATTCGTATGGATACGGATAACGCGGCCCGAGTGTTTCGAGAGCGAGCTCGGCGGTGCGCGAATCGGTCGAGCGCGAAGCCGCGAGGGTCGCCGCGCGAGATTCATCGACACGATTGAGCTGCTGCCAGACGCGCGCGAGAATCAAGATCAATTCGCCCAACTGCGGTTTCAAGGAGCGGCAGATTTGATACTGCTCGGCGGCGAGCGGAAGGTCGTCACGCAGCTCGGCCAACTGCGCAAGCTCCCAATGCGCGCTGAACATGGTGAGGTCGTTCGGCTTGTCGGAGCGGGCGAGCGCCTGCTTCCAACGCGCGATTCCATCTGCCAGCGGGCGGTCGATATTTTGAAAAGCCTGCTCGGCGGTCGTGCGCGTGGTGGGATTGCCGGTCTTTCTCAAACGGTCGAACATGCGGCGCGCTTCGATGGGCTTTTTCGTTTCGAAGGCAAGGAAGGCAAACTCGAGACCGGCGGTTTCGTCGTGCGGGTTGAGGCGCAGCGCACTTTCGAACTCGTCGCGCGCGGCGGCGTTTTCACCGGCACGTAACAACGTGTAAGCGAGATCCTTGTGCGCAGCGGCGTTGCCCGGTTCCTTCGAGAGTCCTTTTCGAAAGAGGTCGATGGCGGAATCGTAGTCTTTATCGGCGAGCGCTTGATAGGCGCTGTTGAGATCTGCTTGACTGACCTGCGGATTCGGCGGCGCCTGCGCGGAGCTTGGGCGCACCGCGAACACCACGTTGAACACGACAGCTATCACTAGAAACGATCGGAAATGCATGGCGACTGGCTCACTACTCGACGATGAAATAGTTGGCTCCGGGGCGTGAACTTCTCGGCTGACGTTAGCCTGGGCTTTAGTGGTGGCTTATAGGAAAGGACTGATCGCGCCTCTCGGATTTTTCTTAGCGGAACTTGGCGAGTTAGGCGGCTTGTTTCGCCTTTTCTGCAGCGATTAACTGCTGGGTTACGTCCATGTCGCGGTTCATGGTGCGGAGTACCTGGTGGTCGACCTTGGCTTCGGCGAGTAAAACGTCCCATTTGTGGCGGTCTTTTGCCATCTGGTGCTTCTCCTGTTTGCGGGTGTGATCCTCTTTCACGCGCTTTTGCGATTCGAACCCAATCTCCGTCTTGCGCTTTTCGGCTCTTAGCTTTAGCAGCTCATTTAAGCACTTGTGGAAGGCGCGTTCGTGGCTGGTGCGGTAGCGGATGTAGAGGGCGAGGCCCTTTTCGTTGATGGTGCCGTCTTCGCGAAAGCAGCCGCTCTCGAGACCTTCAGCGCGGCAGCGCAGCCAATGATGCTGGGCCATGCGATCGACCAGGATACGCTCGGTTTCGGTGTCGGGGCGATGCTCGTGGTGGAGGCCGGCGAGCAGGATGCTATACGCTTCGCCGCTTTCGCACGGGAGAATGAAGAAAATGTTGCGGTAGGTGAGGCCGTGGCTGGTGTGATTGCGGGAAGAGGCGGCTTTGCCCTCTTCGGTAGTGGGACCCGTAGAATGCTCGGCATTGGCCCGGTTGGCGGCAATTTGCGCTTCGGTAGACATGGTTTTTAGAATGCTCCTTCGTGCGTGAGTTTCGCGCGAGGGTGTGCCGAGCGGAGGGCCGCATTGCGGGTAAGGTGATGAAGCGGCGGGAAATAAAGAGATTTTAAAAATTGTGATTCAACCATGGCGGTTAGGTGGCCGCCGCAACGAGGGGATGAAAAACCGACTGGCAGTCGGCGCCAACGGGCGGCGACATTTCAGGCAAGTTGTTGAACCACGGGGCGCTACAAATATTGTTTTTCGAAGGAATGGGGCGAGACCCGGCCCGGGTCTATCCCGACAACGGCAGCTTGCGGACTCGTAGGCGGCCTTTTCCGAAGACGGCAACACATCCATTTGCGAGCTCCGGCTCAAGCACCGGTAGAACCGGGAGAAGCATGTCGGCGTAGCCGCGTGCCACTAGAAGATTCGTTTCACGAAACAATATGAACGACGGACGATCTGCTTCTTGCGCAGCGAGAATTGTGCCGAAATCTGAGTCTGCCGATACCACGATGCGCTCCTCATCGAGAGAGCGCGCGAGGATTTCTTCGTCCTTGGCCGCGTGCATACCGTAGGTTCGGACATGAACCGCGTCCGTGGCCCGCAGCCAAGAGAAGGTCAGCCAGACGCGGCGGCAGGGCGTTATCGGGTCAGAAATCTCAAGCCGACTGCAGGAGCGGTAGTTCCCGTTCCATTGCGGCGGCTGCGGCGAATCGCAGGCATTCGCGAATGTCTTCCGTTTGAAGATCCGGATATTCGGAAAGGATTCGTGCTCGGCAAGGCCGCCAGCTAGTGACCGCAGTACAGTGGCTACGGGAATTCGCAGATGTCGCACGCACGGAACTCCGCCCATTTGTGCAGGATCAACGGTGATGCGCTCGAAATTCTTCATTTCGTCCTGTGACCATTGTCGCAATTGGGTGGATGCCGCGCGAGTTCCGCGCGGCTGACCACTTGTTATGTACTATCGGAATGAGACGTGTAATGGCTGAACTCGACATGCTGTCCGTTGTGGCGCTAGTAGAGGAAATTCCTGAAAAAGGGACTTCTGCGTGGCCAAGTAGGCACTGTCGTTGGGAACCTCGCGCCCGGAGTATATGAAGTCAAGTTTAGCGACGACGATGGCAAGACATATGCCTCTGTCGCGCTTGCTGCCGATGGACTGATGCGCCTCTATCACGAACCGAAGCATCACGCTGCTTGAACGATTTCAGTTAGCGCACCGTAGGCAGCAAGTACTCGAGTATTCGATCATTAGGCTCACCGATCTGGTATCCGGATCTTGAGGGCTCGACGGAAGACGCGATCGTCCTGAGGTTGTCCATACGTATTCAGGCCGGGGATGCACCGCCCGGAGCTAGGTCCGCTGCGATCTGCGTAAACTCATCTAGAGCCGCCTGCAAATCATCGACAATCTCCGCGGCAAGGACATCTGGCTCGGGAAGTGAACTCGAATCCTCAAGGCTGTCATCTTTTAGCCAAAAGATATCGAGATTGACCTTATCACGTTTGATCAAGTCGTCATGCGAAAAGGCCTTAAAGCATTCGGTCTCTTTGCGCCGATGACGATTTGATGGATTGTAGCAGCGGACGAAATCGTCCAGGTCGTGTCGTCTGAGAGGTCTCGTCTTTAGCGTGAAATGTTGATTGGTTCGAAGATCATAAATCCACATTTTCTTGGTCGACGAAGCGGCACTCTCTGGCTTCCGATCAAAAAATAAGACGTTTGCCTTAACTCCCTGCGCATAAAAAATCCCGGTTGGCAAGCGAAGCAATGTATGGACGTCGCATTCATGGAGGAGCCTCTGGCGAATCTTCTCCCCAGCCCCACCTTCGAAGAGAACATTGTCGGGAACGACGACAGCGGCCCGACCATTGATCTTCACGAGAGTCTTGACGTGCTGGACGAAGTTGAGCTGTTTGTTGCTGGTCGTGGTCCAAAAATCGTCACGGTAAATAGAAAGGCTCTCCCGCTCCGCTTCGCCTTCTTCGTTTATCAGTGTGATACTAGATTTTCTGCCAAATGGCGGATTCGTCAACACCATGCCGAAGCTCTGCGACGCCTTCTTGTTCAAGCTGTCTACAACGTCCACAGGGGATGTTTGAGCGTCGATTCCGTGCAGCAGCAGATTCATGGCGCACAACCTGGCCGTGGCATCGACAATCTCCACCCCACGCAAAGCCTTCGTTCTTAGGAATTTCTTCTGATTTTTATCAAGATTCGGCAGTTGGTCGATAAATTCGTAGGCCGCCAAAAGGAAACCGCCCGTCCCGCAAGCCGGGTCCATGATCGTCATTTCAGGTCCCGGTTGCATGCACTCCACTATTGCTCGAATCAGCGGGCGCGGAGTGAAGTACTGCCCGGCGCCACCTTTGACGTCTTCGGCATTCTTCTGAAGGAGCCCCTCATAGGCGTCGCCTTTGACATCGGCATCAAGTGCCATCCACTGCTCTTTGTCGATCAAATCGGCAATAAGACGACGCAGCTTTGCTGGGTCTTGGATTTTGTTCTGAGCTTTCCGGAAAATCACGCCCAGAAGTCCTTGCCCGCGCCCTAAGTTTTCGAGCGTCTTCCGATACTGGCGCTCAAGCGCCTCTCCCTCGAGATTCAGAAGTTTGGGCCAATCATAGGGCGCTGGAACGATAGCTGGCCTCTTCAACGGAGGTTGCGTCTGCTCGTGAGCCATCTTCAGAAATAGAAGATACGTCAATTGCTCCACGTAGTCCCCGTAGCTTAGGCCGTCGTCACGCAAAATGTTGCAGTAGTTCCAAAGCTTTTGAACTATGCCGTTAGATGTCGATGCCATGGTCGAAGGGGCGCCAATGCCCGCTCTAGGAGCTCGCTCAAGAATGCCTGAACCGCGCCCCGGGCCATCCAAAACCGCGAGTCGCCGCCGCGAAATGGGCGAGGCGGTTCTTTAAGCACAAACAGAACGGACTCCAATTCTTCTACGCCGAGGTACTCTCGCAAGAATCCGGCCGTTTGATCGCTTTCCTGGTAGAAGAATGCAAGTAGCACAAACTGGCTGTGAATTAACCTTGCGAAGAAGAATGGACGCAATGCCTCACCGGCGTCACCTTTGAGTAGTTGTTGGTAGAACTTCTCTTGGTGTTTCGCAAAATGCATCTCGAAACGGCCGCTCGGTCCAGAGTAGTATCCAAACACGTTTGAGGGCATGTAGGGACGCCCACGCGCCCCTCGGAACACTGAAAGAGATACCAATTCGCCATCCACACGGATTTCATACTGGCCGCCCTTGCGCCCAGGCTTGGCTTGGATCCTAATTTCGCGTTTGCGACACTCGTAGTCCAGCCTGTAAGCGAAAGAGGGCGGCTCCCCTAGATCCAGGTCACGCAAGACAATTACTAGTGCCTCAAGTAAATTCGACTTGCCGGTTCCATTTCGACCGAGCAAAACAGTGGTGAGTGATGAAGGCTCAAAAGCGACTTCGAAGTCGCGGAGATTCTTGAACGTTTCTATCCAGAGCTTCCGAATCTTCATGGTTCAACGACCTTCAAGGTCACCGTCGAAGTTCCTAAGCGCACCTCTCGAATCGTGCCGCGCTCTATTTCTGTCTTCAGGTCGGCATAGAATTCGTCAACGGTTTCCGGGGATTACCCTGCATTCGCGAACAGACTTTCTGGTGACAGCGGTTCTCCCGCGTTTCTTAACGTCGCAACAATTCCTCGGCGATCTGATTGCTTGGACTTGGACACTTTCCGTCTCCTCCGGATGTTCTTGGGATGGGCTAGTGATTCTATTCGATCGCGCTTGGCACGAGCGATCAAGGCCGACGCGGGCTCGTCTTGAGGATCTTGGAGAACAATTCTTCCGTTGAAGGCTAGCTTAAGAATGGATTGACGCAGTCGCCCTGCACGAATGAGATTTGAATCGAGGGACTGCTCGATGCGCGAATCCCTAGACAAACGGCCATCAATGTCTTCAACAATTTTAGCCTGTTGTTCCCGAGATGGAAGCGCCAAATGCATCTCTGCAAGACGACTGGCACCGAGGTGAGCGATATTGGTTGTCCGTTTAGCTATCGAACGAAATCGGCCTGAGTGGAGCCATGCCCGGAAGACCAAGAGGGCGAATCTCGGAAGAATTCGGTCGCCAGCGCGAAATCGGATCAGCGTGTTTTGAAAGCAGGCGCCGGGAACCTCGTCTCGATATACGGCCGCCCTTCCAACGAGTTCGAGACTCTGCCCTTCATTGAGCAAGACATCGCCGGGCAGGAGCCTGAACGTCTCGAACTCACTCGCCGAAAAGTTCATGTGCAGGATATCGCTTGTGTCGATCCGATCTTCGAAAACGTTCGCAACTCGTAGATAGGGTCGGATATTCTCACCAACTTGATGCTGAGGCGCCCGCTGACGCCCCAATTTCACCTCTCCAACCTCGTCAACTCTAACCAACGGCCAGGCTTTCGAACTTCCAATCAGACGGCCCTCACAGGCGGCCGTTAACACAGACGCTCGGTGCCGTCGAAGCTGGGTTTTTGCTCGGGCTAGCCCGGCAACAGCGGAGTCAAGCCGCGTGAAATGCTTTTCGATCTCAGCGACGATGCGATGCTGCTCGGCCAAAGGGGCCACCGGTATCTTGATCCCGCCAAGAACGGTTCGCCCTACCGAAGCCTGATTAACATGATTGGTGCACAATTGTCGGAAGATACCCAACGACCATAGGTGGTGTAAGTAGTTAGAAAGGTACCTTCCGTAGACCGCTCCGGACGGACGCAATTGCGTCATGTGATTAGAAAATGCGAAGAGGTCGGATTTCGGGACGTATGTGGTCTTGCCGACGAGTTCCGGGCTGTTCGTATTGTTGAAGAGAACGTCACCAGCTTCGAGCAGTGGCAACGAATCCTCCTCTAAGTACTTCACAACACGAAGGTCGAGCTGACCCTGCCGATTGATATTCATGGGTCGGAGATGAGGAGTGCCCTGACCTAACTGATTGTGATCTCCGCTTGATCGACCGGCATTGATAGCGTCGACGATCTCCCCTACCGTAGACCAGCACCAACCACATGGGAGAATCATGCCGCTGGACTCGCATTCAATTCGTCAAATACCCTCGGCCGCAGTTCGTCAAGGAGCTTAGCGTACTTGTCGGTTTGCCGTCGTATAAGGCAGTGATGAACGCGCATGCAATCTCGTATCTTACTCAGAGCGCCCAATCGGCAAGCGATGACACGTTATCTTACGCCGCTTGACCGTAACGAGAGCTCCGCCCTCCAGCTCTGACCTGTAACCTTCAAGGACGTCCACGAGCAACTCCACCATCGCTCGTGCAGCAAGCCCTTGGATGCGGATTCGAATAACCGACGGGCCTATTGCGCCGGAGACGGCGAGAATGGAATGAAAGTCGGCATCCAACGTCACTACGGTGGCGTTTTGTCTTAACGATTGCGCAAGGATCTGCTCATCGGCTGCTTCAGACATGCCCAACTCTCCGACATGGGAACAGTCATATCCAAGTTGGCGTAGAAGCGTTGAAACATCGCGGGGAACACCCTGATCCAGAACCAACGATAACGCTGTATCGCCGATCAAGCGGCGTTCGTCTCAGTTGCGCTGTCCTCGAGGTTGGCAGCAGCAAAGGCCAATGCCTGCTGAACGTCCTCTGGATGCAACTCAGGATAGTTCCTAAAGAGATCGTCGCGGTTTGGATAGAGGGCAACAGCCTCCACGACGCGTCGAACTGTGAGCCGCAAATTGCGGATGCACGGCTGGCCGTTCATCTGGCTCGGGTTCCACGTGATCCGATCGAAATTACCCATCACCTTCTATATTGGCTCATACGTTCGTTATGGCAAACCGGGGACGGGCTTCGGATTCGGCAAAGACCGGCCGAATTCTCGCCAGTCCCCGTTTTGCGCATTACGTTTTGCACGCTCGCGGCCTTGAGGGCGGCGAGGACGCGCGCGTCGCGAAGAGCGCTAGTATCCGGAGTAGCTATTTCCGTATCGCTCTACGAAATGCGGACAAACCGAGGATAGCCGCTGTGAGCAGGAAGTATGCCGAACCCGGCTCAGGCACGGAAGATGAGGCGCCAAAGGGCAGCGCGTTGTCGCGAGCGAAGGCAAAATCGTCCACAGTCATCGGGCCGCCCTGGAAAAGTTCCACCTCTTTGATGACGCTCGGGTCGAAAGCGAACGCGATGAAGCTTCCCGGCGGGGCCGTAAACGTAATTCCAGAGGAGAGGTCAACCAGGCTATTGCTGGCATCGAATGTGTTGATGTGGGGCGGGAAAGCAACATTGCCGCCCTGCGGATTCGTCCACCATCCAAATCGCGAGATCGGTTGATTGCCCGCGAAGTTGATAGAGATGAAGCCGCCGAAGTCAACAGGTGAAGCAGGATCGCCTTGCGTCGTGGGCGCTAGAACGTTGGTACCTGAATGCGCTCCGTTCAATGAACTCACATTGATAACTGCGGCGGGCGTACCGCCATTGGCTGGATTGCCGGGAGTCTGACCGCCTGCCGAAAGAAAAGCGCCACTGACGGACGTGGTGGGATTTGTCAGATTAGCTGTGGCAGTCGGTGTTCCGGTTGTGTAGGCGTTCACAGATAGCGCGGTAATGCCAGAGAGGATTAGTTAGGCTACGCCCGAAGCTCTCTTCCGCGGCTCTTCGTCGTGAATGGAAGCACGCACCTTGACTGCCAGGTCAGCCGGAATCTGGTCCATCCCGTGAGCCGACTTGGCATGTTCAGCACATTTTTGCAAAACCTCTTGCTCGGTTTCTCCGCGGGCTTCAAAATCACAATCCACACCTACTTCACGGCACGTGACAACTTTGGACATTAGGTCCTCCCGACGAATCATATATCAAAATTGGCGCCGTTGCGCGTCCCTCTTGTTCAATTCCGCAGGTGCGATAGACTGGAGCCCATGATTCTCACGGGCGGTAAGTCGGCTTACATGAAACGTCTTTTGCCGGCCATTCTGTTGGCCGCATCGGGAGGCTTGCTCCAGGCAAGTTCTATCCAGACGATCAGCTTCGACCTGACTCCGCTGCATGCCGGCTCCGTGTTGTCAGGTTCGGTAACTTTACAAAATCCGCTCGCGCTGGGAGATTCCGTCCTAATCCCTTTGTCTTTCACCGATCCATCGGACTATAGTCCCAGCGCCTTGACGACGACTCTTTCGGTTACGGCCGGGACACCTACCGACCAGTTTCGGTTCTCGACCATAACCTTCACGAACCTTGCCGATAACAAGACATACAACCTGATGGTGAGAGGCGCGGCTCAGTGCGCGGTGGATTTCCCTTGCCAGGCGACAGGAGGCTTTGAGGCAAACAGCCCGCCGGCATTTTCGAGTACTTATACAATCACCGCGGCTCCCGTAGCCGTTCCGGAACCCAGCTACGCTCTGCTTGTTTTGGGTCTGGTCACAACGTTCGGGTTCGGGCGGCGACTGTTGGGCCGATTGCCAATCGGCCGCGGGTAAGCACCCCGCCCCCACAGCGTGAAATCGCGCAGAAGATTTCTGGCAAATACGTCGCTGGGTCTGCTGAGCGCGGGCATCAGCCCGGCGCAGACTAGCACCGATTCAACACCAGGCGCGCCGCCGGCATTCAACACTGGTCCGGCTATCGGGCCCGCAGTGTCTCCCGCGACCTTCGCCGAAGCCGAGAAGCTGGTGCAAGTGGAAATGAAAGCGCCCGAGCGCGCGATGGCGGCGGGGAGCTGGCGGACGTCGATGGCTGCGTTGTATGAGCGACGCAGCGGGCCACGCAGGGTCGCGCTGGAGCCGACGCTGGCGCCGTGGTCGCAGTGGAAAGCCGTGTTACCGGGTGCGGAGGCGGGAGGGAAGCGCAATCGGTTCATTCGCACCAGGATCGATCCGGGGCCGGTGCCGGCGAGCGATGAAGATATCGCATTCGCTCCTTTGACACAGCTCTCGCGCTGGATCGAGGAGCGGCAGTTGACTTCCGAGAGGCTAGCGAATTTATATCTCGAGCGTCTCGAGCGCTTCAATGCGCAGCTGCGCTGCGTGATCACGTTGACGCGCGAGCGGGCGGTTGAAGAAGCGAAACAGGCCGATCGGGAGATTGCGGCCGGCCATTATCGAGGGCCGCTGCACGGCATTCCCTGGGGCGCGAAGGACCTGCTCGATACCGCCGGTATTCCGACCACGTATGGCGCCGAGCCGTTTCGGAACCGGGCGCCCAGCAACGACGCGGCCGTGGTGAAACGTTTGAGGGAAGCGGGCGCGGTGCTGGCCGCGAAGCTGAGCCTCGGCGCGCTGGCGCTGAACGACATTTGGTTCGGCGGACAGACGATGAACCCGTGGCTGGTGGAGGAAGGATCTTCGGGTTCGAGCGCGGGACCTGGGGCGGCAACCGCGGCGGGGTTGGTGGGTTTCTCGATCGGAAGCGAGACGGGCGGCAGCATTGTGAGCCCCAGCATGCGGTGCGGAGTGACGGGATTGCGTCCGACTTATGGCCGCGTGCCGCGTACGGGCGCCATGACACTCTGCTGGTCGCTCGACAAGCTGGGACCGATGACGCGCGGTGTAGAAGACGCGTTACTGGTGCTCGGTGCGATCTCGGGGCCCGATGACGGGGACTTGTCGAGCGTGCCGAGCACGCTCGACTTCGATGCCGGCGCGAGCGTGCAGGGATTGCGCGTAGGTTATTTCGCCGGTTGGATGAAGGAGACGCCGGCTACGGATGTGGACCGGGCTGCGCTCGAGGCGGTGCGGAAGGTGGGCATGCTTCCGGTTGAGGTCACGATTCCGGACTGGCCCTACGGCTCGCTCAATATTATTTTATTTTCTGAAGGCGCCGCGGCGTTTGAGGAACTGACGCTGGGCGGAGGAACGGATGAGCTGAAGGTTCAGGTGGCCGATGCGTGGCCGAACCTGTTTCGGGAGTCGCGGTTTCTCTCCGCTGTGGACTTCGTTCAGGCGGACCGTTTTCGGCGGAAGGTTGCCAAAGAGATGGCGCGCGTGTTTTCCGAAGTAGATCTGCTGCTGGTGCCTTCGCTGCGCGATGAAATGCTGACGATTAGCAACTTTACAGGGCATCCGTCGTTGACGCTACGCGCGGGGTTCGTCGAG
>Ga0193753_10001533_pt1 | contig 19613 bp, 15 predicted proteins | sample H1c2metaG_FD_144925 | JGI IMG/M metagenome (GOLD analysis project Ga0193753, IMG submission 144925) | Soil microbial communities from a riparian zone of the East river system, Colorado, United States - H1c2 | ecosystem: Environmental > Terrestrial > Soil > Riparian zone | place: USA: East...
TTGCATATCAGGAAAGACAATGAAGCATTTCGTATCGAAGGCGCCTCCCCCTACATGTCATTCTACAATACTGCAGGTACTGCCATGAAAGGGTTTATTCAGAATGTAAATGATAACTTTTATTTAGGCACACCCACCGGCAATACAACCGGGATCATGCAATTCTTCCTGAACAATTCGCCACAAGTAACATTGCTTCCAACCGGGCTGGTAGGCATTGGAACAGATGCCCCGGCGGACAAGTTGACCGTTCAGACATCGGGCTACGGTCTCACACATACCAATGGAACCGCGACAATAGGAACCTGGATAGGAAATTTCGGGGGGATCACAACTGCCAAGATTGGCACAAAAAGCAATCATTCCTTAAATTTCTTTACAGCCAACGCCAGTCCGCAACTGACGCTGTCGACCACTGGAAATCTTGGCGTTGGCACAGAATCGCCTACTGAAAAACTCACTGTGCAAACAGCTCCTAATAGTTATGGAATATCTCACAGAACCAGTGGTGGTAGTATTCTAGCCACTTATATTGGAGGAACCTCAGCCGGCATAGGAACTTTTTCGAATACTAATATGCGGATTTACAGTAATGGTGTATCGGCAATGTTCATCGCATCCGGAACGAACAATATTGGGATCGGCGTTGATTTTCCCACCAATAAATTACAAATAGGATCGGTGGGAGCTACCGGTTTCGCCGGTAATGACTTTTCAATAGGCAATGGCGACAACGTAATGGCAATCTCTCAGACAAATGCGTCCACCTTCATAGCCACAACTACAGATATCATCTTAAATCCAAGAAATAATGGCCAGGGCCGGGTAGGAATAAACACTAATACACCAAGAGCTTCTTTAGATGTTAATACAAATGTTGTCATACAGGACGGATACTATGCCTATATGAATGGCACGTCCGACCTTGACGGTATTGGACTTTGTAAATTTTGCGATCCCCAGATCTCTATCATAGCCTCCTATGGAATTTATGCGGCCGAATTCGATGCCTTTTCCGATGCCCGTATAAAAAACATTGCAGGTACTAGTAATTCTGCCAAAGACCTTGAAACCATCAATGCTTTGCGTATTACAGATTACACTATGAAGGATAAGGTAAAATACGGTGATAAGGCTTTCAAGAAAGTGATCGCCCAGGAAGTAGAAAAAGTATATCCCCAGGTAGTATCAAAGCATACGGACTTTATACCGAATGTGTACCAGTTAACCAACAAAATAACAAAGACAAAGGAGGGCTATCTTCTCAATTTCCCTGGCGGCCATCACCTCAGCAATACCGCAAAAAGAATACAGGCCCTGCTTGCTGACCAAAGCGGCATGCAGCAGTTCGACATTGTCACCATTCCTTCAGGCAACGAAATCGTGATCAAAGCAATGGACCTGAAAGGCGATAGACTATTTGTATATGGTGAAGAAGTAGCGGACTTCCGTACGGTAGACTATGAAGGGCTTACCACGCTCACTATTTCTGCGACACAGGAATTAAGCAGGCTGGTAAAAAAGCAGGGTGAAATTATTGACTTGCTGGAAAAAAGACTGGCGGCATTGGAGGCAAGAAAATAGCTCAGATAATTTATTAAAATAAAAATTAAACCTATTATGAAACAAGCAACTTCGATTTTACTTATGGCAGCACTGCTTTCTTCCTGCGGCAATAGCAATCAAAGCAAGGCCCTGGAAGAAGCAAAGGATGTTCAGTCTGTCATTAAACCCGGCACCGTTGCCACAACAGCCGGTGGTTATACGATGACAGCAAAATTAGATGGAAAAGACTGGACAGCTACTTCCCTGATGCCGCCGGAAGCGGCAGGCAGGATAATAGGATATAATAACGGGGAATATATCGGCCTTCCTTATGACAGGAGAGACCTGGTGGCCGGCAAAAAGATCACATTCGGAGAGGACAATGCCGTTGATCTTGGCACCAATGAGGATGCAGGCATATGGGGAGGAAGAAAAGGAGAGATGGAGATTGTAAAAGTGGATGACAGCTGGGCAGAAGGCAAATTCCGCTTCACAGCCACTACCAGCAGTTCAAACAAGACTGTCGAGGTCACGGATGGCTTTTTCCGGGTACCGGTTGGGAAAAATCAGTAAGATATCAGCTTTAAAAAATCCCAAGTATTGGTCTAAAACAAACGAAAATGAAAAAGTATATAGCCAGAACCGCCCTTGTCCTGGTGGCAACGGCAATTTTATTCAGTTGCAAGAAAGACAGCCCTAAAGACTATACGGCTTCTGTTGCAGAAACAACCTGGTGGGGGAAGTTTGCCTATGCCGGGAAATCGTCACAGTATTACAGCGTACACTTCGCCGCAAATGGCAGCTTCACCTGGAGTGAAATGGCCGGTGACTTGACGGGACATTGGACAGTAGATGGCAGACATCTGTCAATTACTCTAGGTGCAACCGGCAAAGAAATCAAAGCTGAGATCTCCGAAGACGGCAAACTCAATAATATTGAAAATAATAGCGCCAACGGGTATACGATTGCCAGCGGTGAGCTGATAGCAAACCCAAATACGTCTTCCCTCGACAATACGCTTTGGAAGGGGTCATATACCACCGGGCCTGGCGTCGGTATGACAACAGCCGTAAATTTCAGGTTTCTGCCAGCCTTAAAATTTCAAATGGAATTCGTCTCCGTTACGCTTAGTCCATATGCTTATACCAGGTCTGCGTCAGGCGTTGTTATCCGGGGACCGTATTACATTTTTGGTGTAGTCATATCCGAAACCGAAATGAAGGGAACGGATAGTGCGAATCTTTATGACTGGCAACTAACAAAGAACCCGTAACTGAGCTATTATCCCAAAACAGATCAAATGAAAACGTATGTGAGAACATTCAGCATTATACTACTGGTGATGGCAACTGTAACCAGTTGTAAGAAAAGTAATACTCCCGATCGCAAGGATTACACCGCATCCATTAAAGATAAAACATGGTGGGGCATGCTTGCCAATACCGGCAAGACCCCAGAGTATTACAGTGTGCATTTTAATACCGACAATAGTTTGACCTGGAGCCAGCTGTCAGGAGACAATACCGGGCACTGGCTTTTAGACGGCAAAGACCTTACTATTACTTTTGATGGAAACAGTGTAGAAATAAAGGGGAGTATTTCTGATGATGATCAGCTGGTGAATATTAAAGACAATGCCCCTGCGTATGAAATCAACAGTGGCGAGTTAATTGCAAATTCAACTATCCCATTGGATAATACGATATGGACCGGAACAATAGATTATCCTTCCACGAAAGCGTTACAGCTTGGCTTTAAGCCTGGCTTACTGGTCACCATTAACATAGAGAACAGTCCTGTCAAGACATATACCTATACGAGGTCTTCATCAAGCCCGGTTGTTCGCATCAGCACGATTTTTTTTGGGATCGTTACTTCGGTTGGTAAGATGAAGGGAAGTGTGGATAATGCGGTGGTGGTGTGGCAGGCGACGAAGCAATAAAAAGGCCCAGCTATTTTACTAAAAGTCCTCATTTACCCCACGCAGTCTCGCCGACGCTGAACTTCCGACATCAGCATGAAAGTAACGAAAAGAGAGCGCTTGCTTAAATCAACCAATTATTAAGCCGCTGACTCTTTTTTTACTAAGAAGACGTGATAACGCAGGAGCATCTTATCAAACTGCTAAGTAAGCAGCAGGCGTTGAACTTCAGGCCCGGCGAAGAAAACAGCTATTCCAATAGCAATTTCACCTTGCTGGCGGAGATCGTAAAAGCGATATCACACCAATCTTTCCGGCAATTTGCGGATTCAGCCATCTTCAAGCCGTTGGGAATGACCAATACTCATTTTAATGACGACTATACCGAGATCGTAAAAAACAGGTCGTATTCCTATTCGAGAGTTGACAGCGCCCATTATGCCAACAGTGTGCTTAGTTACTCCAATGTGGGAGCTACAAGCCTTCTCACCAATGTACGCGACATGTCAAAATGGATCAGAAACTTCTATGAGCTTAAGGTAGGCGATCAAAACGATATTGATGTCCTGACCCAGAAGACCCGGCTCACCAATGGAAAAGAATTGAACTACGCAGCAGGAATCGTATCGGATATCTACAAAGGGTGGAGACGATTCTCCCACAGCGGCGGAGATGCCGGCTTCCGGACATTCATTGCGGCCTATCCTGACCTAAAAATGGGTGTGATCGTTTTTGGAAATATCGATGATTTGAACCCCACCCGCCGGGCCGATCAGATGATGGGCCTCTTTATTAAAGACACCATCCGGCACGGATCCGAGGTAAAAGAGGAGAAAAAAGATACGACAACGGCAGTTCTGGGCGGGGATTCATTACTTCTAAAAAAATACCTGGGGTATTATATTAGTGACGAAAGATTGGCGCTTAGCCTTGAAAAAAGAAATCAGAAACTGTATTACCATTTGGGAGATCAATATGTTTTGATGGCAAAAGATTCGGTCAATCTTTTCTCCATGTTCGATGCACCTGAAATCAAATTCAAATTAACTCTGCAGCCCAGGGATACAGTCGTAACTATCACAACCCCGGACGAAACTCACCGGCTAATAAAATATCAACCCACCCCTTCGGATGATAAATTCTTACAAGCTTATACAGGCGTCTATTATTCACCGGAACTCGGTTGCAGTTACACTATCGTTCCCAAGGATCATCGCCTTATACTGACCAATAGTAAGGACAGCGATACTCCATTGACATTAGCTGGTCCGGATCATTTACTGAGTGATTACTGGTGGATGAGTCATTTAATGATAACACGTGACCACTTGAAGCAAATAACGGGCTTTGAAATAAACAGTAATAGGGTAATGCATGTGAAATTTAATAGGGTTGAAAAGGGGAAGGTGCTGTGATTTTTATGTTTCAAGGTTGTATGTGTATCATTTTCTGACACAGAAAATAATTGTGCCTTGATTGTAAAAGGAGATTTAATTTTAGCCTAATAAAAAAGGGAATATTCTAAATCAATAATCCCAAATACTAAAAGAAGTAAACCGGTCTATTTCATTCTTCATTGAATGAAACAAAATGCTGATGAGTTAGATAATGACCAGAGATGCGAAGAATAAAAAACACATCTCTACTTTAACTTGCTTCACTTTATTTAGAGAATTTTTCTTACAGTTGCAAAATACTTAAAAAAAGAAATGTACCGAAATATATCACTCCTGAATATATCGTTTGGGTCGCTAATTGAAAATATTTTCGCTATTGTTTTTATTCAAAGGCTGAAGCCATCAAGTCCTGCTCTTTAGAAGGTATTAGAAACTTGCTTGCGATATGCATCCATTTCTTTACAACTTTTTGCGTGTTTGTAATAACATCGTCAGCACTTGCTGATGATACTCTAAAATATTTTGCTACCTCACGAGCCAAATCGAAGTTGAGGCTATTGTCCGTTTCCGATATGTTCAATGAAAGACCAGTACCAAGGTAAATAGGATTTACATCGTATGCAGGTGATAATTGCCAGCCGCTTTGCGTTAACAAAAAGCCATGATTTCGTAAATGATCGTCCGTGTTCTTTATAGCGATATAAAATACGATCCTTCTCCATAGCTGTTCCAGATCAGCGGTGGGTGTAGAGCCATGTTGCATAATAAATTCCGCAAGTCGTAGATATGACACTCCAGTTGCCCCATCGCTTTGACCTAATAATGTCATTGCCGAGGCGAAGTGAACTCTTTCAGCAGTAGCTGTCCTGTCAAAACGTTTTGATAAATAAGTATGGTGTCCGCTATTGTACTGCTTTACCATTCCTTCCGCTACACTTATCCCGGCCTGTATCGCCATTTCATTTACTACCATTTCCCAGGCACCCACATTATGAGTATCCTTGACGCTGGGAAATTTTGCAATCCAAAGATTGCCCTTTTCATCCAGTACGCTTGCTTTTGGACGAGCGCCTCCCAAAGAGGCTCCCGGCGCAATCAACATGTTGATCCATTTTTTGGCGAGCTCATCATTTAGCATATCCTTTTCCAAGGCTATACTCGCCTGCTCTAATTCTCTTATCGAAGTCCATGGTGGCGCGGCTAATCCCATGCTCTCATGCTGAAAATTTTCATTGCCTTCAATTTTGAAACGCAATCCTCCGCTTCGATGGTGATCATAAACGCCCAGCAGATAATCCTCTTCAAACAATTTTTTGGGTTTAAGTCCTTGCTCCCTGGCAATGATTGCCTCACGCCGATCCATCAGTGTTTTTCCCCATCGGTCTGGCGAGGAATCCATGAACAAACCGAAGTTTGCTTTCTCTTGTGCAAGGTATTGGGTTCCTGAATAGAATTGGAGGTCGGGATCCAGGTTCTGGGCCAATCCCTTTTTAATCCATTCTTTGTCATACTCAAAAGAAACTACCTGGTGTCCTTTCGTGTGAACCACTTCGAGAATTCCCACAAGTACAGGACGCTCTTTTAATTCCCGCCAGTCTGCGTAAACATAAATCTCCATAACTATTTCTTTTTAGGTGCTCGTTTCTTGACTACTAGCTCCGCATCCTGAAGACGACGCCCTAACTGATCATCGGTTGCAATTTTTAATAAGTCTTCTGCCATCCCCAGTACAAATAAGACCTGGCAGTATGAACCAATTGCCACCTGGGAAGACCCTTTTTCAATGTTCCATAATGTAGTCCGGTTGATGCCTGCCCGCTCGGCTACTTGTTGAGTAGAGAATTTCCTGCGCAGTCGGGCAAGTTTTATATTCTCGCCCATTTGTTCAAGAATTATTTGTAACCTGGGCAATAAAGTAGTACCTCGGGTGTTCATAATGTTTGTTGTACTCAACAAATTTAGTCAAATTGTTCATTATAATCAACATTATAAGAATAAAATTTCTATTCTTAAGCAATTGGAAGTCAGCCACTTTTGGCTTCCAACTCTGTTGAAATCGAGGATTTGAGAAAATGAAGCTAATTGAATGTGGGTGTTACGAACACTACTTCCCAATACAGAAAATGATAAGCCTTGATTATGAAGAAGATCAAACCCCGGAGGTACAACAGAGGTACAAGGTTTTTAAAATAGCAACTTTACCGTAGTTTACGCAGCAATATTTCGTCTGCCTATTTACATCAGTAATTTAATAAAAAAAGAAATACCATTAAAAATTATCCGAGAGAAAAACGCAGTTCTTAAGATACAAAATAATGCAGCTATGGATTGTCAGGAGCTGCATAAAAACAGTTATATGAGTGGCACATCAGGTTCAAGTGCATCTGAATCTGGTTTTGTGATCGGGAAACCATACTTATCAACTTCACCATCATCATCGTCTCCAGGATCAAAATATAGCAGTTCGCGCTTGGCGAAATAAGGATACTTAACCCAATAAGTCGAAATGGAATCTTCTGTATCATGCACCAGCGTGTACACTGGATCGACATGGCGTCCTGTGATTACATCCCCGAACTGGTGATATGTATAAATTCGATACAAAGCGTTGTACATGTAAAAGGTAGGTGTATTAATCACGAATACCCCTTCCACCTCGTAATTGTCAAGACTAATAGTAGTATCCTTGTATTTTATCCTGAAATGCTCTTCGACTTGTGATAGATGGTTAGTGATCCACATGACTTTGGCAGCGAGCCGGGTATTGTAACCTGCCTTTGACCCGTCTACCGTGAAATGATCGTAGTCCTGTTTCCAGTTGACCATATCATATCGTCCCAGCAGGTGTTTGCATTCGGTGACCAGCAACTTTTTAAAGGCTGGGCTTATAATCAGAAAATCAATTTCTCCCAGGGATTTTTCAAGAAGCGAAAATGATTTAACCTTTGTATGTATTTTTTCAACACCACGATCATATCGCAAGCCACATCCTGTGACTATCTTTTCAACCTGGTCATCCAGCCAATCATCATGATCATTGTGTTTGCGATGTACATAAGCTTTTATGCCTGGAATATCCCGCCACTCATTGGGAACCTTGCCCCATGGAATCGCATTTAGAATGAGACTGTTCTCGGCTTCATCTAGGCTGTAAATTCCGCAGACCAGATACGGTGTATCATTGATCCTCCATTCCAGAAACGGACGATACAAGAACCGGTTCATCAAATAAGGTTTTCGAACCAACTCGACTAACGGCATTTTATTATTCCGATCCAAGATGAGGCCTGAAAAAAAAATCACGAGAGACCCACGCGAAACTTCGCAAATGTTCGTAGCATCACCGATAAAATTGTGTCTATCGGCGGATAAACAATCAGGTGGATCCAACTTAAACTTATCATACAGGGCCGCTATCAACAAACCAATTCTATCATAGTCAAAGCCAAAAGCCAGTTGAACAGCAGCCTTGAAATCTTCGGAACCGGTTGGGTCGATAACATACTCTTCACGCCTCCTCGCCATATCCTGGGAGATATTATTGAACACGTGATCAAGGTGAGGCTCACGAGTTTGCTTATATAGATCATGCTCATCAAAAGTCAACTGGGAGATGCCTTCCACCATAGAAAACTCAGCAAATGATTCCGTAAAATCAAAGATCATCTCACCCAGATACAACAAATCATTTAGGACAGGCTGAATGCGACGGATGAAACCGGGATCTCTTTTCTCGCCACGTTGCATATCTATATCACAACCTTTTTCAAGGATCATCTTCAACACCCGACGGTAAATAGAAATATATTGCTTGTCGATCCCGGTCGGAAGCTGATGGTAATGTTCTGATCTCCGCAAATCGGAAGCTTGCTCATGCAACGTGAAAACTTCCCGGTAGAAAGTATAAGAAGTTTCTTTTTCGCAGTTTTTTTCAAACTCTTCAATAAAATACTGCTGGCAAAAAGTAAAAACTTCCTTCTGTACATCTGGCGAATAAGGCCCCTTTCCAAACTGCTGAATAATACGGGCGGAAATAGCTTGCCGGTACTTTGGTTCCGCATTTTTTTCTCCGCGCAAGACGGCAATCGTATCAGTTATGGTAAATACTCTCAAAGCACCCATTCCCCCATCAGTCTTTTATTCTCTTCCGTCAAGGTAAACTGAGCCTTTTCATTCAGAAAATAAACCCACTGCCCGGTAAAATAACTTTGCAGCAGCACACCGGTAACATGGCGTCCGAAGTATTCATCGGTAGCAAAGAGTCCATGCCGTCCCATCAGGAAATCATTAAGATCAATTTCGTTAATAAAAGTCTGTAACGATGGGTTAACACAAATAATATAAGGCAGTTGACGACGCTGGATGATATTACGATATTTGATCTCTTTATATTGCAGCTTGGATTGTGCTCCGCAGAGAAAGGCTGTATCAATGATCTTTGCTTCATCATATTCAACGATATGCACATTAGGATTTGTAATTTGAAATTTTCTCAAATCACGGTTGTGCTCGATGCCGGCCTTACATTCCTCCTCCGGCGTATTTAGACGCAGTACTTCACAAAGTATATGCTGACCATTTAATGTGAGGGACCAGTCAGGCCGCTTTCCTTCCAACGGGAAATTATACCGTAGCTCACTGCACAATGGATCGAAGAATAATCCGGTACGGATTTCGGCTAACGTGGAAAAGAAATTAATCGCGTTTTCTTCTTCCCGAAGACTGCGAAGCAGCGACAAACTTCTCCTCCTTTCGAATGATTCGATAGCATCTAAAAGTTCCCGTTTGGTCTCTAAAAACTCATCAGCAATAGTTTGCGTTTCCATGCCTACAAAGATACTGATCCCTTATACTCAAGCGAAAACTTACGATTTTGTTCGCCACCACCGGTATTTAGCTTCTACACGGCCCGAAGCGATATCATGGTCTGCATTATTTTCATATCTTCAGGTTCAACCGCTACCGGCATTTCCTGGCAGCCTAATAAGTAAGCTACTTTAGTTCGATGTCGTCCATCAAAAAAGACGAGCCGGTGATCATTACCTTCCGTTATATGAATCGTAGGTGGATCTACATATTGCAGTTGTTCCCAACGATGCAGGATGCGGGCGACGCGACCATCATTGAGGGGCTCCCCGGTAAACAGCAGCATCGGCTTGACTTCCCCAAAATCGGCACAATGAATAAGTTTCCCAACATCGGTCAGGCAGATGATATATCGGTCCTGTTCTGGTCCGATTCCCCGATCACGGATTTGTCGGCATCGGCTCCATAGGCCCATCGAGGCACGATCGTTTGAAGGTCCGATAGACTTTTCCCTTTGTAATAGGCAATTTGTTCATCGTAGTCATCCTTGCCGGCGCTGGCGGGGCGAAGTTCCATATCAGAACAAAGTAGGTAAAAAAGGTATACCGCCGCCAGCATTTACGGCACCCTTTACGGCGCTCTATGAAATTTGCACCTATCGATCCTTTCCCACTCTCACTAAATTTTCTGTCACAAAACAAGGAATATCAGTCACCGATGACTTCCCTCTTACTTTCAATTATTTGATAGTCTATAACTAAGTCGTCATAAATTCAACCAAGCTGCCGCCGCTTCTTCCCGGCGGCAGCTTTCCAGGTTTCAAAATGAAAGCTGAAAACAACTACTCTGCGCTTGTGATATCAACGTCATGCGAAAACATCAACCGAAACGCTATTTGGTAAATTATACAATAGTTAGATAAACGAACAATACAATAGTATTGATGAAAGAATCATGGGTAAAATGAAGCTGCCTGCGGTCAAACCGGCAGAAGACCTGGAAACTACTTCCCGGAGCGCGAAGAATTTGATTTCCGGAATTTGTAGTCTGGGCTCTTCGGATTAAGATCACCGACAATCGGAAAAATTAATTGTCAAAAATCAAATATTTATTGGATATTTAAATACGAAGAATTACAATTCTTAAATCACCTTAAACCTCCACCATGAATTTCACTGCTTTAAAAGCGTTGGCATGCGTCGCCTGCGTTACCGCAACATTTTATTCTTGTCATACCATAAAGCACCTCGAAGAAAAGAAAATTGAAACCATTGAAGGCGCCTCTGGTAATCACTACACTTTAAATCCATCCCCTAATGCTTTGGACACAGTGGGGGTAATTTTCGCAATTGACAAGAAAGGAATTCCAACAATCATTCCTGGTTCACCAGTTTTAACTGTCAAAACCAGTAATATTACTACTCCGATCATTTATCGCTCAAAAAACACTTCTCTCGAGTTAGCTTCGAAATTCCTGAAAGTCAAAAGCGCAGATTCTTTGGCAAGCGTCAAGTTTTTTGACACCTTAAGAACTGAGATCAGTTTCAAAGTATCCAACGGAACACTATCTCGTACTCCTGATGACCTCAGTCAAGCGTTTAATGCAGTGAAAGTGGCAGTTGGTAATAACATCAAATTTCTCGGACTGGAGGATAACACCTTTTACATGATTCTCGAAACCGTTAAAACGGATAGCCTTGAAATTACCGTTGATGGCGGCAGCGGAACAGGAGGTAAAGCTGCGGCGGCTTTCAAAAAAATGATTGATCTCGGCGTAAGCGGGGACACGCGGACCCGATATGTCAACGATCTGATCTATCATAAATTAGGAGAGCCTGTAACCGTTTATTACACGCTACGAAAGATTAATATCGGTACAACTGGAACCAAAGGAAATAGTGACTATAAGGTAGAGCCTAGTCTTGGCGATGAAGAAAAAAAAGTAAATATTACAGGTAAGTAGTAAAAGATATAAAGATGCGATCAAAGGGCCTTTTGGGCTTGGCATTTCTATTTTTATCGTACAAATCGACGATTATTGCCCAGCATGCAGAATTAATTATTGGCTTAGGTCATTCTAATCAGGTCCAACATGCTTCCATGGATCCGGCATCCGGCTACCTGCTTACAACCGCTTCTAATTCAGTTTTATGGGATATCAAATCCGGCCGGATCCTGAAAACTTTACATGACAAGCCGAATGCCTCAATAATTTGGTCAATATTCTCAAAGACCGGGAAATTTGTGCTGCGATCAGATGGTGATAACATACTAACGTTATATGATTATCCGGCGTGGGAAAAAAGATGGACAATCTTGGTTCCCGATCAGGCAGATAAAGCAGATTTTAGTCCGGATGACAGTTTTTTCGTCGTTACCGTGGCAGGATCTTCTGATGCCTGGTGCTACAATACTTTTTCTGGAGACACGGTTCGGGTAATTAGGCAAAACAATAAAGTTATTGCGCCAGGCACATTTCATTCAATTAAGTATGTCAACGGCGTTCATCAAGTGTACACAAAGGTTCGATCGAATTACTTTAATCAGGATGATTCGATTGCAATAACGCCCTTGTCAAACAGTAAATCAAATTTTCTTAAAGGACTCGCCGTTAGTCCGGCTGGAAAATGGATTGTAAATATTCAGCAGCAGGATTGTCGCGTAAGTAGCATAGTGGGAGAACGCGGAGAATGGTTGGTACCCGGCAAGTACCGATATGCGAATTTTTCACCCGACGAAAACCAACTAGTATTACAATCTGCTAAGGATAATTCATTTAGTGTCTGGCGGATAGGTACACAGACACTAAATACTTTCTTGGAATATACAGGGCCGAATAGTCGCAATGATCCCGACAAATACATAGATCCGGCCAGCATTGTTCAAAATCCGCCTCAATTCAGTGAAGGTGGTAAATACATCTACGCAATTTCACGAAATCGCTATTTTATATGGGATGCTAATACGGGGATATTGGTGCAAGCTTCTCCCGAAAAATCAAAAGATCTACTTGATCTGCCACAACTATTTTTCGATAGGCAAGATAATTATTTTGCTCAGTTTTCAGCTGCACTAGACAAAGAAGTAATCATACGAGAGCTTCCTGCGGCAACAATTGTAAACCGGTTGATCAGTCATACCAAGCGTTTTTCCCCTCCTGAAATCAGTCCAAATAAAAAACAATTTGCTCTTGGAGTGGATAGTGTGTTTGAAGTCGTTGATATAGCTTCGGGAAATCCCCTTCTTCGATATTTTGATAGTACGGGTATCGTCACCCATGTACAATCATTCAATAAAGTTGATCTATTTACATACATCACTTCATTTACATTAAGGATTTTTAGCACGCAAACCCGTCAACTCATTTCCAGTTTTGCAGTTCCCACCAAGTCTGCTATCAAGTCCTATGTATTGAGCACCGTGAACCAACGGGTGGCTGTGCTATGTGAAAATGGTTGGGTTTATTTACTCAGCGTCTCATCGCTACAAGTCGTGGATTCTTTTTTCGTTTCAATTAGTTTACCAAGAGGAAATGTAATTCCTATCTTGTTTCAGGACTATTCTCCCATGTTTCTTGAATTTCTACCAGGGGGTAAGCTGGCTGTCTCCCAAGATAAAAATCAAGTAGTTATCTATTCCTTAGCGCGGAAAAAATTTATAGATTCATTAGAGCTAAAAGGGCTACCGGAAGATGAGCCACAATCGAATTTTGAGCCTCCACTTCAAGTTGAACTGAGCCCTGATGGACGCTTTATCGCTCTTCATCATTATAGTGGTGTCACAGGCATCTGGCAATTTAGAAATGGCCGGCCAATTCCTCTCTACCAAATTCGGGCCGAGAAGTTTGGGTTTTTCCCGGATAGTTATTCATATTTCTACACTCAAAGGCGAATGGTACGAATCTGCAATACAATCTCTGGAAAAGTCTACGATTCCATTCCATATTATTATGCACATGTCTTGCCTGATTCAGTCGATGGTAGGTCGGGGCTGTTAGCCATCTACGATATTGAAAAAACTCAGATATACGATCCGGCCACTCACAAAATCATAAGGAATTATCGTTTTCCGCTAAGAGAAGACAACGATATACGACTGGGATTAAACAGCCAATATATAATCGGTACAGGTTACAGTTCTGTGGCAGTACGCAATGGAAAAACTGGCGTTTTGGTGTATGAGTATATTCCGGTTGATCGATCGGAGTATTTGATTACTGATAGCCTGGGTCGGTATGATGGTTCTGATAAAGCGAGACAAATGATTTATGCTGCGTGTGGAAAGGAAATAATTGAACTGGCGCAAATAAAGGAACTGGCCTGGGAACCAGGGCTAGCTGCGAAATTGATGAAGGTAAATCTCGAGAAGATTACTGCGCGTGACATTACCACCCTTGATATTTGTGGTAAGCCGCCAATAGTGGGGTATGACAGTATTGGTGTTGACAGCAGCTTCCTGTTTTTCGTGACAGCTCGCAGCGGTGGAGTTGGTCATGCGAACATCTACGTAAATGGCAGACAGATTCGCTCGGATAGTCTTGGTTTCGTGGATGGCGCAGCTGGGTCATACTTGCTTAAAGTACCGCGGTCCTCGATCGCTCCATTTTTAGTAAGTGGGATGCAAAATGAACTGACACTAAAGGCTACGACATTCGATGGCATCCTGACCAGCCGTAGCGAAACAGTTAAAGTGAAGAAGGAGAAATCAGACATCGTTCCGAAGTTTTATGGAATCAGTGTAGGGGTAAGTAAATATACTCAGCCAAATCTTAAATTAAATTTCGCAGCGAATGATGCAATAGATTTTGAGAGCACTATGTCGGCTGCGGCCAGTAATTTTCTTAACCCTGCTAATGTAAGTAGTCAAATATTCAACACAGCAGATTCGGCTCACTGGCCTATAAAAGAAAATATCGCAGCTGCCTTTGATAGTATTAGCCATGCAGCAACTGCTGATGATATTGTAGTAATCTTTTTGTCTGGTCACGGAATCATGAATAATAATAATAAGCAGTTTTATTTTTTATTAGCTGACGCGCCTGGATTCTCAATTGATGGAGTGGAGAGCTTAGTTGCAATAAGTACTGACGAACTAAATACATGGATTCGCAACATGAAAGCCGGCAAAGTTGTGTTAATCTTAGATGCTTGCAACAGCGGCCAGATACTGGACGGCATTGTTACCAGTAAGAACATGCCTGCTAATCAGGAAAGAGCATTAGATCGGTTGAAAAGTGCAACGGGAATTTACATTTTGGCTGCAGCGGCTGCCGGTCAACCCTCTTTTGAAATGAGTCAATTTGGCCAGGGGCTACTTACTTATAGTTTGTTATATGGCATCAAGTACGGTTCAGCGTTGACAAACGGGACTGATTTGGATATTAGTAAATGGTTCCAGTTCGCTGCAAATCAGGTGGTTGAATTTGCGAAAGATATGCAAGACAGGCAAGATCCCAAGATCCTGGAAAATGTTTCCTTTCCGATTGGAAAGATCGATACCACTATTCAGCACAAAATTATTCTTTCTAAGACTAAGCCTATTTTTGGGCCTGCCTTCTTTCTGAATGAAACAACCATGACGGATGATGCAGGGATGGGTGACAGCTTGAACAATTGGTTGGCGGAAAAGTCTTCCGGTGGAAAAGAAAGCCCGTTGCTTTATATGGACAGCTATAAAGGAAACAATGTTTTCCAGGTTATCGGGTTGTATAGCAAGGTAAAGGGGAGCTACCGGGTTCGGCTGTCAATTAAGAAGGGGAACCAGGCTATTCGACAGCTGAAATGGGAAAGCCCCTACACTCAACTCCAGGATTTAATTTCAAATATGGCGAATGCCGTTTTAAATATCACAAAGACCTCAATTGAATAGTACCTTTTTAGTTTCCGACGCTCCAGATATAGGTTCGCTTCCCGTCAAGGCTACTTAAAGACCAATTTTAGAAAGACTAAAACAGCATTGTGTTTGAATAACTCAGAATTGGCAAGTTTCATCTGACAACAAGGATCGCTGAGTGATCATGATTCTCATTGATCGAATTACGAATGCTTACCTAGGCTATTTGCAATAAGGATATGTACAGCATCCTTTCGAAAGTACCATCGTGATTCTCCTTCATCGAAGGCAGTTTTCGCTTGGATTATACAATCATAAGTGTAAAGCGTAGGTTTGGAAATCTTGAATATGGCGAAGACTTTATCCGCTTTCAATAACGGTCGTTGCGCGTTCTTGTCAAGTCAAGCGAATTTAAAATTCTCGAACTCTATTACTGTGTCCGATGACTGCTTGCTGCAAGATAGCCTTTAACTCTTGCCAGAATTCTTTTGATTCCATTGGAAATAACATCTGCACATCTCTTATACATCACAATTTTATGTTGAAGTCAAAATAAATGTATTTCTTTTAAGTTCATGTAAGAGGACTTGGCTTTTTTGAAAATGGCATTTAAAAAATACAGTGCTATTTAAACCGAATTAAATTGAGTAGGAGCCATAGGCGGCAAGGATGCGTTTGAATGCACCTATCAGGTGTGCTATTTCCCAATACAAAACCTACTAAATATATAATCCAACATCTCCTCATTATTCACCTGCCCCGTGATCTCTCCCAGGTAATGCAAACAACGCCGTATATCCAGCGCCAGCAGGTCGCCCGGGATACCGCTATCCAGCCCCGCCTTTATCTCCGCCAATGAGAGCGCCGTCTCCTTCAACGCGGCATAGTGCCGCGTATTCGTTACCACCGTATTCTCCGTCTGCAGGTTGCCATGCAACACGGCCCTCGTCATCCGCTTCTTCAATTCATCCGTATTCTTCTCCTCGCGCGCCGAGATGAAGATCACATCATCCATATCCTTTAGCTTATCCATCGCCGCCGGCGTGAGGTCTATCTTGTTTGCCACCATCAGGAAGGTCAGTCCCCTCTCCTCCATCTCCTCTCTCCTCTTCTCGATCTCCTCCTTCTCATCCGCCGCATCAAAGAGATACAACACCAGGTCGGCCTGCTGCATCTTCTCCAGGCTCCGCTCTATCCCCGCATTCTCTATTACATCATGCGAATGCTGGCGTATGCCCGCCGTATCGATGAGGCGGAACAGGATCCCATCGATGTTCAGTATCTCCTCGATCGTATCGCGCGTGGTACCCGGGATCTCGCTCACGATGGCGCGGTTCTCATTCAAGAGGGCATTCAGCAGCGTCGACTTACCCGCATTGGGCTTGCCGATGATCGCCACGCTCACGCCATTCTTTATCACATTGCCCAGCTTGAAAGATTCCATCAATTGATGCGTGGAGAGCGACAATTGCCTGATCAATTCATAAAAGGCCGAACGGTCCGCGAATTCAACATCCTCCTGTGAGAAGTCGAGCTCCAGCTCGATCAGCGCGGAGAAGCGCACCAGTTGCTCCCGCAATTCCTTTAACCGCGCGGAGAAGCCGCCCCGCATGGTGCTCAAGGCCGCCCTGTGCGATGCTTCGGTATTGCTGGCAATCAGGTCGGCCACGGCCTCGGCCTGCGCCAGGTCCAGCTTTCCATTGAGAAACGCCCGCTGCGTGAATTCACCAGCCTTTGCCAGCCTGGCGCCCTTGCCGATGCAGGTCTCCAGGATCTGCTGCTGAATGAATGGCGAGCCATGACAGCTGATCTCGATCACGTCCTCGCCCGTATAGGACCTCGGTGAGCGGAAGAGCGAGACCACTACCTCGTCCAAAAGCCTGTCATCATCGTGAAGAAAGCCCACATGCAGGGTGTGCGAGGGCTGTTGCAATAAGTCCTTCGAAGGGAACAACGCATTTGTTATCGGAAAGGCGTCCTTGCCGCTCAGGCGAATGACGGCTATAGCACCCACACCGGGCGGCGTAGCGATGGCTACGATCGTATCCCCCCAGCCTGTTTGATTATTTACCACCCTTCAAAAATAGACCTCAATCGGCAGCCCGTAAAACAAAAATCCTTTCCAGGCTAACCTGGAAAGGATTTTTCATTAAAACAGAATTATTTATTCGGCAGTCACCTGGAAGGTGATCGGCTGCTTACGATAGGCGTTCACATTACGTCCATTCTGGATGGCTGGCTTCCAAGCCGGTCCCTTCTTGATAACGCGGACGGCTTCTGCTTCCATACCATACCCGTGACTGGTCAATGGTTTTACATCGCTGATGCTACCATCCTTGCTCACCACGAACTGAACATATACGGTATAGGTTCCTTCGGGAGCTCCATTGTCAACGGGCGTATTTCCATTCAGATTTCTTTCCAGGAATTTGCGCCAGGCGCCTTCACCACCCTGGAAGGAGGCTTCTACTTCCACCTTCTCGAAGATCTTGTTCTCATCTTCAGGCTTCTTCTCTTCCACCACACCCTTTCCATCATCGATCACGGCAGGAGCAACTATACCCTCATCTTTCACACCTTCCTGGCTAACCACGTCGATCTTTGCTTCCTTCAATTCTTCCTGTGCGGGAGGCGGTTCCTGTACTTCCTCATCCTTTACGATCTTGGGAGGAGTGAACTGCTTCATTTCGATCTTCGGGGGATCCGGTGGCTTCGGCGGAGGAGGAGGCGGAATATCCTTCTTCTCTTCCTCTTGCGGGAGGTCGGCCAGGGTCACTTCCTTGCTAACGAGCTTTTCGCTGTTGTCCGATATCAACTTGCTTGATATTATCGATCCGATGATGGCCAGGATGCCGATCGAAAAAGTAATAATCAAAGCCTTGGTTATCCGCTTGTTATACGTTTTACGCAGCTCGTACGCCCCATATTCCTTGTTCCGGCCCTCGAAGACCAGATCAAGAATATCAGCTGATAATATTTTATTGGCGTCCATGTTTGAGTTTGTTTAAAATTAGATGCAATTCATGATCGTTTCCACAACCTTTTTCCCACTATTTAGCGGGGGTTGCGGGTGGAACGACAGCCGGTCCGCCACCTTCCGTAGCCTTGACTAACTGCTTTTCAGTGTCCGAGATCTTCACCATGGCGAACCTCTTCACATTATTGATGGTCATCTCGTCCAGGATATCCACCGTATTCTTATAGGTCGCATCTTCATTCGGCTTGATCACCACAACGAAATCCTCATCCCAGCAGTCGCTCACAGGCTTGCCCTTTTCCTTTGCCTTGGCTTCGCAGGTGGGATTGGGGATATAGCTTGAAATCACCTCTTTCTTCTTCTTGATGATCTCATCGCGGATACCCTTGAAGGTCGTCTGCTTGAAGATGGCCGATGCATTCTCCGGAAGGAGCTCTCCCTCGTAGTAATACACCTGGTCGTTCTTGCCCAGCATGATGGTCAGGGCGCCCGATTGTTTCGTCTTCGTCTGCTCGTCTTCCTTGTTGGTATCCTTCGGCATATTGAGGTCCAATGTGGACGGCGCACTCAGCGTTGCAGTGAAGATGAAGAAGGTGATCAGCAGGAATCCAAGATCCACCATCGGCGTCATATCCACCCGGGTGGACAGCTTCTTTGCCTTCTTCACCCCCGGTCCTTTTTTGTGGTTATCACCACCACCGGTATCTATATTTGCCATATAAAATGGTTTTAGAAATTAGCTAATAATGATTACTTGCCATTCAGCCTGTCCCTGTACAGTTCGGTTCCTTCCGGCGCACCTTCCTGGGAAGTGATAAGGTTGTACTTGAATTCCTCGTTCTTGCGCAGTGCATTGATCACTGCCTCGAAACTGGGGAATTTTGACTTGTTATCTCCCTTGATCATGTAAAGAAGTCTTCCACCGGCAAAGGCCTTCTTCGTCTCGGCTACCCACCACACCAACTCATTGTTGAGCGTATCCAGTACAGGAATCCCGGGCTGGGTCAGCTTTTCCTGTTGCTTTTCGGGCATATCCAGGAGCTGCTTGAGCTGTGCGAAAGGTACTCCGATGATAGGCGTAGTTTTAAAAGCAGCCATTTCAGCCGGCGTCAATCCCAGATTACGAGTGGTGTT
>Ga0193753_10001534_pt1 | contig 19568 bp, 12 predicted proteins | sample H1c2metaG_FD_144925 | JGI IMG/M metagenome (GOLD analysis project Ga0193753, IMG submission 144925) | Soil microbial communities from a riparian zone of the East river system, Colorado, United States - H1c2 | ecosystem: Environmental > Terrestrial > Soil > Riparian zone | place: USA: East...
TGGGTGATCGCCGGCCACGCCCGCGCCATCCTCGGAGCCGAGCGAGCGGTCGCCACCCTCGGTGACGAGGAGACCTGGGCGTCGGTGCGGCAGGCGATCGCCGGCGCCAGGGATCCAGTCGCGACCGACGCCACGACCGACGCCACGACCGACGCCGCGACCGACGCGACGGCCTCGCGGACCGCACCGCTCATCGGCCGCGACGGGCGCGCGATGGGCTCCATCGCCCTGTCCGGGGGCCAGGGCGCCGGCGAGCAGGACCAGCCGGTGCTGCTTCACCTGGCCCAGGTCGCCTCCGCGGTCATCGAGAACACCCGCCTCTACCAGCAGACCCTCGCCGCCGAGGTCACCCTGCGAGAGGTCAACCACTCGCTGGAGCGCTCGAACCGCGAGCTCGATCAGTTCGCCTACGTCGCCTCCCACGACCTCAAGGCCCCGCTCCGGGGAATCGCCAACCTGTCGACCTGGCTGGAGGAGGACCTCGGCCCGGCGCTCACCCCGCAATCCATCGAGCACCTCGCCCTCCTCCGCGGCCGCGTGAACCGCCTCGAGGGCCTCATCGACGGCATCCTCGATTACTCGCGAGCCGGACGCACCCGCCACAAGGTCGAGCGAGTCGACGTCGCGAGGCTCCTTCGAGACGCGATCGAGCTCCTCGCCCCGCCGGGCGGAGTCGAGATCGCCATTCCCGACGACCTGCCCGTGCTGATGACCGAGCGCGTCCCCCTCCTCCAGGTCTTCATGAACCTCCTGGGCAACGCCCTCAAGCACGGAGGCCGCGACGACCTCCGGATCGAGATCGCCTGGACCGACCGCGGCGACCTCGGCGAGTTCCAGATCGGGGACAACGGCGCCGGCATCCCGCCCGAGTACCACCAGCGCGTCTGGGGCATCTTCACCACCCTGCGCCCCCGCGACGAGGTCGAGGGGACCGGCATCGGCCTCTCCGTGGTCAAGAAGGCCGTGGAGACCCGCGGCGGCCAGGCCTGGATCGACTCCGCGCCCGGCCAGGGGGCCACGATCCACTTCACCTGGCCCAACGTCCCGCCGCCGACCTGAGGTCGGGCCCGGCTACCGCTCGCTGTCGAGCTGCACCATCAGCGGCGCGGCGTAGCGGGTGCCGGCGATCGCTCCCGCGGGTACGGCCTCCTCGATCGCGGCGACCTCCGCCGGGGTCAGCGTCACGTCGAGCGCGGCGACCGCGTCGGCGATCTGCGCGCGCGTGCGAGCGCCGATGGTCGGGATGATCGGGGCGCTGGCCGCGGTGCTCTTCGCCCGGACCCACGCGATGGCCAGCTGGGCCGGCGTGATGCCCCTGGCCGACGCGAGGCGCGCAAAGGCGTCGACCAGGCGCTGGTTGGTCTCCGCGTTCTCGCCGCTGAACCGCGGCAGGTGGGCGCGAAAGTCACCCTTCCCGGTCGGCTTCGCACCGGCGAGCAGCCCGCGCGAGAGCACGCCGTACGCGGTGGTCGCGATGCCGAGCTCGCGCAGCGCGGGGAAGATCTTGTCCTCGGGGCCCCGCGTGACGACGGAGTACTCGATCTGAAGATCGACGATCGGGTGCACCGCCGCCGCGCGCCTGATCGTGTCCACCCCGACCTCGGACAGGCCGATGTGGCGGACGTAGCCGGCCTTGACCATGTCCGCGATCGCCCCGATCGTGTCCTCGATCGGGACCTCCGGATCGACGCGGGCGGGCCGGTAGATGTCGATGTAGTCGACGCCGAGCCTCGCCAGCGAGTACGCGAGGAAGTTCTTCACCGCGACCGGACGCGCGTCGTAGCCGACGAAGCTGTTGTCGGGGCCGCGCAGGCCGCCGAACTTCACGCTGAGCAGCGCCTTGTCGCGGCGGCCCTGCAGCGCCTTGCCCACCAGGAGCTCGTTGCGGCCCATGCTGTAGAAGTCGCCGGTGTCGAGCAGGTTCACGCCCCGCTCGAGCGCCGCGTGGATCGTGGCGATGCTCTCCGCCTCGTCGCTGTCGCCGTACATGCTGCGCGCACCCATCCCCATGCAACCGAGCGCGACGGGGAACACGTCGGGACCGGCCGCGCCGAGCCCGATCTTCGCTGTCGTCTGCTTCGTCATGACCAGACGATAGGGCCTGGCATCTCATCACTCCAGTGAATAAGATGTATTTCACGTATGCCCAGCGTTTATGGACGGGATCTCGACCTGAACCTGCTCCGCGTGTTTGCCGTCGTCGCGGGGACCGGCAGCGTGACCGAGGCGGCCAGCCAGCTCTACCTGACCCAGCCCGCGGTCAGCGCGGCGCTGCGCCGGTTGACCGCGACGGTCGGCGCGCCGCTGTTCGTCCGCCACGGGCGCGGCCTCGCGCTGACCAGCCGCGGGGACCGCCTGCGCGACGGCCTGAATCAGCACCTCGCCGCGCTCGTGGATGCGGCGCTCGCTCCGGCGTCGTTCGATCCGAAGACGAGCGACCGCACGCTGCGCCTCGGGCTGTCCGACACCGCCGAGGTGTGGCTGTTGCCGCCGCTGCTCCGCGCCCTCGAGAAGACAGCGCCGCGCATGCGGGTGATCGCGCTGCCGACCCAGTTCCGCACGGTCGGCGCCATGCTCGCCAGCGGGCTCGACGCCGCGGTCACGGTCGCGGACGCGATGCCGTCGACGATCCGCCGGCGCCATCTGTTTCACGGCGGCTTCACCTGCCTGTTCGACCCCCGCCACGCCAGGCTCGGCCGCCTGACCGAGGCCGAGTACTTCGCCCGCGACCACGTGATCGTCTCGTACAACGGCGACCTGCGCGGCATCGTCGAGGACATGCTGGGCAAGACCCGCAAGGTGCGCTGCTCGATCGGAAGCTTCGCGAACCTCGGCGCGCTGATCGAAGGCACCGCGATGCTGGCGACCGTCCCGACGATGGTCGCGGCCCACATCCGCAAGACCCGCCCCAAGCTCCGCACGAAGCCGCTGCCCCTCCCCATCCGCGGCTCCGCGATGGAGCTGCTGTGGCCCGCCGCGACCGATGACGACGAGCCCTGCAGGTTCGTGCGCGCGAAGATCGTCGAGATCGCCGGCACGCCCACCGACGTCGAGCAGCGCTGACCAGACGAGGTGCGTGACGCCGACATCCACTGCGGCACGGACGGCCGCGCTTGCCCGCCAGGTATACTGCGGGCGCAGGCGGGCTTCGGTCACGGCGGAGGGACCAGCGATGGCGGAGCGCTCGAAGACGATCGCGGACTCGAACAGTCACCAGGATTGCGAGCTCAGGGGGATGCTGAGCCGGGTCGGCGACAAGTGGAGCCTGCTGGTGATCTTCATCCTCGAGGGCATGCCTGCTCATCGCGGGCGGTTCTCGGAGCTGAAGCGCAGCATCCCGGGCATCTCCCAGCGCATGCTCACCGCCACCGTGCGCAACCTCGAGCGCGACGGCATGCTCACGCGTCACGTCCACGCAGAGGTGCCGCCACGCGTCGAGTACGAGCTCACCGCGCTCGGCACCGGATTGACCGAGCCCGTGCGCGGGCTCGTAGCGTGGCTGCAGTCGAACTGGTCGGCGATCCAGACCGCGCGCGACCGGTTCGACGCGCGGAAGCAGGTGACCGGAGCGACCGCCCGACCCGATTCCTCGACAGCCATCCGCGGGTGACGGAATGACCCGAGGGCTGCCGTGGGCGCCTTCGTCCTCAACCATCTTCAAAGAAACCGCCATGTCGAGCTCAGACCAATCGCCGCCCCCGTCAGGAACGTCGTCCTGGTCCACGGTGGATTCGTGGATGCAGGACGGGCCCACGATCCTGGTCGGCCACTCCTACGGAGGCGCGGTGATCAGCGAGGCCGGCAACCACCCCAAGGTCGCCGGGCTCGTCTACCTCTGCGCCTTTGCCCTGGACGATGGAGAGTCGGTCGAGGCCCTCATCAAGGATCCTCCACCCGACGCGCCCGTGCCTCCGATTCTGCCGCCGGTCGATGGCTTCCTCTTCCTGGACAGGGCGAAGTTCCACGCCTCGTTCGCGGGTGACCTCGGCGCCGAGCGCGCGGCGTTCCTCGCCGATGCGCAGGTACCCTGGGCCGTCGCGGCGCTCACCGGGACCGTCGGCCACACGGCGTGGAAGTCGAAGCCGAGCTGGTACATGGTCACGACCGCGGACGAGATGATTCCTCCGGCCGCGCAGAGGTTCATCGCCACGCGCGCCGGCGCGACGACGATCGAGGTCGACGGCAGTCACGCGATCTACGAGTCGAGGCCGGCCGAGGTCACTGCGCTGATCGAGCAGGCCTCGCGCGCCGCGCCCTGACCCCACCGGCCTCACCGCGCGGTGCCGTGTCTGGTCATGACGCGCTGGCGCGCGCCGTCTTCAGGGCAGCAGTCCACCACAGCAGATCGTCGATCAGCACCCCGGCGGACGCGTCCAGCTCGGCCAGCCCCGCGTCGACGTCCCCGTCCCGGTAGTGAGCCCACAGGGTGGAGACCGGGATGTGGACCGATGAGCGAACCGGGGCGAGCTGAAGCTCGATCGCCGTCTCGCGGAGCTGCTGGACGCCGCGTGCGCCCATGGCGGAGCCATAGCTCACGAAGCCCGCCGCCTTGCGATTCCACTCCGGGTAGACCCAGTCGATGGCGTTCTTGAGCACGGCCGACGGTCCGTAGTTGTACTCGGGGGTGACGAATACGAAGGCGTCGGACTGCGCGATCGAAGACGTCCATCGCTTCACCACGTCATTCTCGTAGGCAGGCCGACCCGGCGTCGCCGGCGACACCGGCTGGTCGAAGAACGGCATCGGAAAGTCGCGAAGGTCGAGCAAGCGCGCGTCGACGCCGCTGCGCCTCTCGAGGTGTTGCAGAATCCATCTGGCCGGCTTCTCGGAGAACCGACCCGGTCGGGTGCTTCCGACGATCACTGAAATCACCGTCATACGTTCGCTCCTTGCGTCGCGGCTGACGCGACCACGACCATGTAGTGAGCTCTGGAGAGCGCGGCAAGGAGGCACACGCGCACCACCGAGGCACAGCGAGGTAACCATCGCGACCCGGCACACGGCGCTGCGACGGACCCCGTGCGCGGTCCGGACGCGCGCGCACGTGTCCCGGACTCGGACGCATTCACGATCTGGCCGCGGGCGACTACGTTGTCCTCACACAAGGAGGACAGCATGTCGGGAATCAAGGACAAGGTCATTGCCATCACGGGAGCGAGCCGCGGCATCGGCGAGGCGACTGCGGTGTTGCTCGCGGAGCGCGGCGCCAAGGTCGTGCTGATGGCGCACTCATCGGATCAGCTGGCCGCCGTCGCCGGCCGCATCGCGGATGCCGGCGGCGCCGTCGCTCACGCGACCGGCGATGTCAGGCGGCGCGAGGATCTGGCCAGGCTCGTCGCGCTCGCGTGCGAGCGGTTCGGCAAGCTCGACGTCCTGGTGAGCAACGCCGGCATCGGGCCGATCTCGCCGCTCGACGATCTGCGCGTCGACGACTGGGACGCGATGATCGACGTCAACATCAAGGGTGTGCTCCATGGCATCGCCGCGGCCCTGCCCGTGTTCCGCACGCAGGGCACCGGGCACTTCGTGAATGTCGCCTCGGTGTCGGGACTCCAGATGGCCCCGAGCCAGTCGGTCTACGGCGGCACCAAGCTCGCCGTGCGCGCGATCTCCGAGGGGCTTCGGCTGGAGGCCGGTGACAAGCTGCGCGTGACGGTCGTCTCGCCTGGCTTCATCCAGACTAGCTTTGCGGATGCGGCGCCGAACCCGGAGGTGAGGGCCCAGCTCGCCGCGTCGCGCGAGAAGTTCGCGATCCCGCCGGACGCGATCGCTCGCGCCATCGCGTTCGCCATCGAGCAGCCCGCGAATGTCGACGTGAACGAGATCGTCGTGCGGCCCACGGCCCAGCGCTGAAGTCGCGCAGCATCGAGCTACGTCAACGGGGTGGAGCTGTTGGCGGACGGCGGCTCGATCGGCGCGGTGTGACGAGTCGGGCGCGACCAGCGCTCGATCGCGTGGCCTCGCCGGCGGCTCGTCGCGCGCTCGACCGACGCTGACCGCGCCGGGGGGCGGCGTCGACCAGCGAGAGGTCCTCTTCGGAGGAATCGTGGAGCTGGATGCCGCTCCGAACCGGATCTCGCAGCGCGCTCCGGTAGTGCCTGGGCGCGATCCCGATGACCCGCTTGAACGCGTTGCTGAACGCGCTCTCCGACGCGTAGCCGAGCTCGTGGGCGAGGACGGAGACCGGCGGATCCTCCTCGCGGAGCGCGCGCTGGGCCAGACGCATGCGCCACTGGGTCAGATAGGCGAGCGGCGCGACCCCGGCGACGGCGCGAAAGTGCTCGGCGAAGGTGGTCCGCGACATCGCGGCGGCCTTTGCGAGCTCTCCGAGGTGCCACGAGCGACCGGGGTCGGCGTGCATCAGTCGGAGCGCGGGTGCGAGCCGCCTGTCGCCCGCGGCGCGGAGCCATCCCCTCTTCAGGGGCCGCGCGGTCTCGAGCTGCGCGCGCAGAATGTGGAGGAACATGAGCTGGGCGAGCTGCGCGGACGCGATGCTCGCGCCCGGGAGGGGAGTCGCTCGTTCGCCCGCGAGCTGCTCGAGGATCCAGTGCATCACCGTCGCGTGACGCGAGCCGGCGCGAACGTGCATCAAGGGCGGCAGGACATCCGCGAGCACGGCCCCGCCGACCGCGTTCATCTTCACGTGCCCGCCGAGGACCGTGCAGCTCTCGCCGTCCCCGAGCTTCGCGACCGTGCTGCCCCCGGGTGGGAAGACCTCCCGCGCATCGAGCTGGGGAGCCGTCAGATCGCTGGCGAGGACGTACGAGACCTGCCACGGGAGAAACACGTCCCCCGCTTCGAGGCGCACCGGCGCCCTTGCGCCGTGAACCCGAAGCCAGCAGTCGCCCTTCACCACGCCGAAGAACTTCACCTTCTCCGGTACGGGAAAGCGAAGGGCCCAGCGACCTCCCGCCGTGAAGCCGCCCGAGACGACGGAACGGGCATCCGCCAGCGCGAGCACGTCCGAGAACGGGTCGGCGCTCACGTCCGTGCTACGCCGCGGCGCTTCCCGCCTCGAGCTTGGCCAGGTTGACCGAGACGAGCTTGGAGCAGCCAGGCTCCTGCATGGTGACTCCGAAGAGGTGGTCGGCGGTCTCCATCGTCCGCTTGTTGTGCGTGATGACGATGAACTGCGACCACTGGGTCATGGTGCGGATCTGCTCGTTGTAGCGGTCGACGTTGGCGTCGTCGAGCGGGGCGTCGACCTCGTCGAGGAGGCAGAAGGGCGAGGGCTTGATGAGGAAGATGGAGAAGATGAGGGCCACCGCGGTCAGCGCCTTCTCGCCGCCGGACAGCTGCTCGACGGTGCTGTTCTTCTTGCCCGGTGGCTGCGCCATGATCTCCACGCCGGCCTCGAGGACGTCGTCGTCTTCTCCGGTCAGGGCCAGGCGGGCTCGCCCGCCCCGGAACAGGCGCGGGAACGTCTCGGCGAACTGCGCGTTGATCGCGTCGAAGGTCTCGCGGAAGAGTTTGCGCGAGGTCCGGTTGATCTTGGCGATGGCTCGCTCGAGCTGACCGACCGCGTCGTCGAGGTCGTCGCGCTGGGCGGCGAGGAACTCGTGCCGCTTCGAGATCTCCTCGTACTCCTCGATCGCGGTCAGGTTGATGTCGGCGCCCATCCGGTCGATGAGCCCCTTCAGCTCGGCCAGGCGCTCCTCCTCCTCCTGACCGACCTGGCGGCGGAGGTGGTAGTCGCCGACCACGCGGTCGAGCCGCTCGCGATGACGCTCCTCGATCGCCTCGATCAGGTGGTCGCGGTCGCCGCCGAGGCGGGCCAGCCTGGTCTCGAGGCCGGTCACCTGCCCGCCCAGCTGCTCGGCCTCCTGCCGGACCTTGCGCAGGAGCGCCTCCTCGGCGCTGGCCTCGCCGGTGCGCTGGTCGTACGCGCCCCGCCCGGCCGCCATCTCCTCGCCGAATCCGCGCCGCTCCTCGCGCAGCGCGACCAGGCCGGTCGACAGCTCGTCCGCCTCGCTGCGCAGCTGGGCCGCGCGCGCCCCACCCTCGGCGATCGAGGACTCGAGCGAGCGGGTCCGCGCCTCGACCTCGCGGCGGGCCACCTGGACCCGCAGGTCGGCCGCCTCGAGCGCGGAAGCCTTCTCGCCCAGCTGGGCCAGGCTGACCTTGGCCTCCATGAGGCCGGCCTGCATCGACTCGACCCGCTCGCGCGCGTCGGCCACCTGCTCGGTCAGGCCGAGCTGATCTTCCTCGTGGCGCCCGCGCCGCTCGGACGCCGAGCTCTCCAGCTCCGCCATCGCCGCCGCCTCGGCGTCGATCACGGCGGCGCGATCCTCGAGCTCGAGCTGCTCGGCGTTGAGCCGGGTGGTGCGCTCGCGCAGGCGGTCGAGCTCCGACCGGGCCGCGGCCGCGTCCTTCTCGCCGACCGTGATGGCCATGTCGCCGTCGTGGGTCTCGTGGCGCAGCCCGTCGAGCGCGCGGGTGACGTGGCCGAGCTCGGTCTTGTGCTGCACGTAGCGCCCGGTCGCGTCGGTCAGGTCGCGCTCCAGCGAGACGCAGATCTCGTCGAGCTCGCGGATCTCGCGCTTCTGGGCCAGGACGCCGGCGCCCTGGGCATCGACCGAGCCGCCCGAGACGACCCCGCGCTCGTCGACGATGTCGCCGTCGAGGGTGACCAGGGTCCGCTTGACCCCGCTGCGGTGGAGCTCGATGGCGCGGTCGAGCGACTCGACCACGATCGTGTCGGACAGGAGGCTCTGGGCCAGGCCGTCGTAGCCCGGGTCGAACCGGACCAGGTCGGCCATCGCCCCGACCACACCCTCGCCCGAGGTGAGCCAGCCGCTCCGGTCCTCGAACGAGAACGCCGGGGCCGGCGCCGCGGCCAGGACCGGCACGAACGCGGACCGGCCGGACGCGGTGTCCTTCAGGTACTTCACCGCGCGCGCGCCGACGTCGTGCGACTCGACCAGGATGCCGCCCAGCCGGTCGCCCAGCGCCGCCTCGACCGCCGCCTCGAGCTGGACCGGCGCCTCGATGTGGTCGGCCACCAGGCCGTGGATGCCGCGATGGGTCAGGTCGCCGCGCGCCTCGCCGGTCGGCGCCGAGGCGCCCGGCGCGAACCCGACCGACTGCATCACCGCGCGAGTGCCGCGCTGGAAGCCCTCGTAGCGGTCGTGGATCTCGCGCAGCGACTGCAGGCGCGAGCGGCGGCGGTGGAGCTCGGTGCGCAGGGTCTCGACCTCCGCCTCGCTCGAGTCGACCGCGTCGACCAGCTGCAGCCGGCGGCGCTCGAGGTGCTCGGCCCGGCTGCCCAGGTCGAGGCGAGTCTGGCGCAGATCGGCCAGCCCCTGGCCGAGCCGCTTGAGCTCGCGCTCGAGCTCGGCCGCGCGATCGGACAGCCCGCCGCTCTCCTCGACCACCCGGGCCAGCCGGGTGCCGGTGTCCTGGCGGCGCTGGGCCAGCGACGCGCGCTGGCTCTCGGCCCGGGCCAGGTCGGACTGGGCCGCGGCCAGGAGGCGGCGCGCCTCGTCGAGCTGGCGCTGGGCGCGGCTCAGCTCCTCGCGCGCGCGCGCGGTGTCGGCGTCGCGGGTGGACACCTCGCCCTGCCGGCTCTCGACCAGCTCGCGCACCGACTCGAGCTCGCCGCTCTGCGCCTCGGCCTCGCGCTCGAGCTGGGCCTGGCGCTCGACCAGGCCGCGGATCTCGCCCTGGGCGGCCTGGGCCCGCTCGTCCAGCTCGCTCGCCTCGCGCCGCTGATACGCGACCTTGCTGTCGGACAGCTGGATGCGGTTGTCGCGGTCGTAGATCTGCTCCTGCAGCCCGGCCAGCCGGCGCTCCTCGATCGACAGCTCGGCCCGCTCGGCCATGAGCCGCGCGTCGCGCGCCTCGAAGTCGGCCCGCGCCACCTGGTGGCGGGCCCCCACGTCCTCGAGGGTGGCCTTGAGCGTGGTCTCCTCGGCCATGAGCTCGAGGTAGCGGTGCGACGCCATCCACAGCTCGAGGTCGCGCATCTCGTTGCGGTAGCGGCGGTAGCGCTCGGCCTTCTGGGCCTGGCGGCGCAGCGAGCCGAGCCGCTTCTCCAGCTCCGACACGATGTCCGACACGCGGAGCAGGTTCTGGCGGGTCTGATCGAGCTTGCGCTCGGCCGCCTTCTTCTTGCTCTTGAACTTGGTGATGCCGGCCGCCTCCTCGATCACGTGGCGGCGGTCCTGCGGCCGGGCCGAGACGATCTGGCCGATGCGGCCCTGCTCGATGATCGAGTACGCCTTGGTGCCGACCCCGGTGCCGAGGAAGAAGTCGGTGATGTCGCGCAGGCGGCACGGGGTGCGGTTGAGGTAGTAGCCGGAGGTGCCGTCGCGGAACAGGCGCCGCGTGATGGTCACCTCGCTGTAGAGGGAGAAGTCGATCGCGGGCGGCGACTCGGCCAGCACCTCGCGGACCTCGCGGGTCGCGGCGTGGACGTCGATGCCGTCGGGATTCTCGCCGGTGGTGCCGTCGGTGGCGGCCTCGGCTGGCGCGGCCTCTGGCTCGGCCGGCGCGGCCTCCACCTCGGCCGGCGCGGCCTCCACCTCGGCCGGCGCCGCCTCTACCTCGGCGTCTCCCTCTGCCTCGGCCTCGGCCTCCCCCTCCTCCGCTTCGGCTCCCTCGAGCGCCATCTTCAGCTTCTCGGCCGAGAACCCGACCTCCTCGAAGGTCAGCGACACCTCGGCCATGCTGGCCGGGCCGCGGCTGTCCGAGCCGGCGAAGATGACGTCTCCCATCGCCTGGCCGCGCAGGTGCTTGGCCGACTGCTCACCCATGCACCAGCGGATCGCGTCCACGATGTTCGACTTGCCGCATCCGTTCGGGCCGACCACCGCGGTGATCGGATCGTGGAAGCTCAGCACCGTGCGGTCGCAGAACGACTTGAAACCAATGATCTCGATCCGCTTGATGCGCATGCGGGGAACCCTCTCCTCGTATCGTCCCACGCGGCCGGGAGCAAGCCCCTGCCACGTAAGTGCCGAGACACTGGCAGAGAGGGCTGACAACCGGGGCGCCGGCCGGCCGCCCCGAACCGTGCTATAGCCGCTAAATGACGCGTGTCGCGGCCCGGCCGTGCACTCCCGCGTGCCGGCCCGTCGCCCTCGCCGTCACCGTCGGGGCCATGGCCCTCGCCGCGTCGGCCACCGCCGCGGCGGCGCCGGTCATCGAAGTGCGCGCCCGGACCGCCATCACCGTCGAGCCGATCCGGCGCGCGCGCGGAGCCACGACCTCGCCCCAGTTCACCGGCCTCCGCATCCACGGCCGCATCCACGAGCGCGGCTCCGACGAGCCGGTCCCCGGCGCCGCCGGCCTGACCGTGTCGTTCGACGACAAGACCCGCCCGACCGTGGTCACCGACGACGGCCGCTTCGACATCTGGTTTGCCACCGAGGGTGGTCGCCACAGCCTGCGCATCGACTACGCCGGCGACAGCCGCTTCGAGGGGTCGTCCTTCTCGCTGCCCGAGCTGGACGTGGCCAAGCAGCCGCTGGTGCTGTCGATGCGCGCGCCCGATCAGGTGCAGCGGGCCAGCGGCCCGCTCGCCATCGAGGTGCAGGCCAGCGACGAGGCCGCGCCGGCCCGCGTGCGCGTGTCGGTCCGGTTCGGCCCGGCCGAGGCCGAGGAGCTCGACGAGGTCGGCCAGGTCACCACCGACGAGCTCGGCCGCGCGCCCTTCTCGCTGCCGGCCGCCCGGCTGGGTCCGCCCGGCCCCAAGCGCGTCATGGTGGTGTTCGCGGGCGACGGCCTGTACGACCCGGCCACGATCGAGTCCACCGTGCTGGTCTCGTCCGCGACCAAGCTGGCGCTCACGATCGATCGCACCGACGTCTCCTTCGAGGGACGCGTGCGCGGGCGCGGCCGGCTCACCGACGACGTCGGCGCCGCCCTGGCCGGCGAACCGATCTCGCTCATGGCCGAGGACCAGGGCGGCCGGCGATCGCTCGACGACACCCTGACCGGCGCGGATGGATCGTTCGAGCTCGACGCGCCGGCCAGCGAGCTCGGGGCCGGCCCCCACATGGTGCAGGCGCTGTTCGAGTCGCCGCGCGCGTACCTGCAGGCCAGCCGATCGCCGCCGGCGCGCATCGGGGTGGCCGAGCGCCGCCCGGTCCCGGTCGGCTACTCGCTGGCCGCGTTCGCCGCCACCGCGGCGTCGATCGTCGCGTTCGTCGCGCTGCGCACGCGGCCGTGGACGCGCTGGATCAAGCGCCTGCGCGGCGAGTCTGCCGGCCCCGGCGCCGGCGGCGCGGCCGAGAAGGTCGACGTGCCGCCCCACACCGGCCTCACCCTGGCCCGCCCCGGGCTGGTGTCGACCCTGCGCCGTCCGCACGATCACGGCTTCACCGGCGCGGTCGCCGACGCGGTCACCGCCGCGCCGATCGCCGGCGCGATGGTGGTCGTGCGATCCGAGGCCCTGGCCGAACCGCCCGCCATCGCCACCGACGACGCCGGTGGGTTCGAGCTCGAGGATCTGCCCGAGGGCGAGCACCGCGCCGAGGTCTCGTGCGCCGGCTACGTCACCGAGCGGTTCGCGCTGACCATCCCGCACCGGGGCGAGCTGCGCGACGCGCGCGTCGATCTGCTGCCGGTGCGCGAGCGCATCTTCCAGCTCTATCGAGAGGCGGCCGAGCCGCTCCTGCCGCGTCCGGACCTGTGGGGCGTGTGGACGCCGCGCCAGATCTTCGATCACGTCAAGGCGGCGCGCCCGTCGCGAGCGCTGGCCGAGCTGACCTCGCACGTGGAGGAGAGCTACTTCTCGGCGCGGGTGCCCGAGGAGACGGAGCTGGCGCGCACCGAGGCGCGCGTTGCGGCCGCGCGCGCGGAGGCAGCTCCCGGGGCTCTGCCGGTAGATCCGGCGCAGGGTAGCGAGTACTCTCCCCGCCCATGACTGGCCTGGAGCTCGTCTACCTCATAGGCGCGCTGTCGGCGGTCGCGCTGTTCCTGTTCGGCGTGCGGCGCGCCGCGGCCCGCAACCAGCTCCGCGATGGCGGCGCGTCGGAGCGGCGGAGGCTGCGCGAGGCCGCGCGCGAGCGCGAGGAGGCCGAGGAGGCCGACGCCGAGAAGGCCGAGGCCGACCAGGCGGCCGGATCCGACGCGGGCGACGAGGAAGCCGACGAAGAAGAGGACGAGCGCGAGGCCGAGCCGGAGCCGGGCGAATCGCGCGACGTCGAGCTCAGCGACGGCCTGGCTCGAACCCGCGGCGGGTTCGTCGCCCGACTGGGCCGGCTCCTGTCCAAGAAGAAGATCGACGGCGAGATCCTCGGCGAGCTCGAGGAGGTCCTGCTCACCGCCGACATCGGGCCGCGCGCCGCGCAGAAGCTGTTCGGCACCATCCAGGCGGCGCTCAGCCGGGACGAGCTGGAGGATCCGGAGGCGGTGTGGACCCGCCTGCGCGAGGAGTCCGGCCGCATCCTCTCGGTCAACGCGGCGCCGATCGACTGGCAGCGGGCCCGCCCGTTCGTCCTGCTAGTGCTCGGCGTGAACGGGGTCGGCAAGACCACCACGATCGGCAAGCTCGCCGCCAAGCTGACCCGCAGCGGCAAGAAGGTGCTGCTGGCCGCGGGCGACACCTTCCGCGCCGCCGCCACCGAGCAGCTCGAGATCTGGGGCCAGCGGGCCGGCGCGCCGGTGGTCAAGGGCAAGCAGGGCGGCGATCCGTCGTCGGTCATCTTCGACGCGATCAAGCGCGCCCAGGCCGAGGGCCACGACATCGTCATCGCCGACACCGCCGGCCGCCTGCACACCAAGGTCGACCTCATGGAGGAGCTGCGCAAGGTCGGCCGCGTGATCCAGAAGGCGCAGAACGGCGCGCCGCACGAGACCTGGCTGGTCCTCGACTCCACCACCGGACAGAACGCCATCCAGCAGGCGAAGATGTTCAAGGAGGTGATGGAGGTGACCGGCATCGTCTTGACCAAGCTGGACGGAACCGCCAAGGGCGGCGTCATCCTCGGCATCTGCGACGAGCTGGCGGTGCCGGTTCGCTTCATCGGGATCGGCGAGTCGGTCGATGCGCTGCGCGAGTTCGATCCCGACGCCTTCGTCACCGCGCTCTACGAGCACGATCCGACCGCCAACGCCGCGTGATCGCGGGGTGGTCGCCTTGCTGCCCGCAGAAATGCCGTGATATATTGCGCAAGCCTCGAAAGGCAGCCAAGTACCGGGAACGCAAGGCTTCCGCGCCGGGTGATGGATCCGGCAAGAGCCGGACACCCACGTCGACTGGACCTCCAGGAAGCCCGACGCACCACGCCTCCCCAGGGGGCCAGAGGGGAAAGACATCGGATGAAGCGCCGCTTTGTGCCGCCGTGGTTTCTCGCTGCATCTTTCGCCCTCGCCGCTGCCCTCCTCGCTGTGCCCGGCCTGGCGCAGGCGCAGGAGGAAGACCAGCCAGACATGACGTTCGACGAGGACGAGGCCAAGAAGCAGCCGCCGCCGAACGATCCGAAGCAGCCCGGCGCACAGCAGCCCGGTGCGCAGCAGCCCGGTGCGCAGCCCGGTGCGCAGCCCGCGGGGGGTGAGCCGGAGCCCGAGCCGGAGCCGGAGGGCGAGGTCAAGCTGGGCGCCGACCCGACCTCGGATGCGGCGACCCGCCACACCGAGCTGGGCGAGAACCGGATCAGCTGGCAGGACATCGTCGTGGTGGTGCGCAAGCCGTTCTTGAAGCAGCACCGACTCGAGATCCTCCCGATGTGGGGGGTCACGATGAACGACAACATCATCCGGCACTTCCAGTTCACCGGCACGCTCAACTACTTCCTGACCGACGTGCTCGCGGTCGGGGTCGAGGGCCAGTACTACATCAAGGACCTGCGCGAGCCGTACGACCTGGTCGCGCGCCAGGCGCGCCGGCTGCCGACGGTGAACAAGTACAACTACGGCGCCGCGCTCAACTTCCACTACGTGCCCATCTACGGGAAGTTCGCGATCCTCGACTCGCACATCATCCACTGGGAGACGTTCTTCACCGCCGGGGTCGGCTTCACCCAGAGCGAGGTCATCCCGCGCGACCCGGCCTACGAGCCGTTCACCAACTTCCTCATCACGCCGAACGTCGGCGCCTCGATGCGGTTCTTCGTGAACAAGTTCCTGACCGTGAACGCCGGCATCCGCGACTACGTGTTCGTCGATCAGTTCGAGGCGGTCGGTCGCACCGAGGTCAGCGGCGACGCTGCCAAGGAAGACGCCGACTCGTCGCTCATCAACAACGTGGTCTTCCAGGCGGGCATCTCGTTCTGGTTCCCGACCTCGTTCGACTACACGACGTTCCGGTAGGAGACGCCGCCATGTATCGACTCGTCGCCTCGCTCGCCGCGCTCCTCGCCGCTTCCGTCGCCGCGTCCGCCCCGGCCCAGGCCGAGCCGGAGCGCAAGAGCCCGCTGGCTGGCCAGCCCGCGGTCCGCCACCGCCTGCTCCTGGTCAAGCATCGCTTCGAGCTGACGCCCGCGTTCGAGGGGTCGGTCAACGCCGACTTCAAGCACACGCTGTCGGGCGGGCTGAAGCTCGAGTTCCACATCACCGACATGTGGTCGATCGGAGCGGTCGGGTTCTACGGGACCGACCTCGACACCGGCCTCAACGGCCGCATCAGCAAGGACCTCCCCGACGAGGTCGACCAGGGTGATCCGACGCCGACCCAGCAGCAGTGGGACGAGCACCTGAACACGATGCCGATCCACGGGGCCGGCTACATCACGATCACGCCCTGGTACGGCAAGCTGGCCGCGTTCAGCAAGTTCTTCGTCAACTTCGACTTCTACTTCTCGGCCGGCGTCGGCTACGCCCAGCTCAAGAACGAGTGCTGCTCGTTCGACGAGGACCCGGCCCCGGGCGGAGATCTCGACAACGGCATCCTGCCCGACAACAACCCGAACAACGACCCGGCGCTCAACGACGGCTCGCGGGTGGGCGGCTACCTGGGCGGCGGCATCCACCTGTTCGTGTCGAACTGGGCCGCGCTCGATTTGACCGTGCGCGACTACCTGTTCCAGGACAACCCGTCGGGCCTGGACTTCGACGCCGACCTCGCGGTGAGCGACGACGACAACCGGTTCCTCAACCACCTCTTCATGGGCGTCGGCGTCAGCTTCTTCCTGCCCGCCACCGCCAAGCGCACGCCGTAGTCGCGGCCAGGTCGTCGCGCTCGCCCGTCCAGAGCCGCCCGTCCACCGCGGCTCTGGATGGAGGCAGCGCGCGCGTCGATCGCCGGGTCTCATCCGCCAGGGGCCGGACCGACCCCGCGTGGGTGAAAGATGCCGCGGGCTGGCCCGCGTGCTACGTTGACTGACTGCAAGACCGTGTCGCGCAAGGAGAAATCTCGCCGGCGGCGGCGCCGAGGCCGCGTCATCGCGTCGGTGGTGGTCCTCGCCCTCCTGGTCAGCGCGATCGTCATCCTGCGGGTCTTCTTCACCGGCCCTCGCCTGGCTGACCTGGTCGCCTCGAAGCTCAACGCGCGCATCCGCGGGCACGTCTCGGTCGAGTCGATCGAGTGGCCGCTGGCCAGCCTGCCCCGCTTCCTGGTCGGCGGCTACGTGCCGCTCGAGATCGAGGGGCTGGAGATCCGCGACGAGTTCGGCGACGTGGTGCTGGCCGCGAAGCGAGTGACCGCCGAGCTCGACGTGCACCCGGCCATGTTCGGGCGCCACGACCTGCACGTGCGCGACCTGAAGATCCTCGACGGCAGCTACGCCCTCATCAAGGAGGTGCGCCAGCCCTATCCGGTCCACGAGTACGACCGCACCACCATCAGCCTGGCGTCGGCGTTCTACCCCAAGCTGCGCGCGTCGTTCCGCGCCGGCATCTCGGCCAGCTCGTCGCCGGTGTTCGACCTGGCCGACTACGAGGTGCGCGGCGCCACCCTCGACTTCGAGTTCCGCCAGTTCTCCGCCCACGTCGAGGACGCGCGCGGCACCGGCTTCCTGCGCGCCGACGGCAGCGACCCGATGGCGCGGCGGCTGTACTACTCGCTGACCCCGCGGGCCCCGCGCGGCCGCTTCGTCAGCGGGCCGGTCGCGATCGACCTGGTCGACGTCGTGGTCGAGCGCCTGGCCCAGCTGCCGTCGCAGTGGCCGCACGACTCGGTGCCGCGCGGCCTGGCCTACCAGGCGACCGCGCGCACCAGCGAGGGGGCCGAGGTCCACCTGCTCGGCGCCCTCAAGCAGACCTGGCTCGACATGTTCGGCGGCGAGCACGACGTCACCCTGACGCTGACCAGGGCTGGAAAGCTGGCCGAGCGACTGACCGGAGGCGTCGCGCGCGGGCCGGACCTGGCCGCGCGGGTGACCGTGGCCGGCCCGGTGCTCGGCCCCAAGGTGTCGGTCCGCCTCGACGCGGTCGACCTCGCGCTCGCCGCCAGCGGTCGCCGCCCGCCCCTCGACCTCCACCTCGACCGCGCCACCGCCGCGTTCGACATGGCGACGGACGCCGGTTACCTCGAGGACACCGTCGCGGTCGGCGCCGGCGGCGAGCTGCGGCTGAGCGCCACCTTCCAGCTCGACCCGTCGCACTTCGATCTCCACGTCCAGATCCCGCGCGCGCTCGACATCGCCGACTACCTGCCGGCCCGCGCGCGCCGGCTGGCCGGCACCCGCCTGTCGGGCAAGCTGCACGCGTCCGGCAACCAGCAGGTGCAGCGGCTCGACCACCTCGACCTGCGCCTGGGCAGCGCGCGGGTCACCGGCGGTGCGACTCGCACGCAGGACGGCGCGATCCGACCGGACCGGATCCACCTCGAGCTGGGCAAGACCCGGGTCAGCCGGCTGCGCGGCGTCATCGACGCGGCGGCCGGCAAGCTCGAGCTCGCCTTCGACGCGACCTCGAGCGACCTCGACCGCTGGCTGGCCCGGCTCGGCGCGCCGCCGCTGGCCACCGGGATGACCGGCTCCGGCCGCGTGGGCGGGAGCCTGCTCGATCCGTCGGCCGGCGGGCAGGTCAGCCTGCGCGGGGTGCCGCTGATCGGCCAGCTGAACGCGCGGCTCCGCTACGGCGCCGGCGCGGTGCGGATCGATCGCGCGGAGTCGCCCGCGCTGGGCGGGTCGCTGACCGGCTCGGGCGTGGTGGTGACCGGGCGCCGCCCGCGGCTGGTCGGCGCCGAGGCGCACGGCGCCGGGCTCGACCTGTCGCGCCTCCCCGGGCTCGGCGGCCTGGTGACCGGCAAGCTGGATGTCGACGCGCGCGCGTCCGGGCCGATCGCCTCGCCGGACGCCGAGGCGGTGGGGCGGATCCGCGGGCTGACCGTGGCCGGCGACGACTACCGGGACACCCAGGTGACCCTGAAGAGCCAGCGCGACGGGCGGCGCAGCGTCGCGTTCGAGCTCCAGCGCGCCGCCGGCGGCGTGCTCAGCGCCCAGGCGCTGGTCGGCGGCGACGGCGAGCTGTCCGGCGCGATCAGCCTGCGCCGGCTGCCGCTCGAGGCGTTCACCGGCCGGCTGCACCTGCCGCTGGGCGGCCAGGTCGACGCCGAGCTGCAGCTGGGCGGCCGTCCCGAGTCGCCGACCGCCGACGGGCACGTCGAGATCGCGCGCGGCTGGTTCCGCGAGACGTTCCTCGGCTCCGCGTCGCTCGAGGTCGAGCGGGTCGGGCCCGGCCAGGTGCGAGTGACCGGCCAGCTGTTCCAGGGCAAGGTCGAGGTGGACGGCCTGGTGTCCACGCGCGCGCCCTACCGCGCCGACCTCGGCCTGGTCCTCCGCCGCGTCGAGCTCGACCAGCTCCTGCCCAACCTGTCCGCCCGGTACGGCGCGCGCGGCTGGCTGTCGGGCGAGGTCAGGTGGCGCGGCAACCTCAAGTCGGTGCCGGGCCAGCGCCCGACCATCAGCGCGGATCTGACCGAGGCGGTCGTGGTGATCGACAACGAGGACGCCGCCGGTCGCCCGGCGCCGATCCGCCTGCTCAACCGCACCCCGCTCGCGCTCGACTACGACGGGCGCACGCTTTCGCTGCGGCGCGAGGCGGTCCTCCACGGGCCGGCCGGCGACTTCGCGATCAGCGGCTCGGGCGGGGCCGCCGGGCTGGATTTCCGGCTGAGCGGCAACGTGGCGGTGGCGATGCTGGCGCCGTACGTGAAGCGCTACTTCGAGGACGTGGACGGCACGGTCGGCCTCAGCGTGCACGTGACCGGGCAGACCGGCGCGCCGCGGGTGTCCGGCGTGGTCCAGCTGAGCCAGGTGGCGCTCCGGCCGGTCGGGCAGGACGCGATCGTGCGGCTGCCGGGCGGCAAGATCGAGTTCACCAACGACCAGATGTCGCTGACCGGCCTCAGCATGGTCGTGGTCGACGAGTTCAGCGACGAGCGCTCCGAGCTGACCGTGTCCGGCGGGGTCAAGCTGCGCGACTTCCGCCCGGTCCACTGGGCGATCCACATCGACGGCGAGCTGTCCGGCAAGATGCTGCTGGTGGTCGCGCCGAACCTGTTCTCGGCCGGCTCCGGCTCGGCCGACCTGTCGATCGGCCTCATGGGCGAGGGCTCGGCGCCCAACATCGACGGCTCGATCGAGTTCGACACCGACTCGCCCTTGACCCTGACCCCGCGCAGGACCCGCCGGGAGATCGCGCTGACCGGGGGCAGCCTCAAGTTCACCGACAAGCTCATC
>Ga0193753_10001535_pt1 | contig 19568 bp, 14 predicted proteins | sample H1c2metaG_FD_144925 | JGI IMG/M metagenome (GOLD analysis project Ga0193753, IMG submission 144925) | Soil microbial communities from a riparian zone of the East river system, Colorado, United States - H1c2 | ecosystem: Environmental > Terrestrial > Soil > Riparian zone | place: USA: East...
TCGACGATCGAGGTCATCGCTTAGGATAGAGGTTCGCTCACTATTTGGAATGAAAGCACGTGTCTTCTCGGGAGTTCAGCCTAGCGGTCAGCTTCACATCGGCAATTATCTGGGAGCGCTCAAAAATTGGGCGGAAATCCAAAGCCGGTATGAAAGCATCTTCTGCATCGTCGACCTGCACGCGGTCACCGTCCATCAAGATCCGCAAGAGCTCCTAGCGAAAATTCGCGAAACGGCGGCGCTGTTCATGGCCGCCGGTATCGATCCGCAAGAATCGTCTATCGTCGTGCAATCGAGCATCCCCGGACATTCCGAGCTGGCTTGGCTGTTGGCCTGCGTCACGCCGCTCGGCTGGTTGCAGCGCATGACCCAGTTTAAAGCCAAGGCGGAAAAGCAGGAAACCATCGGGTCGGGCTTGCTGCAATATCCGGTCCTGATGGCGGCGGATATTCTTCTGTACCAGGCGAGCGTGGTGCCGGTAGGCGACGATCAGGCGCAGCATCTCGAACTCACCCGAGACATCGCGCAACGCTTCAACACTATCTATGGGGAGACGTTCAGCATGCCGGCCACCCATCTGCCTGCCGTTGGAGCGCGCATCATGGGGCTGGACGATCCTACACAAAAGATGAGCAAGTCCGCCAGCGGCGCGGGCCACGCCATCGGCCTGCTGGACGATCCAAAAACAATTCAGAAAAAGATTGCCCGCGCCACGACCGACTCACAGCCCGCGGTAGACAGCGAGCGAATGGGCGCCGGGGTGGCGAATCTGCTCGCCATTGGCCAGGCGTGTGACGCTTCGATTACAAGAGAGAGCGTCGACGGAATGCGCTACGGGGATTTCAAGAAGCGCGTCGCCGAGGCCGTCATTGCACGGCTCGAGCCGATCCAGAAACGTTTCCACGAAGTTACAGCCGAGGCCGGATATATCGATCGAGTACTTACCGCCGGGCGCGATCGCGTCTTGCCGATTGCCGCCGATACCGTCCGCAAAGCCAAACGCGCCATGGGCCTCTACGTCTAGGTGCCATGATGACGGCGGATAAAGACGTGCAGACGCCGGAGACGAACGTTGAGCGCACGAAGCGGATCCGGGGCTGGACCCTTCTCATCGTCACGAATATCTTCTCGCTCGCCTGTATGGCCTGGGTGCTGAACGGAGCGGGCCTGCAGCACATTTGGGGCGAAGTGCGGCACATGCGTTGGAACTGGGTCAGCCTGGCCATTGTTTCGGACGCTTGCGTTTACCTGCTGCACGGCTGGCGGTGGAAACTTCTACTGCAGCCGGTGATGGGCGTGCCGTATCTGCAATCGGTCGAAGCAATCTACGTCGGCTTGTTTACCAACGAAGTGCTGCCGTTTCGAGCCGGAGAGCTCATTCGCTGCTTTCTGTTCGCCAAATCGGCGCGCTTGCCGCTCTCGGTCAGCTTCGCGTCGGCCTTGATCGAGCGCATTTTCGACGGCGTGTGGCTGATGATCTGCTTTTTATTCGCGATGCACATGGGAAGAATGCCTGGCTTGCTGCGCAATGGCGGCTATATTCTTGGTTTTCTGATTGTGATCTTGGCGATCGTGCTCGGCTATGCGATGTATGCCAAAAAGCAATCGCTTGGTCCGGTTTTCGGCCTGGCGTGGCCGCGCTGGTTCGACACTTTGATCGAAGATCTGCATCTCATCGGCCACTCACGTTATCTCTACTTCTCGTTCCTGGTCAGCGGCGGCTATCTGCTCGCGCAAATCGTTCCGATCTATGCGCTGGTGCAGGCGAATCGTCTGCCGATCCCCTGGACAGCCAGTTTCGTCATGATGGTGCTGCTGCGATTGAGCAGCATTGTTCCGCAAGCGCCCGGCAACCTCGGCTCCTTCCAGGTGGTGACTGCGCACACGCTGATGGTATTTGGTCTGGCGATGGGGCACGCTAAGCGTTTTTCCATCATCCTGTGGGCGATGGTCACGATCCCGCTGATCGTGATTGGTTTTATCGCCGTGGCGATCGAAGGAATTAATTTGACTCATCTGCACCGGGAAGCCTCCTCGGCGGCGCAGAAGCGTGGATAATGACGCGCGGATAATATAGTAAGCGGGAAGGGTTTCGCCTTGCTCTGTCTCTTCTTGTTGGGCATAGCTCTATCGGCGCCCGCGGCCAACGATTCGCCGGCCGCCGGGCTCGCGGCGCTCGACCGCAAGGACTATCAGCAAGCGAAGCAAATTTTTTCGGACCTCGCCACCGCGGATGCTCGCGACTACTCGGCCTTTTTCAATCTCGCGCTGGCTGAAACGGCGTTACAGGAAGACGACCAGGCGAGCGTGCATTTTCGCAAAGTGCTCGAGCTCAAGCCGGGCCTCTACGAAGCCGAGTTGAATCTCGGAATTTTGGAATTGCGCCGCCAGCGTCCCGCCGAGGCCGCTCCGCTGTTGCGCGATACCGCCAAGCAACGCCCCAATCAGGCGCGTCCCCAACGTTATCTCGGCGATGCGTTGCTGGCATCCGGAGATTTCACGGGCGCCGCCGACGCTTATCGTGCGGCGCTCGCCATCGATCCCAAAGCGGCGGTCGCGGAGCTAGGTTTGGGCCAGAGCCTCATGCGACAAGCCAAGCTGGAAGAGGCGCTTCCGCATTATCGCCAGGCTGCGGCGCTCGATCCCGCGCTTCAGTCGTATCTTTTGGAAATTGCCGCCGCCTTTTCGAACGCCCAGCAGACGGATCGGGCTTTGGCGCTCTTGAAGGAATTTCCAAACGATCCTAGTGCGCGCGAAGAATCGGGCCGTCTCTACCTGGCGGCGAAGCGGCCGGCGGACGCCGTGCCCGAATTTCAAGCTGCGGTGGCGCTTTCGCCCACTGCCGCAAATCGGCTCGCGCTCGCTACCGCGTATCTCGAAAGCGGCCAGAACGACGCAGCCAAGCCGCTTCTCGAACAAGCGCTCACGAGCAATCCGAACGATTTCGACCTGCGTATGACGCTAGGGCGTATACACCGGGATAAACGTGACTACCTCGCTGCGGCCAATGAATTTCTTGCCGCGGCCCGGCTCAAACCCGATTCCGTCGCCGCCTGGAACGAGGCGGTCAGCGTCCTGGTACTGGGTGAGCAATACCCCCAGGCCCTGGCGGCCCTCGATAAGGTGCATAATTTGAATGCAGACACTGCGGGCGATCTTTACTACCGTGCCATGGTGCTCGATAAGCTTCATCAGGTGAAACCGGCGCTGGCCAGCTACCAACGATTCTTGGAGCTGAGCCAGGGCAAGCACCCGGATCAGGAGTTCGTGGCGCGGCAACGCAGCAGGATTCTGGAGAAGGAGGTCAGTCGTTGATGCCGGCGAAAGTTGTTCGTTTGAGTTTGCTGGTCAGTTTACTGATACCGGCGTTTGCCGGGACGCTGCCGGGCCAGACGTTTCTGGCGGAGCTCAAATTGCAGCATGATCCAGCCAAGCGCTCGGAAATGGCGCTGGGATTTGCGGACGAATTGTTTGACAACGCCCGGAGCTCTTATGTCAAAGGTGAAATCTCCAAAGGCGACGCCGATCTCGAGAGCATGACGAAAGCTCTGAATGCTTGTCTCGATTCGCTCGCCACCGCTAACAAATCCAGATCTTATAAAAAGGCAGAAATGAAGGTCGCGTATTTGCAGCGCCGGCTCTCCGATCTGGTAAACGACATGAGCATTCAAGAGCGCGGCTGGGCCGAATTCACCAGCCGCAAGCTCGACGAAATTCACGATAAGCTGCTGAACGGAGTCATGCGGAAGTGAAATTTTGTCTGCTGCTCGGCTTGGCGGCGGCGCTGGGCATGGCCCAGGATCGCGATTTTCTGACTCCCAATGAAGTTGTGCAAATCCGCGAGGCGCAGGATCCGAACGACCGGTTGAAGCTTTACGTCCACTTTGCGCAGACGCGTATGGATTTGATCGAGCAATATACGGCGAAAGAAAAGCCGGGACGCAGCATCTTCATCCACGACAACCTGGAAGATTACAACCAGATCATCGAAGCGATGGATTCGGTGGCCGACGACGCGCTACGCCACAATAAGCCGATCGACAAAGGCATGCTGCTGGTGTTGAATGCCGAAAAAGATTTTTTGGACAAACTGACGAAGCTTCAGGACGCCGATCCGAAAGATCTGGACCGCTACAAGTTTGTGCTCACCGAGGCCATCGATACAACCACGGATAGCCGCGAGCTTTCCATGCAGGATTCCGCCAAGCGAAGCGCGGAATTGGCCACCAAGGACAGCAAAGAAAAGAAGGATCGGGATGCGATGATGCCCGCTAAAGAAGTGAAAGAGCGCAAGCAAGCGGCCCAGACCGAAGACGACAAGAAAAAGAAAATACCGTCGCTCTACAAGCCTGGCGAAAAACCGAAAGATCCGAATTAGCGGGATGCTGGAGTGGAGCGGAGGGGGATCGACCGGGTTTGGGAACGGCGCGAACACGGGGACGGTGAATACGAGTTGGAGCTTCCTCTATTCCAACCCCAATGTGACGGCGCCGAAGGATACTGGACATCCACAGGGTCAGATTGGCTTATCTATGCTTCCCACGAGTCGTCGATCACTCTGGCCGGCGATTGGCTCGTCACCGCATTTAGAGACGTGATTCCAGATTGCGATCGGTATCAGTACGGCGGCCCGTTCAGCACCCCCGATTTGCGCGGAACCTGGAAGTGGACTGACACCAATTTGCGCTTTGGCGTGTAACGCGCATGGCGGACAATCGGAACACAAGCCGCAAATATCCAAACTCAAGCCGGCGCTTTTGCCTGCCTTCAGCATCCTCCTGAACTCTGTCGTACAGTGAAGGTAGAGCGTGGGTCACCATCATCACGATCATTCTGGCGCCACCGGATGGATTCTCCGCGTGTCGCTGGGCGCCACTCTCGCGTTCACGATCTTCGAGATATACGCCGGGCTGCGTTCGCACAGCTTGGCGCTGCTTTCCGATGCCGGACATAACTTTACCGACGCCCTAGCCTTGCTGCTGGCGGCCATTGGCTACTACCTGCAAGCGAAGCCCGCCGACCATGTCAAAACATTTGGCTACCAGCGCGCCGGCGTAATAGCCGCCTTCCTGAACGCCGCCACCTTGATTGTGATCTCGCTAGTCATTTTTTGGGAGGCGATCGCGAGACTCATGCATCCGGAGCCGGTGGACGACCGGATGATGATATGGGTAGCGGCGGCTGCTTTGATCCTGAACGCCACGATCATGCTTGGCTTGAATCGCGGCGCGCGCGGCGACCTCAATCTCCGGGCCGCGTTCATTCATATGCTGGGCGATGCGGTGGGCGCGGGCGCCATTATTCTGGGCGCAATCGCTATCCGCTACACCGGCTGGTTCTATATCGATCCGCTGCTTTCCTTCGCCCTCGGCATCCTGATTATCTATACGGCCTGGGACATCGTTCGCGAGTCGTTGAATATTCTGCTCGAGGGGTTGCCGCGCGGCATAGAACTGCGCGGAGTGACCCAAGCGATGAGCCAGGTCGTCGGCGTGCAGGATGTTCACGATCTGCATATTTGGAGTCTCGGTTCGAATACGCACGCGCTTAGCTCGCACGTGTTGATCGAGGACATGCCGCATTCGGAGAGCGAAACGATTCTCAAACGCATTAACGAAGTGCTGTGTACGTTCGGCATCCGGCACAGCACCATCCAGTTCGAACACATCCCCTGCGTTCTTTCCGCCAGCCCTTGCCGGATGGCCGCCGATGCGAGTCATGTCCACGACCACGGACACTGAAGCGCAGCTCCGAAACAGGCTGGATGGCCTGCTGAACTCGGCGTTTGGATTTTCCTCGTACCGGCCGAATCAGGAAGCGGTGTGCGAGGCGGTGGCCGGCTCGCGCGACGTCTTGCTGATCATGCCGACCGGTTCGGGTAAATCGCTCTGCTACCAATTGCCCGGCATCGCGCGCGGCGGCACCACGCTGGTGATCAGTCCTTTGATCGCGCTGATGGAGGACCAGGTGGCGAAGTTGAAGTCGCTCGGGTTCGCGGTCGAGAGAATTCATTGCGGCCGTGGCCGGCAAGCCTCGCGCCAGGCTTGCTTCGATTACCTTGAAGGCAAGCTGCAGTTCCTCTACATTGCGCCGGAACGCCTGCGCGTCACGGGATTTCCCGAGATGCTGGCAAAACGCAAACCGACGCTCATCGCCGTTGATGAAGCCCATTGCATTTCGCAATGGGGCCACGATTTTCGTCCTGATTACCGCATGTTGGGCCAGCGGCTGCCTCTATTGCGTCCCACGCCCGTGATCGCGCTGACGGCCACCGCCACGCCGCGTGTGCAAAGCGATATCGTCGAGCAGTTGGGCCTCGAGAAGCCGGCCCTCTTCATTCACGGATTCCGCCGCTCGAATCTTGCGATCGAGGTCGTGGAAGTGCCGCCTTCGGAACGCTCGCTGCTAGTAAGCGCCTTGCTGCAGGATCCGGCGCGCCGCCCGGCCATTATTTACGCGCCCACGCGGAAGCAGACCGAAGCCCTGGCTATCGAGTTGAGCGCGCAATGCCCCACTGCCGCCTATCACGCGGGGCTCGACGCCGCGCATCGCGCGCGCGTGCAGCAGGATTTTCTCGACGGCAAGATCGAAGTGATGACCGCGACCATCGCATTCGGCATGGGAATCGACAAACCCGATGTGCGCACAGTGATACACACCGCGCTGCCCGGAAGTTTGGAAGGCTATTACCAGGAAGTGGGCCGCGCGGGCCGCGACGGCGAGCCGAGCCGCGCACTGCTGATGCAATCCTACGCCGATCGGCGCACGCACGATTTCTTTTTCGAGCGCGATTATCCGCAGGTGGAGGTGCTCGACGAAATTTACGCGCGCTTGACGGCGCAGCCGCTCGAAAAAACCGCGCTGCAAGCAAAGCTTACTCTCGCGCCGGATCTGTTCGACAAGGCGCTCGAAAAACTCTGGACGCACGGCGGCGCGCTGCTCGATTACGACGAGAAAATCACGCGTGGAAATGCGCGCTGGCGCGATCTTTATGTCGTGCAAGCCGAGCACAAAAGCGCGCAGCTCGAAACCATGATCCGCTACGCCGCCAGTTCCGATTGCCGCATGGCCAGCCTGGTGCGCCACTTCGGCGATCGCGCGGACGAGCAGAATACCTGCGGCGTTTGCGATTTCTGCGCGCCTGCCGAATGCGCGGCGCAGAAGTTCCGCGCGCCCAGCGGCAAAGAACGGGCCGCCATATCTCGTGTCTTGAAAGCTCTAAAAGCGGGAGGTCCGAAATCGAGCGGCAAACTCCACGCCGAAGTTTGCGCGAATGGCGATATCAATCGCAACGGCTTTGAAGAAGTGCTCGGAGCTATGGCGCGCTCGGGTCTCGTGCAGCTTGTCGAGAGTACTTTCGAAGCGGAGGGTCGCCGCATTCCTTATCGAAGCGTGCGGCTGACGCAGGCCGGGGCGGCCGCGAACGAAACCACCGCGCTCGAATTTCTGATGAAGGATACGGAAGAGCCGGCATCCGGAAAACGCCGCGCGAAAGACGTGAAAGAGAAGAAAAGCGTCAAGCCGAAAGAGGAAGACGAGCCGTCGGCCAATGTGGACCCGGCTCTCGAACAGGCGTTGCGGGCGTGGCGTCTGGCCGAGGCGAAAAAACTCGCGGTCCCGGCTTTTGCGATTTTCAGTGACAAGACCCTGCGCGCGATCGCCGCCAGCCGTCCGGCGACCAGCGAGGAATTGCTCGCCATCTCCGGCATTGGGCTTTCGAAGGCCGGCAAATACGGCGAGGATATCTACCGCGTCGTACGGTCACACGGCTAGCGCGATCGGCCGGATCGGCGAGCCCGTAGCGCCGCGAATCTTGAGCGGCAGCGCCACAAACAGAAATTCGGAGACGCCATCGGCGGCGAGCTTTTCCAAATCGAGCACTTCGATGATGTGAATGCCGCTTTCGACCAACAGATGCACGTGTACCGGCATGGCCGACGGCACTTTTTCATACGCGACCGTATCGGAGCCGGTGGCAAAAATGCGCTGCTCGCTGAGCCACCGGGCACCCTCGATTTCCGGACCGGGCCCAGTGGGGGCGCTTCCACGGCCGCCCATGATGTAGGCCGCTGGGTCGGGCCAATATCGCGCCCAACCGGTACGCAGCAGAACGACGTCGCCGGCGCGAATTTCCACTTTTTGCCGGTGGTGTGCGGCTTCCAGGTGCTGCGGCACGATCGCGAAATCCTTCGGCAAGGCGGGAACACCTTCGAGGCCCGCCACATCGAGCAAAACGCCCCGCCGCAAAATCGGAGCAACGGTCTCGACGCCGTGAATCCCTAAGCCTTTCTCATACGACTGGGCGGAGGCAAGCGCGCCGCCAAACAGCATTCCATTGCAGGAAAAATGGCCGAGGCCATCCAGATGCGTTCCCACATGCGTGCCCGTTGAGATCGCATCGGCCGAAGAACTCGCCAGCCGGCCGTCGGGAAGCTCCATGACGATCTCGCCGTGCCGCTTGGTCAAGCCAAATACGAATGGCGGATGCGTCGGATAGTGCGGCACGCCCGCGTACAAATCGAAGCTCAAGTCGTAAACGCGCGCGCCGCCGGCGAGCGTAAGCAGTTCCTCGAGCGTTCTAGCGGGCATTGCTAATCGGTAAATCGAGAATCGGCGAGCAGCACGGCTTTTCGACCGGCTTCGGCTCCATCAATTCCGCTCGCGTGAAGTTCGGGTCGTAGAGATTGAGCTGCCACTTGCCATCGCGGCCGATTTTCGGCGGCTGTGGCGGTTTCACGCCGCGCTCGAGCACCACGCGATAGCCTTCCTGGATATTGTCCACGCCGAGCGCCAGGTGATGCATCACGCCCAACTGCTTCGGGCTCGGATTGTGGACGTTCAGCATGTATTCGAGCCAATCCGTGCCTTCGGGAACGCGCATATCGACCCAATCCGCTTCGGTATCGTTTTTGCCGCCATACCAAGTCATCTTGAAACCCAGAATGTCCTTGTAGAAGCGATCCGCCGCCGCGCGGTCTTTGACCGTGACGCCTACATGAATGATGCGGGTCGAAACGCGTCCAGAGCCGAGAAACTTCCCGAAATTCCGGCTGAGCAGCGACCCAGGCATATATTGGACAAACTCGACATGATGCCCATCCGGGTCTTCGAGCATCATCGTCATATTGCCATCCGGATCTGGTTTCAGCGTGGCAGGCACAGTGACGCCCCGACTCGCCAGATAATTGCGCAATTTTTGAATATCTGTGGTTTCGAACGCGATGTGCGAAAGCCGGTCCTGGGTCTCGCTTTTCAAATCGGCGGAGACTTTGATGTATTGGTGATCGTTGACCTTGAAGAAGACGGCCTTATCGAGTTGGAAAGGCTCTTCGAAACCAAGGCCGGTTCCGTAGAATTTCCGCGCGGCCGATACATCGTCCGTTTCGAGAGCGATGTGCGCCACGCCTACAATGGCTGGACGCTCGACCAGCGCGGCTGCCAAAAGGATACAGAAAAGCATCGAGCCTAGTATATTGCGGGATCGAGCCGCGGCCTAGCGCGATGCGACGGACAAGTCGGGCGAGAGATCGGCTGTTTCCACGGGCCCGGACTCCGGCGGGAGGCCGAGGCGCGCGGTGAAATAGAACGTGCTGCCTTTACCCGGCTCGCTCTCGACCCAAAGATCGCCTTGCATCATGTGCGCGAGCCGCGATGAAATCGCCAAACCCAGACCAGTGCCGCCGAATTTCCGGGTGTTCGAAGTATCGCCTTGTGCGAAGGCTTGGAAGATCGCGTCTTGCTTGTCGCTTGCGATGCCGATGCCGGTATCGGTCACCGAGCAATGCAGTAAAGCTTCCGAAGCCGAGACTTCTTTGGCTGCCACGCGCATCGAGACGCTGCCCCGCTGCGTAAATTTCACGGCATTGTCGAGCAGGCTCGAAAAGATTTGGCGCAGCCGCAAGGGGTCGCCGAGCAAACGATCGGGAACTCCCGGGGCCGCGCTGACGCTCAATAGCAGGTTCTTCTCCCGCGCTCGCAGACTCGTTTCCCGCTCGACCTCGAAGAGGCAATCGGAAAGCAGGAACGGCACTCTTTCGAGCATGAGCTTGCGCGACTCCATCTGCGAAAAATCGAAGATGTGATTCACTACCGCGAGCAGCGAGTCCGTGGAGGTCCGGACAATCTCCAGGTATTCACGCTGTTCTCCCGAGAGGTCGGTTGAAAGCGTCAGATCCGTCATCCCCATGATGCCGTTGATGGGAGTGCGAATCTCGTGGCTCATGTTTGAGAGAAATTCGGTCTTGGCGCGGTTGGCCGCTTCCGCCTTCCGCTCCGCCATGGTGCGCGTCACGATCTCACCTTCGAGCGAATGGTTGAGGGCCACCAAATCGCGCGTGCGCTCTTCGACCCGCAGCTCGAGCTGATCGCGCGATTGCCGCAGTTCGGCGGTACGTTCGTCGACCAGATGCACGAGTTTCATCTCGCGCTCCCGAAGCTGCCGCACGCGGGTGCGATGCAGACCGAGCACGATCCCGCACAGCACGAGCACTATCAGGAGGGAAAACGTTTTCGTCTGATAATAGTGCGGGCGAAGTGTAAACGGGACTTCCGCGCCGGCCGGAGTCCACGTCCGTCCATCCGGGCTGGCCAGAACGCGAAACTTGTATTCGCCCGGCGGAATGTTGGTGTAGTAAGCCGAGCGATGATTGTCGGACTGGCTCCAGTCCTTATCAAATCCATCCAGCCGGTAGCGGAACTGAATCTTTTCGGGCGCGATGAAGCTGGGTGCGGTGAAACGAAACGTCAGTTTTCCGGCTCCCGGCGGGACCGCGAAGGCGCGCTCCGAAGTCCACTCTTTGTTGTCGACCACGACGCTTTCAAGAACGACGTTTAGCGGAATCGGCCGCGGCGCGATACGCGACGGGTCCAAAATCGAGACGCCGGCAACCGTCGGAAACCAAAGCTTGCCGTCGTTGGTGCGCCATCCGGCCGGCTGGAACCCGCCGTTACACTCGTGGCTCTTCATGCCATCCCGCACGCCGTAGGTAGTCGCAGCGATTTTCTCGATCCGGCCCGCGTCGAAGTCGTCGAACTGCTTCTTCTCTACCGAGAAAATGCCCTTGTTGGAGCTGAGCCAGAGATTCCCGCGCTGGTCGTCCAAAATGCGGACATAGGTATCGTCCGGAAGTCCTTGCTGCGGTCCGTAGCGGGTGAATTTCCCATCGCGCAGCCGGTACAGGCCGCCGCCGTCCGTTCCCAGCCAGATAGTTCCCGCTGCGTCGCCGTCTATCGACCACAACACACGGCTCGAAAAACCGTCGCGCTCGGAGTAGGTGCGAAAATGGCCGTCTTTAAACCGGTTGAGCCCACCGCCGTCGGTGCCGATCCAAAACGTCTTATCCGGACTTTCGAAAATAGACCGGACGAAATTATTCGAGAGCCCGTCTTCGATCGTATAGGTGGTGAAACGTTTTCCGTCGAAGTGGCTCAACCCGTCGCGCGTACCGACCCAGAGCTCGCCATCCCGGTCGGTATAGGTGCACATGACGAAGCCGGGCGGCAGGCCATTTTCCGCTCCTACTGCCTGGAATCGGCCACCCTTCAAAACCGCGACCCCGCGCCGCGTTCCGGCCCAAATATTGCCCTGTCCATCCTGCGTTACCGAAAGCACTAGGTTGTCCGGTAGCCCTTGTTCCTGCGTGTAGAACGTAAATTTCCCGTCTCGCAGACGCGTCAGGCCCTGATCGGAGCCGATCCAAACATAGCCTTCCTTGTCCTGGTAGACCGGCAGAACGGAGTCGCTCGCCAAGCCCTCTTCTTTGGAGATGGTCGTAATCGGCCCGTCACGCAGACTGGTCACTCCGCCGGCCAGCGTGCCGAACCACAGACTGCCTTCGCGATCTTCGAAAATGCTCTGGATGCCCTCCGCGCCGAACCCCGCCGCGTCCTTCAGCGGCGTCAACTTGCCATCGGCCACTCGGTTCAGGCCGCCGCCCAGCGTTCCGGCCCACAGCGTCCGCGAGCGATCCTCATAGAGAGATAGAACGGTGTTGTTGGTCAGTCCGTCTTTCGTGGTCCAGCGCGTGAATCCCTGCGCGCCCAGGCTGGCGAGCCCGCCATCATTGGTCCCTATCCATACCGTCCCTTTGCGGTCTACGTAGGTCGCGCGCACATAATCGGATCCCAGTCCGTCCGCTGCCCGGTACGTCGTAAACTTCCGCCCGGAGAGCTTGGACAATCCGTTGTGCGTGCCGATCCACAGATCGCTGTGCGCATCGCCGGAGATCGAGAAGACCGTATTGTCGGCGAGCCCATCGGCGGTTGTAAAGGTATGAAACGAGCCGTTCCGGTATTGCGCCAGTCCGCCGCCCGCGGTTCCGATCCAGATGGTCCCGCTGGCGTCCTCGTGCAGCGCCAGGATGGATTCGCTCGGCAGTCCATTGTGCGATGCGAAGGCCTGGAAGCGGCCGTGGCTATAGCGCGTCAGACCGCCGCCGCGCGTGCCAATCCAAAGGTCGCCCTTATGGTCGACTAGCAGGCTGAAAATAAAGTCGTTCCGGAGTTCCGCCGTGTTTCGTTTGTCGAAGACCGTGAAGCGGTCGCCATCGAAGCGCGCCAGGCCTTCTTCCGTGCCGAGCCACACATAGCCATCGGCGGTTTGGCCCATCGCCATGACCGTGTTATGCGGCAGACCGGACCGCGACTGCCAGGTTTGACGGACATATTGAGTGATCGCCTTCGCGGGATCGAGGCCGGCCTCGGCCGGTACCGCGCCCAGGTGCAGGAGGGCGGCTAGCGGCAGCAAGGCCATTTGCCGGGCCGATGCGTGATTGAAAGCATTCAATAACGACAAATCGCTGCCATTCCCTCTAACAAGTCCATCGGACAAATGGGGGGAAAGAATGAGTGAGAAGGACTACGGCCAGCAGCTTATGGCACCCTACGCCGTACTTGGTGTGCAGGGGGATTCTAAAACCTTAGGTTATGGCGATTCTTCGACCAGCGCCCGTAGAGTCTCGGCAACGCTCCAGGCTTGTGCAATGCAGCCGCGCGGCGTGTGCGGCGCGTCCCCGTCGAAAATTTCCGAGATTTGGCCCAAGCCGGCTTCGGACAAATGTCCCGCCATGCCGCGTAGCCATCCCTCGGCCTTTTTTCGTGCCGGAGCGGAGTATTCGTGGGCTGTCAGATAGCCAGTGACAAACGGCCCCAACAGCCACGACCATACGGTGCCTTGATGATAGGCGGTGTCCCGGCTCCGGAGATCGCCTTCGTAACGCGGCCGGTATTGCGGATCGCCTGGGGCGAGACTGCGCAATCCGCGCGGCGTGAGCAGATCGCGTTCCACGCGCTCCATCACGCGAAGGGCGCGCTCGCCGGTCAGGATCGGATGCGTGAGGCTCACGGCGAAAACTTGATTCGGCCGGATAGACGCGTCGTGCACTTCTCCATCGATGACATCGAAGAGACATCCGGCGCTTTCGTTCCAGAACAAGTCGTCAAAGCTTTGCTTGGCGCGTTCTGCCATTTTGGCGAATCGTTCGGCCGCTGCGGCGTCGTTCCGCCGCGTGGCGAAGTCTTCCATCGTTCGCAGCGCGTTGTACCAGAGCGCCTGAATCTCGACCGGCATGCCTCGCCGGGGAGTGACCACGTAGTCGCCAACTTTCGCGTCCATCCAGGTAAGCTGCCATCCGGGCGCGCCGCATTCGACGAGGCCGCGCTCGTTCACGCGGATGCCGAAGCGCGTGCTGCGCACGTGCCAATCGACGATGCCGTTCAAAACCTTCCAGAGCTCGCTGAAAACGAAATCGGTATCGCCCGTGTAGCGCACCAGCGCGCCGGCGGCTTCAAAGAACCAAAGCGTTCCGTCGACGTTGTTGTACTCCGGAACTTCGCCGCTATCGGGCCAGCGATTCGGCAGCATGCCGCGATCGACGGCGTTGGCAAAGGTTTTGAGAATGTTCTTCGCGGTTTCAAATCGGCCCGTTACCAGAGTGAGGCCGGGAAGAGCGATCATGGTGTCCCGGCCCCAATCGCCGAACCAGTGGTAACCGGCGATCACGGTTTCGAGGCCGCCGCGTTTCACGATGAATTGATCCGCCGCCGCGGCCAGGTCTTGGATGAACGGGTCCGCCGTGGGGGTGGCCTTTCTTATCGCAGCGCGCCGCGCAATTTCCCGATCGCGCAGGCCATCAACCTCGGAGACGCTTCGTTCGACGGTCGAAGCGATGATGGATGCGGAGCGAGTTAGGTCGAATCTTAGAAGAAAGGGATTGAAGAGATCTTCCCGCGCATCGAGCCCGCGCTCTTCTTCCACGCGATAACAAAAATTCAAATACCAGTCGCCGGTTGGTTGAACACTCGCAGCATCGTGGGCAAAATGCAGCGCCGGAAGATCGGCGTAAGGCGCAATCGTCACAAGCTGCGGCATCGTTCGCACACGTCGATCCAGCGCGTCATTTCGATGGGTCAACGAATGATAATCCCGGAAGGCAATGAGCGGCCGGATCTCGAGCTCGCATGGCGCTGGCGTAGCGAGTTCGTATTGGATCACCGTCGTGTTCTCACCGTGCACCAGGAACACGCGTTTTTCCAACGTGACGCCGGCGACTTTATAAACAAAAATCGGGAACGGTTCGAGCCGGAACTCATCGAGATACCGGTGACCCTGCGGATACACAACGTCCGGATATTGGTTCGACGAGAGGTCGAATCGTTCTCCGGCAATGATTACTGTTTCTTCCAGCTTCGAGAGCAAAACGAGCCTGCCCACCGGAGGACGAGTCGCCGCGGTGAGCAGGCCATGATAACGGCGGGTGTTAAGACCGGCGATGGTGGAACTGGCGAATCCGCCTAGACCGTTTGTTTCGAGCCATTCTTTTTCAAGCGCCGAATCAAAGTCCTTAGCGGGCCGGTCAGGAAACTGAATCACACCCCCTATTTTGCTGGAAGGTCAGAAAGGAACTTCGACGGTAGCGGCCGTCCCGTGCATTTTCAAGACGGTGTAAGTCGTCGCCGCGCCTGGGTTAGTTGGCGGTCCTATGATGGACGTGTGGCGTTCCGACTTAATGGCAATCGTGTCGAAAGCTTGGCTGCGTTCACCTGTTTTGTGAACGACTGGCGGTATCACCAGCGTGAACAAGAGCGTCCGCAAATCCGCCACAATGTTTAATATCACCGTAAACGTCTTGCCCAGGGCATTGGTTTCCGCGGTAATCTGTTCGCCCGAAAACGAATGCGTTCCTTCGACGCCTTCGTATTGAAGCGTTGGGCCTTGTGCGGCGGTGGAACCCTGAACGAGCGGCCCGCCTTTTTGTAGTTTCAACGTTACTTTCGTCTTCTTTTCGTAATCGCTGAGTATGAATTGATTGTCGGTAGCGGGAGCTGCAACGCTCGATACCGGCGTGGGTGTGGGTGCTGACATGACTTACTCCTGTCGTCGAAGACAAGCAGTTACGTTGCCAATTTACTCAGCGAGATATAGCAATAAGAGGGAATTACTCCGTTATCTCTTCTATTCCGCCGCCTATACCGCGAAAAGTTTTTTAGATAATTGTTTCGGCGGCGATTTTTTCGGCGATGGATTTCGCCTGCACGAATTGCAGCAAATAGTCGGGTCCGCCCGCCTTGGAGTCGGTCCCCGACATGTTGAATCCGCCGAACGGGTGAGCGCCGACCATGGCGCCCGTGCACTTCCGGTTGATATATAGGTTGCCGACAAAGAACTGGCGGCGCGCCTTCTCGGCATTCGCCGGGTTCGTGGTAAAAACTGCGCCCGTCAGACCGTATTCGGAGTCGTTGGCCAATTCGAGCGCGTGATCGAAATTCTTAGCTTTGGCGACGGCCAAGACCGGGCCGAATATTTCCTCTTGAAAAACGCGCGCTTTCGAGTCGACATCCGCAATAATCGTCGGCCGGATGAAATATCCTTTGCCCGCCGCCGGTCCGCCGCCGGCAATCAGCCGGCCTTCCTGTTTACCCGTTTCAATGTAACCGAGAATCGTGTCGCGGGCGCGCGCGTTGATCACCGGACCCATGTAATTCGCCAGGTCGTCCGATGGACCTAGCGTGAGCGCTTCGGCCTTGCTCTTGAGCTTCTGAAGAAATTCGTCGTAGACCGTTTCATCCACGATGGCGCGCGAGCAAGCCGAACACTTCTGGCCCTGGTAACCGAAGGCCGAGTAAAGAACGCCGGTGACCGCTTGATCGAGATCCGCTTCGCGATCGACAACGATGGCGTCCTTGCCGCCCATTTCGGCGACCACGCGCTTGATCCAGAGTTGTCCCTTGGGCGTCTTAGCTGCCAGCTCGTTGATGTGCAGCCCGACGTCGCGTGAGCCGGTAAACGAAATGAACCTGGTCTTCGGATGCGCGACGAGCACATCGCCGATCGCCGCTCCGCTGCCTGTGAGTAACGAAAAGCTGCGCGGCGGGATGCCGGCGGCAAGCAGCACCTCGGCAAACTTCGCGGCAATCGTCGGCGTATCGCTCGAGGGTTTGATGACGACCGTGTTGCCGGTGACCAACGCGGCTACCGCCATGCCGGCGAGAATCGCCAGCGGGAAATTCCACGGTGGGATGATAATTCCCACGCCCAGCGGCAAATAGACGAGCTCGTCGCGCTCGCCCGAAAGCTGCACCAGCGGCTCGGGGTGCGCGAGCTTCCGCGCCTGCCTCGCATAGTAATCGCAGAAGTCGATCGCTTCCGAAACATCGGCGTCGGCCTCCGCCCAGGTCTTACCGGCTTCGACCACGAGCCAGGCGTCGAATTCGTGCTTGCGCTCCCGCAAGATGGCGGCCACGCGTTCGACGATTTGCGCGCGCTGCTCGGCGGGCACTTGCGCCCATTCCGGGAAAAACGCGTAGGCGGCTTCGACCGCATCGCGCGCGTCCTGTTCCGAACCTTTTTGATGAATACCGACGACTTCAGACGGCCGCGACGGATTCAGCGATTCGAGCTTTGCCGCCGATTTGCGGCGCTCTCCCGCGACCAAGAGATCGTATTCGCGGCCCAATTCCGATCGCACCTTCGCGAGCGCGGTGCGCAGGGAGGCCGCGTTTTCCGGAAGGCTGAAATCGGTGTACGCTTCGTTGACGAAAGCGGTCATGCAAGCCGCCGCGTATACCTAGAAACGCTCCTCGAAGCTCTTCTCAGCCACGCGCTTGCCGCGCTCGAACATGTCCGAAGCTTCCTGCGCGATTTCGCGTCCGCGCTCGAACAGCTCGCGCCCTTTATCGATCGCGTCCTGGCTGGCGTTGAAAAAATTCTTGCGGCCCTTGGTCGCGTGCTTCGCCAGTTTGCGCCTGGTGGCTTTGCCGGAACCCGGCGCCAGTAGAAGCGCCGCCGCGACGCCCACGGCGGTTCCAAACACAAACCATCCCAGGCCGCTGCCAATACTGTTTTCGCTGTCCATCCATCCCTCGCTTTAACGAAATGTTTCCACTTCCACTTTATCTCCATCGGTGCGGAAGGTGATCAGGCCGCGCTGGTCGGTGCGATAGATACCGGTGTGGTGTTCGGCAAGCCGCGCGAGAACGGTCGGGTGCGGGTGGTGGAACTGGTTCAGATAGCCGTCGGAGATCACGGCGAATTCGGGCGCCACCTGGCTCAGAAATTCTTCGCTCGAGGACGTCTTGCTGCCGTGGTGTCCGACCTTCAGCAGCGTTACCGGCCGGAGTTCGCCGCTCGCGACCAGGTCGTCTTCGACAGGCCGCTCGGCGTCTCCGGTAAGCAGAATGCCGCGGCGTCCGAAGCGGATTTCGAGCACCAATGAATCGTCGTTCACCGGACTATCGCCCATAACGTAGCCGGTTGCGGGTGCGAGCACGCGGATCTTCGCGCCGCCGATCGCGAACGGAACCGAAGCGCGGTTCAACGCCTCAATACGAATGTTGTCGTGGGCGGCGGTCTGCTTGATCGCCTCCCACGCGGGCGTATCGGGTTCCGCGCCGATCCATAATTTACGCGGCCGGAAGTTATCGAGAATCGCGGCCAGGCCGCCCATATGGTCGGAGTGCCCATGGGTCAGCACGGCATAATCGAGGCGCCGGATGCGCCGGCTCCATAGGTACGGCGAAACCACATCTTCGCCGATATCGAGCCGCGGCTTGCGTTTCATGCGCTCAAAGCCGGGAAAACCGCCGGCGTCGACCAGCATCGTCTCTCCATTGGGGAAGACCACCAGCAAGCTATCGCCCTGGCTCACGTCAATGGCCGTCAGCTCGAGTTGGGCAGGCTTGAGCTGTGGCTTCCAAGGCTGCCAACAGATCACGCCAAACAACGCCAGCGAGCAGGCGAGCGTGGGCGTGATCCAGCGCTTGTAGCGCGTCATTCGTATCATGGCCGCCAACAGAACGAGCGAAGCAGCGAATGCCGCCGAGATGGCGAGCGGTATGGCGCCTTGCCGCCAGGCGGGCTCGAAGTGTACATGCCAGGCGGCTACCGCTTCCGCCCAGCCCAGCAGCAGCTTGGTCGACCAAGCCACCGCATGCCAACCCGTGAGAATCGACAAGAAACCGAGCGGGACGACGAGGGAGAGCAGCGGGATCACGATAATATTCGCCGAGAGGCCAGTGATCGAAAGCCGATGAAAGTAGCTGACCATCGGCAGCGCCAACCCGAATTGCACGCAAGCGGAGACGATTATGGCTTCGAGAATGAATGTCGCCACGCGCGTGCCGATCGAAACCACGCGTTGCGCGTAGGGAAGCGGCACGCCGGTCCAACTTTTCAATGTCTCGGCGAGCAGGCGCAATTCCACGCGCCATTGCGCCGCCGGCGGCTCCACTTGTGGGTCGTAGGTGGTCTGATCGAAGCGCTTCACGGCGCCGCGCAACGGTTCCGTCACCCGCTCCATGACCGGAATCGCAAACGCCGCAATGGCCGCGGCCGACAGGAACGAAAGCTGGAAGCTGGGGTCGAATAGCTGGTCCGGATCGAACACCAAATAGATCATGCCGACCACCGCGAGCACGTTCAGGATGCGGGTCCGGCGAAAGAAATAACTCGCGATCAGAAACAACGTGAACCCGCCCGCCGCGCGCACCACCGGCGAGCTGAAGCCGGAAATGAAAGCGTAGAGCCAACTGGCGACCGTAGCCAAACCGAGCGCCGGGATGCGCCGCAGCCGCACCAGCCGGAAAATCAGTAACAGCGTGAAGGCCAGAACCGAAACGTGCTGGCCGGAGATGACCAGCGCATGGTATGTGCCCGTAATGCGGAAATCGCTGGTCCAGCGGCGCTCGACTCCGCCCGTTTCGCCGAGCAGCGTCGCTTCGAGCAACGCGCCGGTATGCGGATCGTCCGGATAGAGGCGGACGAGGCGGTCGAGCGCCCAGGTCCGGATTGCATAGAGCGACGCGATGGCACGCGAACCGCAGCGGCCGCCAGTTACTTTGATCGCCGCGGGTTCGGCGACCGAACCGGTCCAATATATATGTTGCGCGGCCAAATAGCTCGTGTAGTCGAACGCGTCCGGGTTCTGGAAGTTGCGCGGCGAGCGGATCTTCGCCGAAACTTCGACTTGTTGGCCATACTCGAGCGGAAATTTTTCACCCGGCTTCAAGTTCACCGTCAGGCGAATGAAGGCTTTCGGGGAGAGGCGGAGCGTGAATTGCTCGCGATCCGGCGA
>Ga0193753_10001536_pt1 | contig 19564 bp, 16 predicted proteins | sample H1c2metaG_FD_144925 | JGI IMG/M metagenome (GOLD analysis project Ga0193753, IMG submission 144925) | Soil microbial communities from a riparian zone of the East river system, Colorado, United States - H1c2 | ecosystem: Environmental > Terrestrial > Soil > Riparian zone | place: USA: East...
AACATCGTCGATGCGGACGTGGCGATTTTTGGCGAGAAGGATTTCCAGCAGCTCACCGTGATCCGCCGCATGGTCGCGGACCTGTGCCTGCGCGTGGAGATCGTCGGCGCGCCCACGGTGCGCGAGCCCGACGGGCTCGCCATGAGCTCGCGCAACCAGTACCTGGACGGCGCGCAGCGCAAGCTGGCGCCCACTATCTACCGGCAGCTGCAGCAGGCCGTGGCTGCATTGCAGGCGGGCGTGCGCGAGTACGCGAAGATCGAGGCCGCGGGCCGCGCGGCGCTCGATGGCGCCGGGTTTCGCACCGACTACTTCAGCGTGCGCGACGCGAAGACGCTGGCGCCGGCGACACCGGACACGCGCAGTTTCGCGGTGCTCGCCGCGTCGCGGCTCGGCAAGGCGCGGCTCATCGACAACATCCAGTACACGGCGGGCTGAGACATGCGCGCTTCGTCGCGCCGCAATTGTCCCGTGTGCGGTGCCGATACCGTCCGGTTGACACTCCACGACGTGCGCCGCATACGCCGGGTCACCTGTACGCAATGCGGCACGAAGCTGGAGGTCCTGGTTCCGAACGTCCTCTACAGCCTCGTGACGTTCACGGCCGTGATTCTCGGATCGATGCTCGTGCCCGCGCTTCTCATGCTGATGTTCGAGAGGCACGAGCATCGATCCGCGCTGGCGGTGGCATTGCTGTTCGCGCTCATCTTCGGAACCAACGAGTTCTTCAACCGGCGAGCCACCGTGCAGCGCGCACCGGAGCGCAGCCCCCGCCTGGGCTAGTGGTTCGCAGCCAGGCGCGCAGCCTGCTCCGCGCGCGCCCACGCCACGTGTTCACGCACCAGCGCTGAACTGTCGTCCGCTCGCGCAGCCAACGCCGCGGCGTTCGCGTCGGTGACCGGCGCATTGCCGAGCGCCACCGCGATGTTGCGCAACCACCGCTCATAGCCGATACGGCGAATGGCCGATCCCTCGGTGCGTTCGAGGAACTCGGCTTCCGTCCAGCCAAACAACTCATCGAGCCGCGATGAATCGAGGCGATGCCGCGTCTTGAAATCCGGATGCGCCGCGGCGCGCGCGAATTTGTTCCAGGGGCACACGAGTTGACAGTCGTCGCAGCCATAGATGCGGTTGCCCATCATGCGGCGCAGCTCCACGGGGATGGCACCGTGCAGCTCGATGGTCAGGTAGGAAATGCAGCGGCGCGCGTCGAGCTGGTTGGGCGCGGTGATCGCCCCCGTGGGGCAGGCCGGAATGCACGCGCTGCAGGTGCCGCAATGCGCGGTGGCTGCCTCATCGACGGGCAGCGGCAGGTCGGTGAGGATCTCGCCGATGAAGAAGTACGAGCCGGCATCGCGCGCGATGAGATTGGTGTGTTTGCCTATCCACCCGAGGCCGGCGTTGCGCGCCAGCGCGCGCTCGAGCACCGGGCCCGAATCGACGAACACGCGGTAACCCATCGGTCCCACGCGCCCGACGATGTCGTCGGCCAGGCCCTGCAGCGCGTTGCGCAGCACCTTGTGATAGTCGCGGCCCAGCGCATAACGCGATACGTATCCGAGCAAAGGATCGCCCAGCGCTTGAACGGCATCGCGCGCATCGCCCGGCCAATAGTTCATGCGTGCCGACAGCACGCGCACGGTGCCCGGCACCAGTTCCTCGGGGTGCGTACGCCGGGAGCCATGTTTGGACATGTAGCCCATCTCGCCGTGTTTGCCCGCATTGAGCCAGCGCTGCAGGTGCGCGGCATCGGCGGGGATCGCGACGTCACTGACGCCCAGGGCGTCGAATCCGCGCTCCCGGGCCAGCCCCAGCAAGGCGTCCTTGATCCCGAACAGGGTTTCGTGGGTTTCGGCGACGGGGGTCATACGGCCGCGCCAGTATAATTCCCCGCCATGAACCGGCCGACCGCAATCTACTCCGCCGCGCAGGTACGCGCGCTGGATGCCTGGGAAACGGAGAAACGCCGCGTTCCGGGCTTCACCTTGATGACCCGCGCGGCCGAAGGCGCGCTGAAAATCCTGCGGGGTCGCTGGCCGCAGGCAAAGCGCGTGGCGGTGGTCTGCGGCGCGGGCAACAACGGTGGCGATGGCTACGTGCTCGCGCGCCTGGCGCGCCTGGCCGGCCTCGAAGCGCTGGTGCTGGCGGCAGCGCCGCCCGACAAACTGGGTGGCGACGCGCGCCGCGCCATGGAGGAATGGCTGGCGACGGGCGGCAGCGCCCACCCTTTCGCGGCGGATGCGCTCTCAGGCAGCGACGTGATCGTCGATGGGTTGTTAGGCATCGGCCTTGCGGGGGTGCCGCGCCCCGAAACGCTGGCGGTGATCCGTTCGATCAACGCGGCGAAGCGTCCGGTGCTGGCGCTCGACATTCCTTCCGGCGTGAACGCCGACTCCGGCGCGGTGTCCGAAGCCGCGGTGCGCGCCGAGGTCACGTTGAGTTTCGTGGCGCTGAAGTCCGGGTTGTTCCTCGGCGCGGGGCCCGAGCACGCGGGCGTCGTGCTGCTCGACGATCTGGGCGTGGTCGCGCCGCGGGCGCCGCAATTCGAGCCGCTCATGCGGCGCATCGATGAAGGCGAGCTTGCGTCCGGCCTGCCGCGCCGCGCGCGCGAGTCGCACAAGGGAACTCACGGCCGCGTGTTGATCATCGGTGGTGGCGCCGGCATGCCCGGCGCGCTGCGCCTGGCGGGTGAGGCGGCGCTGCGCGTGGGCGCGGGGCTGGTCACGGTCGCCGGCGCGCCGGACAATCTCGTGGCCGTCACGGCCACGAGGCCCGAGCTCATCTATCTACCCGTTTCGGCCAACAGCAGCCTGGACGACGCCATCGGCGCCTGCGATGCGCTGGCCATCGGGCCCGGGCTCGGTACGGGCGACTGGGCACGGCGCATATGGGCGCAGGTGCGCTCCGCGGAAATCCCGGCGGTGGTCGATGCCGATGCGCTGAACCTGCTGGCGGCGAGCCCCGGCAAACTCCCGGGGAACTGGATCATCACGCCGCACCCCGGCGAGGCCGCAAGGTTGTTAGGCGTGGACACGGGCGCGGTGCAGGCGGATCGGCTGGGCAGCGCGCGCGAGCTGCATTCGCGGTACGGCGCGATCGCCGTGCTCAAGGGAGCCGGCACGCTCGTGGCCGGCGGCGATGCCGATTCCCAGGAACTGGCCATCTGCGACCGCGGCAACCCGGGGATGGCCACCGCCGGCATGGGCGACGTGCTGACCGGCGTCATCGCGGGCCTTCGCGCGCAACTGGGTGACAGCGCCGCGGCCGCCCGCGTGGGTGTGCTGGTGCACGCACTCGCGGGAGATTCGGCGGCGCAGGGCGGGCAGCGCGGGCTCATCGCCAGCGACGTCATCGCCGAATTGCGTGGCTGGGTGAATCCGTGACGGATGCGCCGCGCGAATGGATTACACGTGCTGGCGAGGAAACCGAAGCGCTCGGCGCGCGGTTGCTCGGCACGCCGCAGGGCGATTCGCCCTGCAGGGTCGTATTCCTGCGCGGTGAACTCGGGTCGGGCAAGTCGACCTTCGCGCGCGGCGCGCTGCGCGCACTGGGCGTGCAGGGGCCGATCAAGAGCCCGAGCTACACGCTGGTCGAGACTTACGAACTACCCGAGATCACCGCGGTCCACCTGGATCTGTACCGGTTGCTGGATCCCGAAGAACTCGAGCACCTGGGGCTGCCGGACTATCACCGCCCGGGGTTCCTGTGGCTGGTCGAATGGCCGGAACACGGCGTGGGGCGATTGCCGGATGCCGACCTGCAGCTGCAGTTTTCGATCGAGCCCGAGGGCCACCGAATCGAGAGGATTGAAACTTTTAAGCCACTTAAGTAAATTGCGCCTCACATCAGGCGTAGAACTCCATGATGGGGAAGGGTTTTTTGGGGAAGAGAAACGGGGTTTGGCTGGCGCTGCTCGCATTCGTTGCGGGAGCCTCCGGGAACCTCGTCGCCGCTGAAATCCGCGACGTCCGCATCGCCAGCACCGAAACCGGCACTCGCGTGGTGCTCGATCTTTCCGGGCCGGCCAAACACAAGGCTTTCCTGCTCGACACTCCGAATCGCGTGGTGCTCGACCTGTCGAAGTCCTCGCTGCTGGCGAAGTTGCCCGCGTGCGAAGGGGTCATCACCTCGATGCGCTCGGGCAACCTGCCGCACAGCGGTCTTCGCCTCGTGTTCGAGGTGTCGGGGCCGGTCACCATCCAGACTTCCGCCGCAACGCCCGCGGGTGATGCGGGCCATCGCCTCATCCTCGACATCGCGGGTCCCGCGGGTGTGGTGGCGAAGACAGTCGCAGTGACACCGGCGGCTCCCGTCGCGCCGGTGGCCATTCGTCCCGCGCACGCGCCCCTCGACAGCGGACGCGACATCGTCATCGCCGTGGATGCCGGGCACGGCGGCGTGGATCCCGGCGCTTCCGGCAAACGCGGCACGCGCGAGAAAAACGTGGTGCTGGAAATCGCCAGGGCGCTGGCGGCGCGCATCAACGCGGAGCCGGGCATGAAGGCCGTGCTCACGCGCGATGACGATTACTTCATTTCGTTGAAGGAACGCACGTTGCGCGCGCGGCGCGCCAAGGCGGACCTGTTCGTGTCCATCCATGCGGATGCCATCGCGAATCCGGACGTGTCCGGTTCCTCGGTGTACGTGTTGTCGGACCGCGGCGCTTCGAGCGAGGCGGCGCGCTGGCTGGCCGAGCGTGAAAACGCGGCGGACTTGAAGGGCGGCATCAAGCTCGACGACAAGGACGCCGTGCTCGCCAACGTGCTGCTCGACCTGTCGCAGACCGCCAGCATCTCCGCCAGCATGGTGGCCGCGGAGAACATCCTGAAATCGCTCGACCAGATCGGTGAAGTGCGCAAGCCGCGGGTTCAACAGGCGGGATTCGTCGTGCTGAAGTCCCCGGACATCCCCTCGATGCTGGTCGAGACCGCGTTCATCTCCAACAGGGAAGACGAGCGCAAGCTGTCGCTGCCCGCGCATCGCGCCAAGCTCGCCAACGCCATCTTCTCGGGAATTGAGCAGTACTTTGAGGGCAATGCGCCCGACGGTACGCGCCTCGCGGCCGCCCGGCGCGGCGCCGGCGCCCGCGTCGAACTGCGCTAATGGGGTCAGGCACCGTTTTCTAGGAAACGGTGCCTGACCCCCTTTCCATTTAAACTGCGCGGCCATGCCGATCCGCGTTCTCGACAATCACCTCATCGACCAGATCGCTGCCGGCGAGGTCATCGAGCGCCCCGCATCGATCGTCAAGGAGCTGGTCGAGAACAGCCTCGACGCCGGCGCGCAGAGCGTCGAAGTGGAGATCGAGGCCGGCGGCGTGCGTCTCACGCGTGTGCGCGATGACGGCTGCGGAATTCCGGTCGCCGAGCTCAAGCTCGCGATGTCACGCCATGCGACCAGCAAGATTTCCAACGCGGATGATCTCGGCGCGATCATGACGCTCGGGTTCCGCGGTGAAGCGTTGCCGTCCATTGCCTCCGTGTCGCGCTTCGAAATCACCTCGCGCCACGTGCACGAAGATCGTGCCGCTTCGGTGAGCGTCGACGCCGGGCAGGTCAGCGATCCCGCGCCCGCGGCGCATCCGCCCGGCACGACGATCGTCGTGCGTGATCTCTTCTACAACCTGCCGGCGCGCCGCAAGTTCCTGCGCAGCGAAGTCACCGAACAGGGCCACATCGTGCGATTGCTGGAGCGGCTGGCATTGTCGCGTGACGACGTGGCGTTCCGCCTGCGCAGCGGCACGCGCACCTTGTTAGACGCGCCCGCGCTCACCGCCACCGGCGGCGCCGCGTCGCGGCTCGCACGCATCGTCGGCCAGGAATTCGTTTCACGCGCCATCGAGCTCGATCATTCTGCCGGGCCCGTGCGCATCTCGGGCTGGATCGGCGCGCCGTCGGCGGCGCGCGCCACCTCCGACATGCAATTCTGGTTCGTGAACGGCCGCGCGGTGCGCGACCGGCTGCTCATGAATGCCGTACGCCTCGGCTATCGCGACGTGCTGTATTCGGGACGGCAACCCGCGTACGTGTTGTACCTGGACATCGATCCCGCGCTCGTCGACGTGAACGCGCACCCGCAGAAGCTCGAAGTGCGGTTTCGCGATAGCCGCCAGATCCACGACTTCGTGTTCCGTGCCGTCGAACGCCAGCTCGCGGGCACGCGCCCAGGTGTAAGCGCCGTACCGCCGGCGTATTCGTCAGGCAGCCAATACACGCAACCGATGTCGCTGCATGCGAGCGATGGCGCCGCTCCCGCGGGCGTCTGGGCAGTGGCCGACGCGTTGCGCGGCATGAGCACGGACCTGCATCCGCACGAGGAAGAGGTGACGCCGGCCGGCGCGGGCGTGCAGCCACTGGGCACCGCACTCGCGCAGGTTCATGGCATCTACATCCTGGCGCAGAACGAGCAGGGCCTGGTGCTGGTCGACATGCACGCCGCACATGAGCGCGTGTTGTATGAAAAGCTCAAGGAGCAGTCGGGCGCGAACGTCCCCACGCAGCAACTGCTCGTGCCCGTGACCGTCGAAATGAAAGTCGACGAGCTCGACGCTTTGATGGCGCAACGCGAGGAATGGCGCGCCGCGGGGTTCGATGTCGAACGCCTGGCACCGGAAACACTGGTGGTGCGTTCGGTGCCGGCCATGCTGCCCGCCGATGACATTCCAGCGCTGGTGCGCGAAGTGATCGGCGACGTCACCGCGGATTCCGCGAGCCATCACCTCGACAGCGCCACCGACCGGTTGTTAGGCACCATCGCCTGCCGTTCCGCCATCCACGCGCACCGCCGGCTCACGCTGCCGGAAATGAATGTGCTGTTGCGCCAGATGGAGCAGACGCCGCGCGCCGACCAGTGCAATCACGGGCGGCCGACCTGGACGCTGGTGAGCCTGCACGAGCTCGATCGCATGTTCCTGCGTGGCCGCTGACCGGAAACCGCCCATCGCGGTCCTGACCGGGCCCACGGGCACGGGCAAGAGCGACTTCGCGCTGCGCCTGGCGCGCGAATTCCCCGTCGAAATAGTTAGTGTCGATTCGGCGCAGGTCTATCGCGGCCTCGACATCGGCAGCGCCAAGCCCGATGCGGCGACCCGCGCGGTCGTCCGCCACCACCTGCTCGATCTCGTGGACGCGAACGCGGTCTATTCGGCGGGACAGTTCGTGCGCGATGCGATGGACGCCATCGCCGACATCGAGGCACGCGGCCGGTTCCCGCTGCTGGTCGGCGGCACCATGCTCTACCTGCGGGCGCTGATCGGCGGCATCGCGAGCCTGCCGCGGGCCAGCGAGCAGATTCGCGCCGACATCGACGTGGAGGCGAGACGCCTCGGTTGGCCCGCAATGCATACCCGCCTCGCCGCGGTGGACGCCGCCGCGGCAGCCCGCATTCACCCCAACGACGCACAACGGATCCAGCGTGCGCTCGAGGTCCACGCGATAGGCGGGCGACCCATCTCCGAGCTGCAGAGGGCGACGGCGCCCATGCTGGCGCGCAACTTTCTCGTCGCCGCGCTCGTGCCCGCCGATCGCGCGGCACTGCACGCGAGGGTGGCGCAACGATTCGAAGACATGATGGCAGCCGGTCTGCTAGAGGAAGTTCGCACGTTATATGCGCGCGGCGACCTGACCCCCGACACCCCGGCGATTCGCGCCGTGGGCTACCGCCAACTTTGGTCGCACCTGGCTGGTGAGTGTTCCCTCGATGCCGCAGTCGAGCGCGCCGTTGCAGCTACACGTCAACTAGCCAAAAGACAGATGACCTGGCTGCGTTCGATGCCGAATATTCACGTCGTCGATCCCTATGATGTGCAAGGGTTTGTAGGCGCCCGTGAATCCCTGATCGCGGCCTTCTGCCTCCTTTGAGAGCGTTGCCGGCTAGGGACCCCGTGATATGCTCGCCGCCGTCGGCTTGCTTGAAAAATAAGGAGAACGTCATGGCCAAGGGCCAGTCACTGCAGGATCCGTTTCTGAATACTTTGCGCAAGGAACGAATCCCGGTGTCGATCTATCTGGTGAATGGAATCAAGCTGCAAGGCCAGATCGATTCGTTTGATCAGTTCGTCGTGCTACTCAAGAACAGCGTGAGTCAGATGGTTTACAAACACGCGATTTCGACAGTTGTCCCGGCGCGCAATGTGCGCATCACCAACGAAGACGGAACGACGATCGAGGCGGTCGCCGGCGAGTGATTTACGCGTGCTCACGCGTTTTCGTTTCCATCTCGAGAGATAAAATTGTTCGAGCGACCACGCGCAGGTGAGCGGGCCGTGCTCGTGCGCCTCGGCATAGGTGCGCCCGCCGATCCCGAAGATATCCAGGAGTTCGAAGCGCTCACGCGCTCCGCGGGCGCCATCCCCGTGTTGAGCATTGGCGGCAGGCGTGACCGTCCCGACCCGCGCTTCTTCGTGGGCAGTGGCAAGGTCGACGAAATCCGCCTGGCCGCCGCCGAACACAGCGCCGACGTGGTGCTGTTCGATCACCCGCTTTCGCCATCGCAGGAGCGCAACCTCGAGAAGGTCATCGAGCGCCGCGTGCTCGATCGCTCGGGGCTGATCCTCGACATCTTCGCGCAGCGCGCGCGCAGCCACGAAGGCAAGCTCGAAGTGGAGCTGGCGCAGCTCAAACACATTGCGTCGCGCCTGGTGCGCGGCTGGACTCACCTCGAGCGCCAGCGCGGTGGTGGCATCGGCAATCGTGGACCCGGCGAAACCCAGCTCGAAACCGACCGCCGCTTGCTCGGCAAGCGCGTCAAGACGTTGACCGCGCGGCTCGAGACGATCAAGCAGCAGCGCGAGACCGGTCGCCAGCAGCGCGCCGAGATTCCCATTCCGTCGCTCGCGCTGGTGGGCTACACCAACGCGGGCAAGTCCACGCTGTTCCGCGCGCTCACGGGCGCCGATGCCTACGTGGCCGATCAATTGTTCGCCACGCTCGATCCCACGGTTCGAAAGGTCATGCTGCCGGGCCATACGCCGGTGGTGGTGGCCGACACGGTCGGGTTCATCCGCGAATTGCCGCACGAGCTCGTGGCGGCGTTCCAGTCCACGCTCACCGAAGCGCGCGAAGCCACGCTGCTGCTGCACGTCGTGGACGTCAGCGATCCGCGGCGCGACGAACACATCGACGAGGTGAACCGGGTGCTGGCCGAGATCGGGGCAGGCGATCTGCCGCAGATCCTGGTGTTCAACAAGATCGACCGCATCGACACGCCGGCACGCGTCGAACGCGATGAATCGGGCAAAGTCAGCCACGTGTGGCTGTCCGCGGCCAGGGCCGATGGGCTCGATGGCCTGCTCCAGTCCGTCGCCGAGCGGCTGTCGCGCGTGGCCAAGCGAGCGACGCTGCGCCTGCCGGTGTCGGCCGGTGAGATGCGAGCAAGGCTCTATGCCGCGAACCTGGTGCTGGCCGAGCGCATTGCCGAGGACGGGGCCTTCGAAATCGACACTGAACTATCCGAATTCGAGCTGCTCAAATGGGCGCGCGAGCCTGGCGTCGAAGTTCTGACGCTGGCCGTCCCAACAACGATTAGTGACTCAACTTGTACGACTGCAGGTGCCTACCTACAATCGTCGCCCGCATTGCGAAGCAGCTGACATGGCCTGGAATCAACCCGGTAATTCGAACAACAACCCCTGGGGCAAGAAACCGGCGCCCGGTGGCGGCGATTTCGATCAGGCCTTCAAGGATTGGCAGAAGCGCATCGAATCACTGTTCGGCGGCGGCGGCGGGGGCTCATCCACGCCATTGCTGGTCATCGTCATAGTCGGTGTCCTCATCTGGATGCTCACCGGGTTCTACCAGGTGCAGCCCGGTAACCAGGGTGTCGTGCAGCGATTCGGCCGACATGTCGAAACCGTGGGTGATGGCTGGGGCTGGCGGTTGCCGTGGCCCATCGAAACGGTCACCAAGGTGGACGTCGCGGGCGTCAAATCCATTGCCTACAAATCGCGCGTGCTCACCGCGGAACCGAACATGGTCGAGCTGCAGGTCGCGGTCCAGTACCGGGTGACTCGCGCGGAAGACTACTTGTTCAAGGTCCGTGAGCCCATCGCCACGCTCGGCGAGGTCAGCGAGAGCGCCATTCGTGAAGTGGTGGGTCGCAACGACCAGCAGGCCATCCTCGAGGCCGGCCGCATCAAGATTGCCGAAGACACGCGCGTCATCATGCAGCGCACGCTGGACCAATACGGCGCCGGCATCGAAGTGCGCAGCGTGAACATCACCGACGTGCAGGTGCCCGAGGCGGTGCAGCAGGCGCAGCGCGATTCCGTGAAGGCCAAGGCCGACCGCGAACGCATGATCAAGGAAGCGCAGGCCTACGCGAACGGCATCATCCCGGTCGCCCAGGGCAACGCGGCACGCGCCATCCAGGAAGCCGAAGCATACAAATCCCAGGTGGTGTCGAAGGCGACCGGTGAGGCGTCGCGGTTCACGCAGCTGGCCGCCGCCTATGAAAAGGCGCCGAACGTCACCCGCGAGCGCCTGTACATCGAGGCCGTCGAGAGCGTGCTCAAGTCCTCGCGCAAGGTCATCATCGATTCGAAGAGCGGCAACGGCAACGTGCTCTATCTACCGCTCGACAAGCTCATGGACCGCCGCGATGCCGACGGCACGGTCACGGTGCGGCCGCCGGTGGCGGTCGAGCCCGATCCGAGCCTTGCCCCGGATCCGCGCAACAGGGTGGAACGCTGATGGGCTCGCGCATTCTCGGAATCCTGGTGGTGTTGCTGGCGGTGGTCGTGCTCATCGCGAGTTCCACGTTCGTGGTCGGTGAGCAGGAGATGGCGGTGCGTGTGCGCCTCTCGCAGATCAAGGGGGCAGCCTTCAAACCCGGCCTGCAGTTCAAGATCCCGTTCATGGATCGCGTGGTCAAGTTCGACCGCCGCGTGCTCACGCGCAAGTTCGACGGCGAACAGTTCCTGACCAACGAGAGCCAGGGCCTGACCATCGACTACTACATCAAGTGGCGCATCCTCGACGCCGAGCAGTTCTACCAGGCGACCAGCGGCGGCGACGAAGGCCGCGCCGAGACGCTGGTGGGCGAAACCATCCAGGACGGCATCAAGAACGCCGTCGCGGGGCGCACGCTCGCGGAAATCGTGATCTCCGATCGCAACGAACTCACGGGCGAGTTCATGAAGAACGCCACCGAGCGACTGCTGAAGCTCGGCATCCAGCTCGTCGACGTGCGCGTGCAGCGCATCGACCTGCAGGAAGAGGTCGCCACCAGCGTGTACGAGAGCATGAAGCGCACCTTCGAAGGCATCGCGCGCACGCGCCGCGGTGAAGGCGATCGCGAATCGCAGATCGTCAAGGCTGAAGCCGAACGCAAGAAAGTCGAGCTCATCGCGCGCGCGCTGGCGGATGCGGATCGTATTCGCGGCGAGGGCGATGCGGCCGCGGCGGCCATCTATGCCGCGGCTTACAACCGCAATCCCGAGCTCTACTCATTCACGCGCAGCCTGCAGGCGTACAAGAATTCGCTGGGCAAGGAAGGCGATGTGATGGTGGTTTCACCCGACAGCGACTTCTTCCGCTATTTCAAGAGTCCGGCGCCAACCCGGCGCTGATGCCATCCACTTCGTTCGCACCCGATTTCGTCGTGAAACGCGGCACACATCGCTAATGGGCCACTGCTAATGGGCAAATTCGTCATCATCATCGGCACCCAGTGGGGTGACGAGGGCAAGGGCAAGGTCGTCGACCTGCTCACCGAACGCGCCGCCGCGGTGGCACGTTTCCAGGGCGGACACAACGCCGGCCACACGCTGGTCATCGGCGGCAAGAAGACCGTGCTGTCGCTCATCCCGTCGGGAATCCTGCACAAGAACGTGCAGTGCCTGATCGGCAACGGCGTGGTGCTGTCGCTGGAAGCTCTGTTCCGCGAAGCGCAAACGCTCATCGACACGGGCGTGGATGTGTTCGCCCGGCTGCGTGTGTCGCCGAATTGTCCGTTGATCCTTCCGTCGCATGTGTCGCTCGACAAGGCGCGTGAAGCGGCGCGCGGCGCCAATGCCATCGGCACCACGGGGCGCGGCATCGGGCCCGCGTACGAAGACAAGGTGGCCCGGCGCGCGGTGCGCGTGCAGGACTTGTTCCAGCGCGAGAAATTCGCCGCCAAGCTCGGCGAGATCCTCGACTTCCACAACTTCGTGCTGCAGCACTACTTCAAGCAGCCGGCGGTCGATTTCCAGAAGACGCTCGACGAGCAGCTGTCGTATGCCGAGCGTGTGAAGCCGCTGGTGAGCGACATCACGCAGACGCTCGCGGCGCTTCGCGAAAAGAAAGCCGATGTGATGTTCGAAGGCGCGCAAGGCGCGATGCTCGACGTCGACCACGGCACCTATCCATTCGTCACGTCGTCGAACACCACGGGTGGATTTGCGGCCACCGGCACGGGCCTGGGGCCGCGTGCGTTCGACTACGTGCTCGGCATCGTGAAGGCCTACACCACGCGCGTGGGCGGTGGCCCGTTCCCCACGGAGCTGTTCGACGAATACGGCGAACATCTCTCGCGCGTCGGCCATGAATTCGGTGCGGTCACGGGGCGCAAGCGCCGCTGCGGCTGGTTCGATGCCGTCGCGCTGCGACGCTCCATCATCAATTCGAGCGTGTCGGGGCTGTGCCTGACCAAGCTCGACGTGCTCGACGGGCTCGATTCGCTGCAGATCTGCACCGGGTACAAGTCCGAGGGCAAGATCAGCCAGGAGCCGCCGATGTACGCGGACGCCTTCGCGGACGTGGAGCCGATGTACGAAGAGATGCCGGGCTGGAAGGAAAGTACAATCGGCGTCACATCGTACGACGCGCTGCCCATCAACGCGCGCAACTACCTGCAGCGCCTGCAGGCGCTGGCGGGCGTGCCCATCGACATCATCTCGACGGGTCCGGATCGCGATCAGACCATCGTGCTGCGGCATCCGTTCGACTGAACTGTAGGCATCGTCCCACGGCGATCGATTCCCGGCGCCGCTTGCGGGAAAATTCTCACTTCTAACTACCCGAGATTTACCGCAACACACGCGCCGCGGTTCTTATACTGCACCCATGATGCAATTGGCAGAGCGCGATGCGGCGGCCGTGCACGCGGTTCCGCAGCCGGTGGGCCATTGGTGCCTGTTTCTCGACGTGGATGGAACCCTGCTCGAGCTGGCGGACCACCCGCATGCGGTGGCCGTGGAGCCTTACCTCATGCCGCTCATCGAGCGGCTTCGGGCGGCCGCGCAAGGCGCGGTGGCCCTGGTCAGCGGCCGCACGATCGCCGATCTCGATGGGCTGTTCGGAACTTCCGATCTCCCCGTAGCAGGTTTGCATGGCTGCGAGCGTCGCGACGCGAACGGCCAGATGCACGTGGCGCCGATCGCGCGCGAGCAGCTCTCCGAAGTGCGCGCGGGTCTCGAGCGGCTCGTCAGGCGCCACCAGGGGCTCCTGCTCGAAGACAAGGGAGCAGGGCTTGCGTTGCATTTCCTCAAGGCGCCGCAACTAGAACACGAGCTGCGCGCCGAGGTTGCGTTGCTGGCGGCGCCGCTGGTGCCGCGCTTCACGGTGCTCGGCGGACATGCCGTGCTCGAAGTGAAGCCCGCGGCGCACACCAAGGACAGCGCCGTCACGGCCTACCTGCAGGAAGAGCCGTTCCGCGGCCGCATGCCTATCTTCATCGGCGACGATCAGACTGACTACGACGGGTTCGCGGCAGTGCGCCGCGCGAACGGCATGGCTATTGCCGTGGGTCCGCGCGTGAGCTCGGAATTCTGGCTGCCCGGGCCGGCCGCCGTGCATCACTGGCTCGAGCAGCTCGTGGAGCGCCCGTGAACTACGGCGTCATCGGCAATTGCCAGGTGGCCGCGCTCATCGACGAGCAGGCGCGCATGGTGTGGGCCTGCCTGCCGCGGCCCGATGGCGACCCGATTTTTTCGTCGCTGCTGCAGAAGGAGGGCGGGGATTCGACCACGGGCGTGTTCGCCGTGGACATGATCGATCTCACGCGCTCCGAGCAAACCTACCTGCGCAACTCCGCCATCATCGAAACGCGTCTTTACGACGCGCATGGTGGCGTATTGCGCATCCTCGATTTCGCACCACGGTTTCGCAGTCGCGGGCGCGTGTTCAGGCCGATGATGTTCGTGCGCAGCGTGGAGCCGCTCGCCGGGCGGCCGACCCTGCGCCTGCGGCTGCGTCCCACCGCGGGTTTCGGTGAACGTTGCGAGCCCGGCATCACCGGCAGCCATCACATCCGGTTCGCGGCCGACGGCCTTCACTATCGCGTGACCACCGATGCGTCGCTGGCCGCGCTGCTCGAGAACCGTCCGGTGGTGCTCGAGCAGGCACTGAATTTCATCATCGGCCCGGACGAGACACTGCAGGAATCGCCGGCGGCGCTGGCGCGCGAATTCCTCGGCGCCACGCTCACGTACTGGCAGGAGTGGGTGCGCACGCTGGCCGTGCCGGCGGACTGGCAGGAAGCGGTGATCCGCTCGGCCATCACGCTCAAGCTGTGCACCTACGAGGACACCGGCGCCGTGCTGGCCGCGCTCACCACCTCCATTCCCGAGGCGCCGAACAGCACGCGCAACTGGGACTATCGCTACTGCTGGTTGCGCGACAGCTATTTCGTGGTGCAGACGCTCAATCGCCTGGGCGCGACGCGCACCATGGAAGCCTATCTACACTACATCGACCACATCATTGCTTCGTCGACGGCCGACACGCTGCAGCCGCTGTATGGCATCACCGGCGACCCGCGCGCGGTGGAGAAGATCGCCACGACGCTGTCGGGTTATCGTGGCATGGGCCCGGTACGCTTCGGCAATCTCGCCGCCGAACAGGTTCAGCATGACGTGTACGGCTCGGTGATCCTGGCGGCGACGCAGCTGTTCTTCGATGAGCGCCTGGTCCGATCGGGCGACCAGGTGTTGCTGGAGCGGCTCTATCGCCTGGGGAAACGCGCGGTCGCCACGTTCGAGGAGCCCGATGCCGGACCGTGGGAGTTTCGCGGCCGCCTGCAACGCCACACTTTCTCCGCGGCGATTTCCTGGGCGGGTTGCGATCGTCTCGCGCGCATCGCGCGGCGCGTCGGCGACGTCATTGCCGCGCGCGAGTGGAAAGCGCACGCCGATCGCATGCGCGCGGCAATCCTCGAGGGCGCCTGGAGCGAAGAGCGGCAGTGCTTCACCTCCGCATTCGGCAATCGGGACCTCGACGCCACCGCGCTGTTGCTGCCCGAGCTCGGCCTGCTGCCGGCCACCGATCCCCGTTTCCTGAAGACGCTGGAACGCGTCGAGGAAGAGCTGCGCCACGGTGACCTGCTGTTTCGTTACAAACACGCCGACGATTTCGGCGCACCGGAGAATGCCTTCACGATCTGCGCATTCTGGTACGTGAACGCGCTCGCGGCCGCGGGCCGCGTCGACGAGGCGCGCGAACGATTCACGCGCCTGCTCGAACGGCGCAACCCACTCGGGCTGCTATCCGAGGACATCTCGCCGGCGACCGGCGAGTTGTGGGGCAATTTTCCGCAGACCTACAGCATGGTCGGCATCATCGGCAGCGCCTTGCGCCTGTCGCGCAGCTGGGAAGAAATCGTATGAGTCGACTGGTGGCCGTTTCCAATCGGATATCCGTCCCCCGGCGAGGCGCCGCGCCCGGTGGCCTCGCGGTGGGTTTGTTAGCCGCCATGCAGGCGCGGCGTGGCATGTGGTTCGGCTGGGACGGCGAGACCGTGGAGACTGCGTCCGAAGAGCCGTCGGTGGTCCGCAAGGATGGCGTCACCTACGCGTCCATCGATTTCGACCAGGCCGAGTACAAGGACTTCTATCTCGGCTTCTGCAACGGCACGTTGTGGCCGCTGTTCCACTATTTCGTCGATGGCTTCCGCTACAGCGACGTGCAGTACGAAGCCTACCAGCGCATGAACCAGCGCTATGCGCGCCAGCTCCTGCCGCTGCTCGAGCCGGACGACCTGATCTGGGTGCACGACTATCACCTGTTTCCGCTCGCGCAGAAGTTGCGCGAGGCGGGCGCCGACCAGCCCATGGGACTGTTCCTGCACATTCCCTTTCCGAACATCGAAGTGCTGCGCGCGCTGCCGGTGTACGGCGAGCTGCTGCAGGCCATGCTGGCCTACGACGTGCTCGGCTTTCAGACCGAGCCCGACCGCGACGCCTTCCGCTCGGCGGTGGCGTCGGTGTGGGGCGAGCAGACGCTGACATCCGACCACACGGTGACACTGGGCGACCGGCGTGTCGTGACCGGCGTATTCCCGATCGGCGTGGACGTGGATGCGATCCAGCGCGAAGCCGTCGAGTCGCTGACGACCGATGCCTGCAAGCGCATGATCGCCGGGTTGTTAGGTCGCCGGCTCATGATCGGCGTCGACCGGCTCGACTACAGCAAGGGCCTGGTCGAACGGTTCAAGGCGTACGAGCGCTTCCTCGAGACGCATCCCGAGAACCAGAACCGCGTGACCTTCCTGCAGATCGCGCCGCTGTCGCGCAGCGACGTGCGCGCCTACGCCGAGATCCGCCGCGATCTCGAGCAGACCACCGGCCGCACCAATGGCCGTTTCGCCGACACCGACTGGACCCCGATCCGGTATCTGAACCGCAACTTTCCACACGACGTGCTCATGGGCTTCATGCGCTCGGCGCTCATCGGCATCGTGACGCCGGTGCGCGATGGCATGAACCTGGTGGCGAAGGAGTTCGTGGCGGCGCAGGACCCGGCGGATCCGGGCGTGCTCATCCTGTCCACCATGGCCGGCGCGGCGCGCGAGCTGACCACCGCGCTCATGGTGAATCCCTACGACGCGCGCGGCATGGCGCACGCCATCCAGCAGGCCTTCAACATGCCGCTCGCCGAAAGGCGCGAACGCCACCAGGCCATGATCGACGTGCTGCGGAAGAATTCCATCACCGCCTGGCACACGAGCTTCGTGGACACGCTCGATTCGGTGGCGGGGCGCGTGCCGGAATTCGCGCTCAAGGTCGGCTGACGCTCACTGCTGGCGGGGTTCGGCCTCGGCCAGCGGTTCATCGAGCCAGCCGCCTTCGAAACCCGCCAGCGTGAGACCGCGGCGAAGATAGCGATTGCGCTTCATGACGGTCCACATGAGCTCGCTGCGGTGATTCTCGATCATCGAGATGATGGCGCCCTGGTCGATGCCCAGGTAGTCGCTGGCGACCCAGCCGACGCCGCGCACGCGCCGACCGCGCTTGAGCACGACGTCGTAATCGAAACTCGGATTGAACGCATCGACGAATCCGTACTTGCCGTAGATGTACTGGCCATAGCGCTTCTGCATCTCATGCGCCGCCGGCACCACGATTTCCGGCGCGAAGGGCAGTGAGCCCAGTACCGCCGTGGGCGCGAGCGTGCCGTCGTCGAAGATTTCCTCGGGCCTGCCCGGCAATCCCACGCCTCGCGCGGTGTACCCGCGGAACCGGCGCATCGAGCCCAGGTAGTTCAGTTCGAAATCGCCGGGGCCATCCGAAGCCGTGATGCCCCAGATGTTAGGACCGTAGCCGCGCCAGTCGAGTGGATTGCGGATGGCGTAGGCGCGTTGTGACAGCACTGCGCGCCGGCTGTTCTCGAAGTAGTCGAGCCCCAGCGGCCACATGAATTCGTCCTTGATGCCGCGGAAGTCGATCCAGGTCGCGCTGTACTGATGGCCGAACATCGGCCCGAAGGTCAGGTGGGTTTGTCCCTCGAGCGTTCCCCAGCTGCGATAGTAGTCAGACGTCCATGCCACCCAGGTCTGGCGCGCAGCGGGGAAGGTGGGCGAGCCGAGCGCCAGGATGTACACCAGCATGGCTTCGTTGTAGCCGCGCCAGTCGTGCGTCTGGAACTGTCCCTCGGGGCTCCAGGCCATGCGGATGTCGGGCACATGCTCGATCGACCACGGCCAGTTCACGCGCCGGTAGAGCTCGTCCGCCAGCTTGCGGATCTGCGCTTCGTCCTGGTTGTCCTGGTCGAAGTAACCGCCGACGAACAACACGCCGGCCATGAGCAGCGCGGTGTCGACCGTAGATAGCTCGGAGTTGCCGTAACGCTTGCCGCTGCCGAAATTGAGGAAATGATAGAAGAACCCCTGGTATCCGGCGCTGTTGGCGGGGTCGGCGCCCTGCGGCGCCGCATGCAGGAATCGCAGCGTCGTGAGCACGCGCGCGCGCGCCTGCGCACGCGTCACATAGCCGCGCTCGACGCCTACGGCATAGGCATTCAGCGCGAAGCCCACGGCCGCGATGCTCGCGAACGGTGCAGCCGGCCAGCGATCGGGCACGAGGCCCGTGGCGCCTTCGGTGGTCTCCCAGAAAAAGTTGAACGTGCGCTTCTCGACGTCCTCGAGCAGCGGGTCCAGCGCCTTCAGCGCAACCGCGGGCGCCAGCACCGCGGGAGCCGCGCGCGGCTTTTGCGCCGGCGTCTTGCACGCCGGCACCAGCAGTGCGCCGGCGAGCAGAACGATGAAACATGTGAGGCGAGTGCGCACGAGTGCCCGCATCATGCGGCCGCCGGCGCGTCGCAGCAATGTTCGATGAACTGTTCGTGCCCGGGCATCGCGCCGATTGTGGCACCGTTCGCGCGGTCTAACAGCAAGGCCTGGTCGCGGTCAGAACTTCATGCCGAAGCTCATGCGCACGGTGCGCGGAAGTCCGGTGATGTTGCCGGTAGTGCTGTACTTGCCACCGTCGACCAGCCCCGCGGGCCCGACGAAGTCGGTGAAGTCGACGAGGTTCTCATGGTTGGTCGCATTGATGAGGTCGAGACGCAGGTACATGGAGCCCATGTTCCCGAGCTCGAAGTTCTTCGTCAGCTGCAGGTCGAGCGATTGATAGCCCGTGGTGGTGTTCGGCACGTAGGCAACCTGCGTGCACGGCGCGCCGTTCGGGAACAGGCCCGGCGCTGGCAGGCAGGTGGAACCCACGGCATGTGGAATCGGCGTTGACCAGGTGAGTTTGCCGCCCAGCATGAGCCCCCACGGCGCCGACCAGGTGCCAGTCGCCACCACGCGATGTTTGGAAGCGGCATTCGAAATGATGGTCGGATATTCGTCGATGGAAACCTGGTCGAATCCATAGTGCTCGTTGATGTCGCGGTTCTGATCCGCGTCGGTGTACGTATATGAGAACGACGCGCCCCAGCCCGATTCTTCGGTGAACGGTTTGTCGGCCGACAGCAGCGCCTGCGTGCTCTTCGTCTCGATGCCGTTGTTGCCCACGATCAGGTTGCCCGCAAGGCCCGGTGGCGGGTAATTCCAGGGCTGGCTGCGGGCCTGCCAGAAATCGCCGTTCGGATAGCGATTCCCCAGCGTGAAGATGAACCCGTCCTTGCTGGTGACGTACGTGACGGCCACGCTCGTGTTCCAGTCGCCGACGCGATTGCGCATGCCGAGGCTGTACTGATCGGAGTAGGGCACCTTGAGGTCGTTGTTGATGAGATTCACTTCGCCGGGACGGCCACCGAGCAGCGCCTGGAGATTGCCCACGTCAGCGGCATAGGCGGGGTCCCAGGCGAAGCAGTTGGTGCCGTTGACGATGCAGTTATGGTCCGGTGTGTTGAAGCGCACTTCGGCC
>Ga0193753_10001537_pt1 | contig 19563 bp, 12 predicted proteins | sample H1c2metaG_FD_144925 | JGI IMG/M metagenome (GOLD analysis project Ga0193753, IMG submission 144925) | Soil microbial communities from a riparian zone of the East river system, Colorado, United States - H1c2 | ecosystem: Environmental > Terrestrial > Soil > Riparian zone | place: USA: East...
CCTGCGCCGGGCTCGTCCCGCTGCGGACGGCGGCGGCGCGCTGCTGGCGCTGCTGCGGCCCGCGCACTGGGCCAAGAACGTCGTCGTGCTGGCGCCGCTCGTCTTCGCCGGACGCCTGTTCGACCCGGCCTCGCTGCGGCCCGCGCTGCTGGTGACGCTCGCGCTGTGCCTGCTGTCGTCCTCGGGCTACGTGCTCAACGACCTGCACGACGCGCCCGCGGACCGCCACCACCCGGACAAGCGGCTGCGGCCGCTGGCGCGCGGGGCGCTGCGGCCCGGGTCGGCGTGGGCGGCCGCCGCACTGTGCGCCGCAGCGGGCCTCCTGCTCGCGCGCTTCGTGCAGCTCCGCGTGCCGGCGCCCGCGCCGCACGGACTCGGGGCGCTGGGGCCCTTCGATCTGGGGGTCGCGTACCTGCTGCTCACGCTCGCGTACACGCTGCTGCTCAAGCGCGTGCTCGTGCTCGACGTCGTCGTGCTGGCGCTGGGCTTCGTCGTGCGCACCTGCGCCGGCAGCGCGGCGCTGGCGCTGCTGCCGTCGCGCTGGCTGCTGCTCTGCGGCTTTTCCCTCGCGCTGTTCCTGGCCTTCGGCAAGCGCTGCCTGGAGCTGCGCCAGCTCCGCGCGGGCACCGCGCTCACGCGGCCCATGTTCGCGGCCTACCCGCTGCCGCTCGCGGAGCGCCTGCTCGACGTGAGCTCGTGGCTGTGCACCGGCAGCTACGTGGCCTACGCCGTGGCGCCCGGCACCGTGGCGCACGTGGGCTCGCGCGCGCTGCTGGTCACCACGCCCGTCGTCGCGCTGCTCGTGGAGCGCCACCGGCGGCGCGTGCGCTCGGGCATCGGCAGCGACCCGGTGCGCATGCTGCTCACCGATCCGGTGAGCGTCGGCGGCTTCCTGCTCTGGACGGCTGCGGTGCTGGCCGTGATCTACCGGCCGTGGTGAACGCGCGGCCCACGTACGCGATCCTGCACCGCGACGCGACGCTGCTCGTCGTCGACAAGGCGGCCGGCGTGCTCACCGTGGCGGCTCCGGGCTCGCGCGAGCGCTGCCTGCTGGACGACCTGCGGCGCGATGCGCTCCCCGTCGCGCCCGTGCACCGGCTGGACCGCGAGACGAGCGGCGCGCTGCTGCTGTGCCTCGCGCCGGCGCAGCGCGCGGCGCTGGAGGCGCTGTTCCGCGGGCACGAGGTGACCAAGGAATACCTCGCGCTGGTGCACGGCGTCCCGCAGGCGCGAGCGGCCACGATCGACGTGCCGATCCTGGATGAAGGCGCCGTCGCGCGCGTGAACCGGCGCGGGCAGCGGGCCGTGACGCACTACGCGGTGGAGCGGACCTTCGGCGGCGCGGCGATCGGCGCGGCCGGCCCCGTGTCGCTGCTGCGCGTGCGCCTCGACACGGGACGCCACAACCAGATCCGCGTGCACCTCGCGCACCTCGGGCACCCGCTGCTCGGCGACCGCAAGTACGGGCAGCGCACGGGCGGGACGCGCGCCGGGGGCCGGCCAGGCCGCGAGGGCCAAGGCCCCGCGCGCGGCGCGGCGGCGCGCGGCGGGACACGGCCGGATCGTGGGCCGCGGCCGGAGCGCTGCATGCTCCACGCCGAGCGCCTCGCGCTGCGGCACCCGGCGAGCGGCGCGCGGCTGGACGTGCACGCGCCGCTGCCGGCGGACTTCGCGGAGCTGCTCGCCGTGCTGGCGGTCAGCGGTTCCGGGAGCGGAGGAGCAGGTAGATCACGGTCATGACCGCCGAGGCCGCGCTGGCCACATAGGTCAGCGCCGCGGCGTCCAGGACCTTCTTGGCGCCGATGAGTTCCTGCGCGTCGAGCGTGCGCGTGCTCTCGAGCATGAGCAGCGCGCGGCGGCTCGCGTCGAACTCCACCGGCAGCGTCACGATGGCGAAGACCGCGTAGAGCGCGGCGAGCGCGATGGCGACGGCCATGAGCGTCGCGCCGAGCTGCGGCGCGTTGCGGCCGAGGAAGGCCGAGCCGATCATGAACCACACCCACGCGTTGCTCGAGAAGGCCGCGACGGGGAAGAAGGCCTGCCGGAAGGTCAGCGGCTTGTAGGCATCCGCGTGCTGGAGCGCGTGGCCGGTCTCGTGCGCGGCGATGCCGAGCGCCGCGATCGAGCGGCTGGCGTACACGCCCTCCGAGAGCCGCAGCGTGCGGTCGCGCGGGTCGTAGTGGTCCGTGAGCTGGCCGGGGACGGCCGCCACCTTGACGTCCTGCAGCCGGTCGGCGTCCAGGAGCCTGCGCGCGATCTCCGCGCCGTTCACGCCCGAGCGGGCGCCCACCTTGGAGAACTCCTTGTAGGCGGAGCGGGTCTTCCAGCTCGCCCACAGGGCGAACAGCATGATCGGACCCATGAGCAGCAGGTAGAGCGGATCGAACAGCATCAGCGTCACTCCTCGTGCGGCCGGCGCCGCGGCTTGCCGTGGCGCCTCGCATGAAGGCTGTCCATGGCACCGGGCGGACCGTCGTGCAAGTCTACGCAAAGCGTGCGCGTTCCGATGGTTCGGAGCGCACCGCGCATCCTCACGCGCTGCCGTCCGTCTTCAGCCGGGAGGCTCCCGCGGACGACAACGTGGGTGCGCCGCCCGTCCCGCCGGCGGCACGCGGCGGCCGCGCGCCGGTTGGTACGATGCGGCGTTGGAAGGCGGTCGCCGGATGGCGCTCCTGCCGTCGTGCCGAGGCGCCCCGGCGCACCTCGGGAAGAACCCTCCCACCCTCCCGTCCAAGCCCCATGAGATCGTCGCGCAACGACTCCTCCAAGAAGACCTTCTGGATCGTGGGCATCGCGGTCCTGGTCGCTGCCGCCGGCGGCGTGGCCTGGATGCTCGCGTCGAGCGAGAGCACGCCCGCCGCGGACTCGGGCGCGGCCGTCGTGCAGCGTCCCGAGCAGGCCCCCGAGCCGCCGCCCGAGTTCCACGGCTCGGAGGTGCCCGACTCCGGCGTCGTGAAGCCCATCGAGCTGCCCACCCTGGTCCAGCGCCCGCGCACCGACCTCCCGCCCATGGCCTCGGGCGGCCCGTCCGGCTGCCTCGAGGGCGTCGCGGTCAACGCCCAGAACCTGCCCGTCGAGGGCGTGAGCATCTCGCTCTTCATCGGCAACGCGCTGCTCACCGGCGCCTTCCCGGGCACGCGGCAGCCCGTCGAGGGTACGGTCGTGACCGGCCCCGACGGCGCGTTCAAGCTCTGCGACGTGCCCGTCGCGCGCAACTACGTGGTCGTCGGCGAGCACGAGACCTTCGCGCGCAGCGAGGCCAGCGGCTTCTCGGTGGTCAAGGACACCGTGACGAGCGGGATCGTGCTGCACATGTCGGACGGCGCGGTCATCCGCGGCGTCGTCTCGCAGCTCGGCGGCGGCCCGCTGCCGGGCGCGCGCGTGGAGCTCTACTACACGCTGGACATGGCCTTCCTGAAGCCCGAGGAGCAGAAGCCCGCGCAGGTGGTGTTCGCGGACGGGCAGGGCCGCTACGCCTTCACGCACGTCTCGGCCGTGAGCGTCCGCATCGCGGCGCTGTCCGAGGGCTACGCCAGCCAGACGCACAACATCAGCTACGCGCTCGAGAACGTGCCCAAGGACCAGGAGGTGAACTTCGAGCTCGACACCGGCTCGACGCTCGCGGGGCGCGTGGTCAGCAGCGGCGGCGGTGCGGTCGCCGGCGCGCGCGTCGAGGCCGCGTCCACCGCCAAGGACAACCAGGGCACCGCGCTCGCGTTCAGCGACGCGGGCGGCTACTTCCTGCTCGAGGGCATGAGCCGCGACCCGTACCAGATCCACAGCACCGCGGCGGGCTACTCCGACGCGACGATGCCCGCGGTGGACGTGAGCGCCGGCAACATCACGGTGGTCATGGACCGCCAGGGCGGCGTGACGGGCTGGGTGACCAACATCGCCAACGTGCCGATCCGCAGCTTCACGCTGCACCTCATGCGCTCGCACGCCGGCACGGAGCCCAACTACCTCAACGACAGCCGCGAGTTCAGCTCGCCCGAGGGGCGCTTCGACTTCATCGGGATCGACCCGGGCACCTACATGCTGGAGGCACGCGCGAACGACTTCGCGGACACACGCAGCGAGGAGTTCACGGTCGTGCGCGACGCGCCGCAGCCCCCGCAGCTCCGCATCCGCCTGCTGCGCGGCGGCACGCTCAAGGGCCACGTGCTGGACAGCAACGGCCACGCGCTGGCGGGCGCGCTGGTCACGCTGAACCCCAACAACTTCATCGACTCGAGCATCGCCAAGATCTTCAAGGCGATCGCGCCGAGCGACGAGCGCGAGATCAAGGTGCGCACGGGCGAGGACGGCGGCTACACCATCGCCCACATCGCGCCGGGCGCCTACCAGCTCGTGGGCGAGCACGAGACCGGCGCCGCGCGCATCCTGAACGACGTGGCCGTCGTGGACGACGACGCGGGCGGCAACGCGCCGGTGGACCTGAGCCTGCCGCGCGGCGCGCGCATCGATGGCCGCGCGATCGACGAGGCCGCGGCGCCGCTCGCCTTCTGCAAGGTGCAGATCAACACGGTGGACAACACCTACATGGACGCCGGCACCACGGATCGCGAGGGCTACTTCAGCTTCCCGAACCTGCGCCAGGGCACGTACCACATCACGATCAACCCCGAGCGGCTGAACGACAAGCCGATCCATCCCTTCATCCGGCTGGTCATCGCGTCGCGCTCGACCAAGGACGTCTACGTCGGCGAGGGCCAGACCGTGGACGGCGTGCAGGTCCAGCTCAAGCAGAACTGAGCCGCAGCCGCGCCGCGAGCAGCGGCAGCAGGCTGGCGTTGGCGGGCAGGAAGCGGAGCGCGCCCAGCTCGTCGGCGGAAGCCCACGACAGGCGCTGGCCCTCGCGCGGGTGCGCTTCCGGCAGCGCCGCGGCCGCCACGGGCGCGCGCGGCGCGCACAGCACGAAGCTCACGTGCACGGCGGACGCGGGCCGCTCCCAGCGCACTTCGTGCAGCACGGCCCCCGCCGTCACGGCGAGGCCCGTCTCCTCGAGCACCTCGCGCTCGGCGCAGCCGGCCACGTCCTCCCCGGGCTCGAGCTTCCCGCCCGGGAATTCCCACCAGCCCTCCCAGGTCCGGCCCGCAGGCCGCGTCTGCACGAGGACGCGCCCCGCGTGCAGGACCAGCGCCGCCGCCACGCGCAGCGCGCTCCCCGGCGCGATCGGGCCGACGGGCCCGGCCGGATCCTCCGGGCCGTGCTGGTCGTGCGGGACGCTCATCGCCGCCGCGAGCGGTACCAGAGCGACATCAGGATCGAGCCGGCCACGGCCACGTTGAGGCTGTCCACGCCGGGCTCCTGGGGCACGCTGGCCGTCGCGCAGCCCGGCAGCTCCGGCACGCCGCGCGTCTCGTGCCCGAGGAGCAGCAGGCAGCGCTCCGGCAGCTCCGCGAGCGGCGCGGTCGCGACGGCAGCCGGCGCAGGAATCACGTCTCGCGCGGAGGCCGCACGCGGCGACACGGCGGCAAGCCCCGGCGGCGCAGGCTCCGCGCGTGACGACTCGAATCCGGCGCGCGGCGCCGACGGCTCCGCGCGAGGCGACACGGCGGCGACGAGCGTCAGGCCGTGGCGCTGCGCGAGCTCCGGGAGCGCCGCGAGCTCCACGGCCGCGGCCGGCACCGTGAACGAGGCGCCCGCCGAGGCACGCACGACCTTCGGCCCGTGCGCGTCGGCGGTGCCCGGCAGCGCGAGGCAGCCGGCCGCCCCGAAGGCGCGCGCCGAGCGCAGCAGCGTGCCCACGTTCCCCGGGTCCTGCAGCCCGCACAGCGCGACGACGAGCGCCGGCCCGTCCGCGGGCGGCCGGCCGTCCCACGCGGCGGGCAGCGGCACCGCGGCGAGCAGCCCCGGCGCATGCTCGCGGTCCGAGAGCCGCTCCGCGCGGCGCTGGCCGAGCGAGACGATCGACGCCCCGGCCGCGCGCGCGGCCTCCACCACCGCGTGCCCCGCCAGCCCGGGCGCGACCGCGACGAGGCGCGGCGCCAGCCCCGCCGCGAGCGCCTCGGCCAGCAGCAGCTCGCCCTCCACGAGGCACGCCCCGGCCGCGCGCCGCCCCGCGCCGCTGCGCAGCTCCTCCAGCGCGGCAAGCTGCGCACGGCTCGCCTGCGGCCAGACGTGCGCATGCCAGCTCGATGCGCCCCCACCCGATGCCTCGCGGTTCGATGCGCCGTGGCCCGATGCGCCGTGGCCCGATGCGTCGCGGTCCGGCGCGTCCCGGTTCACCGGCCGCGCCAGAGGTGCGTCACCTCGCGCGTGCCATCGGGGCGCGCCCAGCCGCCGGACATCTCGCGGCTGTTGTGGTCCAGCGCGAAGCGCCCGTCCGGCGCGACGACGATGAGGCCCGAGAGGCCGCGCTCGTCGCCCGGCCAGTCGACCAGCTCCGCGAGCGCGCCGGCCGCGGCGTCCGACGGCTCGCAGCCGTCAGCCATGAGCTGCACGCAGCGGCGCGCGGTGCCCTGCCGCAGCAGCACCTCGCCCACGCCGGTGGTCACGCACGCGCCCTCCCGGTCGGCCGCCCAGAAGCCTGCGCCGACGACGGGCGAGTCGCCGATGCGGCCGCTGCGCTTGAGGCTCATGCCGCCGGTGGAAACCGCGGCCGCGACGTGCCCGTCGCCGTCCAGCGCCACGGCGCCGACGGTGTCGAGCTGCGGCGCGGCGCCCGCCGGCGCCGCCTCGCGGCAGCGCTGCGCCCAGATCCGCCGCGCGCGCTCCGTGACCAGCTCCGAGGGGTCGCAGGCGGGCACGCCGAAGAGCGCCGCGAGCTCGTCGCTTCCGGGCGCGCCGAGCAGGCGCCCGTAGTCGCCGTCGGCGCGCAGCCGCTCCGCGAGCAGCACGGGGTTCATGCAGCGCCGCACGCCGGTGACGCCGCCCCAGCGCCGCGTGCTGCCGTCCATGAAGCCCGCATCCAGGCACGCGGCGCCCGCGCGGTCCAGCACCGAGCCGCGCCCGGCGTTCATGATCGTGTGCGACTCCAGGTGCACGACGGCCGCGCGCACCGCCGCGCACGCGCCACCGTCCGCGAGCGCCGCCAGGCCCGCGTCGAGCGCGCCGCCGACGCCCAGCAGGTACTGCCGGCGGTCCTCCTCGCTGTCGAGGTCGCCCGCGCCGCCGTGCACGAGCAGCACCGGCGCGATCCTGCTCGCCCCGCGCGCGCTCACCACGCCACCATCCACAGCGTCTTGAGGTATTCCGTCTCCGGGCAGTTCAGCAGCACGGGGTGGTCGGGCGCGGCGCCCGTCGTCGCGATCAGGCGCGCGCGGCGGCCGGACTTGCGCGCGGCCGTCGTGACCAGCTCGCGGAACTCGCCGACGGAGAGCAGGCCCGAGCACGAGCTGGTCATGAGCAGGCCGCCCGGCTTCAGCACGCCGAACGCCAGCCGGTTGAGGTCGTGGTACTTGCCGTGGCCGGCCTCGATGTCCTTGCGCGTCGGGATGAACTTCGGCGGGTCCAGCACGACGACGTCGTAGCGGCGCGCCGTGCCGGCGGACTGGCGCAGCCAGTCGAAGACGTCCGCGTGGACGAAGTGCACGCGCTTCTGGTTGAGGTTGGCGTTGAGCTGCGCGACCGCGAGCGCCTCCTCGTCGAGGTCCACGCCCGTCAGCGACGCGGGCGTTCCGAGCACGCCCGCGGCGAGCGCGAAGCCGCCGGTGTAGCAGCACAGGTCCAGCACGTCGGCGCCGGCGACCCACGGCGCGAGCGCGCGGCGGTTGTCGCGCTGGTCGCAGAAGAAGCCGGTCTTGTGGCCGGTCTGCAGGTCCACCTGGTAGCGCACGCCGTGCTCGCGCAGGCGCAGGGTGCGCGGGCACTTCTCGCTGGAGACGTCCAGCGGCGCGCAACCTTCCAGGTACGCGGTGCGCTCCGACATCGTCACGCGGTGGTGCTGCGTCCCGAGCCGCGCGTGCAGCAGCGGCAGCAGCCGGTCGAGCCAGCCGATCCAGCCCGCGCTGTGCAGCTCCACGGCCAGCACCTCGCCGAGCCTGTCCACGATGAGGCCGGAGAGCTCGTCGCCCTCGGCGTGGATCACGCGGAAGGCGTCGCCGCTCTCGCGCAGGCCGGGCAGCCGGTCGCGCAGCGCGATCGCGCGGTCCACGGCGGCGGCGAGCGCGGCTTCGTCGAAGCGCACGTCGCCGTCGGTGAGCCGGCGCACGCCGATGTCCGAGTACGCGTTCCAGAAGCCGTCGCCGAGCAGCACGCCCTCCGGCGAGCGCAGGCTGACGAGCGAGCCGTTGGGTGCGTTCTGCGGCGGCCGCACGAGCAGCCCCTTGCGCACGAACGGGTGCGGGCTGGGATGGATGCGCAGGTCCGCGTACGGCGGCCGGGCGCCCCCCGCCGGCTGCTCCTCGCGAGGACGTGACGGGCGTGACGGCCGCGGCGGATCGTCAGGGATGTCGGTCACGTCCTTCAGCGCCCGCTCCCTGCCGGCGCGGCCGGCGTTGCCTGCGGCGCACGGGCCGGCGCGGACGCCGCCGGGGCGCGCGTCGCATGGCCGCGCTCGTCGACGGGGGTCACCGCGGGCAGCTCCAGCTCCTGGAGCTGGGGCAGCACCGCCTGCGCGTCGCCGACCAGGATCAGCAGCATCTCGTCGGTCGGCAGCAGGGCGGGCGCGAGCTGGTCGAGCTGCGCCGCGTTCACGCCAGGCAGCGCGGCGAGGTCCTGCGCGATGTCCGCCGGCGCGCCGCCGCGGTCGCGCACGGCGAGCCACGTGCCGACGGTGGACTGCAGGCTCTCGTAGCCCGACACGATGCGCGCGAGCACGGAGGCCGCGGCGCCTGCATCTTCCTCGGCGGTGATGCCGCCCTTCCGCGCCCGCGCGAACTCCCCGAGGATCTCCTTCACCGACGCGCCGGTCACGTCCGTGCGCACCGCCGTCGAGGTGATGAACGCGCCCTGGTCCGGCTGGCGCTGGAAGCCGCTGCCCGCGCCGTAGGTGTAGCCGTGCACCTCGCGCAGGTTGTGGTTGAGCCGGCTCGTGAACGAGCCGCCGAAGAGCGTGTTGAACACGTCCGACGGCACGCGCCGCGCGTCGGTCCCGCTCTGGCCCGGCATGACGAAGCGCAGCACCGTCTGCGGCGCGCCGGGCCGGTCCACGAGCAGCACGCGCAGGCCGGCTTTCGGCGGCACCGGGCTCGCCGCCGCGACCAGCCGGCCAGCCGCCGCGGGCCAGTCGCGGTCGAGGCGCTCCGCGATGGCCGCGGCTTCCTCCGCGCTCACGTCCCCCGTGACCACGAGCAGCGCGCCCTTCGGCTGCGCGAGCGAGCCGTGGAAGTCGCGCACCTGCTCCAGGGTCAGGGCCGCGACGGTGTCGGGGAAGCCGCCGCCCGGGCGGCCGTACGGATGGCCTTCGCCGTACCAGGCGGCGGATGCGACCTGCCGCGCCACGGTGTCGGGATCGTCGAGGTCGGCGCGCAGCTCATCCACCTGCAGCCGGCGCACGCGCTGGAAATCCTCGTCCTGCAGCCGCGGCGCGCAGACCGCGTCGTGGAAGAGCGCGAGCGCACCGTCGAGGTGGCTCTTCAGCACCTCCAGCGAGACGCTCGTCTGGCGCGCCTGAGCGCTCACGGAGAAGTCCGCGCCGAGCTGCTGCAGCGCGTCGGCGAACGCGGCGCTGTCGAGCGCGCCGGCGCCCTCCTCCAGCATCGAGGCGGTGAGCTGCGCGAGCCCGGCCTGCGCCGGGCTCTCCGCGGTGCGGCCGGCCGGGAGCACGAGCGTCACGTTGACGAGCGGCAGGCCCTCCCGCCGCAGGTGCCACACCGCCAGGCCCGAGGCGCGCGTCGGCAGCGCGGCCGGCACCGGCGGCGCGAAGGCCGGCGGCGTGGTGTCGAGCGCCGGCTGGCTGTCGCGCGCGGTCTGCGCCGGCACGCTGCCCTCGGGCAGCACGGTCATCACGAGGCGGCGCGCGGGATCGAGCACCTGCCGCGCCCAGCCGCGCACGCCCTCCGTCGTCGCCGCGCGGTAGCGCTGCACGTCGCGCTCGAATCCGTCCGGCGTGCCGAAGAAGAAGAGGTAGCGGTTGAGGCTGTCGGCGCGCGCGTGCAGCGACTCCAGCGACGAGACCGCGGAGGTCTCGATGCCGGCGACGGCGCGCTGCAGCTCGCCGGCCGTCGGGCCGTCCGCGCGCAGCCGCGCGAGCTCCTCGTCGACCGCGGCCGTCAGCGCCGGCAGGTCCGTGTCCGGCGCGGCCTGCACCTCCACGGTGAAGAGGCTCCCCAGGAGCTGGCTCTGCTGGTAGCAGGAGACGTCCACCGCGCTGTGGTCGCGCACGACGAGACGCTGGTACAGGCGGCTGCTGCGCCCGCCCGCCAGCGCCTCCGCGACGAGGTCCATCTCCGCGTCGCCCGGCGCGAGGCTCGCCGGGCTGTGCCACGTGAACGTGAGCCGCGGGTACTGCACCGCGTCCTGCAGCGTGATCGCGGGCGGGCGCAGCAGCCGCCCCGGGTCCACCTTCACGCGCGGCGGCTCGGGCCCCGGCGGCAGGTCGCCGAAGTACTGCGCGATCCACGCGCGCGCCGCGGCCGGGTCGAAGTCTCCCACCACGCACAGGCTCGCGTTGTTCGGCACGTACCAGCGCGCGAAGAAGTCCTTCACGTCGCGCACCGTCGCGGCCTCCAGGTCCTCGTGCCGCCCGATGACGGAGATGTGGTACGGGTGCCCCGGCGGGTACATCAGCTCGGACACGAGCAGGTCGGCCTTGCCGTAGGGCGTGTTCTCGCTGGTCTGGCGGCGCTCGTTGCGCACCACGTCGCGCTGCAGGTCCAGCTTCTCCTGCGTCATCATGCGGCCGAGGTTCTCCAGCCGGTCGGCCTCCAGCCACAGCAGCGTCTGCAGCAGTGCCGGCGGCCCCCAGTCGAAGTAGTTGGTACGGTCCTCGCTCGTGCTCGCGTTGTTGGCGCCGCCGCCGCCCTCCATGATCCCGTCGTACGCGCCCGTCGGCACGCGCTCGGTGCCCATGAACATGAGGTGCTCGAAGAGGTGCGCGAAGCCCGACCGCCCCGCCACCTCGTTCTTGCTGCCGACGTGGTACCAGAGGTTGACCTCCACCCGCGGCAGCGAGTGGTCCGGCGCCAGGATCACCGCGAGCCCGTTGCCGAGCGTGTACGTCTCGTGCGGCACCTCGATGCGCTCCTGTGCCCGAGCGGTCCCCGGCAGCAGCAGCAGGCAGGTGAAGAGCAGTGTGCGCATGACGATCGCTCCGGCGGTCCAGGAAACGTCGCGTACTGTGCCATCCGAGGGCGGCCGAGGGGAACGGCTGCGTGCCGCTCCGGGGCGTCGGGGGCGCCTCGACGTCGTTCCGGCTCGGTGGGAGGAACGGTGAGCGCGCCTGGGACGAGCGGACTCGCAGAGGCGGCGAGACGCAGCACCATTGCCGCGACAGCGAGGCGGAGGTCCATCGCAGCGACGAGGAGACGCATGACCTCCGCAGCGGGAGCGGACGATGGGCCCTTGCAGCGAGAGCGAGACGATGGACCCTCGTCCGCGCAGGTCTGGCGCACTCATGGTCCAGTAGAGACACAGCCTCTACTGGACCATGGACCCGCACAGACCTTCGCGCGGGCTGGTGCGCGCGACGTCTGCGTGCGCGGAGCCTTCAGCACGCACGGGTCACCATCAGCGAGCGCGCCTTGCGCATTCCCCGACCACCGCGCGGCCACCCGCCCTCTTCTCACAAAAGCCAGAGCGTTGCCCGAGCGCGCGTGAAGAAGGGGCACCATCTCGTTGCGGAGTCAACGTTCCACGACCGAGACACGGCTTGCCGCATGGCGCCGCGCCAGGCCGAAAGCAGAGCCCCGCCCCAAGCGTTCCCGAAGCCTCACTCCGGCAGCGTCTCCAGCTCGACGACCCGCGTCTCCGGCACGCGGATCTCGCCGATGGCTCCGAAGGCGTGCCGTCGCATGAGCCTCACGAGCCGCGCCTCGACCCTCTCGATGCCGTGGTAGTGGCGCAGCGTGCGCAGCCCGCCGAGCTTGTGCCGCGGCTGCCCCGGGTCCAGCTCCCACGGGTGCAGGTAGACGATGCCGGGCTCGCCGTCGGCCGCGCTGCGGCGGAGCGCGCCGTCCACGAGCGACAGCGGCAGCAGGCGCAGGTAGCCGCCGCCGGCGGCCGGCCAGCGGCGCCCGAGCGCCGGGCGCGTGAGCAGCGGGTACTCGCGCAGCGGCGGCGCGTCGCGCAGCGTCAGGTGCACGGCATGATGCGGGAAGGCCGTGTCGCCGTAGCGGTCGTGGCGCACGGGGAAGACGGAGCTGTCCCAGGAGTGGCCGGCGCGCGCGAGGATCGGCAGCGCCCAGCGCGTGCCGCGGCCGATGGAGAAGGTCGAGGCGCGGAAGCCCTCGACCGGCAGGCCGGAGAGGTCCTGCAGCAGGCCGCGCGCGCGGCGCACGTCCTGGTCGAAGGCGGCGGGCCCGAGGTCGCCCGCCATGCGATGGCTGTAACCGTGGCTCGCGAGCTCGTGGCCGGCCGACGCGATCGCGCGCACGACGCCGGGGCTGCGCTCCGCGACGAGGCCGAGCACGAAGAAGGTGGCGCGCACGCGGTGCTCCGCGAGCAGCGCGAGGATGCGCGCGACGATCTCCTCGCTGCGCGGCGCCTGCGCGGCCCAGCTCTCCGGCGGCACGGCGCCCCACAGGTTGAGCGCGTGGAAGGCCTCCTCCACGTCGAAGGACAGGCCGTGCCGCAGCTGCGGCCCCGGACGCGCGCTGCCGGGCGGAGGGTTCATGCTCACGCAGGCCACGGCACGCTCCCCGCCGCCTCCGTCGCGTCCGTCGCGTCCGTCGCGTCCGTCGCGTGCCGCGCGGCGCGCGCGATCTTCCGCGCGCTCACTTGGGCCGCTCCGCGCGGCCGCGCTCGATGCCGACGCGGCGGGCCACCAGCGCGAGGCGCTCCGCGAGGCAGCTCTTCGCCAGCGCCTCGACGCGCTCCGCGTTGCCGGCCCAGGTGAGCTTCTCGCGCTCGACGGTCTGGCGCGCGGCGGCGCCCAGGCGTCCGCGCAGCTCGCCGTCGTGCGCGAGGCGCACGACGGCCTCCGTGAGCGCCTCGGGCCGCGAGGGATCGAAGAGCAGCGCGTCGCGGCCGTGCGTCAGCACCTCGCGCAGGTTCTCCTGATCCGGCGCCACGACGGCGCGCGCGGCGGCCATGTACTCCGCGAGCTTGAGCGGCGAGGCGTACGGCGTCGCGGCCGGCTGCACGCAGACGTGCATGGACTGCACGAGCGCAGGCACCGCCCCGTGCTCGACGGCGCCGGTGATCGTCACGCGCGCGGACACGCCGCGCTGTGCGGCGCGCGACTCGATCGAGGCGCGCGAGGGACCGTCGCCCACGAGCAGCAGGCGCGCGGCCGCGGGCAGGCGGCCGTCGGCCAGCGCATCGACGAGGTCCTCGATGCGGTGCCAGGGCCGGAAGAAGCCCGTGAAGCCGATGACGATGCCGGGCCCCGGGGGCGGCGGCGCCGGCGGGTAGCGCGCGAGGTCCACGCCGTTGCGCACGACGGCGATGCGCGGCCGCGGCACGCCGGCCGCCAGCAGCACGTCGGCCAGCACGCGCGTGACGCACAGCACGCGGTCCGCGCGCCGCAGCACCGCGCGCTCGGACGAGGCGGCCCAGCGCGCCAGCACGAGCGTCTCGTGCGTGCCGCGCTCGTGCGCGAGCGGCGAGTTGACCTCGAGCAGCATCGGGATGCCGAGCTGGCGCGCGACGCGCACGCCGGCGGTGTTGCCCAGCGCGTGCCGCTCGTAGAGCACCTCCGCGGCGCAGGCGCGCCCGGCGGCGGCGAGCCGGCCCGCGACCATCGGGCCGTAGGCGTGCTCCGCGATCTCGTAGAGCACGCGCGGCGCGCGCGCCGCGAGCCGCGCGAGCGCGCCGCCCTCGCTGCCCATCGCGCCGTCGCCGCGCGAGAGCGACCATTCCTCCACGCGGTTTCCGCGCGCGCGCAGCGCGGCGATGAGCTCGTCGTGCATGCCGTCCAGCGTAGCGTCCCAGGTGCGGGCTTCGGCCCACGGGCGCGCGGCCTCCGCGCGCAGCTCCGGCAGGCGGCGCAGGCCGTCCGCCAGGCCCTCGGCGCTGGCCTGCACGAGCAGGCCGGCCGCGCAGCCGCGCAGGATCTCGGGCGTGCCCCACACGGCGGTGGCCAGCACCGGCGTGCCGCAGGCCAGCGCCTCCAGCACGACGTTCGGCCAGCCCTCGCGCAGCGACGGCAGCACGAGCGCGTCCGCGGCGCGATACCACGCCGGCAGCGCCGCGGGCGCCACCGCGCCGGCGAAGCGCACGCGCTCTCCGAGCCCGAGCCGGGCGACCTGCGCGCGCAGCCGCTCCTCGCCCTCGCCGCGCCCCACGAGCACGAGCAGCGGCGGCTCGCCGGCCGGCGGCTGGCCGCCGCTCGCGGCCGCGGGCGGCGAGCCGGCACCGGCACGGGCGCCGGCCCGCGGACCGCCTGCCGCGCCGCCGAAGACGCGTGCGAACGCCTCCAGCAGCAGGTGCTGGCCCTTGCGCTCGATGAGGTGGCCCACGCACAGCAGCACGCGGCCCGCGGCGGGCAGGCCGCAGGCGGCCCGCGCGGCGGCGCGGTCGCCGGGCGTGAAGCGGCGCACGTCCACGCCGTTGCGCAGCGTGGTCGCGCGCGCGGGCGGCACGCCGAGCGACAGCGCGACCTCGCGCAGCGCGTCCGCGACGCACACGACGTGGTCCGCGCCGGCCAGCGCCGCCGCGACCTGCGGGCGCAGGCGCGGGTCGCGGGCGCTGAGGTTGAGGTCCGTGCCGCGCGCGGTGAGCACGAGCGGCAGGCGCCGGTGCAGCGCCGCCTCCAGCCGCGGGCGCAGGCGCACGGCGGCGGCGCCGTCGGGCCACGCGTAGTGCACGTCCAGCACGGTGGGCTGGAAGCGCAGCGCCTCGTCGAGCAGCGCATGGGCGCTGCCGGCCGCCATGAGTGCGACGCGGCAGCGGTCCCCGACGACCGGCACGGCCAGGAAGCGCGGGTGCACGACGCGCAGGCCGTCGAGGACCTCCTCGGCGGGCACGGCCGCCGACTCGCGCCAGCGCGCGGGCCCGAAGGGCATCGCGCGCACGACCGGCGCCACGACGGTGATCTCCGCCCCGTGCCGCTCGCGGTAGCGCAGCAGCCGCTCCTTCACGAACACGCCGTGGTGCGGCGCGACGGCGTTGGGGAAGAGCATCGAGTAGACCAGCAGCCTCACGCCGCGCCCCCGCGGCGCGGAGCGAAGGGCGCGCGCAGGAACGCGTCGAGCGAGAGCGTGAACCACAGCTCCGTGCTGCGGTCGGCAGTGCCGGCGCGGTGCGCGGACCACAGCGCCGCGACGCGCGCGGAGTCGACGAGGTCGAAGACCGCCGCGCCGCGCTGTGCGAGCAGCTCGTCCATGCGGCCGGCCAGGCCGGTGCGCAGCCAGCGGTCCACGGGCAGGTGGAAGCCCTGCTTGGTGCGGTGCAGCACCTGGGCCGGCACGCGGCCCTCCAGCGCGCGGCGGAACAGCGCCTTGCCGCCGCCGCCCGACAGCTTGGCCTCCGCGGGCAGCCCCGCCGCCCAGCCCACGAAATCCGTGTCGAGCAGCGGCACGCGCACCTCCAGCCCGTGCGCCATCGACATGCGGTCGGCCTTCACGAGGATGTCGTCGGGCAGCCAGGTCGCGAAATCCATCGCCAGCACGCGGTGCAGCGGGTCCAGGTGCGCGGCCGCGGCGGCGTGCGGCTCGAAGGCCGCGCGCAGCGGGGCCGCGTCCGCGACCTCGGGGCGCAGGAGCGCGCGCGCCGCGGCCTCGCCGACGCGCGACAGCGAGCGCACGTAGGCGTCCAGCCAGTCGTCGGCGAGGTTGGTCAGCAGCGTGCCGGCGCGCAGCGGGCGCGGGATCCACGGCGCGCGCGGCCAGGCGCGGCCCAGCGGCCCGAGCAGCCCCGTGCGCAGCGCGGCGGGCAGCGCGCGCCGCCAGCGGTCCTCCAGCACGTCGTAGCGCGTGCGCCGGTAGCCGGCGAAGTTCTCGTCGCCGCCGTCGCCCGAGAGCGCGACGGTCACGTGGCGGCGCGCGGCCTGGCACACCAGCCACGTCGGCGCGGCGGAGGTGTCGCCGAAGGGCATCTCCAGGTGCCACGCGAGGCGCGGCAGCAGGTCGAGCAGCTCGGGCGCGGCCTCGCTCTCGTGCAGGCGGATCCCGAGGCCCGCGGCGACGGCGCGCGCGTGCGGCCGCTCGTCCATGCCGGGCTCCAGGATGCCGACGCAGACCGCATCCACGTCGCCGCCGCGCAGCTCCGCCATCGCGGTGACGATGGCCGAGGAGTCCACGCCGCCCGAGAGGAAGGCGCCCAGCGGCACCTCGCTCATGAGGTGGCTCTCCACGGTGGCGCGCAGGCGCGACCACAGCTCCTCCGGGTCCGCGCGCTCGCGGCCCGGCTCGAAGCGCAGCGCGTGAAAGCGGCTGCGCGTGGCGCGGTTGTCCTGCAGCGAGAGGCTGCTGCCGGGCGGCAGGCTCTCGATGCCCTCGAAGATCGTCCGCGGCGCGAGCACGAAGCCGAGCGTCGCGCACTGGAACAGGCCCGCGCGGTCCACGGCGGGACGCGCGGGCAGCGCCGCGATCACGCTCTTCATCTCCGAGCCGAAGACGAGGCCCAGCGCGTCGTGGTGCAGGAAGAGCGGCTTGATGCCCAGCGGATCGCGCGCGAGGTGCACGCTGCCGTCGCGCAGGTCGTGCAGCGCGAAGGCGTACATGCCGCGCAGTCGCTCCAGCGTCCGGCGCAGGCCCCAGTGCAGGTAGCCGTGCAGGATGACCTCGGCGTCGCAGTGCGAGAGCGGTCGCGCACCGGCGGCCTCCAGCTCCGCGCGCAGCTCGCGGTAGTTCCAGATCTCGCCGTTGAACATGAGCGCGGCGCGGCCCGAGCTCTCCAGCAGCGGGTTCCAGCCGCCGGCCACGTCGATGATCGCGAGGCGGCGCTGCGCGAGCGCGACCGGGCCCCGCAGGTGCAGCCCCTCGCCGTCCGGGCCGCGGTGCGCGATCGTGCCGGCCATCGCGAGCAGCAGCTCCCGCGTCGGGGCCGGCCGGCCCGGCGCCGCGATGAAGCCGGTGATGCCGCACATCAGGCAGCCCTCGCGTCGAGCAGCGCGCGGTACCAGCCGACGTAGCCGGCCAGCATGCGCTCGTGCGTGAACGCGGCGAGGTAGCGGCCGCGCGCCGCGCCCTCGAGCAGCGCGCGGCGGCCGCCGTCCGCGAGCAGCTGCACCAGCGCGCCGGAGAGCGCAGCCAGGTCCAGCGGCGGCGCGAGCAGGCCCGTGACGCCGTGCTGCAGCACCTCGCCGTTGCCGCCCACGTCGAAGGCGACGCTCGCGCGGCCCATCGCGTGCGCCTCGACGAGCGAGAGCGAGAGGCCCTCGCTGCGGCTGGACAGCACGAAGACGTCGCAGGCCGCGAGCAGGCGCGCGACGTCGCGCCGCTCGCCGAGCAGCGTCACCGCGCCGGGCGGCAGGGCAGCCGCGCGGCGCTGCAGCTCCTGCTGCAGCTCGCCCGTGCCGGCGATGGCGAGCCGCGCGCGCGGCAGCCGCTCGCGCACCGCCGCGAAGGCCTCGATGAGCCCCGCGTGATTCTTGACCTCCGTGAGGCTGCCCACCGCGAGTGCGACCGGCGCATCATCCCAGCCGAGCTCGGAGCGCGCCGCCTGGCGCGGTCCGGGGAACTGCCGGCGCGGGTCGTCGATGCCGTTGACCAGCGTGCTCGTGCGCTCCGGCGGAAAGCCCTCCCAGCGCACGAGCGCGTCGCGCAGCCGCGCCGAGACGGCGACGGTGCGCGCCACGCGCCGCGCGAGCCAGCGGTGCAGCAGCCGGTGGCGCAGCGGCGCGGGCATGTCGCGGTCGTGCTCGGTGTAGAGCACGGGCAGCCGGCCGGCGCGGTGGCCGGCGCGCGCGCCGTGGAACAGCGCCGTCACGTTGTGGCAGTGCACGAGGCGGATGCCGTCGGCGGTGAAGCGCGCCGCCAGCCGGCGCGCGTGCCCCGGGTCCGCGCCGGAGCCGCGCGGCAGGTGCACGTGCGCGATGCCCGCCGCGGCGAGGTCCGCCTCGAGCGGCCCGCCGCCGTCGAAGGTGTAGAGCACCGGCCGGAACGCCGCGCGATCCAGCGCGAGCGCGAGGCGCACGGCCATCGCCTGCAGCCCGCCGACGCGCAGGTCCGGCACCACCACCGCGAGGGGCACGGCGTCCGGCGCCGCGTCCGGCGCGGACGGCGCTGACGGCGCCGCCGGCGGCAGCGTGCCGGCCGCCGCGCCGCGCGGCACGGACAGCGGCCCCTGGCCCGGCGCGGCGGACAGGGCGGCGGCCGGCTCGGGGTCGGTCGGTGGCGGCGTGCCGCCGGGCTCGCCGCTCATGAGCCGGGCAGCTTGACGAAGGGGTCGGCGTGGCGGACCCACACGCGCTGCGCCGGCGCGGGGCCTGCGCGCCGCCGGCGGTTGGCGGCGCGCCCGCGCTCGACGAGCACGATGCCCGGCAGCGCGACGCCCACGGCGATGAGCTGGTACACGAGGTCGAAGTGCGCGCGGTTGAGGAAGGTCGCGCCGATCATGTAGCCGTAGAAGGTCACCTCGATCGCGCGCGAGTAGCACGAGGCCCACTCCTCGTCCGTGCCCTTCACGGCCTTCGTCACGCGCCGCATGCGGGTGATCGTGCTCACGAGCATGAACATGAACACCAGGTACGCCAGCGTGCCGGACTCGGCCCAGATCTGCAGGTAGCTGTTGTGCGCCACGTGGTTCTCGATGACCTTCGTGCCCTCGGGGATGTAGACGCCCGTGAGGTAGCGCGGGAACTCGAAGAGCATGTTCTGGAAGCCGATGCCCAGCACCGGGTGCGCCTTGATCATGTTGGCGGCCACCTGCCAGGAGATGAAGCGCGCCTGCGCCGAGGCGTCCTCCGACGCGCGGCCGATGGAGCGCAGCCGCTCGATGTACTCGGGCGGCGCGAGCAGCAGCGCGAGCAGGCCGACGAGGAAGATGCCCACGAGCGCGGGCACCTTGAAGCGCGTCTTCATGGCCATGATGAGCAGCGTCACGGACATCGCGAGGAAGCCGCCGCGCGAGCCGGTGGACATGATCGTGAGGATGGTGAAGAAGAAGGCCACGCGCATGAGGACCTTCAGCGCGCGCCCGTAGCGCAGGTCCGCGACGTCGTAGGAGACGTACCAGAGGAAGGGCAGGTTCATGGTGTTGGCGAGCGCGAAGTCGTTGTTGTCCAGCAGCATGCCGCCCGGGCCGTTGAGCGTGCCGCCGCCCACGAGGAAGAACAGGCCGCTCTTCACGCCGTAGAAGCCCAGCGCGAGCGACACCACGACGCCGAACTGCCGCAGCCGCTGCCGGTTGATGAGCAGCGCCGCGGTGAGCAGCGCGACGAGGATGACCTTCACCAGCTCCAGGTAGCGGTCCAGCACGAGCTCCACGCGCAGCGAGCTGGCGAGCATCGAGACGCCGATGAGCAGCACGAGCGCCACCATCGCGCGCAGCCGCGGATCGCGCCCGAGGATCGGCCGGAACTCCCACATGACCCAGCCGATCCTCGGGCGCGATCCGCGGCTGCGCGCGATGGTG
>Ga0193753_10001538_pt1 | contig 19561 bp, 18 predicted proteins | sample H1c2metaG_FD_144925 | JGI IMG/M metagenome (GOLD analysis project Ga0193753, IMG submission 144925) | Soil microbial communities from a riparian zone of the East river system, Colorado, United States - H1c2 | ecosystem: Environmental > Terrestrial > Soil > Riparian zone | place: USA: East...
GTTCGTTCGGAGCGACGGCCGGCCGCTCGTGCGCCTATACGGGCCGACCAATCTGCGCGCCCGCGGCGGGACTGTCGCGTTCAACATCGTGTCGCACGACGGCTCACCCGTTCCCTACGCGTTCGTGGAGAGTCGCGCGCGCGACGACGGCATCGCGGTCCGCGGCGGCTGCTTTTGCAATCCCGGTGCTGCCGAGCGTGCGTTCGGCTTCGACGCCAAGCGGAGTGGTGACTGTATGCGCACGGCGGCGCGCGCGGGCTTCACTGTCGAACGGTTCGCCGCCTGCCTCGACAATCAGACGGCGGTCGGCGCCGTGCGCGCGTCGCTTGGGGTAGCGAACAACGCCGGCGACGTGTCACGTGCATTGGAACTGATCGCGTCGTTCGCGGACTGATTCGCGGCGCTTCTATTTCGCCGCCAACGCCCGCAGCGACGCCTGCGCCCGTACCGTTTCCGGCGACGCGGCGGCGACCGTTTCCAACTCCGTCACCAGCTTGTTGTCACGGTCATAGAGATCGTTGCCGAACGACAGCTGATCGTTGTTGACGAACGTCGTGAAGTACACGATGTATACGGGCAACTTCGCCGGCAGATTGACCTGATGGTTGTCGGGACCCTGCATTTGTTCCTGCACCCGGTCCGCCGGCCATCCGAGCACCCACTGCGCCAACTCGACGGGCTTCTCGACTCGGATGCAACCGTGGCTGAACGCCCGCACGTCTTTCTTGAACAGCTCGTGGTTCGGTGTGTCGTGGAGATAGATGTTGTAGTCATTCGGAAAAATGAACTTCACGAAGCCGAGTGCGTTTTTCGGCCCGGGTCGTTGACGCACGGCTCGTCGCCCATGGTCGTTGTAGACCTCCATATCCTGCGACGCGAGGTATCCAGGGTTCGACGCCTCTTTCGGAAAAATCTCCTTGGCGGCGATGTCCGGCGTCACGTTCCAAAATGGACGGAAGATGACGAACTCCATCGAGTCGCTGAACACCGGCGTTGCCTTGTTCTCGTACTCCTGACCCACGATGACTTTCATCATGAGCGACGTCTGTCCGCTATCGAACGCTTCGAGACGGAACTCCGGCACGTTCACGATGATGTAGCGCGTCCCCAACTCCCGCGGCATCCAGCGATATCGTTCGAGGTTGGCCGCGATCTGCGCCAAGCGATAGGTGGCCGGAACATTCATCGCGTCCACCGTCTCTTTGCCGAGCATGCTGTCGACACCGATGCTGTGCCGCTCTTGGAACTGCGCGACCGCGCCGGCGAGCTCTCGATCATACACGGCGTGCACGGGTCGTCGGGCCGCACTGTCAGACGAGGCGGTTGCAACCGAATCGGTCAAGTATCCCTCGGCGTGCAATCGCGCGCGCAGTGCTGTTAAGCGCGCCGGAGTGTCCGATTCGCCCGGCTTGAGTTGCTTGCCCGTGGGCACAGTATCCCACCCACCGCGCGTCACAAAATCGCGAAACGCGGCGAACTTGGTCCGGAGAGAATCGTATTTCGGATCCTGTGGTCGCATGCGAACGAGACCAGCCGCGAAGTCATCTTCGCGCAAAGTCAGCGTGAGCGCACTGTCGATTTTTTCTTCGAGCGGATTGATGTGCCACGCCTGGCCGAGCGAGGCTGGCTGAACTTGTCCCGTGAGCATCGTCTCGCCGTACGCGGCGAACGCTGACGACATGAGCACGTCGGCTGCGGCAAGCTCGTCGGCGGTCGGATGCTGCGCGTCGATTGCGCCGAGCGTTTTGGCAAGGTCGGCGAGCGGGTATGCGTCGAGCTTCAGGCCGTCACTGTCCGCGCCGGCGAGGGCGAGCAGCATGGCGCTCACGCGCGGCTGATGCACGCCTTTGTCGTCGACCCACAACAGTGCCTGATTGAACGTGGCGTAGAGTTTTTTGACGTGTTTCCACTCGTCCGCGGTCACCGGCGCCGGCGGTTGGCCGGCCAACCGCTTCTGAATGGCGCCCTGAACCTCGGCGGCGGGCACGCCCATGTATTCCGTCACTTGCGGCGGCGTCCAGTTGCGGCTCACGTCCCCGTTCGCATGCCGCCCCTTCTTGCATGACGACATGCCGGCGACGGTCACGACCGCGCCGAGCATGATCAGAACGAACAAGCTCTTTGATTTCGGGTTCAACGGTTTCACAGGTCTCTCGCTTGGTTGACACCACTAAAGGCGAATCCCGGGCCAGTGTAGAGCTTGTGTCCCGACCAGCGTGATACCGTTCGTTCGCAAGCTTTTCGATCACCTCAGTCCGCCAATAGCGCCCCGAATCGATTCCGATCACATTTCGCCGCGTGACAACACTCGCGTTCGCGCTCATCGTGGCGGTCGGATCATTCGCCGCGGGACTTCTCGGAGCGCTGACCGGACTCGGCGGTGGCATCGTGGTCGTGCCGATGCTCACGCTCGTTTTCCACGTCGACCTGCGCTATGCCATCGGAGCGTCGTTGATCTCGGTGATCGGCACGTCATCCGGATCGGCTGCCGCATATGTGCGCGAGGGCTTTACCAACGTCCGCGTGGGCATCGTGCTCGAAGTAGCGACAACCATAGGCGCGTTGATTGGCGCGGCTATCGCCGGATTCATTTCGACCAGTGTGCTGAGTATGCTCTTCGGTGTCGTGCTGCTGTTCTCCGCCTATCGCTCAATCCAACCGCGGGAGGAGCACGCGGTGCTCACCACGCCCGACAAATGGTCGGCGCTTCTCAAGCTCGACTCCACGTATCCGACGCCGAAGGGCGAGCAAGCCTACTCGGTTCAGCACGCACCGGCCGGGTTCTTGTTGATGTTCATCGCCGGCATTCTCTCGGCGCTTCTTGGCATCGGTTCGGGCATCATCAAAGTGCTGGCAATGGACCAAGTCATGCGGCTTCCCTTCAAGGTCTCGACGACGACCAGCAACTTCATGATCGGCGTGACGGCCGCGGCGAGCGCCGGCGTGTTTCTCCATCGCGGGCAGATCGACCCAACGATCGCGTTCCCCGTCATGCTCGGCGTTCTCGGCGGCGCGCTGCTCGGCGCGCGCATTCTGAGCCGAGCCAACACGAAAGCCCTTCGACAGGTGTTTACGGTCGTTGTCGTCGTTGGCGCTTTGGAGATGTTGTACAAAGGCGCGACGGGGGCCATGTGAGCAAACCGACCACCGGTTGGTCCGACCACGACGTGGAGCAATTGATCGGCCGATTGCTCCAAATCGGCGTTGCGATTGCGGCCACGGTCACGATAGTCGGCGGCACGCTGCTCCTGGCACAGCACGGTCTGTCGCGACCCACGTATTCCGTCTTTCATGGCGAACCGGAGCATCTGACGTCGCTCGGGGGCATCTGGCGTGGCGTTGTGGCCATGCGCAGTGAATCCATTGTTCAACTTGGGATCGTACTGTTGATAGCGACGCCGGTTGCCCGTGTCGCCCTCACGCTGGTCGCGTTCGTACTTCAACGCGACCGCACCTATGTATTCATTTCTACGCTGGTGTTGGGATTGCTCCTCTACGGGTTAGTATTGGGCCACGCATGAAACGCCATCACGCGGTCGTTCGGATCACCCATTGGGTGAACGTCGTTGCGATCACAGTCATGATCGGAAGCGGGCTACGCATTTTCAACGCGTATCCCGCGTTCGCGCGACGTGGTGAGTCGTTCTGTTGTTATCCGTTTGCCGGCACGCCCATCCCCGCCAAACTCACATTCGGCGGTTGGCTCGGCGGCGCCCGCAACTGGCACTTCGCGATGATGTGGGTGCTCGCCGTCAACGGATTCATTTACCTGGCATTCATCTACTTGCACGGCGAGTGGCGCGACCTCGTGCCGCGGCGGGGCGTTGTCCGCGACTCGATCGAGATGGTGAAGTTCTATCTCACGGTTCGCAAAGATCATCCGAGACAGGGAAAGCACAACGCACTGCAGCGCATGGCCTATTTTGCGATGCCCCTGGTCGGCATTCTCGCCGTTTCCACGGGTTTGTCGATCTGGAAACCGGTGCAGCTTTCGCCTCTCACCGCTCTGTTCGGCGGATACGTGTGGGCGAGATACTGGCACTTCTGCGCGATGCTGGTGCTCGTCGTTCTCGCTGTATCGCACATCTTCATGGTCTTCTCAGTGGACCCATATGCGATCCCGTCGATGATCACCGGGAGATACCGCGACGATCTGTCGCCCGAAGCGCGCAACGCGCGGCCGTTCGTTCATTTGTTGCCGAGCAGTGCTCACGAGCCGGAGCTCGTGACAGCGGCGCCGGTATCCACACCATCTGAAGACGATCATGACTCCGAGCGACTCTGACCGCCCGGAGCCCGCTCCGCCGCTGCTGGTCGTTCCGCGCCGCTCGCATTTGGCCGAGCAGCTCGGCGTCGATCGTCGACGATTCCTCGCCGCGAGCGGCAGTGCGCTCGGCGCGCTGATTCTCGCCGCGTGCGACGCACAGGGCCCCAAGTCGGCGCAGGCATTGCTTCGGTTCGCCGAGCGCAAGAATGAGTCGCTCGAGCGAGTGTTGTTCCGGCACACGTCAATGGATGTCCCGAGCGCCGGAGCGACGCCCGCGGGGACGCATTTCCCCGCGTACTTCGTGTCGCCGAACGTGCCGGTGTGGGACGAGGCCGTGCGTGGTGCGTGGCGTCTGGAGATTGGCGGCATGGTCGACAAGCCGCTTCAGCTATCGCTCTCCGATCTCGCGTCGCTCCCGCGCACCGGCTACAAGCTGGACCATTTTTGCGTCGAGGGGTGGACGGCAATGGCGACGCGCACCGGCGTGCGTCTTGCCGACATCGCGAAGGTCGCGGGCGTCCAGCGCGGCGCGACGTACGTCGACTTCCAGTCGTTCGACAGCGACTATCACGAGAGCTGGGACATCGAGAGCGCGATGCATCCACAAACACTCATCGTTTACGCCCAGGACGGCCACTACCTGAATGCGTCATGGGGCGCACCGGCACGGGTGTACTCGCCGGTGAAGCTCGGATACAAGAACACGAAGTACCTCACCAAGATCATGTTCATGCCCCAGCGCAACGGCGGCTACTGGAGCGATCGCGGCTACGAGTGGTACGGCGGCGTATGACGGGCGCTTCTCGCAACGAGAGCATGACGTGGCGTCCGCTCGACCCTCGAGCAGCGCCGAACCTCGTCGACGCGCGGCTTCAGGTTCATCACGCAGCACAACTTGCCACGGCGCTCGGCATTGCGTATTTGCTGCACGAGCCTGATGACAGCCACACGAATCTCGAATGGATCGCCGAGATCGGCGCGCTCGCGTCGCGTCCGGTCATGGGCTCTTCGCTGATGCGGGTGGCGGTGCAGTTCCATCCATTCGCGGTGCTGGTGCTCGATGAACGCAACGCCGCGAGATCGACGTTGCCGTTGCAGGGCGAGACCATCGCGCAGGCGGCCGCTTGGATTCGAGCGCGGATCGCGGAAGCTGGATTGGATGCGAGTCTCTACACGCTCGACAAGCATTACACGATTCCGTCGCACCCGGTCGCCGGATCCGGCATCTTCGACGCGTCGAACGCCGCTGCCTTCGAGAATCTTGCGCGCTTTTATTCCGACGCGGCCATGGTGCTCGAGGAGATCGCTGCTGCGGCACCGAATTCAGATCCGGTGCGGTGTTGGCCGCATCATTTCGATATCGCCGCGCTGCTGGAGGTGTCGCCCGAACTGGCCACGGCGCCGCGAAAGACGATCAGCCTCGGCATGGAGCCCGGCGACGACTATTATCGCGAGCCGTATTTCTACGCGAGCATGTATCCGTCGCCGAGCACGGATATCGAGCGCCCGCCGCTCGAGGGGAATGGTGAATGGCACACGCGCGATTGGCTTGGCGCGGTGCTTCCCGGGTCACGTTTGACGACGAGTACGCAGCAAACGCAGGTCGAGGCGTTTCTGTCGTCGGCGGTGAAGGCGTGTACGAGTTTACTGAACGGAACCGTTCGCTAGAGCGTTGGACACACGCCGGCAGTGGACGCGCGACCTCTCGCGATTCTTGCTACTTCTTGTAAACGAACGTGTTCGTGACCTTCCCGTCCGTCTCGGCAAACGTGAGCTGGTCCTTGTCCCACGTCGCGTTGTCCTTGGAACCGTCCTGGCCGTTCGTGAATTGAATGGCCGTGCCCGTCAGCGTCCACGTGCCGCCGGTGCTGTCGACAAAAACCGAAACATTGTCCGCGACGGTTTGGCGGAAGGTCGTGACGACGGAGTATTTTCCGTCGGTGGTCAGCGCGTAGGTTCCGACCGTCACTTCGTACTTGTAGTTGGTGCCGGAGAAAATGGCGACGGGAAGGGCTTTCCCGTTGACTGTGGAGATCGTGTAGTTGCCGACGGGAGTCGCGGCGGGGGGCGGATTTCCGGGACCAGTCGAGCCCGAGTCGCTGCCGCACGCCGCGGCGAACACGGCGAGCGCTCCAACTGCGGCGACAAGAACTGAACGTCGGGCTCGTTGGAACGTCCAACGGGATGTATCGTGATTCTCGCGCGCTTCCTTCATCGAGACCTTCCAGCTATGCGTGTTGGCTTCTTGATTCCCGGCCTGCTTTTCGTCGCGGCTTGCTCTGACGTGGCTTCACCCACGAACAAGACGGTGGACGTGTTCACGCTAAGCACCGCGTTCAGTCCAAACTCCATTCAGATCGCGCGCGGTGACACCGTTCGCTTCAACATCGTGCCATCATCGAACGGCGAAGGGCACGACGTGACTTTCAAGACAGCTCCCGCGGGCGCCCCGGCGAATATTCCGGTCACGTTGAACGGGGTGCTGACCCGCGTCTTCAAAACGTCAGGGACGTTCCACTACGATTGCTTCGTGCATCCCGGCATGTCCGGCGATGTGGTGGTGCAGTAGCTGCGTTTCTTTGGACGACTACCGCGTCACTCCCATCATCGTTGGCGTCCAACTCGGGAAGACCATGTCCAGGTTCGGATTGCCGAGCCGGTTTTTTACGATCTCCGATAGGATGTCGCGATGGTCCATGGTCACCTTGAGGTCCTGACCAGACTCGAGATTTTCCCTGGCCAAACCCGGCCAATTCTTTGTCAGCACTCGGCCGCCGGCGATGCCTTTGCCCATCGCGAACATGACGGTGCCGCGCCCGTGATCGGTGCCGTTACTTCCGTTCTCGCGAACATTCCGTCCGAATTCCGACACGGCGACCACCGTCACGCTGGCGCCCGTCGCGATCACATCGGCGTAGAATGCCGCGAGTGAGTTCGAGAAGTCCGTCATCGTATTGAACATCGAGCCGTTGATCGGATTCTGCGCGGAATGCGTATCCCATCCGCCGACGTCCACCTGCGCGGCCTCAATGCCGACGTCCGCCTTGATCAGCACAGCCACCGACCGCAGCGCACGTCCGAATGACGTGTTCGGATACACGGCGCTATTCGCCGTCTTGTAGCCGGCAAAGTTCACCGTCTTGAGCAGATCGACCGTATTCGTCGCATCGAGCGCCGCGGAATGCAGCGGCTCCTCTGCGCCCGCAAAGTCGGTCTTCATGAACGCGAGACGTTGCGCAGCGGTCGCTGCGGCGCCACCAATCGAGTAGTTCGCCGGATCGGCAATCGGCAGCGTCTTGGGCGCGCCGACGAGCGTTTTTTGAAGTCCGTTGCCCACGCCGAGCGCGCGGAGCGGCGCGGTAGCCTTGAGCGGGGGCATCGTGGCAAGATGCCGTCCGAGCCAACCTGTCACGAGCGCGGGATCAACCGGCTTGCCAACTTCCATGTACCGCTGCGCATCGAAGTGCGAGCGGGAATTGTTCAATTGTCCGGTCGCGTGCACCACCAACAGATCCTTCAGCGTGAACGCCGGCGCCAATCCCGCCATGGCCTGCGGAAACATGAAGAAGCCGTCGAGGTCAATGCCCTTGGTCTTCGGATCCGCGGAGTCCGGCCGCGGAATCGCGATGGTCGTCCTCGATGCGTAGTAATTCGGATCGGCGAACGGAGCGCACAGGCTCAAGCCATCCGCGCCTCCGCGCATGAACACCGAAACGATGATGTCGCGCGACGATGCGTAGTGCTTGGACATGACGATCTTCGGCAACCAGGCCGGAAAAAACGCCGCGGCCGACACACCGGCCGACGCCGTGATGAACTGGCGGCGCGAAAGTTCGTTGTATTCCTGACAGCCACAGTCGGCATCGTGTTGATCGTCCATCGTGACGCTCCGGGTCAATACCACTGGAAGGCGTTCGCGCTGATGGCGAGACCGATCGTCTCGCGCACCCGCGCGTCGTTGAACGTGCCGCCCTTGATGTAGGTCAGCAGCGCCGTGCGTGTGACAAGCGGCATCTCGCCGCCGAAGAAATTCTGATCGATGAGATCGACGGCCGCGTCGGGCGATCCTGCGCGATACGCCGTCGTGTCGACAGTAATGGTCGTGGTCGAATTCAAATTCGACATGACCGTTCCGAAGCCCCATCGCGGAACAATGTTGCCTGCCCAATACTCGATCTTGTCGGGATATCCGTCAGGCGTGTCCCAACTGAACAACGACTGCCCGAGATTCCCGAGCTGTCCGTTCAATGTCGTCATCGTGACCACCGTGGGGTGCGTGGAGCGCATGGACGACACGAGGAAATGGAACGGCCGCTTGAGCTTCATCGGCGCCGCCGCGAGCCACGTGTCGTTGAGGATCACGCGGATCATTGCCTTGATGTCGCCGCCCGTCGCACGATACGCCGCCGCCACGGTGCTGATCTGCGTCGCACTCGGCGTCGGTGTGAGCAGCCACTTGAGCATTTTGGTCGCGATGAATCGCGCCGTGCTCGGGTGGTTCACCAGCAGGTCCAACATCTGCTCGCCTTCATTGATGCCCGCCGCGCCCAGTGACGGCGAGCCGGCAGGAATGGTTACGCCGAGCACGGTCTTCGCTTTCCAGTCGTGACGCGCCGGGTCGAAGGTGAACGTTCCCCGCCCCGAGAACGTCCACCCTGTGAGCACGCGCGACAACTCGGCCACATCGTCCTGCGTGTATCCGCCGTCCACACCCAACGTGTGCAGCTCCATGATCTCGCGGGCGTAATTCTGATTGGGCGCGCCGACTCGGCTGGCATTCTGATCGAGATACAACATCATCGACGGACTGTGCGCGCTCGCCTTGAGCAAATCCGGAAACTTGCCAAGGGCGTTCTTGCGAACCACGTCACGCAGGTCGGAGATCAGCAGATAGCCGACTTTGTCCATGTCCTGGTTGAAGTGATCGCTCCAGAACTCGACCATGCGCTCGAACAGTTGCCGCTGTGAAAACGCGGCACGATAGATGGTGCCTTCTTGGAGTTGAATGCGCGCCTGATTGGCATCGGCGCTGAACAACACGTCCGACGATTGCGACAACAGCGGCCATTTCGCCGCGATATCGGTCTCCAATGCGGAGTCGTCGATCCGGGTGTGATTGAGCTGGTAGTTCAGATATCCCTGATAGCCCATCTGCGTCGCTCGCGTCATCTCCGCGGCGGTGACTCCGAGCGTTGCGCGCCGAACGAGGCGGCTCGCGCTGCCCGCCCACTCGGAAAACGCGGCGACGTTTTCATTCGGCCCGAGAATGGCGAACTCATCCTTCGCCTTGGGCTCGGACGGTTTTCGTTGTCGCGACTTTGCTTGAGCGCGCGCCGTTTTTGGAAGCAGACTTGCTGCCGCCAACGCGCCGAAGACTACAAAGGAGCGACGCGATTTTCGTTCGCCTCGCTCGCCGTCCTGCGCACCGATCGCAGGCTGCTCCTCCGCGTCGGATTCCGACTCGGGACGCACAGAGGGCGCGGGGACGGCGTTCGCGGGAGTCCTGATTCGCATTCGGATGATCCTCACCTGCGAGAAAGCGGCGTCTGATCGATCAGCGACAACATGAGCGACAACACGACCTACAGCATCAGCTACAACATGCCGACTGCATCGTCGAGAGAAAGTGAGGGAAGTCACGATGTCCGCGCTTTTGCCGGCGCATCGCCCTAGGATGACGCCAGCATGCAATCGGCGTTAAGGACGACGCGCTTCAAATTGACGATTGGCAAACCACATGGTGACGGCGCATAGTGCACCAATGCGCACACTTCTTCAATTCGTGCTCCTCCTGACCGCGGCGGCATCGCCGGTAGTTGCCCAAGGTCGGTGGAAGGAGATTGGAAAAACGTCGGTCGGCAACTCCGTCTACGTCGACCCTCGCAGCGTGAAAACCGTCAGCGGAATTATCAACGCGCGGATTCGCGTGAAATTCACCGATCCCGTGAAGACACCGGAAGGCGTATGGGTCGCTTCACATCACGTTGCGATGTTCGACTGCGCCCATAAAACCGTCGCCGCCAAGGAAAGCATCTATTACTCGGATGAGGCGGCTAACAAGGTCGTAAAGCACACAACCATCGCGCAGCCGGGATTCGGGCCGGCAATCGGCGGATCCATGACACAAGTAGCTCTCGACTACATGTGCAAAAAACCCTGACGAACTCCAACTAACCGCCAAACCCACCGACCCTCTTCCCCCCGACCGATTCGATTCGCTATGCTAAGTGAGATTCGGCTTTTATTCGGGTGCGACAATGAAGAAAATATGGCTCACCACCGACGGTCAGCCGCAAGACTCCATCCTCGGCATATTCACTTCCGACGAGCGCGCGCGGAAATACCGCGACCTGCTCGTTGATCGCTACGCACTGGGGAAGAACCTGAGTCTCCTCGGAAAACCCCTCGCCCGCGACGCCGGCAGTTGGCGACTTGGCCTCGGACCGGACGTCGTCGAGCGTTCCGTGGACGACAACGTCGATTTCCTCCGTGGCGCGTGGGTCGTAAAAGTCGACGAGACCTGTCGCATGGTCGGATGCGAGTTCAGCACGAAGCTCAGGCCGAGTCAGCCGCCCGCGACGTATCGCACGGGAATACATCGGATCTGTCAGGCGCATGGAATGACGCCTCACGCCGCGCTCGATGCGGCACGCAAAGCAATGGTCTCGCACCTGAGCCGATCGAGGACCTGAATGCCCAACACACCGACGCCGATCACTATCGAACCATGACAGCCATTGCAGCAATCCGTAGTGGAATCGCGGCGGCGATCATCGCGACAATCGCAATCAACGCGACCAATGCAGCGGCGGCCCCACACACATTTTTCGCTGCGCCGGGATGCAACGATCCCGCGCGGGATGCCATCACGATGCTCGACGTTCCCGGCGCGCCGTTTCAAGCACTGCCCAACGCCGACGGATGCTGGGTGTTCGTTTCTTTTCCGGCGACCGCCACACGCAAACCGTCCGGCGTTGGCGTCCTGCGACGCCTGGGCGGCAAACTGTCGCTCGAGCGCGTCGTTCGAGTGGACGGAAATCCTACGGGCATGGTGCTCACGCACGATGGCGCGCTCTTGATCGTCGCCGCCGGACCGCGGATCGCCTTCCTCGATCCCACGAAACTGATTTCCGGGAAGGGCAACGCCGTCCTCGGCTATCTCGACGAACCGCTCGCGCGAATCGGCCGCATCTACGCTAACGTCACCGCCGACGACAAATTCGTGTTCGTTGCCGACGAGAATGCGCTGACGATTTCCGTGATTGATCTCGCGAAGGCGCGCACGTCCGGATTCAACATGTCGTCGATCATCGGGAAAATTCCTACCGGCACGCTCCCCATCGCACTCACCTTTTCGCCGGACGAAACGCTGATGTACGCCACGAGCCAGTGGGCGCCGGCAGAGCTCAAGTGGCCGATCGAATGCAAACGCGAAGGCGGTCGAGTCGACGACCCAACGCCGGTGAATCCGCAAGGCGCCATTCACATCATCGACGTCGAGCGGGCGAAGACCGATCCGGCGCATTCGATCATTTCTTCGGTGCCGGCCGGCTGCAGCGCCGTTCGACTCGTGCTGTCGCCGACCGGTGACCGAGCGTACGTCACGGCACGAAACAGCAACGCGTTGCTGGCATTCGAGACTTCTAAACTTCGCAGCGATCCCGCCCACGCGCTCATCGCGCGAATTCCCGTTGGCACCGCGCCAGTCGGTATCGCTGTGATCGACAGCGGGCGCAAAGTCATCGTCACCAATTCCAACCGGTTTGCCGGAACGGGCAAGGACCAACAGTACTTGACGGTCGTCGACGCAACGAAGCTCGATGCCGGCGCTGGCGCGGTGTTCGGATCAATTGCCGCGGGCGCCTTTCCTCGCGAAATGCGCGTCTCCGCTGACGGACGCACGCTGTTCCTCACGAACTTCGGGTCGAGCTCGATCGAGATGATTGATTTGGCGCGGCTGCCGTTGGAAGTCGCTCGCAAGCATTGAGCGTCAACGATTTAGAAAAAGATACAAACGGAATTAACGGACGAAACGGATTCCACGATCGCCCGGCGATACACTTGGCCATCCTCGCCAGGACTCAGCGCGGCTCAGGAAATTGCGTGTTCGCCTCGTGCGCCGCGGATTGTAGCAGCCGGATCGTTGTTTCTGGAACGCTCAATACGAAATTGCCGGCGATGGCCCGCGCTGGCAGCGACCGAGCATCGTGCCCGGTGAGGCGCTCATAGATCACCAACGCGGCCGCGTACGTCCCCAGCGGCGTCGGGTGATATCCGTCCGAACTATAGAAGGGCAAGGCCCCATCTATCGCCCACGCCTTCTGCCATGCGACACCGGCCGGGAGGAACATGCCGTTCACCGATTGCGCCGCAGACTGATACGAGAGCCGTACGTCCTCGAAGAAGGCGATGCGATCGCTCGACGGCCAGACCATGAGCAACGCGGCCCGCGCGCCGGCGGCATGAATGTACGGATCGAACAGTTTGGTCCAGAGGATCAGCGAATCGCGATTGATCGGCAGCGTCGACGGGCCTTGTTGCAGCACGACGTACTGCCATCCCCCGAGTTGCAGTTCCTGAAGCGCGTTCGATCCGCCGTTCAAGTGGTCGATCAACGCGAGGTCGGGCGCGGCAGACGTGGCAACGCGGATCGTATCGGCGGACCACGCGCCGAGATTGGCGACCGTCGCCGGGAGATCGTTCGCGTACGTCAGGCTGTTGCCGACGAACAAGACATGAATGCCGCCGGCGGGCAGCGGAGACAGCGAGGTGGTACTCGGGCAGGCCGAAAGGCCGGCCATCGCCACGACGCTGAGCCGGCGCGATGTGGTTCGACAAAAAGACGTGAGCATGTGGTGAATACCACATGCTCACGTTACGTGCTGCAAAGTCGATGGGGTGAACCGTTCGTGCCGGTGTTCACCCGAACGTGATCAGCTACGGCGGCGGCGTCTCACGAGCAAACCAACACCAGCCAATCCGGTGGCCATGAGAGCCAAGCTTGCCGGCTCGGGCGCTGCGGTCACCGGCGCGCCGGTGAATTTTGCCGTGAACGCAACGTCCCCAAAGCTCGGGTCCGTGCTAAATGCGCCCGCGCCGCTCAGCGACGCTTTGTCGGGCGCGAATGAGAGGAACAACGAGCCGTCGGCGTACGTGTCGGCGGACGTCGTGCCGACCAACAGCGTGGACGGATCGGGCGCTGCTGCGTTTCCGTCGAACGCCGTAAGAACAAGCGCGTATGTCGTGTTTGGCGAGAGGAAGATGTTGAGCGGCGCATTTGGATCGCCGCCGACTGTCCGCGAGTCGAAGCCGGCCTGGTTGTCGCTACCCTCGACGAAGGGGCTCGTGTAAAGTGCCGCCCCGAGCAAATGATCCACGCTGAACGCGTAGATGGAGGCGGTCATTTTGAGATCGCCGCCGTTCGCAAAGTCGCTGAAGAAGAACGAGAACGACTGGAGATAGGTGTCCCCCGGCGGCGCAAAGAATGTTTGCGCAACCGCCGTGGGAATGAAGCCGGCATTCTGTGAATCAACACCGATCGGGCCAATGCTATTGTCGGGCGAACCGGTGCTCACCGTGACCTGTGCCGCCGCGGGCGCAGCCAACGCCATCGCGAACGTTATTGCGAACGCTATTGCGAACGCAGGAATGAGAAGGAATCGACGCATGTTTTTCGCTGCTCGTTAAGGTGTGACGGTGACTTGCAGAATCGAAACGCCCTGCCCGCCCTTCTTGTCGGTCACGGTGAGACGAACCGTGTATGTCCCAGGCGTACTCCACGATTTCGCGCGGGCAAACGGATGCGCGGACGTCGGCAACGCGAACAAAGTCGATGCGAAGCTCGTCCCGTCACCCCAATCGATGTTCAGACGCCACGGCCCGTCGGCACCATCACTGTCGGCGGCGCTCGTGTTGACCGTGAACTGCGCTCCAGCCGCAACCGTCGCCGATCCACTCGCCGACGCGATCGCCGGCACCGGCAGACAGTTGCGCACCTCGATCTTGCACTGAATCGCCTCGCCTAGCAAGTCGAGGAAATTGTAGTGCGTCGACGCCTCGATCTTGCCGATCGTCGTCGTGTACATCTGCCACGGGTTGCTCGCGATCCCCACGACGTTCGGCATGTTCACCGCGATCGCCGTCACATCGGTCGCCGCATGCACGTCGGCCAACCCAAATCCAACGGGACCGATCAACACGATCTTCCACGTCGAATCAGGAATGCCGATCTGGCCCAGGTTGTTGAGCGTTCCCAGCCCAACGCCGTTCGTGAAAATTCCACCGGCGATGACATACGCTTCGCGCGTTCCACCGCGCACCGAATCGCGCACCGCGATCTCCAACTTCTCCCACGGGCCGGCGTTCAAGTCGTGTTTCTGCGGCAACGTGTTCGACAGGAAGAACGTGTAGGCGTTCTCCGTATCCGTCGTCGTCTGATCGGCCGACGGCTCCATGTGGCCGCGGTCCCACAGACCGCCAGCGACATAGTCCGCCGTGGTGTGCGCCGGGAAGCCGAGGCGCGTCAGCGCAGTGTCGGCGGTAAAACAGTTGCACCGGTCGAGCGTACCCAGATGCGTCGCATCGACGTTCCAGCTCACCCAGTTCGGACCGGCATGTGTTGGGTTGTACGAGATCGTGTACTGCTTGCGCGCGATGATGATATCATCATTCGGAGTTCCATCTGTCGGAATTCCAAACTCGGTGTTGTGTCCCGACCGTGCCGTCGACGAGAAGAACAACGATTCCGTCGTGATCGTGGTTTGACCGGAGCTCAAGTCTGGCGCCGTCGCAATGATCTGCGCCGACCCGATTCCTGCGGCTGTGACGACACCTTGCTGATCGACCGAGACGATCGACGGATTCGACGACGACCAGGTGACCGTGGTAAGCGGGTTGCCCGACAGATCCGTGCCGGTCGCGAACAGTTGCGATTGGAAGCCAAGTGGCAACTCCGCGGGCCGGCTCGTGACCGTGATGTGCGACGGCGGCGGCGTCACCGTGACCACCGATGAACCAACCTTGCCGTTCGCACTCGTCGCCGAGATGGTCGCTACGCCATTCACCAGATGTCCGGTGACGACACCGCTCGCATCGACCGTCGCGATGCTCGCGTCGGACGTCGACCAAGTAAACGTCGTCGCAACGTCGGTTCCGTTTGCGTCGTGCGCGGTCGCCGTGAGCGCGCGCGTTCCGTTCAAGGCGACGGTCGTCGGGTTGGGCGCCACGGTCACTGTCGCCGGATCGCCCGGCGGCTGGCAGGCGTTCGCCGCGTTGCTGCTGTTGCGAGGTGCCGGCGTGCCGGCGACAAAATCGGACGCGGCGTTTCCTGTGTACGTACAGCCGGCAACTTTGCGAAGCGCGGCCGCCGTATTTGACAACGCCGGAGCGTTGCCAAGCCACGTCGTGCCGCAATCGCTGGCGCCGTAGCCAACGTGATCGAGCACCGCGGCGCCGACCGGACACGAGCCGCTCTGCGCTGCACTGCCTGTGCTGAGTAACACTTTTCCAGCGCCGGCCGCCATCGCAATCGTGCCGGTGACGTCAGGCGTCGGAAGCGGTGCAGTGCCGCCTGTGCCCGCCGCCTCCTGCACGAGAATGTATTTGCCGGGTTGAATCGTCCCAGCGAGCGGCGTGACTTGCCACGTGGTTCCAGTCGACGACGTGTATTGCACGCTCCAGCCGACAAGACTCACGGCGTTCGCCGAGCGGTTGAACAATTCAACGAAGTCGTTCGTGAGTGTTGCGCCGGCGTTTCCGCCGCCGCCGTAGACCTGACTGATGACGACGTCGCCCGGCCCGGCCGCCGGAGCCGGCGTGACCGTGACCGCGGCGCCACCGCTCACTGAGTTCGCCGAGGTGGCCGTGATCGTCGTTGTGCCTTCCGCAACTGCCGTCGCAACTCCGTTCGCGTCGACCGTCGCCGCGGCCGTGTTGCTGCTCGTCCACGTGAACGTGGTGCTGACCACATTGTTCGACGCATCGCGCGCCGTCGCGGTGAACGCTTGCGTCGCGCCAACGTTGATGCTGCTCGGATCCGGTGCGACAGTCACCGTCGCGACGGGCTGCTGCACGACCTGACAACCATTCGTCGGACTCGCGGTGTTGCGCGGGTTCGCCTGGCCCGACGCGAAGTCGGATGCAGGATTGCCGGAGTACGTGCAACCGTTGCCGTTGCGCAGCGCCGCCGTCGTGTTCGTGAGCACGGGCGCATTGCCGACCCACACGGCCGCGCCGGTTCCGCAATCAGCCGCGCCGTAGCCGACGTGATCCAGCACGGCGGCACCAATAGGACACGCACCGGTTTGCGCGGTGACCGAATTGCTGACCAACACTTTCCCCGCGCCGGCAGCCATCGCAATCGTGCCGGTGGCATCCGGCGTTGGGAGGTTGGTTGTACCGGCTGCACCCGCGACCTCTTGAACGAGATAGTATCCGCCGGGTTGAATCGCGCCCGACAACGGCGTGACTTGCCAGCTCGTTCCCGCCGACGAAGCGTACTGCACGCTCCATCCGGTCAGATCAACGGCGGACGTTCCCGGGTTGAACACTTCAATGAAGTCGTTCTTCAACGTCGCACCCGAATTGCCACCGCCACCATAGAGCTGGCTGATGACGACAGTCGGCGCGGGTATCTGGTCGTGACGCGCCGACGACGGAGGCGTGAGGAGCGGTGTGGTGGACTGCTCTGCGGAAGTCGAACACGCAGAGAGCACGGCAACAGCGAGGACAACGCTCCTCGGCAAACGCATCAAGCGACGTGTCATGTCGGGACAGGATATGCGTGGACGGAAATGAATTCCGGGGGCGGAAACCGACGACCCAAGTCGAATCCCCAGCGGCGAACATATTCTCGATTTGAGAGATGCAACAGGCCGCCAGGCCAACGACTTGGTAACGTTGAGATGACTTCGGTTTCCGCCACGCTTCCTGCCAAAAAAACTCGGCGCCAACAATCCGATCGCGCCAATAAAGATTCCCAACGCCGGACGGCGGCATCCGACATCGATGGGAAAATTCTTTTGCTACGGATTGGGTCGCGGTCTAGGCCACGGCCATGGCCATGGCCACGGGCCGCGCCGCCCGGTGAGCGCACGAACCGCCATCTCTCGGGTCTCGGTGTCTTTGGAGTCGAGTAAAGTCTTGAACGCGTCGGATGAACGGTCCCCCGACTCGAGGAGGGCGCGGACCAGCGCCTGTCGAACGCGGTCGCGTTGTTCGATCCGAAGTGCCGCGGTGACCTCGGGCACGACGTCGGCATCGCCAATTTGGCTGATCGCCCACGCGGCCTTGAGACGCACGTCGTCATCCGAATCGCGAAGCGCACTCATCAGCTCACGAGGCGCTTTCCCAGCATTCATTTGGCCGATCGCCCACGCCGCCGTTCCTCTGACCTCCGCCGATTTGTCGCCGCCAACTGTTTGCGCGAGAGGATCCACGGCCTTTTTCACTTCGAGCTCGCCGAGCGCCCACGCCGCAGTCTCGCGCACGCTGCTGATGTCATCGCTGCGCAACGCCGTGGTCAGGGCGTCGGAAAAATCGCGCGCGTGGACTTCACCCAACGCCCACGCCGACATCTCGCGCACCGATGCCGTTTTGTCGGAGCGCAACGCGGCACTCAATCCTTCGGCCGCCGTTCTCGCGCCGAGTTGGCCGAGCGCCCACGCGGCGACGCGGCGGACCTCCGGACTCTGATCGTCGCGAAGCACGCGCAGCAGCACATCGATGTTGTCCTTGGCTTGCAGATGTCCGAGCGCAACGGTCGCCGCGGCGCGGACGCCCGCCGAATCGTCGCGGGCGAGATCGGCAACGTTCGCGGCTACTCGGCGATCCCCAATGCGTCCGAGTGCCCACGCGCCGTTCGCTCGAACCGACGCGCGGGCGTCATGAAGGACGCGCACGAGCGCGTCGACCGCTGACCGATCGCCAATCAATCCGAGCGCGCGCGCGGCCCCAGTATGTTCGTTGTCCGACGGTGCGCGGAGCTTCGCCGTGAGGTCCGGAACGATCGATTTGTCGCCGGAGCCACCGACCAGCGTTCCGGCGAGATGACGTACGCACGCGTCGTCCGAACCGAGCGCCGCAACGAGGTTCTGCAACTCCGCACGGGGGACCAAGCCTGCTCGAAGTTCTCGCACCAATTGATGGACGTCGGCATTTACCGAGAGGTCGGGCGCATCCCAACTTCCTGCCCAGCCGTTGGACGCTCCGTCGGCGGCGAGGGCGCACAATGCCGGTGCGACGCCGCGTGCCGATTCGAGCAGCGTGCGCACATCGACGCGCACGAGATCGCCCTGCACCGATCGTCCTGACGCCCGAGTCGGAAGCCCACCTGTCACTCCGCTCTGCATCGTGAGCGTGACGACCATTGTGAGGATTCTACTATGCATTGCCCGTGCTCCCATTGGTCAGCGTGATGTGCGTCTGTTGAATTTTCAGCACTCTAGGGCGTGAAGAAACCGCGATCGATCGTGCTGGGCCAAATCGACGATCAGGGACTCGGGCGCGGACGCGGGCGCGGCGCCGGCCAGGGCCACGACCCACTGTCGCCGCCGGCGAGCATGCTGACCGCGCGGCGTCGCAATTCGGAATCGCTCGACTTGAGCGCAATGTCCAAGACGGCCTGCGACACCTTCCCCATTTCCCCCAGCGCGCGCAGCTCGGCGGTTCGGACCGACGGATCCGACTCGGTTTGAAACGCGCGAATCACAGCGTCCGCCGGCGCAGGATCAGCGATCTGGCCGACGGCCCACGCAGCGGTAGATCGAACGCGCGGTGAGATGTCGGTCAACGCATTCACGATCGCACGCGGCGTCGTTTTGCCACCGATTTGGGCGATGGCCCAAATCGCCATGTCGCGAACTTCGGGGTCCGGATCCGAGATCGCGCTCTCGAGTGAGCCGAGCTCTCGACGAGCGTCGAGCTCGCCGAGTGCCCAGGCGGATGTCGCGCGAACCTCAGCGTTCTTGTCGTGCAGACCGTCGCTCAGTGCGGCCACGGCATCGTCGCCTGCGCGTTCGCTCAGCGCCCACGCGGCCATCTCGCGAACCGCCCCGTCGGCGTCACCGTGCATTGCGTTGATCAGCGCCGCGCGGCTGTCGGGCGAGTCGATCTGCTCGAGACCCCACGCCGCGGTGCGCCGGACGCCGGCGTCGGCGTCCGTTGCCAGTACTCGAATGAGCATTCCAATACGACCGGTGTCCGCCGGTTGCCTGCGTACCGGCGGAGTCGGCGCTTGTCTGCCTGGGAGATCGACCGATGGGTTTGGGCGTGGGCTCGGGTTCGGGCTTGGTCGCG
>Ga0193753_10001539_pt1 | contig 19559 bp, 14 predicted proteins | sample H1c2metaG_FD_144925 | JGI IMG/M metagenome (GOLD analysis project Ga0193753, IMG submission 144925) | Soil microbial communities from a riparian zone of the East river system, Colorado, United States - H1c2 | ecosystem: Environmental > Terrestrial > Soil > Riparian zone | place: USA: East...
TGGCCGTCCTTGAGCAGCGCCGCGCCCTTGGGATTGTCGATGAACTGCAGGCCGCTGACGTGCGTGTAGTACTCGTTCACGGTCAGCTTCATGTTCGCGAACGCGGTGAGCTGCTCCGCCGTGGCGTCCTTCTCGGGCACCGCGAAGGTGCGGCTGGCGCCGTCCTTGCGGATCTCCACCCAGGCGCGCGCGCCGGCGGCCGGGGGCTGGCCGGAGGCCGAGAGCCGGTCGAAACCCAGCGTGTCGAGGTCCGCGACGAGCTCGCCCAGGAGCTGGTCCGGCGCGAGCTTGAGCGCGGCGTCGCGCTGCTCGCGGGAGTACACGTCCGCGAAGTCCGGGTTGGACTCGTTGGAGAGTTCCAGCCGGACCTCGTGGCGCGCGTCGTACAATCGCACCAGCAGGCGGTCGCCGGCGGCTGCGGCGCCGCCGGATGCGGTGAGCCCGGAGCCGGCGCCGGTTCCGGCACCCGGGGCCGAGCACGCGCCGGGCAGCGCGAGGAGCGAGCCGAGCAGCGCGACGAGCGCGATCCGGAACCGGCCGCCCGCGACGCGGCGCGGGACGCCGGGCGAGGCATCCGGGAGCACGGCCGGGGCCGTCGCTGAAGCAGTGATGTGGGCAGGCGCGACCAAGCGACCGAGACTAGGAAATGGCTGCAAACCTTGTCAAGCCAAGCTGATACGTCTGCCGTCCCTCCGCGCGCCGGAGCTTCCGGCGGCGGCGCCGCGGGGACCGGGCCGCCGCCGCCGCTCGTCGTCGCGGCGCTGCGCGCGCTCCCGGCGACGGTGCTGAAGGACGAGGGCGAGGGGGCGGCGCGCGTGGTGCGCATCGACCTGCCCGACGGGCCGGTGGTGCTCAAGGAGTGGCGGCCGGAGGGGACGGTGCTCGGCCTGTGGGCGCGCTGGCTCATGCGGCGCGAGATCCGGCACTACCGCGCGCTGGCCGGCGTGCCCGGCATCCCGCGGTACCTGGGCCACGAGGGCGACCACGCGCTGGTGCTCCAGTTCATCGACGGGCTGCCGGTCAAGCGCCAGCTCGACCCCGCGCGGCTGCGGCCCGGGCTGGACTCGCTGGAGCGCGTGCTCGACGGGCTGCACGCGCGCCGCTTCGTGCACCTCGACCTGCACCAGAAGCTCAACGCGCTCATCGACCGGCGCGGCGAGGCCTGGCTGATCGACCTGGGGCAGGGGCTGGACGTCTCGACCGGCCCGGGCCGCCTCGCGCGGCCCCTGTTCCCGCTGCTGGCGCGCATCGACCGGAACGCGGTGCTGAAGTTCCGCGCGCGCTACGCGCCGGACACGCTGGACCCCGCGCGCCGCGACCGGCTGGTCGCGCGCTTCGGCGGCCGCAGCCGCTGGTGGCCCAAGCTGCTGGGCCGTCGCCTGCGCCGCATGCTCCTCGGCGAGGAGTGAGGACAGCTCGCTGTCCGGGCCGCGTGTCGCCCGAGATTCCCTCTTTTCCTTCGATTGAATCGAGGTTTTGGCCCACCTACGATCCGTCCCGGTTGGCGAACTTGTATGGAGGGTGAACACTCGTGAGTGGCATGGGCAGTGTCGAGCGCGTTCTCGTGCTCGGAATCGTGGTGGTGATCGTCGCGATCCTGGGGATCACGATCTGGGGTGCGTCAGGGTCTGAACAGGGTGCGGTGCTGCCCGCGACGGATGGCGGCGTGGTCAGCACGGCTCCTCTGAACACCGACGGCGCGCTCGCCGACAACCCCGTCGCGAACGGCACCGCAGCGCCGCTCGCCTCGGGCGGCGACGCGGCCGTCATGCCGGTGAACGAGATCGAGCGCTGGCGTGCGCTGCACGATGCCGAGGCCAGGGACCGCGGCGTCGCGCTCGGCAACACGCCGGCCGTGGACGGCACGGTCGCGCCGGGCACGCCGGCCGCGCCGGGTTCGTCCGTGACGGGCGCCGTGGCGCTCGAGAGCACGGTCAACGCGACGCCGGCGGACGGCGCCGGCAGCCCGATCGTCCTGCCGCTCGTCGGCCCGGACAGCGCCGCGGCGAAGCCCGCGGCCAAGGCGACGCCCGGCACGTACACGGTCGTGACCGGTGACAGCATCTGGAAGATCGCTCACCGCACGTACGGCGATGCGAACATCCAGGAGCACATCGACGCGATCCTCGCGGCGAACCCGAGCGTGGACGCGGACAGCCTCAAGGTCGGCGCCAAGCTCACCCTGCCCGGCGCGGACGGCAAGGATGTCGCGCGCCAGTCCCCGGCCAGGCAGGTCGAGACGATGAAGGGCAGCCTGTACGAGGTCAAGAAGGGCGACACGCTCTCGAGCATCGCGCGTGCGCAGCTCGGCAGCTCCACCAGGTGGAAGTCCATCTACGAGCTCAACCGCGAGCGCATCCAGGACCCGGCGAGCATCAAGGTCGGCACGACCCTGCGCCTGCCGAAGAACTGATCGCGGTTCGCCAGCCTTTTCGAGCGAGCGCGGCGCGCGCGATGTCGGAGCACGACATCCGCGCGCCGCGCTCCATTTCCGGGAGCACGCGATGAGCGCCGACGCCGCCGCTCCGGCTCCCGGGCCGCGCGTCCTCGTCGGCCTGATGTCCGGCACTTCCGCTGACGGCATCGACGCCGTCGTCGCGCGGATCGCCGGTGATGCGCGCGACACGCCACGCGGGAACGCGCCGCGCGATGTCTCGACGCGCGGGCACATCGCTCGGGTGCCCGGTGAGGCCCGCGCGCAGGACAGCGACGAGCCGCGCATCGAGGTGCTCGCCCACGAGCACGTGGACTACACGCAGGACTTCCGCGCGCGGCTGCTGGCTCTGCCCGACGCGCGGCCCGCGGAGCTCGCGCTGCTGCACGTCGCGCTGGGCCGGCGTTTCGCGGCCGCGGCGAACGCGGCCATCGCCGCCGCGGGCCTCTCGGCGCGCGACATCGCGGCCATCGGCTCGCCCGGCCACACCGCGGTGCACCTGCCGCCGCGTGCGCGCGTTGCGCCGCCGGACGAGGATGCCGCCGGCGCGACGCTGGCGCTGGGCGACGGCGACGTCATCGCGGAGCTCACCGGATGCACCGTGGTGTCGGACATGCGCGCCGCAGACCGCGCGGCGGGCGGCCACGGCGCGCCGCTCGTGCCGTGGGCCAATGCGCGCCTGCTGCGCGGCAGCGCCGTCCGCGGCGCGCTCAACCTCGGCGGCATCGCGAACATCACCGTCGTGCCGCCGCGCGGGGACCCGGTCGCCTTCGACACCGGTCCGGGGAACATGCTGCTGGACGCCGCGGTGGCGCAGCTCACGCGCGGCGCGCAGGACTTCGACCGCGACGGCGCGCTGGGCGCGGCGGGGCGCGTGGACGAGGACTGGCTCGCGCAGCTCGTGCGCGAGGACGACTTCCTCGCGCAGCAGCCGCCGCGCTCGACGGGCCGCGAGCGCTACGGCCCCGCGTTCCTCGCGCGGCACGCGGCGCGGGTGGCGCGCGGCCCGCGCGAGGACGTGCTCGCGACGCTCACCGCGTACACCGTCGAGGGCGTGGTCCTCGCGCTGCAGCGCTTCGTGCGGCCGCGGCCGGCCGACCTCGTCGTGTCGGGCGGCGGCGCGCTCAACCGCTGCCTCATGGCGCGCCTCGCCGCGCGCCTTCCGGACGTGGCGGTGGCCACCAGCGAGCAGGCGCTCGGCGTGCCCGTGCTCGCGATGGAGGCGCTGGCCTTCGCGCTCATCGCGGACGCGACGCTGCGCGGCGAGCCGTCCAACGTGCCGTCGGTGACCGGCGCGTCGCGGCCGTGCGTGCTGGGGAAGATCAGTGCGGCGCCGGCGGCGGAAGCGCACGCGGCGGCGACGTCCGCCCGCGTCGCGACCGGCCGGTCGTGAGCGGCGGCGACATCCGGCATCGCGGCCTCGATACCGCGCTCTGCTTCCTGCTTTCGGGTGCCGCGGGGCTCGTCGCGTGGATCGGAACGTCGGAAGTGACCGGCCGCCGGGAGGCGTGGGACAGCCCCGCGTACCTGACGTTCGGCTTCCCGCTGCTCCTGGTGACGTGCGGCGCCTGCGGATGGATCGCGCGTCGCCGCCCGTGGCGCTGGGGACTGACGGCGATGGTGGTCCAGTACGCGACGATGTGGTGGCGCGATCCGGAGGGCGGGCCGTTGTGGGCGCTGGGCCTTGTCCTGATGCTCGCGATGTCGCTGCCGCTCACGCTGGCCGGGGCGGTCGGCGCCTGGCTGCACGGGCGCGTGGATCGTCGCCCCATCTGACGTGCGGCGCGGCGGCGCTCACGTCGCCCGGCCTGCCGCACGCTGGCGAGGACACGCGAGGTCGCCACGTGGCCCATCGCTCCCGGCCGGCTTGCGGCTCGCGCGCGCTGCCTGCATGATCGCCGCCCATGACTCAACCCGTGCAGATCGGCGTCATCGGCGGCAGCGGCTTCTACGAGATGGACGGGCTGTCGGAGGTGGAGCGCGTCAAGCCCTTCACCGCGTTCGGCGCGCCGTCCGACGAGATCGTCCTCGCGACGCTCTCCGGCGTGCGCCTCGCGTTCCTGCCGCGCCACGGCCGCGGGCACCGGCTGCTGCCGACCGAGGTTCCGGCGCGCGCGAACATCGCCGCGCTGAAGGGCCTCGGCGTGCGCAGGATCCTCTCGTTCTCCGCGGTGGGCAGCCTGCAGCAGAAATACGCGCCGCGCGATTTCGTGATCCCTGACCAGCTCGTGGACCGCACGCGGCACCGGCCCGACACCTTCTTCGGCGAGGGCATCGTCGGGCACGTGGGCTTCGCGGATCCGTTCGCCAACAAGCTGGGCGACGTGCTCTTCGACGAGCTGAAGAAGATGCCGGTCACGTCGCACCGCGGCGGCACGATCGTCTGCATGGAGGGCCCGCTGTTCAGCACGCGCGGCGAGTCCGAGCTCTATCGCTCGTGGGGCTGCGACCTCATCAACATGTCGGCGGTGCCGGAGTCCAAGCTCGCGCGCGAGGCCGGCATCGAGTACGCGCTGGTCTGCATGGTCACGGACTACGACTGCTGGCACGACAGCCACGCCGACGTGGACATCCAGATGGTCATCGCGAACCTCACGGCGAACGCCGGCAACGCCGCCGCGCTCATCCGCCGCGTGCTGCCCGCCATCGCCGCCGCGCCGCGCGACGAGGCGATCGCGAACGCCTGCCAGTTCGCCGTGATCACGTCGCCGGACAAGCGCCCGCCGGCCACCGTCGCGAAGCTGAGGGGCATCATCGACGGGGTGTGAGGCAAGCCTGTGAAGCCGTCGCGGATGAGATCGCTGTGGATCGGCGCGTTGTCGGTCACCGCGTTGCTGGGGGCATCCGTCACTCGCGCGCCCGCTCAGGCGCCGCCGCCTACCGCTGTTCCTGAGACAGCAGCGACTCGTCCCGCGACGACGACGGGCAAGGTGGAGATCGTCGCGCTCGAGTCGGATGGATCGCCCGCGCGCGGGGTGCGCCTCGTGGTTTCCGCATGCTGGCGCTCTCCCGCGCCGCTGTTCCCGGCCGGCGGGCGGCTGGACAGGCTCATGTCGATGGAGCCGAGCCGGTCCATGCGCATGGCGGAGCCGGAAGGCGATGAGCCGGCCATCGTGCCCAATGTGCTTCCCGGCGTGCCCTTTGTCGTGATTGTCCTCGACAGCGACAGTCGCGGGATGTGCGAGGTCGCGTGCGCGGGGCTTCAATCCGGTGAGACGCGGCTCGTGACCGTCTCGGTACCCGCCCGAAGCGTGCTGGCCGTTCGCGTGCTCGACGACGACGAGCATCCCGTGGCGGGAGCGAACGTCGAGGTGTCCGGTGATTTCTCCTCGGTCGCGATGACTTGGCCGTGGAGCTCCGACGGCACGACGGATGCCAAGGGGGAGAGTGAAGTGAGTGTGCGGCTCGCGCCGGGTCCGGCACGGGTGTCCGCATTGGCTCCTTCGCATTTCCCGAACTGGATGGAACTGTCCGCTCTGCCTGGCGACGGCAGCGCGGTCGTGATCCATCTGCGGCCGATGCATCCCGTGCTGGTCCATGCCGTGGATCGCAACAGTCGTCCCGTGCCGCTGGTGGGCGCCATCCTTATCGAAGAGCGTGGTGCGGTGAGCGCCGCGTCGCCGCGGGACGAGGATGAAGAGCGCTCTTCATCGCCGCAGAACGACGCGAACGGCACAACGCCTCTCGAGCGCGCCGAGACGGAGTGGTGGCGCCTGCCGCACGTCCCCGAAGCGGCGGCTCGCGTCCGCGTCTTCCCGCTCTGGGGCGTGGAGACCGAGCTGCCGTCGTCGCGGGACACGATCAGGGCCGTGCTCTCCACGCACATCGTGCTCACGGTGAGCTGGGACGACGCGATCGCGGCGAGGCTCGGTCCGACGAGCGCGTTCCGTCTCGCCGAAGACAAGCGCAACGAGCGTCCGCTGACCGGAGACGAACGCGCGCGACACCGAGCGGACCTCGCGCTGCCCATCGGGCGCTGGACGCTTCGGCTGCAGGACGCGCCGGACGGGTTCGTCGCGGAGTTGCGGGTCGACGTGCGCACGGACACCACGGGCACGCTGGAGCTGCACGCACCCTGACAGGCCGGAGGGCACCACGGTTCCAGGCCCCTGACCTCGATGCTGTCGTGGTCGTCGCGGCACGACGTGGACCTGCGTCTGTGCGCACGATCCCGGCCGTGCACCGGCCGCTCGCGCTTGACGGAAGTCCGGATCTCGCGCATCTGGAGGCGCGTTCGCCGAGACCTCGTCGTCGAGGTTGCGTGATTGGCCGCGCCGGATGTGGCGGCTCGCTCTCCTCCTGGGCAGGCCCGGCGATTCGCCATAGGTTCTGACGTGCGGCTCACCCGATCCGAGTCGCCGCGGCGCGCGGCGCTGCGCCCGTGTACCGGCTCTCTTTCTCTCATGCGTGCCGCCCTGGCCCCTCACGGGGCGGATGCTGGAGTGCCTGCCCATGAAGACCTCGTGCCCGATGTCGGCCGTGCGTGTCGCGGGCCTGCGCCTCGCGCTGCTGGGTTTCGTGCTCGCGCCGCTCGCCGCCGCGGAAGGGCAGGTGTGGGTGCTGTCACGCGGCGGCGGCTTTCCCCAGCTGCCGCTCGATCCGCAGCCGGTGATCGATGCGGCGGCGGACGGCGACGTGCTCCTGTTCGAGACGGGCGTCTACACCTCCGCGGTCGTGGACGGCAAGTCGCTGACGCTCGTCAGTGACACGGGGGCGAGCGTCCTGCTGCGCACGCTCACCGTGCAGCACCTCGCGGCGGACCAGTCGGTGACGGTGTCCGGCGTGCCCGTGACGGGCATGCCCTTCTCGCTGCCGTCGGTGGTGACGCTCAGGGACAACGCCGGCACGGTGCACCTGGAGCACTGCACGCTGGGCGCGGAGGCCTCGGGCTTCAACCTCGGGCAGCCGCAGGCCACGGTGACGGTCGAGCAGTGCGCCGGCGTGGACTTCACCGACTGCACGCTGATCGCGCGCTACGTCCAGATCCTCGACGGGAGCTTCAACGGACTGACCGCGCCCGCGCTGCACGTGCAGAACGGCCGCGTGTCCCTGCATGCGACGCAAGCGTCCGGCACTCAGGGCTTCCCCGGCTCCGACAATGGCGTCCAGCTCCTGTTCCCCACGACGGGATCCGTCGCCATCGAGCTCCTCGACGCCACGCTGGTGGCCAGCGGCTGCGCCGTGTCCGGCGGGAGCGGCGGCAAGGCCGCCGAGCTCAGCTCCGGCGGCTGCTTCGTCGGAGCGGCCGGCGCCCCGGCCGTCACCGTGTCCGGCGATGCGCACATCGTCCTCCACGACACACAGGTCGTCGGCGGACCGGGCGGCTCGGCCAGCGGATCCTGCCCGGGCGGACCGGGCGCGGTGCCCTTCCAGCCGGCCGTTGCCGACGTGACGCAGTGGCCTGGAACGCCCCCCGCGCTCTCGATCACGCCGGTGGCACGCGAGGCGAGGAGGTCGTGGTCACGCTCGCGGGCCCGCCGGGCAGCAGCTCGCTGCTGCTGCTGGGCAACTCGCCGGCGTGGGTCTTCCTGCGCGCCAAGCACGGCGTGCTGCTGAGTCTTCCGCTCACGGCGCTGGCTCTGGGCACGTTCCCCGCCGCCGGCACGCTGCAGCTCCGGACGCTCGCGCCGCCGCTGCCGACTGGCGTGCAGGGCCTCCCGATCGTCGTGCAGTCGGCTGTCGTCGTGGCGGGACTGCCGTCGATCGGCGCAAGCGGCTCCCTCGTGCTGCTCGACGGGAGCCTCTAGCACTTCGGGACCCGGGAGCAGGACACGATCATCGGCTCACGCGTGCTCGACGCCGAGCGCATCGCGCGAGAGACCGGCAGCTTGGCCGCGCCGGAGGGTCGCGCTCATCGCGCCGATCGAGACCCTCCTCATCGCGCCGCGGGACGACGTCGAACACGAGCGCGATCGGGATCGCGCGGCCGCCGTGCGTGAGGAAGCGGGCGAGCACGTCGGGGTGCTCGTCGGAGGGCAGGCAGCGCAGCGTCACGGACGGCGCGGCCTCCGCGGCGCGCGCGAGCACCGGCACCGATGGGCCGCGGGTCACGGCACGATGTGCGGTCATGCTCGCGCGCCGTCGGCGCCTGCCGGCGGATGACAGCCTGCCGCCCTCGCGCTAGCCTGCTGCGCGACCTGCCTGTCCGCGGGTCGCGACGTCCGGAGGGGGCACGGCATGAGCTTGCAGACAGCGCTGATCCGGCTGGCTGCGTCGTCGGCGCTGGCCTGCCTCGCGCTGCCGGCGCAGGCGCTCGCCGCGCCGGCTCCTGGCCCGACGGCGTCTTCGCCGACGCGACCTGCGGCGAACCCCGCGGCCAGGCGCGCGCGGGGCGCGGGCGAGTCCATCGGCACGGTCCGCGTGGTCGCGATGCGGCTGGGCGGCGCGGGCGTGGCCCATGTGCGCTTCGAGATCTCGGCCGAGGACACGCTGTTCGGGTCCGATCAGTTCTTCGCGAGCCTGGCGATGGCCAGCGGCGGGCCGCCGGGCTGGGATCGGCGCAGCCTCTCGGAGCCCGTCGCGGCGGGCGCGCCCGCGGAGTTCGCGAACATCCGTCCCGGCGTGCCGTTCGCGCTGCGCGCGCTGGATGTCTTCGGGCGCGAGGTCGGCAGCTTCGTGTGCGAGCCGCTGGCGGCGGGCGAGACGCGCATGGTCCCGCTGCTCGTCGACGCGAGCGCCGGCCTCCCGGTGCGCGTGCTCGACGACGCCGGGCTGCCGGTCGGCGGCGCGCGCGTCGAGATCGATCGCGGGGACGACCGCGAGGACGTCGCGCACTCCGGCCGGCGCATCGCCACGACGGATGCCTGCGGCGAGTGCGCGGTGGACGGGCCGCTGAGGCGCGGCGCCCTCGTCGTGCGCGTCTCGCGCTCGTGGCGGCAGGACGTGACGCAGCGCCTGGAAGAGCCGCCGCGCGACGGCGGGACCGTCGTGCTGCGCGTCCCGTCGATGCGGCCGGTCACGGTCCACGTCACGGACGGGAACGGCCGCCCGGTGCCGGTGACGTCCGTCTTCGCGCTGGACGACGACGGCGGCCAGCGCATCGCGCGCTCGCTGCGCGAGGTCGGCCTGGCGACCGGCCTCCGCGTCGCAGAAGACTCGGGCTGGCGCATCGACGCGGTGCCGTACGGCGTGCATCGCCTGCGCGTCGTGCCGGCATGGGGCGCGGAGACGATGGTCAGCTCGGCGCTCGACGACGTCACCGTCGTGCTGCCCACGCACCTCGCGATCACGGTGAGCTGGGATGCGGCCGCCGTCGACGCGCTCGGCTCGGCGCGCCTGTTCACGGTGCTGGAGAGCGACGCGCTGGAGCACTTCGTGACCCGGGAGGAGCGCGACGCGCGCCGCGCGGAGTTCGCATTGCCGCTCGGCCTCTGGACGCTGCGCCTGCTGGGCCAGCCGGGCACGACGCCGATCGACCAGGCCGTCGAGGTGCGCGCGGACCGCGCCACGCACTACGAGTTTCACGGAGCCGCAAGCGCTCACGCGCGATGACCCTGCATGCGAGCACAGTCCCTCGTCGCCTCGGGCCTGGTGCTCGCGCTGGCCGTGGCGGGCTGGATGTTTCTCGCGGATCGCCCCGAGGCGACCGCGGGACAATCCGCGCCCGCAGTGGTCGAGCTCGAGTCGCCGCGCGACGCCATTCCGGTGGCAGGCGCATCGGCCCTGCTCGCGCCACTCTCGCCGCTTCCGCCTGCGCCCCTCGCCGACGTGCCGCATGCCGCCGTCGTGCCCGAGCCTCTCGTCGCGCCGCCGCTCTCGGGGAGCGCGGCGCTGGGGATCGTGCGCGCGAACGTGGTGACGGCGGACGGCCACGGTGTCTCGGATGTCGAGATCACGCTGAGCGCCGACGCGGACCTCTTCACTCTGCCGGCGCCGCGCACGGGGGCGACGCGCGGAGCCGATGCCGGCCACCGACGCACTCTCCCGAAGGGCCTGCTCCCGGCCACCTTCGAGCCCATGCTTCCTGGCGTGCCCTTCCTCGCGAGCGTGACCGATGTGCTCGGCCGCCCGCTGGCCAGCATGCCGTGCCCGCCGCTCGCGCCCGGCGAGCGCCGGCTGCTGGAGGTGCCGCTGGCCGCGTCGCCGGGACGGCTGCGGATCCGGCTCGTGGATCGCTCGGGCGAGCCCGTCATGGATGCGGAGGCCGTCGTCGTGCGGCAGCAGCGGGTGGATGGGATCTCCTCGGTCACCATCCGGCTCTCGCCGGACAGCGACGGCGAGGTGTCGCTCGACAATCTGGCGCCCGTCCCGGTGGACGTGGTGGTGCAGCGCTTCGGCCGCCAGGTGCTGCGCGTGCGCGAGGTCGTGCCGCTCGCCGACAGGGACGCGCTGGTGCTCGTTCTCGATCGCGGACGGCGCGTGACCGTGCGCGGCGTGACCGCTGCCGGCGCGCCCCTGACGCTGGAGAGGGTCTGGCCGGAGCCCGTGCTCTCTGCTCGCGGCCCGCCGGTGTTCGAGCCGGACACGCCGGACGGCACGTGGACCGTGGAGCTCGCCCCCGAGGGCGAGGTGTCGCTGAACGTGCGTGCCGATGACCGCTACCTGCTCGTCAAGACGGCGCTCGACGAGGTCGTGGTGGTCTTCGCGGACCGCGTCCCGTTGACGGTGAGCTGGGGCGCCGACGTGGAGCGCGCGGGAGCTGTGCAGGACGTGTCCGTCACCGAGACGCTCCGCGCGCCGGACCAGGGCTCGTGCTCCGAGCGGCGCGCGGTCACGGACGACGAGCGCCTGGCGCGTCGCCTCGTGCTGCTGATGCCCCCGGGCGCGTGCTCCATCGAGCTGGCAGACCGCGGCGCGGACGGCAGGGGCGTGCCGCTGGCGACGGGCGCGGTGACGATCGAGCCGGGCACGCAGGCTTTCGTGGAGCTCAGGAATCCCTGATCAACGGCCATCGCTGCAACGGCCGGTGCCTGGTTGCACGGCGGTTCCTCACGGGATCGGCGACTTGCACGCGGAGCCGGCCAGGCGGCCGGGCGTGCGCCGAGGCGCGCGCGATCCTAGGATGCCGTCTTCCGTTCGCGAGGAGACGCGCATGTCCGTGCAGGTCCGGATCTTCAGCAGCAACGCGCGCAGCATGGGAGACATCTGCTCGGAGGCGGCGGAGTTCGCGTCCACGCTCATCCCGGAACTGCTGATCAACATCAGCCACACCAAGGAAGACAGCGCGATCTGGGTGGCCGTCTGGTACTGGGCGCCCTGACGTGCCGCGCCGCGATCGCGGGTGCAGCCGTCCCTTCCAGCGGTCGAGCGAAGTGCGGGCACGGGCTGCCGCACTCCTCCCGGCACCTCACCGCTCGCTTGAGATGTCCCCGGCCAGGACCGATGCATCGCGCTTGCTCGCGCTCGTGCCCTCGTCATCCGCCCGCAGCTCGGCGTCTCGCCGCCCGTCCGCCACGACGGCCCTGCCCGCGGTGACCCGCCCGTGACCGTGACCTGGAACGCCGCCAACGCAGCGCACCTGCTGCGCCGCGCGGGCTTCGGCGCCACGGCCAAGGACGTGGACAAGGCACTGAAGGCCGGCTTCGAGAAGACGCTCGCCGGGCTGCTCAAGCCGCAGCAGGGCAAGTTCAAGCGACCGAAGCCCGTGGACGAGCTGGGCGAGCTGCAGTGCTGGTGGATCGCGCGGATGCTGAAGAGCAAGCACCCGCTCGCCGAGAAGCTCACGCTGTTCTGGCACAACCACTTCGCCACCTCGATCGCGAAGGTGGAGAGCCCGGACCTCATGGTGCTGCACGTCGGCACGCTGCAGCAGCACGCGCTGGGGAAGTTCCAGGACCTGCTGCTCGCGGTGAGCCGCGACCCCGCGATGCTCGTCTGGCTGGACAACCGCAGCAACTTCGCCGGCGCGATCAACGAGAACTACGCGCGCGAGCTGCAGGAGCTGTTCACCACCGGCGTGCTCGACAAGGACGGCCAGCCCAATTACACGGAGCTGGACGTCGTCGAGGTGGCGCGCGCCTTCACCGGCTGGACGCTCTTCGAGCACCACTTCGCCTTCGACGCGTCCGGGCACGACTTCGGCACCAAGACGGTCAAGGGCGTCACGGGCGCGCTCGACGGCACGGACGTCCTCGCGATCCTCGCCGCCGACCCGTCCACCGCGCGCCGCATCCCGCAGAAGCTGTGGTCCTTCTTCGCCTATCCGGTCGCGCTGGACGATCCGCTCTGCGACGAGCTCGCCGCGGTGTACGTCGCCAGCGACGGGCGCATCCGCACGATCCTGGAGCACATCTTCCGGCACGACGCCTTCTACTCCGACACCGCGCAGCGCGCGCTGGTGAAGAGCCCGGTGGAATTCCTGGTGGCCGCGCTGCGCCTGCTCGGCGCCACGCTGCACGGCGGGTACCCGTCCGAGATCGGCGACGTGCTCACGGAGCTGGGCCAGGCGCTCTTCGCGCCGCCGTCGGTCTTCGGCTGGAAGGAGGGCGACCAGTGGGTGGGGACCTCGGGGCTGCTCGCGCGCAACACGCGCGGCGAGTGGATCGCCGACGCGCGCGGCAAGAACCACCCGGTGAAGTACGCGCCCTCCAAGCTGCTGGGCAAGACCAAGGAGTGGGCGGCGCTGGATGCGCCGGCCGTCGTGGCGCGCGTGCTCGCCGCGCTGGACACGGAGGCCTCGCCTTCCACCGTCGCCGCGCTGACCGCCTACCTGCAGGCGGATGACGCCGGCCAGCCGCAGCCGCTCGTCGTGGATGCCGACTTCGTGGACGGCAAGCTGCGCGGGCTCATCTCGCTCGTGCTCGGCACGCCCGAATTCCAGCTCGCGTGAGGTGCCGATGAACGTCACGCGCCGCAACTTCCTCAAGAGCCTGGCCATGCTGCCGGCCGGCTACGCGCTGCTGCCGCAGGGGCTGCTGCGCGCGATCATGGCGCCGCCCGGCGCGGGTCCGCGCAACCTCGTGCTGGTGGACCTGCGCGGCGGCAACGACGGCCTCAACATGGTGGTGCCGTACGGCCTGGCCGGCGGCAGCTACTACGGCGAGTTCCGGCAGTCGCTCGCGGTGCCGCTGTCCGCGGTGCTGCCGCTCGCGGGCGGCATCGGCCTCAACCCCGGACTGCTCGCGCTGAAGGCGCACTTCCATGCGGGCCGGCTCGCCATCGCGCAGGGCGTGAGCTACCCGGAGCCGAGCTTCTCGCACGAGGTCGCGCAGCGCATCTGGCAGACGGGCGATCCGGCGAACGCCGCCCCGGACGGCTGGCTCGGGCGCTTCCTCGCGCAGCTCGGCGTGCCTTCGTCGCCCAGCGCGGTGGCGGTGAGCGGCACGCTGGAGCTGCTGGTCACCGGCTCGGGCGGCTTCGTGCCCAACTTCCAGCACCTGCAGGACTTCAGCTTCCCGTCGGACGACGAGCACGCCGGCGACAAGGCCAACCGGCGCGCGGCGTACGCGGCCATCACGGCCGGGCTCGCGGGCAGCGGCGGCCATCTCGCCACGATGGCGGACACGTCCACCGGCATCCTGGAGCTCATCGATCTCTTCGCGACGGTGCCGCCCTTCACGAGCGTCGGCACGTATCCCGCGGGCTCGAGCCTCAGCTCCGGGCTGAAGCTGACGATGCGCCTGCTGCACGCGGACATCGGCATGCGCTACTTCCACATCCCGTGGGGCGGCTTCGACACGCACGCGGACCAGGAGCTGGATGGCTTCCACAGCAAGCGCATGGCGCTCCTCGGCGATGCGCTGCACGCCTTCTGGCAGGACCTCGGCTCGGCGGGCCTCGCGGATGACACGCTGGTGGTCGTGTTCAGCGAGTTCGGGCGCACGGTCCACGAGAACGGCTCGGGCGGCACGGACCACGGCTCGGTGGCGCCGGTGCTCGTCTTCGGCAATGCGGCGGTCGGCGGCCTCGCCACGCCGCACCCCAGCATGGACCCCGCGGACCTCACGGAGAGCGGCGAGCTCCCGATGACCACGGACCTGCGCGACGTCTTCGGCACGCTGGTGGCCGACTGGCTCGGCGGCGACGCGGCCGCGATCTTCCCCGGCCACGCGCTGACCACGCTGCCGCTCCTCGTCTGAACCGCGCCGCGTAGCGCCGCCCAGCGCCGACGCAGCGCCGCGCGCGCGCCCCGTCGCGCCCAGTCCGCCGTGCGAGCCCGTCCGCCGGCACGCGACGGGACGCATCGGAGCGCCTCCGATTTCCGCACGCGCCGATCCCGGCGTAGTCTCAGGGTGCGGGTCCGGCTTTGCGGCCGGTCCACGGAGTCCTCCATGACGATCACGCCTGCGCCGCGCTCTCGCCGCCACCACCGGCCCGAGCGCCTCGCGTCCCTGTCCCCCTGCTTCCGCGCTCCGCGCAGCCGGGGCCGGCTCACGCACTTCGCCGCAGGCCTCGTGCTGCTGCTCGGCGTGCTGCCGGCGTCTGCGCCCGCGCGGGCCGCGGTGCCCGGCGATCCGCTGCCGCCGGCCGCGCCGCCGACGGCCATCCGCATCCACACCACGCTCTACAAGTCGAGCAACGCCGGAACGTTCAGCGCGTTCAGCGCGCCGAAGACCGGTTCCTTCCAGGTGACCGTGCGCCTCTTCGACGGTCCGACGGGCGATGCGATCTTCGACGAGTTCGGCTTCGCATGGGTCGAGGTGCTGACCATCAGCCCGTCCAGCGCCGCGCCCTCCGACCCGGAGAGCGGCGCGCTCGCCGAGCCGTCCACCGTGAAAGGCACGCTGGACCTGCTCGTCGGCGCGAGCAAGCCGCTGCCGTACGACCTCATGCAGCACGACGCGTGGTTCACCACGCAGGTGAAGACGCTGAAGAACGGCGCGGTGCTGAAGAGTTACCTGCCGTCGCCGCGGCAGCCGCTCGGCGTGGGCGGCTTCACCTCGGGGCAGAGCCTCGCGCCGCGCGAGCTCGTCGTCGGCGGCCAGCTCGTCATCGACCAGAGCGGCGCGTGGGTCGGGCCGTCGATCGAGACCGAGCCCGGTCCGCAGGGCCCGCAAGGTCCGATCGGACCTGCCGGTCCCACCGGCGCCACCGGTCCGACGGGCGCGACGGGGGCGACCGGTCCCACGGGCGCGACCGGCTCCACCGGCGCGCAGGGTCCCGCCGGTCCGCAGGGTTTCGCCGGAGCTACGGGCGCCACCGGTGCGACCGGTCCCACCGGCGCCACGGGCGTGGCGGGCCCCGCCGGTCCTCAGGGCCCCGTCGGTGCGACGGGTGCGGACGGTGCGACCGGCGCCACGGGCGAGCAGGGCCTGATCGGTCCGCAGGGTCCGGCCGGCACGATCGGAGAGACGGGTGCCACGGGAGCCGCCGGTCCCGCCGGTCCCGAAGGCCCGATGGGAACGCCCGGTGCGCCCGGCCCCGCCGGCGCCAGCGGCACGGCTGGTCCCAAAGGTGATGCCGGCGACACCGGTCCGGCCGGTCCCGCGGGTCCCGCGGGATCGACGGGCGCCACCGGCGCCGAAGGCCCTCAAGGCGTGGCCGGTCCCGCCGGAGCGACCGGTCCCGCCGGAGCATCCGGCGCTGACGGCGCACCCGGTGCCGACGGCACGCCGGGAGCTGTCGGCGCACCCGGTGCCGACGGCGCACCGGGCGCTGACGGCGCGCCGGGAGCTGACGGCGCGCCGGGGCCGCAGGGCGAGCAGGGAGCGGAGGGCCTTCAAGGTCCCGCCGGCGAAACCGGCCCGGCCGGTGCGCAGGGTCCGCAAGGCGAACCGGGCCAGGCCGGCACGCCGGGTCGCCCCGGCGAGACCGGTGCGCAAGGTCCCGCCGGCCCGACCGGCGAGACGGGCCCGGCCGGCGCGGACGGCGCGATCGGCCCGCAAGGTCTGCCCGGCGTTGACGGCGCCGCCGGCATGGACGGCATGGACGGCATCGACGGCACCGACGGCGCGAGCTTCACGGGCGGCACCGTGAGCGCGCTCGTCGTGACCTCCACCGGCACGAGCATCGACGCGCACGGCGATGTCGCGGCCGCCGGCGCGCTCACCACGAACATCGGCCTGCTGAAGTCGGGCGGCGGCATCGCCGGCCCGCTGCGGCTGGAGTCCAACTACGACATGGCCTTCGTGACCGACGCGGACGGCAACAGCCCCGACCCGTGGTTCCGCTGGTACCGCGGCCCCGTGGCCGGCGGCGTCGTGACCGCGCGCCTCACGCAGACCGGAAATCACTTCGTCGACGGCGCGTACTTCGGCGGCGGCGCGGACCTCGCGGAGTACTACCCCACGCGCGACGCGACGCTCGCCGGGCAGAAGGGCGCGCTCGTCGCCATCGATCCGCAGCAGGCTGCGGCCGTGCAGCTCGCGCGGCGCGGCGGCGCGGAGCTGCTGCTCGGCGTCGTGTCCACGCGGCCGGGCATGGTGCTCGGCAACGGCGCGGTGGAGGGCGAGCAGCCGGAGCTGCTGCGCGCGGAGCAGGTGGCGCTCGCCGACGGCAACCTCGTGCTGGCCGCGGCCTTCCGCGCGCAGTGGACCGAGGTGCAGGAGCGCCGCACGGACCGCGTGCTCGTCGCGCTGGCCGGCCGCGTGCCGCTGCGCGTGGACCTGTCCGGCGGCGTCATCGCCGCGGGCGACCGGCTGGGTCTCGGCGCGGCGCCCGGCACGGCCGCGCGCTGGGATGGCACGGGCCCCGTGGTGGCGCTCGCGCTCGATGCGTGGGCCGGCACGGCCGCGGACGGCGACACGCTGATCGCGTTCGTCTCGCTGCAGGCGCTCGCGCCGGCGGAGTCCGCGCCGCAGCTCGCGTCGCGGTTCACGCCGGAAGGCGACGCGCACGGCGGGACGGCCGCGACTCTCACCGGCAGCGGGACGATCCCGCGCGGGGCGACGCAGTGGGTCGTCGCCGACGCGGGCATGGGCGCGCAGGGCACGCCGCTCGTCACGCTGTACGCCGATCCCGGGGACCGCTGGTGGATCGCGGAGCGCGCGGAAGGCCGCTTCACGATCCGGCTCGCGCGGCCCGCGCCGCGGGACGTCCCCTTCGGATACCTGCTGCAGCGCTGAGCGCGCGCGTCCTGATGCTTTCCTGACGTGCGGCGCGGGACCCTTGCACCGCGCTGACGCGCGCGGTGCTTTCCTGTCCTTCGATGAACTGCCATCGCAGGAGAGTCCGTGTCGGACACGTCGTCGCCGCGCTCGCGCTGGGCGTGATGGCGGCCGCGTGCGGCGACGGGCAGGGTCCCGTGCTGCTGCGGCAGGTGCGGGCGCGCCAGCTCGCCGCGGAGCTCCTCGTGCAGTTCACCGCGGCGGCGGACGCCGGCAACCGCGCGGTCATGGCCGACACCGACGAGCTGTCCGCCGCGTTCTCGCACGAAGCGGGCCTGGCGAAGGAGGTTGTCCGGCGCGGCGTCGACGAGCTGAAACCGCTGCTCGCCGGTCTCGGCGAGTCCGAGGAGAGCCAGCGCCTCGACGAGTTCGGCGGCCTGTACGCGGAGTATGAAGTGCTGGACCGCGGCATCCTCGAGCTGGCCGTCGAGAACAGCAATCTCAAGGCGCAGCGGCTCTCGTTCGGTCCGATCCGGGAGGCGGCCGATTCCTTCCGGGATGCGCTGGCGCAGGTCGCGGCATCGTCGCCGCCCGAGGACATCTGGCGCGTGCGCGCGCTCGTCGCCGAGGCGGTGAGCGCGCTGCGCGGGATCCAGGTGCTGGAGGCGCGTCACATCGCGGAGCCCGAGGACGCGACGATGACGCGGATCGAGCAGGAGATGGCCGCATCCGGGGCGGACGCGCGGAGCGCGCTGCACGTGCTCGGCGACGTGGTTCCGGAAGCGGCGCGCGAGCGGCTCGCCGCGGCGACGGCCGCCCTCGAGCGCTTCCTGGGGCTCCATGCCGAGCTCGTCGCGCTGTCCCGGCGCAACACCAACGTGCGCTCGCTGTCGCTGTCGCTGGGAAGGAAGCGGCTGCTCCGTGCCGCGTGCGAGGAGAGCCTGCGCGCCATGCGCGACGTGCTGGAGCAGCGCGGCTCCGGGGCCACGCGATGAGCCTTCCCGAACGCCTCCGCCCGCGGAGCTGACGCGCAATTGACGCCTGCGGCGCGGCCTTTGACACCCTTCCGAGACGCGGCGCTGCATCTTGAGAGCACGCCTCCGGGGAATCACTCACATGCAGCTCTCGATGCACGATCACACGTCGTCCCGCCCTGCCGCGCCGTGCACCGCACGAGGGCATCGCGCGCAAGCGTTCCTGCGGGTCGCGGCTGCGGCCGGAGCGGCGGTCACGCTGCTGCTCGGCGCGTCGGGCTGCAAGGCGACTCCCGGCGGCGCGCCGGCATTCGGCGCGCCGCACGCCGGTCCCACCCCGCTCCATGCCGAAGTCCCGGCTGTCGCGGCGAACGACCAGCTGTCGCACGGCGAGTCGCGCATGCTGTCGTCGCATCCAGCGGGCAGCACGGCGGACGCGGACGGCGAGATCACGCTGTCGTCGCCGGCCATGGTGGGACCGCTCACGGGCAATCCGCATCCGATGCGTCTGGATGCCGGGGAACTGGGAGCGCTCTACGTGACGGGCGCCGCCAGCGGGCTCGGCATGCTGCAGGACCACGAAGGTCCGGGAGACCACGGCTCGCAGACCGACACCAGCAACGCGCAGGTGATCGTTCAGAAGCCGGAAGGAGTGTTCCAGTTCTACGCGCAGGCGGGCGCCTACTCGCTCCCCGCACTCGGCACGACGTACGTCCGAGCCGACGATGCGGCGGACGCCTTCTACGGGACGGTGCCGGCCGCCTTCGTCAAGTTCGCGCCTTCGGAGAGTTTCTCGGTCATGGCCGGCAAGCTGCCGACGCTGTTCGGCGCGGAGTCCACCTTCACGTTCGAGAACATGAACGTGGAGCGCGGCCTGCTGTGGAACCAGGAGAACGCGATCAACCGCGGCGTGCAGGCCAACTACGCGCACGGTCCGGCCGCGTTCTCGGTGTCGCTGAACGACGGCTTCTACTCCGACGAGTACACCTGGCTGACCGGTGCGGCGACGTACACGCTGGATGGCGGCGACAGCCTCTGCTTCTACGGCGGCGGCAACTTCGACGAGGACTCCACGTCCACGCTCGCGACGCCGCTCGCGCAGAACAACAGCAGGATCGCGGGGCTGATCTACAGCCGCACCGACGGACCCTGGACCATCAGTCCGTACGTGCAGTACACGAGGGTCCCCGAGAACAGCTCGATCGGTATCGCGGACGACGCGTCCAC
>Ga0193753_10001540_pt1 | contig 19558 bp, 11 predicted proteins | sample H1c2metaG_FD_144925 | JGI IMG/M metagenome (GOLD analysis project Ga0193753, IMG submission 144925) | Soil microbial communities from a riparian zone of the East river system, Colorado, United States - H1c2 | ecosystem: Environmental > Terrestrial > Soil > Riparian zone | place: USA: East...
GAAGGCCCAGACCGCGAGCGCGACGACCACCGCGACCACCGCGGCCATCCCGACCACCGTGGCCCCGGCCAGGTCCTTGTCCTTCTGGGTCTTGAGGACCGCGTTCCACACCGAGTGGAGCAGCGCCGAGCAGATGACCAGGACGGCGACCACGGCCCGATCTTATCGGAGGTCGACCGCGTCGAGGGCGCCCGGCGCGCCCGCCTCGATCCAGCCGAAGCCGAGCCGGGCGGCGAGCCCGCGGTCGGGCGCGCCCTGCCCGACCAGGTGACAGCGGGGCGGGTCGAGGCCGTGGCGATGGATCAGCAGCGCGGCCAGGCCGGGCAGCGGCTTGCGACACCAGCAGATCGGCGGGCCGGGCCCGTGCCCGCAGTAGACCGCGTCGTCGAGGCCGAGCCCGTCGCGGAGCTCGGTGAGGCGGCGATCGACCTCGGCCGCGCTGGTCGCGCCGCTGGCCACGCCCGGCTGCCAGGAGGTGCACAGGATCAGCCAGCCGCTCTCGCGCCAGCGTCGCAGCGGCGCCGGATCGGCGGGCAGGTGCTCGAGGTCGATGAGGAGGGCGCGCCGGGTGCGCCCGGGGCCGGCGGCGCGCGCGAACGAGACGACGTCGATCGCGGCGAAGCCCTCGTCGGCGTCGGGTGGCTCGAGGGCGCGGCGGTAGTCGAACAGCGCGCGCGGCGGGATGGCGACTGGATCGGCCTTCTTCGGCCCGCTCAGCTCGTGCGGGTCGAGCAGGCGGCCGTGGGCGTCGAGCATGCGGAAGACGGCGTTGACCTGGGCGTCCTCGAGCGAGGTGTCGAGCCACACGCAGCGGACCTCGGCGCGGTGACGCCAGGCCGCCTCGATGACGCGGCTGCGCGCGGCGCGCGACGGATAGGTGTTGTCGAGGACGAAGCGGCGGCCGCCGCCGGCGAGGCCGCGCTCGAGCGCGCCGGCCAGGGCGGTCAGGCTGCCGCCGGTCAGGTCGCGGTTGAGGCGCTGGTGGCCGGCGGCGACCAGGTCGCGCACCCACGTGCTCTTGCCGGCCGCCGGCGAGCCCATGACCAGCACCACGTCGGCGGCGGCGGACCCGGGGCGGCGGCTGGCCCGCGGCGTGCGCGCGATGCGACCGGCCGGGGCGATCTCGTCGAGGGCGCGGCGATCGTCGTCGTCGAGGACCAGCCGCTGGCCGGCCGCGGCCGAGGCGGCGGTCTCGGGCCGGGTGGCCCCGGGCAGCGGGGTCACGTGCGGGCCGAGGTCGCACAGCCAGGCCAGCGCGATCTCCGCGGGGGTGACGCCGCGCCGCCCGGCGACGGCGCGCAGGGCGGGTGTGCGGGCGCGGCGCGGCCAGCCGGTCGGCCCGCCCAGCGGCGTGTGGCAGAGAAGGGCGATGCCGCGCTCGCGGCAGTGCTCGACCAGGCCGGCGTGGATCGCCTGGTCGTCGCCGAGGTGGAGCGCGACCTGCACCGCGTCGATCTCGGCCACCCTCGACGCGTCGCGCAGCTGGCCGAGGGTGACGTTGCAGAGCCCGATCGCGCGCACCACGCCGGCGGCGCGCAGCTCGGCCAGGGCGCGCACACTGGTGGCGAGCGGCGTGCGCGGGTCGACCGCGTGGAGCTGGTAGAGATCGATCGCGTCGACGCCGAGCGCGGCGCGGCTGGCCTCGGCGGCGGCGACCAGGTGGCGGGCGCGTCCGTCGGGGATCCACCTCCTCCCCCCCGGGCGGGTGAGGCCGCCCTTGCTGGCGACCTGGACCCGCGCGCGGTCCCCCGACCATGCGGCCAGCGCGCGGGTGATCAGGCGCTCGTTGTGGCCGAGGTCTCCGTCGGTGGGAGCGTAGACGTCGGCGGTGTCGAGCAGGGTGACCCCGGCGTCGAGGGCGGCGTGGAGCGCGGCGATCGCGCGCGGCTCGTTCACCGACGGCGACGACAGACGCATGCAGCCGAGCCCGACCGGCCGTCGTGTGTCGTCCGCGGTCATGCAGGCGTCATGGTAGCCTGGGTGTGAAGCTCGCCGTCTCCAGCAGTGCGCGCGGCGCGCCCGGTGGGGGCCGGGCCGAAGCCGAGGAGAAGCGAGTGGACACCGACGTCACGGCTCCCATGGACGTGCTCAGCCCGATCGACGAGTACGGGCGGGCGTGGAACGAGCCCAACCCGTCCCGCCGGCGCGACCTGCTGAAGCGCTCGCTGAGCGAGGACTGCGAGGTCGTCGCGCCGGTCGGCGTGCTCCGCGGGCGCGAGGCGGTGGACGGCGAGATCACCGCGTGGCGCGCGGCCCAGCCCGGCCACACCGCGCTGTTCGCCAGCGCGATCGACTCGCACCACGGCTGGGCGCGGTTCGCCTTTGCCGTGCTCGACGACGCCGGGCGCGAGGTGGCGCGGGGCACCGACATCGCGCAGTTCGCGTCGGACGGTCGGCTGAGGCGGGTGGTCAGGTTCTTCGACGCGGCCGATCCCGAGTCGTAGACCATTCCGGACCGCCCGACGGTCGGCGCGTGTCTCCCGGACTATCCAGCTCACGCGGTCATCGACGACGATGGAACCGATGCGGAGCACCGACTTCCGGACCCGCTGGACGCGCTGGCTCGTCGCCGCGGTGGTCTCGCTCGGGTGCGGCGCGGGCGGGCCGGCCGAGCATCGCGGACGTCCCGCGTCGGCGCCCGCATCGGCGCCCCTGATCCCGATCGAGGAGCTGTACGGGAGCCCGGTCGCCGCGCTGCCGCAGGTCTCGCCCGACGGCCGCTGGCTGGCCTACCTGGCCCTGCGCGGCGGCAACCTCGACCTCGCGATCCGGCCGCTGGTCGACGGCGCGCCGGCCGGCGCAGCCCGGTTCGCCACCGGCGAGGCCGACCCGCCGGTCGACGACTTCGTGTGGAGCGGCGACTCGCGGTCGATCCTCTACCTCCAGGACGCCGGCGGCGACGAGGGCTATCACCTGCTCCAGGCCGAGGTCGGCCGCGCCGGCGGTCGCGTCCGCGACCTGACCCCGTTCCCCGGCGTCGAGGTCCGCTGGATCGGGCTTCCCGCGCTCGAGCCGGGCGTCGCGGTCATCGCGATGAACCGGCGCGACCCGGCGCTGCTCGACGCCTACCGGGTCGACCTCGCGTCCGGCGCGCTGTCGCTGGCCGACGTCAACCCGGGCAGCTTCGCCGGCTACCTGGCCGACGCGCGCGGCCGCGTGCTGGTGGCGACGTCGGTCGACCCGCGCGGTCGGCCGCGCTTGCACCACCGATCGACCGAGGCGTCGCCGTGGCGGGTGGTCGCGATCTACCCGGGCGGCGAGGAGCTGACCCCGCTGGCGTTCAGCGACCGGCCGGGCCGGATCTACGTCCGCACCGATCACCACGCCGATCGGCAGCGCCTGGCGCTGTTCGACCTGGCGACCGGCTCCCTCGAGCCAGTCGCGGCCGATCCGGCCGGACGGGTCGATCTCGACGGAGCGATCTTCGATCTCGCGGCCGGGCGGGTCGTGGCCAGCCGCTTCGTCGAGGACGCGACTCGCTGGGTGAGCCGCGACCCGGGCTTCCAGGCGCTGCTGGCGCGGGCGCCGGGCGGCGGGCGCAACCTCCAGGTCCTGTCGCGCTCGCGAGACGGGCGACTGTGGACCGTGGCGACCAGCGCGCCGACCGCGCCGGTCGCGTATCACCTGGTCGAGCCGTCGCGCGGCCGCGTGATCCCGCTGTTTCGCTCGCGCCCGTGGCTCGACCGCCGCCGCCTGTTCGACAGCAGGCCGATCCGCCTGCGCGCCCGCGACCGCGTCGAGCTGTCCGGCTACCTGACCCTGCCGGCCGGACCGGCGCGCGCGCCGCACCCGACCGTCCTCCTGGTGCACGGCGGCCCGTGGTCGCGCGACCTGTGGGACTTCGACGCCGACCGCCAGCTCCTGGCCAGCCGCGGCTACGCGGTCCTGTCGGTGAACTACCGCGGCTCGATCGGGTTCGGCCGCCGCTTCACCGAGCTGGCCCGGGGTGGCTTCGCCGGCGCCATGCAGGAGGATCTGGTCGACGCGGTCGACTGGGCCATCGCCCGCGGCGTCACCGACCGGCGCCGCGTCGCCATCATGGGTGGCTCGTACGGCGGCTACGCCGCGCTCATCGCGCTGGCCACCACGCCGGAGCGCTTCGCCTGCGGCGTCGACTACGCCGGCCCGGTCGACCTGGCCGCCCTCATCGAGGGCTTCCCGCCCAGCTGGCGCCCGCGCCTGCGCCGCCGCTGGTACCGCTTCGTCGGCGACCCGCACCTCGCCGCGGATCGCGCCGACATGCGGCGCCGCTCGCCGATCACCCTGGCCGAGGCGATCCGCGCCCCGGTCCTCATCTTCCACGGCGGCAACGATCCGCGGGTCTCGCGCGCCCAGTCGGACGAGATGGCGCTCCGCCTCCACCGCCGCGGCGTGCCGGTCACCTACCTCCTCGCCGCCGACGAGGGGCACGGCCTTGCCGATCGCGACACCACCCTCGGCCTCGTCCGCGCCACCGAGCTGTTCCTGGCCGGCTGCCTGGGCGGCCGCGCCGCCCCACGCTCCTCGCCCGAGATCGACGCCGCCGTCGAGCAGCTCACCGTCGATCTCGCCACCCTCGACGCCGCGACCCGGCCGCGCTGACCGGTCGCCGCGCCCCCTTCGCGGGTCGCCTCGCGCTATGGTCCGCCGGTTGTCGGTGAACCCCGATCCCCGGCGCTGGCTGGCCTGCCGCCGGCGCCGCCCCGACGCCGCGTTCCGTCTGATCTGCTTCCCGCACAGCGGCGGCTCGTCCGGCGAATACGTCCGCTGGGGCGACTTCACGCCCGACATGGAGGTATGGGCGGTCCAGCTGCCCGGCCGCGGCGCCCGCCTCGATGAGCCCAACCTGACCCGCATGGACGCGCTGGTCGACGCGCTCCTGGCCGAGGTCACCTTCGCGCCGCCGTTCGCGCTGTTCGGGCACAGCAAGGGCGCGCTGGTCGCGTACGAGGTGGCGCGCGGGCTGCGCGATCGCCGGCGCGTGGGGCCGAGCCTCCTGGTCGCGTCGGCCTACCGACCGCCCCCCCGGGGGCGCCGGCTGCAGCGGGTCAGCCAGCTCTCCGACGAGGATCTGCTCGCCGCGGTCGAACAGACCTACGGCACGCTGCCGGCCGAGATCCGCGCCGAGCCGGAGCTGGTCGCGCTCATGGTCCCGCCGCTGCGCGCCGACTTCGAGGTGCTCGAGACCTACACCCACGTCGCCGGCGAGCCGCTCGACTGTCCGATCCTGGTCGCCGCCGGCGCCGACGACGAGGTGAAGCCAGCGGAGCTGGACGAGTGGCGGCTCGCGACCCGCGCCGCGTTCGAGCTGGCGACGTTCCCGGGAGGGCATTTCTACCTGCGCGACCAGCGCGACGCCCTGCTCCAGCGGATCGCCGACGCGCTCCGCCGACACGCCGGCGCGCGCTGACCGCGGCGAGCAGCTCCCGGCCCGATCCGGCCCGGGGCCACCCGCCTGGCCGCGCTGGCAAAAGCCGGTTAGCATTGGGCCACCGCATGCCGGCCGCGACGCCTCACGCGCGAACGCCCGACGCGAGCCTGGGCCGCTGGCGCACCTTCGCCGACGCCGTGGCCGGCGCCCTGGGCGTGAACCTCTGGGTGTCGCTCGTCCTCCTGCCCGGGTTCGTGGCCGGCTCGCTGCGCACTCCGCCGGCCCAGCTGGCCGCGATGTTGCCGCTCGGGGTGCTCGGGCTGGGCGTGTGGCGCCGCTCGGAGGTGGTCCTTCTGCTCGGCTATCCGGCGGCGCTGATGGTGCCGGTCGCGTTCGCCCCCGAGATGGCCCAGGTGCACGTCTACGGGCCGATTCGGTTCGCCATCGTGGCGATCGGCCTGGTCGGCTACCTGTTCGGCGCCTCGGTGTTCACGTCCTTTCGCGAGCCGCCGCCGCCGGTCTCGCGCCGCCCGCTGGCCTCGTCGGCGCGCCCGGTGCCGCCGCGCTGGCAGCGCCGGTTCCGGGTCTACACCGCGCTGACCGCGCTCTCGCTGGTCTTCCCGCTGGTGCTGGTCTACACGATCAACTTCGACCAGACCGCGCGCGAGTTCATGCTGCGGCGCTACCCCGGGCGGGTGGCATCGCTGACCACGATCATGAACCTGGGCGCGGTGAGCTTCTGGATCCTCATCTACTTCTGGTTCTTCCTGGGCGTCCTGCGCGCCCATCGCACCGGTGATCGCGATCTGCTGGCCGACCTGGAGAAGATCCGGAGCCAGGGCCAGCGGGCCCGGCCGGGCCCGCAGTTCTATCTCGGGGTGGCCTGCGCCCTCATCCTCATGGTCGCGCTCCTGGTCCTGCGCCACGGATAGCGGGGAAGGCACTCTCGTGCGGCGCTACTTCTTCGAGATCCTCGCGGTCCTGCTCATGGGCGGGAGCCTCTACTTCTTCGTCGAGTGCATCCACTACCTCGACCAGCGCGACTACATCTCCGGCATCATCCTCCTCTTCATCGGGCTGGCGGTGATCTCGGTCGGGCGCGAGATGGCGCGGCTGGCGCTGGTGCAGAAGGACTGATCGGGTGCCCGCGCTCGGCCTCGCACTCACCCTCGCGCTCGCCCTCGGGCTGGCCCCGGCGGCGTGCGGCGACCAGGAGCCGGCCCGGCCCGCGGCCGCGCCGGTCGATCCCGGCGCGGCGATCGCCACCCGCGCCGACCCGGCCGGTCGGATCCGGGTGGCCGAGGTGAACGGCGAGCCGATCTACGGCGACTGCGTCGCGACCCAGGCGGCCGCCCACCGGCTCGATCGCGCGGCCGCGCTCGCCGAGTGCGTCGACTTCGAGCTCCTGGCCCAGGAGGCGCGCCGGCGCGGCCTGGTCGGCGACCCCGACGTGCTCGCCGCGCGCAGGACCGAGCTGGTGCGGGCCCTGGTCGAGGCCGACTACGCGCCGACCCTCGACGATCCGTCCGACGTCCCGCTCGCCGATCTCGAGTGGCTGTGGCGGACGCAGCTCCATCACCGCTACAACAAGCCGGAGCTCCGCCGCGCGACCTACTGCCGGGCGCCGGTCGGCAAGGCCGCGCCGGCCGGCGGCCCCGAGGACCTCGCCGCCCGCGCCCTGGCCGGACGGCTCCACGACACGCTCTCGGCCATGCGCGGCCTCGAGCCGGACACGTTCGCCGCGCTGTGCTGGATGGCGGCCGGCGGTCGCGAGGTCAGCACCAGCCCGCGCGCCACCAACCCGTTCACCCGCGAGGGCTACCAGGAGGCCGGCATGTACGCCGCCTCGTTCGTGGGGCCGGCCTTCGCGCTCCGCGCGCCCGGTCAGCTCTCGCCGCCGTCCCGCACCGACTGGGGCTGGGACGTGATTCTCCTGACCGAGATCCTGCCGGCCGAGGTCAAGAGCCTGGCCGACGCCGAGGCCGACATTCGCGATGGCCTGATCCACCGCCCGGAGACCGAGCCGTACCGGCGCAAGAAGTTCGAGGAGTGGATCCGGCCGATCCTGGCCCGCCACCGCATCCAGCTCTTCCCCGACAACCTCCCCGACGACCGCGCGCTGGCCCGCGGCGGCGCCGGGCCCGGCGATGCGCCCGGGGACAGCCGATGACCCGATCCCGCGCGATCGCGATCCACCTCGCGGTCGCCGCCGCCTCCATCGGGCTGGCCGGGCCGGCCGACGCCCAGCCGCCGGATCCGTCCGAGGCCACCGCCGACTACCAGATCGGCAGCGCGGCGTGGAACGGGCTCAGCACCCTCGAGGCGCTGGCCCGCGGGATGGGGCTCGACGTGGTCGAGGAGCGCTCGCTCGACTGGGACGACCTCGAGCGCGGCGACATCCTGTTCCTGCTCTACCCGACCAACCGGATCGATCCGCAGAACCTGACCACCTTCCTGCACAACGGCGGGCGCGTGCTGGTGGCCGACGATTTCGGCAAGAGCGAGGAGGCGCTGGCCGCGCTCGGCATCCTGCGCGGCACCGGGATCGGCGTGCGCGCCGATCAGTTCTACGACGGCCACTCCTACGCGCCGGTCGCCCACCCGCTCATCGCGGACCATCCGCTCGCCGCCGGCGTCGGCGCGCTGACCGCCAACCACCCGTCGGTGTGGAACGCGACCCGCGGGGCCAGCTCGGTGTTCGGCTTCTCCGGCGGCGACTCGCTGGTCGCCGCGGTCGAGGCCGGCGACGGTCGCCTGGTCGCGCTGGCCGACCCGAGCGTGCTCATCAACCGCATGCTCGAGTTCGACGGCAACCTGGCCTTCTCGATCAACCTCTTGCGCTACCTGTCGCGCGCGGGCGAGAGCGAGCGCCTGGTGATCCTGACCGGCGATCTCTCCCTGCTCGGCCAGCCGTCGCGCGTCCTCGGCGACGACGAGCGCGGCGGCATGGTCGGCCTGCTCGGCGACTTCAACCGCTGGCTGCTCGGCCTCAACGACTACCTGCTCACCGACGGCGGCATGCGCATCCTGGCGGTCGCCATCGCGCTGGTGTGCGCCGGGTTCGCCCTGGTGTGGCTGCCGCGCGCCCGCCAGGCCGCGCTCGACGGCAGCTGGACCCGCGCGCGCGGTGGCGCGGCCGAGCTGCCCACCGCAGAGCAGGTGCTGGCCGAGGTCGATCGGCCGGGCCGGCGGAGCTTCGCCCTGCCCGCTGCGATCCTGCGCGACTCGATCAACGCCAGGCTGTCGCTCCTGGTCGGACACCCGGATCCGCTGTACGGCATGGACCAGGCCGAGCTCCACGGCGCGGTCGACGAGCGGATCGGCCGCGCCGCGGTCGTGCTCCTGCGCGAGCTGTATCCGGTCCTGCGCGCGATCCCCAGCCGCGTCCAGGCGGTCTCGCCCTGGCAGGCGCCGTTCTACCCGCAGCGCGATTTCGAGCGCCTCAGCGCCGCCGCCGACCGGCTTTATCGTAGTCTCCAGGAGCAGAGGTAGTCGAGGAGAGGTAGCGGGCAATGGCCGCCAACAAGGGCATCGCGACGACCGTCCTGGCCCAGGTCAGCCAGATCGCTCAGGGGATCATCGCCGAGGTGGGCGTGGCCTACATCGGCGCACCGTCCACCGTCGAGGCGCTCCTGTGCGCGCTCCTGGCCCGCGGCCACGTGCTCATCGAAGGCGTCCCCGGGGTGGCCAAGACCACGCTGGTCAAGGCGTTCTCGCACACCCTGGGCTGCTCGTACCGGCGCATCCAGTTCACGCCCGACCTCCTGCCGTCCGACATCACCGGCACGTACATCCTCGACATGCGGACCAGCCAGTTCGTGCTGCGGGCCGGCCCGGTCTTCACCAACGTCCTGCTCGGCGACGAGATCAACCGGGCTCCGGCCAAGACCCAGTCGGCGCTGCTCGAGGCGATGCAGGAGGCGCAGGTGACCATCGAGGGCGAGACCCGCGCGCTCGAGCAGCCGTTCATCGTGCTGGCCACCCAGAACCCGATCGAGCACGAGGGGACCTATCCCCTGCCCGAGGCCCAGGTCGACCGCTTCCTCATCAAGCTGACCATGCGCTACCCGTCGCAGGCCGACGAGCGGCGCATGCTCACCACCTACAACCGGCCGGTCCCGGAGCCGCGCGCGGTGGTCGGGCCGGAGGACGTCCTGCGCATGCAGGAGCTGGCCGACACGGTCCACGTCGCCGACGAGGTGTTCGACTACATCCTCGGCCTGACCCAGTACACCCGCCAGCACCGGCGGGTCTACCTGGGCGCGTCGCCGCGGGCCGGGCTCGCGCTCCTGCGCGCCGGCAAGGCGCTCGCCCTGGTCCGCGGCCGCGACTTCGTCCTCCCCGACGACGTCAAGTCGCTCGCCCCGATGGTCCTGCCCCACCGCATCATCATGACCCCGGAGGCGGAGCTCGACGGAGCCCACGCCGAGGCGGTGGTCGGCGAGGCGCTCGAGCGCGTCGCCTACAAGAACCCGCGCCCGCTCGGATAGAGCCGGGATCCGCGGATGATCCCGATCCCGGCGCGGCGCGGCAGACTGGTCCTGGCCAGCGCCAGCCTGCTCCTCATCGTCGGCTCGCTGTACACCTCGGCCCCGCTGGTCGCGCTCGGCGGCGTGGCCCTGTCGGCGCTGATGACCGCGTACATCGGCTTCTTCCCGACCGCGATCCTCCTCCGCCGGCGCAAGATCGAGCTCAGCTGGTGGGTCCCGCCCGGCGAGCAGCCGGGCGGCGCGCTCACCGTCGACCGCCCGTTCTCGGTCCACATCGCGCTGCGCAACCACGGCAGCCGGACCCTGCGCGTCCTGGCCGCCGAGCTGTTCGGCACCAGCGCGCTCGAGCTGCCCGGCGGGCTGGAGGCCTCGGTCGCGCCCGGCACCCAGGTCGAGATCGCCGGCGAGACCCGCGCGCGCGCGGCCGGCTACCAGGTGCTGCACGGCGCGGTCCTGACCCTGGGCGACGCGCTCGGCCTGTTCGAGGTGCGCGCCTACTTCCCCAACCCGATCGCGATCAAGGTGTTCCCGCGCCAGAGCATGACGCGCGGCGGCGCCGCGCTGCGCCCGGCGGTGGGGACATCGCACGAGCGGGTCGGCGTGCACCAGGTCCGCCGGCGCGGCCTGGCCGGCGAGCTGCGCGAGATCCGCGACCACAGCCACGGCGACCCGTTCAAGTTCATCGCGTGGAAGGCGACCGCGCGCCGCCAGAAGCTGATGGTGCGCGACCTCGAGACCGAGATCGTCGTCACCCACCAGCTCCTGCTCGACATCGGCGGCTCGATGCGCAACGCGTCGGCCGGCCACAGCAAGCTCGACTTCGCGATCGAGACCGCGGCCGCGCTCGGCCACGCCGCGCTCGAGGGGGGCGATCGGGTCGGCCTTTGCACCTTCGACTCGCGGGTCTACTCCGAGCTGCGCCCGGGCGACGGCCGCCACCACTACCTCAAGCTGGTCGACCGCCTGCTCGAGACCCACAACGTGGTCGACGAGGACCTGACCGACCTCACCAACGGGGAGCTGGTCAGCGCGGTGGCTCGCTACCTCGCCCACCAGGAGGCGATCGACGTGCGCGTGCGGCGGGCCCCGCCGCTCGACGACCCGGTCTGGTCGCGCATCCAGGCCGGGCCGAGCGGCGACCTCTACGACCTCGACGCGCTCGGCAAGGTGATCGGCACGCTGCTCAAGTCGATGGGCCAGGCCTCGGCCAGCCGCCCGCTCGCCCCGGCCTGGTGGTGGTCGCGGGTGCCGATCGCGCCCGACTCGGACCCGCAGATGGCCCGCCTGCGCCTGTTCTGCCGCCTGCGCGGCATCGAGCTGCCGTACCGGGCCCAGCACGGGCCGGGCCGGCGGGCGGCCGGGCTCGCCGAGACGGCCCGGCGGCTCCAGTCGGTCGGACGAGCCGATGTCATCGTCCTCATCTCGGATCTCGGCGGCGTGCTCGACAGCCCGGAGGCAGCCGCGCCGGCCCTGGCCCAGCTGCGCCGCGCCGGCCAGCGGGCCATCGCCGTGGTCCCGTTCGGGCCGGCGTTCCTGGCCGAGCCGCGCACCGCGATCGCGCGCGACGTGGCCGGGGTGCTGGCTCGCGAGGAATCCGACCGCATCGACCACGCTCGCCGCCTTCTCCTGCGCCACGGGATTCCCGTCGTTCAGCTGGGCCCGGATGACTCGCCCGCGCTCCTCATCGGTCGCCTCGGGCAGCGGGGCGGCGCGTCCCGCCGGGTCGCCTGATCTCGCGCCGGGTCGGGCCGGGCCAGGCAAGGCCAGGGGTGTAGGACATCCGCCGGGGCCGCCCGGCGCGATCGGCCGCCCGACCCGGCTGCACTTCGAGATGGGCGTCGGTTGACCCGCGCCGTCGGTGCGCGGTCACGCTTGCTGCGAACTGCCGCCTCGGGCGGCACGGGGGTTTGAATGGCCGGTTCTTCCAGGTCTGCTCGTCCATCCCGCGCGGCGGCGGGGGACATCACCGAGGTGATGCGCGCGGGCGAGCTCTTGGCCGTGCTGCGCGGCTTCCAGCGCGGCGACTTCTCGGTCCGCCTGCCGTCGTCGTACACCGGCGTCGCCGGCGAGATCGCGGCGGCGCTGAACGGCGCGGTCGGGCACAGCCACGCGCTCTGCGTCGCGCTGGGGCGGATCAGCCGCGCGGTCGGCAAGGAGGGGCGGCTCGCCCAGCGCGTCCGCTTGCCCGGCGCCGACGGCGGCTGGCAGGAATGCGTCGACTCGGTCAACGAGCTGGTCGAGGACCTGGTCCAGCCGACCGCCGAGGTCGGCCGCGTGATCGGCGCGGTCGCCAGCGGCGACCTCTCGCAGAAGATGGCGACCGAGATCGACGGCCGCCCGATCAAGGGGCAGTTCCTCGCCACCGCCAAGGTGGTGAACGGCATGGTCCACCAGCTGGGCCTGTTCGCCAGCGAGGTCACCCGCGTGGCGCGCGAGGTCGGCACCGAGGGCAAGCTGGGCGGCCAGGCCAAGGTCAAGGCGGTGGCCGGCACCTGGAAGGATCTGACCGACAGCGTCAACCTGATGGCCGGCAACCTGACCGCCCAGGTGCGAAACATCGCCGAGGTGACCACCGCGGTCGCCAAGGGCGACCTGTCGAAGAAGATCACCGTCGACGTCAAGGGCGAGATCCTCCAGCTCAAGAACACCATCAACACGATGGTCGATCAGCTGAACTCGTTCGCGTCGGAGGTGACCCGCGTCGCGCGCGAGGTCGGCACCGAGGGCAAGCTGGGCGGCCAGGCCCAGGTCCCCGGGGTCGGCGGCACCTGGAAGGACCTGACCGACAACGTCAACTCGATGGCGTCCAACCTGACCGGCCAGGTGCGAAACATCGCCGAGGTGGCCACCGCGGTCGCGCGCGGCGACCTGACCCGACGGGTGACGGTCGACGTCAAGGGCGAGATCCTCGAGCTCAAGAACACCATCAACACGATGGCGGACCAGCTCCAGTCGTTCGCCAGCGAGGTCACCCGCGTCGCCCGCGAGGTCGGCACCGACGGCAAGCTGGGCGGCCAGGCCGAGGTGCCCGGGGTGGCCGGCACCTGGAAGGACCTGACCGACTCGGTCAACTCGATGGCGTCGAACCTGACCAACCAGGTGCGAAACATCGCCGAGGTGACCACCGCGGTCGCGCGCGGCGACCTGTCCAAGAAGATCACGGTCGACGTCAAGGGCGAGATCCTCGAGCTCAAGAACACCATCAACACGATGGTCGATCAGCTGAACGGGTTCGCCGGCGAGGTCACCCGCGTCGCCCGCGAGGTCGGCACCGACGGCAAGCTGGGCGGCCAGGCCGAGGTGCTCGGGGTGGCCGGCACCTGGAAGGACCTGACCGACTCGGTCAACTGGATGGCGTCGAACCTGACCGCCCAGGTGCGAAACATCGCGGACGTCACCACCGCGGTGGCGCGCGGCGATCTGACCAAGAAGATCACCGTCGACGTGAAGGGCGAGATCCTCCAGCTCAAGAACACCATCAACACGATGGTCGACCAGCTGAACGCGTTCGCCTCGGAGGTGACCCGCGTCGCCCGCGAGGTCGGCACCGAGGGCAAGCTGGGCGGCCAGGCCCAGGTCCCCGGGGTCGGCGGCACCTGGAAGGACCTGACCGACAACGTCAACTCGATGGCGTCCAACCTGACCGGCCAGGTGCGAAACATCGCAGACGTCACCACCGCGGTCGCACGCGGCGACCTGACCAAGAAGATCGCGGTCGACGCCAAGGGCGAGATCCTCCAGCTCAAGAACACCATCAACACGATGGTGGACCAGCTCAACTCGTTCGCCTCCGAGGTGACCCGCGTCGCCCGCGAGGTCGGCACCGAGGGCAAGCTGGGCGGCCAGGCCCAGGTTCCCGGGGTCGGCGGCACCTGGAAGGACCTGACCGACTCGGTCAACTCGATGGCGTCCAACCTGACCGACCAGGTCCGGAACATCGCCGAGGTGACCACCGCGGTCGCCAAGGGCGACCTGTCCAAGACGATCACGGTCGACGTCCGCGGCGAGATCCTCCAGCTCAAGAACACCATCAACACGATGGTCGACCAGCTGAACGCGTTCGCCTCCGAGGTCACCCGCGTCGCGCGCGAGGTCGGCACCGAGGGCAAGCTGGGCGGCCAGGCGGTGGTCAAGGGGGTGGCCGGGACCTGGGCGGACCTGACCGACTCGGTCAACTCGATGGCGTCCAACCTGACCAGCCAGGTGCGAAACATCGCGGATGTCACCACCGCGGTCGCGACCGGCGACCTCTCGCGCAAGATCACGGTCGACGTCAAGGGCGAGATCCTCCAGCTCAAGAACACCATCAACACGATGGTCGATCAGCTGAACGGGTTCGCCTCCGAGGTCACCCGCGTCGCGCGCGAGGTCGGCACCGAGGGCAAGCTGGGCGGCCAGGCGGTGGTCAAGGGCGTGGGCGGGACCTGGAAGGACCTGACCGACAACGTCAACTCGATGGCGTCGAACCTGACCAACCAGGTGCGAAACATCGCGGATGTCACCACCGCGGTCGCGACCGGCGATCTGTCGAAGAAGATCACGGTCGACGCCAAGGGCGAGATCCTCGAGCTCAAGAACACCATCAACACGATGGTCGACCAGCTGAACGCGTTCGCCGGCGAGGTCACCCGCGTCGCCCGCGAGGTCGGCACCGAGGGCAAACTGGGCGGCCAGGCGTTCGTGCGCGGCGTGGCCGGCACCTGGAAGGACCTGACCGACTCGGTCAACTCGATGGCGTCCAACCTGACCAGCCAGGTGCGAAACATCGCGGACGTCACCACCGCGGTCGCGACCGGCGACCTGTCGCGCAAGATCACGGTCGACGTGCGCGGCGAGATCCTCCAGCTCAAGAACACCATCAACACGATGGTCGATCAGCTGAACGGGTTCGCCAGCGAGGTGACCCGCGTCGCCCGCGAGGTCGGCACCGAGGGCAAGCTGGGCGGCCAGGCGATCGTCAAGGGCGTGGCCGGCACCTGGAAGGACCTGACCGACTCGGTCAACTCGATGGCGTCCAACCTCACCAGCCAGGTGCGCGGCATCGCCCGGGTGGTGACCGCGGTGGCCGGCGGCGACCTCGAGCGCAAGCTGGCCCTGGTCGCGCGCGGCGAGATCGCCGAGCTGGCCGACACCATCAACAGCATGACCGACACCCTGGCCACCTTCGCCGAGCAGGTGACCGGCGTGGCCCGCGAGGTCGGAGTCGAGGGCAAGCTGGGCGGCCAGGCCAAGGTACCCGGCGCGGCCGGCACCTGGCGCGACCTGGTCGACAACGTCAACCAGCTGGCCGGCAACCTCACCACCCAGGTGCGCGCCATCGGCGACGTGGCCACCGCGGTGACCTCGGGCGACCTGACCCGGTCGATCGCGGTCGAGGCCTCGGGCGAGGTCGCCGCCCTCAAGGACAACATCAATGAAATGATCCGAAACCTTCGTGAAACCACGAAGAAGACGACCGAGCAGGACTGGCTCAAGACCAACCTGGCCCGCTTCACCCGCATGCTGCAGGGCCAGCGCGACCTGGTCAGCGTCGCTCAGCAGATCCTGTCCGAGCTGGCCCCGCTGGTCGCCGCCCAGCACGGCGTGTTCTACCTGGCCGAGCGCGAGGAGCGAGCCGACGGCAGCGAGGGCGAGGTCGTGCTGAAGCTGCTGGCCAGCTACGCGATCCAGGAGCGGCGGACCACCTCGAGCGTGTTCGCGCTCGGCCAGGGCCTGGTCGGCCAGTGCGCGTTCGAGAAGGAGAAGATCCTCGTCACCGACGTACCGCACGACTACGCCCAGGTGCTGAGCGGGCTGGGCCAGGCCACGCCGCTCACCGTCATCGTCCTGCCGGTCCTGTTCGAGGGCCGGGTCAACGCGGTCATCGAGCTGGCCTCGTTCCGCCTGTGGAACGAGAACCAGCTGGTCTTCCTCGATCAGCTGACCGAGTCGATCGGCATCGTGGTCAACACCATCGCCGCCGGCATGCGGACCGAGTCGCTGCTCAAGCAGTCGCAGTCGCTGACCCAGGAGCTGCAGCTGCAGCAGGAGGAGCTGCGCACCACCAACGAGCGGCTGGAGCGCCAGGCCGCCACCCTGCGCGAGTCGGAGGAGCGGCTGCGCCAGCAGCAGGAGGAGCTGCAGGGGATCAACGAGCAGCTGCAAGAAAAGGCGCAGCTGCTCGAGGTCAAGAACCGCGAGGTCGAGCTGGCCAAGAGCGAGCTGGAGGAGAAGGCGGAGCAGCTCGCCCTCACCTCCAAGTACAAGTCCGAGTTCCTGGCCAACATGTCGCACGAGCTGCGCACGCCGCTCAACAGCCTGCTCATCCTGGCCAACATGATGTCGGAGAACGTGGCCGGGAACCTGACCGCCAAGCAGGTCGAGATGTCGAGCACCATCCACGCGTCCGGCTCCGACCTGCTCGCGCTCATCAACGACATCCTCGACCTCAGCAAGATCGAGTCCGGCACCATCACGGTCGACCCCGGCGAGGTCCACTTCACCGACCTGCGCTACTACGTGGACCAGGCCTTCCGCCACGTGGCCGACCACAAGAAGCTGCGCTTCGAGACCCTGATCGCGCCCGATCTGCCCCGCTCGATCTACACCGACAACAAGCGCCTGCAGCAGGTGCTGAAGAACCTCCTGTCCAACGCGTTCAAGTTCACCGAGCGCGGCAACGTGTCGCTCGACATGCGGGTGGTCACCGACGGCTGGAACCGCGACATCGAGGCGCTCAACCGGGCCGAGCAGGTCATCGCCTTCTCGGTCACCGACACCGGCATCGGCATCGCGCCGGAGAAGCAGAAGATCATCTTCGAGGCGTTCCAGCAGGCCGACGGCACCACCAGCCGCAAGTACGGCGGCACCGGGCTCGGCCTGTCGATCAGCCGCGAGATCGCGCGCCTGCTGGGCGGCGACCTGCGGGTGACCAGCGAGCTCGGCCGCGGCACCACGTTCACCCTGTACGCGCCGCGGGTGTACGAGTCGGCGGTGACGCCGCCGGCCATCCAGGTGGTCGACGCGACCGCGCGCCGGGTGATGCCGCCGGTGGCCGCTCCCGCTGCCCGCCTGCCGGCGGTCCTGCTCGACGACGGCCGCCACGGCGAGGGCATGGCCACCCTGACCCGGCTCGACGACCGCGACCAGATCGCGCCGGAGGACCGGGTGCTGCTGGTGGTGGAGGACGACCCGGCCTTTGCCCGCATCCTGCTCGACGCCGGGCGCGCCGCCGAGTTCAAGGTGGTGGTGGCGGCGACCGCGGACGTCGCGCTGTCGCACGTGCGCCGCTACAAGCCGTCGGCGGTGACCATCGACCTCAAGCTGCCCGACGTGGACGGCTGGACGGTGCTGGACCGGCTCAAGCACGACCAGACCACCCGCCACATCCCGGCCGCCGTCATCTCGGTGGCGGAGGCGTCGCGCGGCCGCGCGATGCGGATGGGCGCGTTCGAGTACGTGCAGAAGCCGCTCCACCGCGAGGTGCTGGCCGAGGTCCTGGGCCAGCTGCGCTCGTTCGCCAGCGAGGGGCGCCGCCTGCTCCTGGTCGAGGACGACGACGCCCAGCGCCAGCAGCTGCTCGGCCTCATCGGCGCGAGCGACGTCGAGGTGATCACGGTGGCCAGCGCGGCCGACGCCGCCCAGCTCCTGCGCGAGCAGCGCTTCCACTGCGTGGTCATCGATCTGGGCCCGCCCGACCAGGCCGGGCTCGAGCTGCTCGAGTCGCTCGGCGATCCCGAGACCTGCCGCTGCCCGGTCATCGTCCACGCCGCGCGCGATGTGACCGACGCGGAGGGGGCCCAGCTCCGCCGGATGGCCGAGACGATCATCGTCAAGGAGGTGCACTCGCCCGAGCGGCTGCTCGACGAGGTCTCGCTGTTCCTGCACCGCCGCCACGACGACATGCCGGACGCGCAGCGCGCGATGCTCGAGAAGTTCCACCAGAGCGTGCCGGCGCTGGCCCACAAGACCGTGCTGGTGGTCGACGACGACGTGCGCAACATCTTCGCCATCACCTCCGCGCTCGAGCGGTTCCAGATCCGCGTCATCTACGCCGACAACGGCATCGACGGGCTGGCGCTGCTCGAGAGCCAGAACGTGGACGTGGTGCTGATGGACATCATGATGCCGGAGATGGACGGCTACGAGGTCATCCAGCGCATCCGCGCGGTCGACCGGTGGAAGCGGCTGCCGATCATCGCGGTCACCGCCAAGGCGATGGGCGCGGACCGCGAGAAGTGCATCCTGGCCGGGGCCACCGACTACATCGCGAAGCCGGTCGACATGGCCCACCTCATCTCGGTCCTCCGCCTGCGCCTGGCCCATTGACCGACCCGATGACGACGGCGATGTCCCGATCCGGCGGCCGATGTTGAGCGAGGCGGGCGGCCCGCTCGCCGAGCCGGCCCGCATCCTCCTGGTCGACGACTACACGCCCAACCTGCTCGCCCTCGAGGTGGTGCTCGAACCGCTCGGCCACCCGCTGGTGCGGGCCACGTCGAGCGACGAGGCGATCGGGCGGCTGGTCGAGGACGAGTACGCCGCGGTCGTCCTCGACGTCCAGATGCCGGGCATCGACGGCCTCACCACCGCGCGCCGCATCCGGGCCGATCCGCGCATCCGCCACGTCCCGATCCTGTTCATGACCGCCCAGCACTACGACGACGACCGGGCGGCCACCGCCTACTCGCTCGGCGCGGTCGACTACATCCAGAAGCCGTTCCAGCCCGACACCCTGCGGGCCAAGGTGAACGTCTTCATCGAGCTGCACCAGAAGAAGGCCGAGCTGCGCCGCACCGAGCGCCGGCGCTTCGACGAGGCGCAGATGCTGCGCGAGCGCCACGCCGGCCTGGCCATGGACGTCGGCATCGCGCTGACCCGCGGCGACGAGCTCGGCTCGATGCTGCAGCGCTGCGCCGACAGCCTCGTCCAGCGCCTCGACCTGACCCAGGCCCGCATCTGGACCCTCGACCCGGCCGACAACTACCTCGAGCTGGTCGCCCACGCCGGCGCCGCCGGACCGGCCCAGGGCGTCACCCGGGTGCCGCTCGGGCAGCTCGCGATCGGCCGGGTCATCGAGCAGCGCCGGCCCTACCTCAGCGGCGACGCGCCGGTCGATCCGAGGGTGGACGATCGAGACTGGGCCGCGCGAGAGGACCTGACCTCGTTCGCCGCCTACCCGCTCCTGCTCGGTGACCGCGCGGTCGGCGTGATGGCCCTGTTCGCCCGCCAGCACCTGCCGGCCGGCACCCACGACGTCATCGGCACGGTGGCCGACTCGATCGCGCTCGGGGTCCAGCGCAAGCGAGTCGAGGAGGAGCGCGCCGACCTGCTGGCGCGCGAGCGACGGCACAACGAGCAGCTCCAGGGGCTCGCCGAGGCGGCGCTGGCCATGAACTCGGCCGGCTCGCTGGACGATCTGCTGCGGGTGATCGCCGGCCACGCCCGCGCCATCCTCGGAGCCGAGCGAGCGGTCGCCACTCTCGGTGACGAGGAGACCTGGGCGTCGGTGCGGCAGGCGATCGCCGGCGCCAGGGATCCAGTAGCGACCGACGCCGCGACCGACGCCACGACCGACGCCACGACCGACGCCACGACCGACGCCACGACCGACGCCGCGACCGACGCCGCGACCGACGCCGCGACCGACGCGACGGCCTCGCGGACCGCACCGCTCATCGGCCGCGACGGGCGCGCGATGGGCTCCATCGCCCTGTCCGGGGGCCAGGGCGCCGGCGAG
>Ga0193753_10001542_pt1 | contig 19545 bp, 13 predicted proteins | sample H1c2metaG_FD_144925 | JGI IMG/M metagenome (GOLD analysis project Ga0193753, IMG submission 144925) | Soil microbial communities from a riparian zone of the East river system, Colorado, United States - H1c2 | ecosystem: Environmental > Terrestrial > Soil > Riparian zone | place: USA: East...
TATCAATTTGCACCACCATCCCGAACTGGAATCCAGGCCATAGGAACTGGTTTGATTCACCAGCTTTTTTCCCTCCTGATTTTTGAATATACTCAGTGGCATCCAGTCGCCAGCCAGAACCAGGTCTAACCAGCCATCCTTGTCGATGTCGGTCCAAACGGCATCTGACACCATCCCCACAGCAAACAATTCCTTGCCCCCTACCAGAGGTGTCACATCAGTGAATTTTAGTTTTCCATTCTGCTGTCCTTCATTCCTGAGTATGATATTTCCGCCGTTCAAAGGATATTTAGAGGGCAGGCCCCGGTTGCCAACGAAAAGGTCAAGATCTCCATCCTTATCAAAATCCGCCGGAACAACACAACTACCTGAAAATTTTTCATCCGGAATTATGCCTTCAGTTTTCGTGAAATTTCCCTGCCTATCGTTTATGTACAACCGATCCTGAAAACCGGATGGTTGCATCTTTTCATTTCCGCCACTTGCTACGTACAGGTCATCGTCGCCATCTCCATCCGCATCAAAGAATACGGCACCTACGTCTTCACTGGCTGCATCCACTGTCCATGGCTGTGAAGTGGATGGTTTGAACCTGCCATCGCTGACCTGTAGGATAAGCTGACCTGGTTGCCCGGCAGCTCCTCCAACATAAAAATCTTCCAGTCCATCCGAGTTTACATCGGCAACAGCCAATTTTGGGCCCTGCCTCGACAACTGGTATGGAATCAGGAACTCCTGTTTGAAGTCAACATAATTATCTTCCTTATGTTTAAATGTCAATCCTGAATTAGACGTAACATCAATAAATAATTTTTCCACTTTTTCAGGACTGGCTGCGGAAATAGGTACTGCGTCTTTTTTATCGATGACCAATTTTGAATTGATGGCCGGACCAGTAACGATGCCCGTCAATGTGTTGTCCCAGATCACCTTCACTTCTTTTATAGAACTGGCTTTTCCAAGACCGAAGTTGAGCACATAGTCTACCGATGACTGGTAACCTCGCACTGGGTACATTTCCTGTAACTGTGTGCTGCTGTCGGTAGTGACGATCACTTTGGCGCCGATGGCAAAAGGATTTTTGCGGTCGCCTTTGAGTTGAATTCTGATGTAATTATTTTTGAGTTTCAATTCAGAACGGTTCTGAAAGATCGAAACCGGCGAATTATTATTGCACACGATGAGTTCAAGGTCACCGTCATTGTCGAGGTCGGCATAAGCGGCCCCGCAACTAACCGATTCCTCATCCAGTCCCCAGGCTGCGGAATAGTTGCTGAATGTAAGGTCCCTGTTGTTATGAAATGTGTAGTTGCTGAGTTTGGTGGACGTCATTTTCTTAACCAGGTCGTAAATAGGAAAACTGCTTTCAAAACCCTTGCGTGTTGAAAGATCTTTTCCTTCGGTCCGGGCCTTCTCGATGGCCATGTTCACATCATATTTGATGAAATCCATATTGGTGTAATCCTTCAGAAATCCGTTGGTGACAAAGAGATCCTTCCATCCGTCATTGTCAAGGTCCGTGAATAGTGAAGCCCAGCTCCAGTCGGTGTTGGACACGCCCGCCAGCTGTCCGATCTCACTGAAAACCGGCAGGCTGTCGACCCCGAAGCCCCTATTCACCTGCAGCATGTTCCTGCTGTACTGGTTGCCATAGCCGCTGTCTGCCATCAGGGTCTGTTGGTCATAGTCATCACCAGCGCGCAGTACCTTCTGCCGGTAGTTACTTTCCGGCAGCATATCCATAGTCACCACATCGGGAAGCAGGTCGTTATTGTAATCGGCGATGTCCAGGCCCATGGTGCTCTTGCTCATGTGGTTGAAGATCTGTTGACAGACTTCCCTGAAACTACCGTTGCGGTTGTTTATGTAAACAAAGTCCTGTTCGTTGTAGTCGTTGCTCACCATGACGTCGGGCCAACCATCATTGTTGAGGTCGCTGATGGCGATGCCCAGGCCAAAATTGATGCCGCTGCCGTAGATGCCGGCCTGTTCACTGACATCCGTAAAATGATTGTTGTCGTTCCTGTACAAGCGGTTACCAAATTGAGCATGCCGGATATGTCTTAACCGGGTAGTATTGTAAAAAGCTGAATAGAACCCGTTCGCGTGATTCAGCATGAACATGTCCAGGTCGCCATCGAGATCGTAATCGAAAAAGGCCGTCTGGCTGGTGTAGGTGCCTGGGGCATCAAGACCATAGGCGGCGGCGCTTTCCACAAAGCGAGGGATGCTGTCTGCATTAAGGCCCTGGTTGATAAAAAGTTGTTTCGCCTTGGTGGCCGGGTCCCCGAAGGCCGAATAACAGACAAATATGTCCAGCAGCCCATCGCCGTTTACATCTGCCATGCTGGCCCCGCTTTTCCAGCCCATTTTGCCCCCCACGTCAGAAATTTGCGTAACATCTTTAAACCGTAAGCCGCCCTGGTTGAGATATAGCTTTGATGCAGTCTGGTTGCCGGTAAAAAACAGGTCAGCCAGCCCATCGCCGTTCACATCCCCCACTGCCACGCCGGAACCATTGTAGAAGTACTCGTATTTCATAATGTTGTGCTCGGGATCTTCTTCCAGCCTGTTGGTGAATTCTATGCCGGTTTGTTCAGCACTTAGTTCGACAAACAGCTTGTCTGACGGTTTTTGCCTGCAACCGTCAAAAAATAAGGTTCCGGTGAACAGGATAAATGTAAAATGGCGCATCAGTCCGCTTGCCTTTTAGGCGGGCAATTTGTACAATTTACTCCCAGATTGAGGAAAGGCCAGAAAAAAGTTTAACAGGTCGAACTTTGGGATAAGGCATTCAACATCAGTAAAATACTTAAGAGGATTGTGGAAGAAACCCGATGCGGGAATTAAAATTTTTCAGCTTGCGCGAAATAAGTTTTGGCCGTATTAATATATTATTAACTTTACGGCCACAAAAAAAGCCCTCCTAAGAATAGGACGGCCTCTAACGATTGCTTGCCATATGAAAATCTTCAGTAGTAGGTATTGTGCTGAGTATCACAGCTTACTATTAAACTCGGTCTCTTCGATTCTTGCTTCACGATTGCCAGCTTTTTCCTTTCGATTGCCTGCCGTATGTTTTTCTCTTTCGCTGATACAAATATAGTTTGACTTTAGTTGCCTTTTTTTACAACATCTGAGGCATATCATTACGTCAAAATAGGGACTTCGGCAATAGAATCCTTTGCTGTGCTACATTTGCAGAGAATATTTCCATTATGTCCAATCGATTTTCAGATATTTTATTTCAACTCATCCATTCACTCGAAAAATCGGAAAAACGCCATTTTAAGCTCTATATCAGACGCAGTTCAGCCAAGGACGACCTGAAAATCGTCCAGTTATTCGATGCCCTCGACAAAATGCAGGAATACGATGAAAAGATCCTCCTGAAAAAGCTTCCCGGAACAGAGAAACCTCAGCTTTCCAATCTCAAAACGCATCTTTACCGCCAGGTTCTTGCCAGTCTAAGGCTCCTGAAAAGGGCCGACAACCTCGACCTTGAACTCAATGAACAGCTCGACTATGCCCGGATCCTTTATTACAAGGGCCTCTACCTGCAGAGCCTGAAGATCCTCGACAAAGTCAAGGAGTCGGCGGTCACCTATCACCAGGACACCATACTCATCCAGGTCATTTCGCTTGAGAAAAAGATAGAAACACTCCATATCACCAGGAGCATGCAGAACAAAGCTGACCACCTGGCAATCGAGGCGCTAGAAGTTCATGAACGCAGAAAGATGATCACGCAGTTGTCAAATCTTGCACTGCAGCTCTATTCCTGGTACATCAAGCACGGACATGCCCGCAATGAAAAAGACGAATCCGGAGTGCGGCAATTTTTCCAGGAGCACCTTCCACCGAAAGCACACGACCAGACTGGTTTTTATGAACGCCTTTATTTGTTTCAAAGCTCCAACTGGTATTCTTTCATCAAACAGGATTTTTTACAGTACTACCGATATGCTCAAAAATGGGTTGACCTGTTCAAGCAATATCCCGAAATGATAAATGTGGAAACAGGTCATTACATCAAAGGCATGCATAACCTGATGAATGCGCATTTTGATCTTCGCAATCATCAACAACTGGAAATTGTACTGGAACAATTTGAAAGATTTGCGGAATCACATATCGTACAGGATCATGATAATTTCAGGGTGCAGGCCTTCATCTACATTCAGCAGGCGAGGATCAACAGGCATTTTATGAGGGGTACATTTAAAGAGGGGCTGTCACTGGTGCCTTATGTTGAAGAAAAGCTGGAAGAATTTGCTTTGTTCCTCGACAAGCACCGCATCATGGTTTTCAATTACAAGATCGCTTCACTCTATTTTGGAAGCGGCGACTACAATACGGCCATAGATTATGTTCAGCGTATTATTAATGACCCCGTTGATCTTCGCGGCGACCTGCAGTGTTACGCCCGTCTGCTGCACCTGCTTGCTCATTACGAGTTGGGCAATTTTGAACTGATGGAACCACTGACCAAGTCGGTATTTCGCTTCATGGCCAAGATGGAAAATCTGACTGTTGTGGAAGAAGAGATGTTCAAATTTCTGAGGAATTCCCTGAAGTTTACCAGGCATAAGGTGCGCCAGGAACTCGCTACTTTTCTGCAAACCATCAAACACCTGGAAAAGAACAGATTTGAAACCAGGGCCTTCGCCTACATGGATATTATTTCCTGGGTAGAAAGCAAAGTGCACAACAAGCCCATGGCAGAAGTCATCTACGAAAAATTCCTTCAAAGCAGACGGAGAAGATACCCGGAAATCAGTGCGAAGAGCGGTGAGCGGAGAGCGTGAAGCAGAAAGAGAAAGAGGATCAGAGAAAGAGCGGAGTGCGCTTTGCCCGCCGATATTATCCGCCGTAGCTTTAGCGAAGGCGGAAGCTATAGCGAAGGAGGGAAGAGCATAATGATTCAGAGTTAACAGACTAATAGAAAATACCGCTACCCGATTAATGAAAAAGGGGAAGGATTAACGAGATGAATGCGGGTATCCATCCTGATAATCCTTCGAGTCCTTTATTCCCGGCGGAAAGTGGTTTTCATAGCTAGTCTATTAACTTCAAATGCGTTTTGTTCGTTAACTACAATAAACTGATTGTTAAAATTATGCCGATATCCAAGACTGGCAAATAGAAAATATACTCACCGGAATGTGGTATTTACGGTGTAATCCGGCTTGCCAGTGATTGCGTTGCTTAAATGACTCCGAGACGAAGTATATATCCGACCCTGGCTCTGCATTGAAGTGATCTGGTCGAACAACCCTCGATAATCAGAAAGAGAAAGAGGGAAGAAACAGAAAACAGGAAGAGAAAGAGGTTGAGTGACGGAAATTACTGACCGTGAGTATCTGTTTCTGTTTCTGTTTCTCCTTACTCAATATCCTTTCATCGCGCTGGTTTTCATTTCCGATGCCAATTCTTTTCCAAGATATTTTTCCACAAACCAGTGGATTAAATATACCACAGGGGTGAAAAGAATAGCGATGATAAATTTATAGGTATAGGAGGTCATGGCCCAGGCGGTACATTGGCCGAAGTCGACACCACGGAATACGTAGAAGGCAATGTAGGTGACCACAAAACTATCGATGAGCTGGGAAATCAGCGTACTCAGTGTCGCCCGCATCCAGATTCCCTTCTCACCGGTAAAGACCTTGATCCTTCTGAATACGAAGGCATCGGCGATCTGACCAATGATGAAGGCCGATAGTGATCCTACAATGATATTCATCCCCTGGCCGAATATTCCGGCAAATGCCGCCTGCATGTTCGGGATTCCGGCATCCTTGTAAGAATAGATCCACCAGGCGGTGTCGGGAGAGGTTTTGATGGCAAAATAAAATATGATGAAGGCAAAGGAGATCAGTGCGGCTGTCAATATCGACAGGAACCGTACACCCTTTACTCCATAATATTCATTGATAATATCAGTAAGTACAAATACTACGGGCCAGGGTAAGACGCCAACAGAAAGACTGAATGACAAATGTTGGGTGCCCAGCAAGGAAAAATCCGCCCTCGGTATCGCCAGCGTGTCTTCCAGCGAGAAAATCTTTACGCCGATCACCTCCGCGATCAGTGCATTGGCTACAAAAAATCCGCCCAGGATCAGGAAAAGTCTTGTGGGCTTATCGGCAATGATGTTATGTATCATTTCAATACAAGGATTATCTCAAAAATAAAGAAGGCGACATTGGCAATCGTTAACCACAATGGATTAAGAAGGGGTTTTCTTTGGATGATGCGCATAAGGTACGCAGCCACCGTGATAAAATTGACCAAAAAAGAAAGAAGATTGCCAGTGATGATAACTGTGGAAGCGAGGGGGCCGTTTTTGAAGCCGGGAAAATAATGCATGCCCAGACTCAGTAAAAAACAGAGGTTGCAGATAAAGGCAAGCTTTGACAAAAATCGAATGGTAATCATGCGCGCGGGAACGAAGGTGAGTAATTAATATAAAATCACTTATTTTGTCGAACTAATAATTTGATAATGAATAAGTCATTGTGGGAAAAGGTGCAACCACACGCCATTGCGCTGGGTGTGTTTTTTATTGTCTCATGCATATATTGTCTTCCCGCATTCAAGGGATTGGTAGTGAATCAGCCGGATGCCGAAGGTTGGAAAGGAATGGCTCAACAGTCTATCGAGTTCCGTGAAAAATGGGGGCATTATCCGCTTTGGACCAATGCCATCTTTAGTGGTATGCCCGCCTTTCAGATCATTGCGGGGCCTACCGTTAATATTACGATCGCCTACCTTCATCACCTGTTCATTGTTTTCCTGCCCGAACCCGCCGGCTTATTTTTCCTCTCTTGTTTGGGTTTCTATATTCTTTGCATGTCGCTGGGCATAAAAAGTCGTATTGCCATAATGGCCTCGCTGGCCTACGCCTTTTCTACTTATAATGCCGTGATCGTTTCCGTAGGACATACCACAAAATTCTCGTCGATGGGTTATGCGCCTGCTGTTCTCGCCGGACTTGTGCTGCTGAGCCAGCGAAGGTATCTGCTCGGGTTTATCACTACCCTCGTCTTCAGCACCCAATTATTTTACCAGAATCATATTCAGATCGTTTATTATACTCTTTTGATCGCAATCTGTTTTGTGGTTGTCTTCGCAATTCAGGAGATCCGAACCGGCCAATGGCAGCACCTGCTGAAGACCGGCGGATTGGCGCTACTGGCAGCGGGGATGGGATTCCTGTCATTTGCCGTGATCATCCTGCCCACCTACGATTATTCAAAGGAAACCATGCGGGGAGGGCGGTCAGAACTCAGCGCTCCAGGGACAAAGGCCGACAAATCAAAGGGCGGCCTGGATAAGAATTACGCATTTCAGTACAGCTATGGACTCACCGAAGTGCTGACCATTGCTGTGCCCCGTTTGTATGGCGGCAGTTCGGGTGAACTGCCACCGGGTTCGAAGACATCGAAGGTCTTTGCCGAAAAAACCGGCATGTCCGAGGAACAGGCTGATCAGTATGCGCAGACCAGGTTGCCAGCCTACTGGGGGCCCCAGAGCCTCACCTCAGGAGCCGTGTATTTCGGGGCACTCATCTGCATACTATTCATTTTTGGAATGGTCTATTACACCGAGTGGAACAGCCAGTGGATACTCGCCGCTACATTAGTGGGCATATTCCTTGCGTGGGGCAAACATTTTTCCACCCTGAACTATTTCCTGTTTGATCATCTTCCTTTTTACAATAAGTTTCGGGCCCCTTCGATGGCCATGGTTATTCCCCAACTAACTTTCCCTCTGATGGCGGCTTTGGGGTTGAATACCTTTCTTGAACGAAAAATGGAGGTCGCCGAATTTTTGAAAAAATTCCGGGTCTCCCTGATCGCGAGCGGCGTTTTTCTTGCACTGGTCGCGATGCTCTACTTTGTCCTGGATTTTAAAGGTGAGAACGACAATCTCTTCCGCGATCAAATGAGTGCAAGCATGCTGCAGCAGGCTTCACAACAAGGCAAGCCAACCCCGGAACTGCAACAACAGGCCGAGGATTTTGGAAGGTCAGTTTTCGGTGCGCTTAAAGAAGATCGCCGGTCCATGTTCGCCGATGACCTGCTTCGTTCCCTGATCTTCATCGCGTTGGGGTTGGGGATGATGTATTTGTTTGTAAAGAATAAGGTCAAATCCAGCGCAGTAATTCTGGTGTTGATCGGGCTGGTGTTTATTGACCTTATTGGGGTGGATCTGCGTTACCTGAGCAGTTCGAATTATGTAGAGCCGGAATCATTTGAAGAAACACTCACGCCTACGGCCGTCGATCTTGAGATATCCAAGGATCAGGGATACTACAGGGTGTTCAACACCTCCGACGGAGATCCCTTCCAGGGGTCGGCTGTTACAAACAGAACCTCTTATCTTCATAATTCTATAGGTGGTTATCACCCGGCCAAGCTGGCACTTTACGAGGACCTTAAAAAAGAACAGCTGGAAAAGGGGAACATGAAGGTGTTCAACATGCTGAACACAAAATATGTAATTGTTACTGATCCATCTAAGAACCAGCCAATAGTCCAGGTTAACCCCGGCGCGCTCGGCCCGGCATGGTTCGTCAGCAATATCAGGTTTGTAAATAATGCAACCGAAGAAATACGCACCCTGGATCATATGGATCCAAAAGATTCTGCCGTCATCGAGAAGAAAGAACAGCCAAAAATTTCTCTCCCCATACAGGCAGACAGTACTGCGGCCATCAAGCTGGTGGAAAACCGTAACGACCAAATCAACTATACATCGCAATCCAGCACCAATCAACTCGGGGTCTTTAGCGAAGTGTATTATCCCAATGGCTGGTCTGCTTTCATTGATGGAAAAGAATCGCCCATTATCAAAGTGAACTATCTGCTCAGGGGACTGGTGATTCCGGCTGGCAGCCATAAAATTGAATTCCGTTTTGAACCTGCATCTTATAAAATAGGTAACGCCATCACGCTTACTGTGGGAATAATTTCCATCCTGGTTTTACTCTATGGCGCATTCGTATTATGGAAAGGATATCGTGCTTCCACCATTCATCCACCAAATAAATAGGACTACCAGGTTAACAATGGACAAGTTTCTTCAACAGGAAGATCAGCTGGGAATACGGATTAATTCCGCAGCCACGGAGTTGTATGAAAAACTCCGGTCCATTGATCCGGATGGACTGGGAATGCCCGGTTACTGCCTGTATTATTATAAGGCAAGTCATTCCCGGCGCCTGTTTTTTTCCATTGAAACGAGCGCCAGTTTGCTGTACCGTGCCATCCGGACAATCAATGGACAACCAGAGGACCTTGTAGTAATGGACTATGGCGGTGGTGTTGGCTCTTTGTACCTGCTGGCCAAAATGGTGGGTTTCAAACAGGTGATCTACAATGACCACCTGGAAGACTGGAAGCTGAGCGCAGAACTTATTGCCCAGGCAATCGGCATTCATATTGATCATTATATTGTGGGTGAAATTGATGCCTGTTTCGACAGGCTCGATAAATTCAATATTCGCTGCGACCTGATCACCTCGCGGAATGTGATCGAACACATTTACCAACTCGATGTTTTTTACAAAGCCGTCCATGAACGTCAACCGAACGCTCTGGTCGTTTCATCTACGACGGCCAATATAAAAAATCCCCTGTCGGTGATAAAACACAGGCGCTGGCACCGTAAATGGGAAAAAGTATACAGGGGCAAGAGAAGTGTTGTGATTGAAAGGCAGTGCCCGGGTTTAACCCCTGCAAAAATTAACAGTCTCGCCTTTAAAACCAGGGGGTTGGCAAGCAAAGACCTGGTAGATACTATTGAAAACTATCGCAAAACCGGGAAGTTGCCAGATCCGGAAATACATAAGACAAACACATGTGACCCTTCAACCGGTGTTTGGGCCGAACACCTCCTTTCAATTGATGAATACAAAGAGCTGATCAGTGATGAAAATTTTGAGATCAGCTTTGAACCCGGTTTCTGGGACACCCACTATCCATCAGCCTTAAAAAACAAGGGCGCGCATTTTGTGAACCGGCTGATCCGGAAAAATCCCGCGTCAGGAATGAAGCTGGCGCCATTTATTTATGTGATCGCCAGACCCCGTTAACTTCGCGCTATGTCCAATACTGATCGGGTCGATAAAAATTTATTCAGCGATGATCATTACCTGGGCAAGCCCGCAGACGACCTTGACAAGATCATAACCAGAAGAATCGCGATCCTGGAATCGTTTCCAGATTTTTTCGGGAAAGACCTGACCTGCGTCGAGATCGGTTGTGGAACAGGAACAACGATCAACAGACTGGCGGGAAAATTCAGAGCTGTGCTGGGCGTTGACATTTATGATTATGCTGAAGCATTCAATGAACAGAAGAAAAAAATGCAAGCATCAAACAGTGAGTTTTTGCATGCCGACCTTGAAAAAGAAGAATTGCAGGAAACATTTAACCGGCTGATCAGTTTTGAAGTCATCGAACACCTGCAAAGCGAGGATAGCGTTTCCAGATATGCCTCGGTGCTGAGCGATGGCGGGCTGGCGGCGATAACGGTTCCCAACAAATGGTGGATCTTTGAAACCCATGGAGCGCGGTTACCTTTGCTCCCCTGGAACAGGGTGCCATTTTTCTCCTGGCTGCCACGGCGATTACATGAACGTTTTGCTAACGCCAGGATATATACGCTGAAAAGAATTATTAAGCTAATGGAGAAGCATGGCTTTACAATTTTGAGCCATTGCTATGTCTCGGCACCCATGGACGTATTAAAAGAAGGCTGGCTGAAGAGAAAACTGGTCAAATATGTGTTCAGGGGTGACAGTACCCGGGTACCCTTTCTTTCCACTTCCATATTCATAATGGCCAAAAAGAACGATTCTTTAAACGATGGATAGCCTCTTGCGCATAGTGAGCCTCATTCCTTACCAGATCTTCCCGGCACGGCTTGGTGGTGAAAAAGGCATTGCCGTATTCTCGGATTATCTTGGCAGGGTTACAGAACTGACTGCGGTAACCACAAAAAATAATCATCCCTCATACGCGAAAGGTTACCAGCTACTCAATATTATCGGCAATTCGAAATTGCGTTACTTCAATCTCTTTTTATATTTCAGACTAAGAAAGATCCTGAGACTAAAAAAAGCGACTCATCTTATTATTGAACATCCATATTATGGCTGGCTGGCCTGGTTGCTGCGAAAAAATCTTCCGATCACCTGGGTGGTGCATTCGCATAACATCGAATACATGCGGTCAAAATCAATTGGCCGCTGGTGGTGGAAGGCGTTGATGTTGTATGAGAGCTGGGTGTACCGGAAAGCGGACAAGGTCTTTTTTATCTCGGAGGATGATCGGGCCCATGCCATCCGTCATCTGAAGGTTGAAGCCGGCAAGTCACTCGAGATCACTTATGGGATTGAACACAGCCACCTTCCGGGTGACCTGCCTTTTTCCAGAAAGCAGATTGAAAATATGTACGCTATTCGTCCCAATGAGAAGATACTGTTGTTCAATGGCGCGCTCTATCATTCCACCAATTTTGAGGCGTTGGAAATCATACTGGACAGGATAAATCCCAGTCTTCTTGCCCAGCAGGGGTTTCGTTACAGGATCATCATCTGCGGTAAAGGTCTTCCCGAACGTTTTAATGAATTGAAAGCCTATGCGGGCCAGAATATAATCTATGCCGGATTCGTCGATGACGTTTCCGTTTATTTCAAGGCGGCGGATGTTTTTCTTAATCCCATCCTTTCAGGCGGAGGAGTGAAGACCAAGGCCATTGAAGCACTGGCGATGAATTGTTCGGTGGTATCTACGGAACTCGGCGCCATGGGAATCGAGCGTAGTGTATGTGGGAATAAATTGACGGTGGTTTATGAAGAGAACTGGGATCAGTTTGCAATAGAGGTGATAAGGGCATCACTGGGAGGTGAAGAAATTCCCTCCTCGTTTTTTACTTATTACTACTGGGGCAATATTGTCGACAAGGCGGTAAAGGCAATCAGATCATAGAAACTTGTAAAAATGAGGCTTGTTGGCCAGGATGGTGGCCACATATTTCCATATGGTGATCACATTGCTGGTAAATCCGCCCGCGAGGATCAATGCCTCCCGAAGTTTGTTCCACCGGAAAACATATTGAACTAAAGACCCGATGAATACAATCGGGATGGTAAGGGTGTAAATCAACAATTGAAACAGGAACCAGCCACCACCCCACTGTTTTCTCAGTCGCACAAAATTTGACACCATGATCTGCCGGCCTTTTTTATCATAGAGGTTGTAGTAACCCTGTCCTGACGAAACGAAACTGGTATTCGCTGTTGCTCCCTGGAGGTGAACTACCTGCAGGTGTCCATAGATCGCCAGTTTGCCGAATTTTCTAAGTCTTGCGCACCATTCGGCTTCTTCAGCGTAAAGAAAAAAATCCTCATCCATCATACCCGCATTTCGAATGCTCTCCGTTTTTACCATCAGGAAGGCGCCATTGATCCAGTCTACCTCCTGGGCCTGGTCCGAGTGGCTGGCGTGAGGTTTTCTTACACTGAACAGGTGGCCGGTGTTTCTTATCACCGCGCCAACATAGGGAAGCGGCAACAGGTTGTTGAGATTACCCCGGACAAAAAAATTGCCGGAGATCTGGGAACTGCCATCCTTATTGAGCAGCTGGACTCCACACCCGATATATTTACTGTCCATCAATAAACGAAATGCGTCCGATATCGCATTCGAAATAACCAGGGTGTCGGAGTTGAGTAATAAGACCGCCTGTCCGCTCGCAACGCGCATGCCCGCATTGTTGGCCCGGGCAAAACCAGAATTGTAGTCCATCTGTATCCAGTTGAGTCTGGGAAACGCAGACAGAAGGATAGTCCTGCTATCGTCCCCTGAATGATTGTCCACAACGAACACTTCAAAATTATCTGAGCCCACATCGTTGTATATCGTGGTAAGACAATCTGAGAGCAGCCCCGGAGTTTTGTAGTTTACGATGACGATGGAAAGGGTCTCCGGCATGTGGCAGGTAGCTAATTAAGAATCGAATACGTTAATTTGCACCCAATTTAAACCAGGAAGTTCAATGAAAGTTGCATTAATTACGGGTATCACCGGACAGGACGGATCTTATCTTGCTGAATTACTCCTGAAGAAAGGATACAATGTGCACGGGATCAAGAGAAGGAGTTCCCTGATGAATACGGACCGTATTGATCATATTTTCTTTGACAAGACCTGCGAAGACCGTTTCCACCTGCATTATGGCGACTTGACAGATTCCTCCAACCTGCTGCGCATCATACAACAAACACAACCTGACGAAATTTACAACCTGGCTGCACAGAGCCATGTGCAGGTGAGTTTTGAGACACCTGAATACACCGCGAATTCAGACGGCATCGGGGTGCTTAGAATACTCGAAGCCATCCGCATCCTGGGACTTGAGCGCAAAACGAAATTTTACCAGGCCTCCACTTCCGAACTTTATGGCAAAGTGCAGGAGATACCTCAAACGGAGAATACTCCTTTTTATCCGCGCTCACCGTATGGCGTGGCAAAATTATATGGGTACTGGATTACCGTAAACTACCGCGAAGCCTATGGAATTTACGCCGTCAATGGCATTCTCTTCAATCATGAAAGTCCTGTTCGCGGCGAAAGTTTTGTGACCAGGAAAATTACCATCAGTGTGGCGCAGATCCTCAACGGCAGTGAAGACCTGCTGCTGCTGGGCAATATGGATGCACGTCGCGACTGGGGACACGCAAAGGATTATGTGGAAGGTATGTGGCGAATGATGCAGCAGGAAATACCTGAAGACTATGTTTTGGCTACTGGCATCACCACTTCCGTCAGGGATTTCGTCCGGCTGGCCTTTGGTTATGCAGGGATCACTCTCTATTTCGAAGGAGAAGGAGAAAATGAAAAAGGATTCGTCGCCTCCTGTTCTAATCCACAATATCAGCTCCCTGTCGGCAGGCAGGTAACGGCGATACATCCGCGCTATTTTCGTCCTGCGGAAGTGGATATACTGATTGGTGATGCCAGCAAGGCCCGGCAACAACTTGGATGGGAGCCAAAATATTCTCTTGAACAGCTTGTGACAGAGATGATGCACGAAGAGATCATATTCCAGACAAAAAAAAAGCGGGAGCACCGCTTATGACGACCTGAGGATCCTTTTCCTGAACAGGTTACTGATCAGCCGCGGTATAAGAACTAAGAATCCATTCAACACATTGAGGTAGAGGTCAGGACGTATGCCGTGTACCTGCCGGTTGATACGGACATGTTTTACGATTGCCCCGAACCGGAAATAACAAAGCAGGTTGTATACGATATCCGTGCTAGTGTGGAAATTCATCGGAATATCCCGATGATATTTTTTTCTCGCACCTTCAAAGTCGATCATGGCCAGCTGAATGCATTCCATCTTTTTCGCCGCGGCATTTTCGTGCAGCTCGATCACCCCGCTTGCGTTCAGCCCAAATCTTTTAAAATCGCGGGCTACAGAATTCAGCCAGGGCGTGTCGGGATTTAGCAGCTGCACCATCGGCAGCAGATTGGCGCAATCTGCGGTGCTCAGCCAGGTGAGTCCGCTGGAGCATCCAAGCAGTAAACTGCAATGATGGGTGAGACCCGCTGTTTCGCGCATAGTTAGTGTACTTCCATCGATGATAGCGGGGTTCGCGTGTGCTATGCGTTGCGCTGAGGAAAGGATCACAGCCACATTTCCGCTTGCCGCCAGTTGCTGAGCCATATCAATGGCCTGTTCCCGGGTAATGAGGGATTGACCACTGAGCGGAGCAAATTCGAAAAGGATCACGTGCCGGTATTCCACGAGGCGATGCTCAGTGACGAATGAGCGGATCGACCGGAATTCATCTTCCCGCAGCCGGAGAATGGGCTGGATAGCAACGGTGAGGGGAAACCGATATCCCCTAAATACGGCGGACCGTATGCAGCCATCGTAGTTTGCCTGGTTGGCACCCATGATGTGCGTGACGATTATTTTATCCCACTCGCCCTTTTTTTTCCTGGCCTTCAGGTCTTTTATAAACCGGTTGAAGGCGGCTTCGCTATTTTTTGGGACAGTTGTTATTTCCATCACTTCATCCACATAGGGATTATTGTCTATCATTGACCTGCAGGATGGGGAGATGGCCCAGGTAAGATGACAATTTTCAAAATCCTGTTTGATCTGCCTGGCAACGGCCGTCGCATAAAGGCAGTCACCATTGGAGAAAAGTTGGACGAGTAAAATGCGCAGAGCAGTCATACCTGGTTATTCGGTGAGCATTTTTTCGACCAGCTGGCTGAGATCCGTCTCAGGTTTCCAGCCAAGTGTCATGATGGTTGATGGTTGGCTGATCAGGCTGCGGTATTCAGATCGGAATCCCTGCTTCTCTTTTACGTATGGCCGCCAGTCTTTGCCGATGAAGGAGAAGCATTTCTCGATGTATTCCTGGATGGAATAGCCCCTGCCTGTACCCAGCACCGATTCGTTTATTTCGTCCTGGTTAACGAGGGTCCATATTGCTTTTACAATGTCGCCTGCATACCCCCATTCCTTGACCACCGAAAGGTCGCCGACGGTCAGGGTTATATCTACTTCCCTGCTTATGGCTTTCACTCTGTCGGCGATCATCCTGCTGATGTGTTGTTCTGTTCGCCTTGGGCTTTCGTGGTTGAAAAGATACCCGACATAAATTTTGAGGCCGATACTTCTGAAATACCTGGCGGCATACACACTTTGAATACGTGAAATGGAATAAGCATCCCTGGCCTGAAATGGATCTGATTCATGAATCGGATTGCCGTCATTCCGAAATTGAAGACCGCTGCCCGAGATGAAAATTTTGGAATCCAGTGAAAGGATTTTGACAGATTCGAAGATATTAAGTGCTCCGGTAGATATGGTGGCATGATTGGCAAAAAGGGCTTCGTGACGCGTGGTGGAACTCGCGGCGAGGTGAAAGATGAAGGCCGGTTTATGGTCTCTAATCAGTGTATGTACTGACGTGAAGTCGGCCACGTCGGCCCGGATCACATCACCATTGCGGGATACGGGTATAACGTCAATATTATTTGCCGAAAGCACTTCAGAGAGATAGTAACCATCTTGCCCATTCGCTCCGAATATGATTGCTTTCATGCGACTATGTTAATTTTCGGACCACCATTGATGCAAAGGTGTAGTGATACTTACCAAGATAAACAAAATCAGGGGCCGGACAATCCCATTGTGGCTGGTCAATCAGCACGCAATCTTTCATCAGGGGCACTAATCTCTCCCTCAGATCCTTTTGAGTATACAGCCTGACATCTACGTCGGGTTTGGGTAATCCAGGTTTCCAATTGTCATCATAGTCGCAGGTGAGGATTGCTGTTCCTCCTGGGGCAAGAAGACGGGAAATACATTGAATAAACGATTTATCATCAGGGTCATGCTCAATAACAGAAGTAGAAAAGATGATGTCATAAGAATTTTCAAGCACCCCCGGCTTAGTTATATATTCCTGCAGATAATAGTTTAGAACCGGATCTATTTCGTCAATAACGAAACCCAGCTTTCTTAAGGACATGCAGGCAGTATCCTCATAACTGCCCACACAAAGCGTCCGGGGATTCGTGTACTGGGGTGTCATTCGCCATACGGTGTCGAAGACGAAGGCTTGCTGTACGTTGGCTTCGGGTATTTTTTTGGAAATGGTATGCGGAACCAGTTTTTTCAGAACCTCCGTGGTATTAGTGTAAAGTTTGCGGGCGCTGTTATCAAGAATTCGATTCAGTCCTGTCCCCTCGGGCAATTCAACCGGGTGATAAGAAAGTTGGGATCCGAGGCTCAGATCATCCTCCGTGGCAGATTTCGTATTTGTAAGCCATGAAAAATGCCTTTCGCTTTTCCCCATTGCCTTGTTTAGAAAAGATTTGAATCTCTTCTTTTTTCGAGACCTGAATACAGGACTGATTTTCTCATGAGTGAAAACTGAATTGAAGATCCTTTCGTACTCCCATAAAAGATTTTCAGCATTCCAATAGTTTCTTATAGGATTTAAAGGTGCCGTTCCATTGTTGATGATCTGCCGGATGGTGTTGGTACCATACACTATCGATGGTCGGATTTCATGAAGATGCCTGAACATGATACTATCCGATACCACAAGAGGTCTGTCCACTGCCAGCGCATAATCCACGGTTGAGGACAGGCCCCTGCCTGTTTTATCCTGGTAGAGAAAAATATTTGCTGTATTACGAGCAAGGAAGTCAAGTAACTGTGTATTGTTCAAAAAATCATGAGTGATTTCAAGGCTGATTCCCTTTTTTGTAATCATGTTCCGGCACCTGTCGGCAAGAATCCTCGCCGCTTCACCCTTTTCATCTCCGAAATCCGCAGAAGGGATATTGAACCTGATGATCGCCTGGTCATATTCATCCTGGACGGCACTGACTACTTCCTCAAAACCCTTGTTGGGTGTTGCAAAACCAAAACTCCCTATTGTTGTGAGTTCAGGTACAGGATACGGATTATGAAACGCGGTCAGCAGTCTCCCTGTTTTATAAACTATCGGATTTTTTAGTAATAGCGTAGGATCAGGAGCAATATGATAGTCGAAAAGCAGATTGTCCGATTTGTCGGCCTTCTCCTGGGTAACCTCATGCATTATTCCAGCCTGTGGGATTGGGAGGTCACCGTTCAGTGATAAATAAAATTTATGGACGATCTTCTTCCGGATCCAGGGCATTGTGGAAGGATGGTAATTGTACAGAATTGCATCAGGAGTATGTATGCGAAGGGCGTCCTCAAATTCCTTCAGGCTATTACATTCAACATAGATGAACTTATATACACGCGAATTCTGAAGAACATTCGCCACATTGCTTCCAAAATCATGAACGCCACATTGTTTCTTAAAATGGGAAACGAAAAGGATCCTTTTCTGCATGAATTTGGTATTGAATTCTATGACGGTCTTTTCCGGATCACTTCAAGACTGGGCAGCGGAAAAATAAATGCTGTTCCGTCTTCCAGGGTTTTGGTCTCCCGCTTGATGAATTCCTCGCGGAAATGCCAGGGCAGAACCAGGTAATAATCCGGTTTCATCGCCCGGCTTTCAGCCTCGCTGATGATCGGAATGTTTGTTCCCAGGGTGCTTGCACCATATTTGTCAGGGTTTCTTTCAGCGGCATAATCAATCAGGCTATTGTCAATCCCGCACCATTGCAAAATTGTATTTCCTTTGGTGGAAGCCCCATAGATATGGATGGTGTTCCCCATTTTCCGGAGTGAGACCAGCATTTCATACAATTCCTTTTTTAATTTTTCCACCCTTTTCTGAAAGTCAGCATATGGCTTCTGCGTGTCGAGTAACAAATCAAACTCTTTCTGACGAATGGAATTGAGAAATTCCCGGTCTTCACCCCGATCAAATTTTTTATTAATGACATGTGTAGCATAGCAACGAATGCTACCACCATTAATTTCGTTGAATGACACCTTATATATTTTCATTCCTGCCATGGAACATATTTTCTCAAGTACTGCCAGGCTGTAGTATTCAAGATGTTCATGACAAATAGTATCATACGAGTCCAGTTCCAGCATCCTGGGCATATAACTCATTTCAAATACCCAGGTGCCATCGGATGAAAGTATTGATTTGATGCCCTTGACAAAACTAACCGGATCCTCAAGATCATAAAACATGGCAATTGAAGTAACCGCATCGAATTGTTTGCCGGCAAGGATCTGTGTCAGTTTCTCAGATGGGAAAATGTCCTGCACAACGGTAGCGTTCTTTACTTCCTGGGCAACATCGCTGGGATCGCATCCGTATTTGGTAAACGACTTAGGATAAAAACCCAGCAAGGTTCCGTCGTTGCAACCGATGTCGAGAACCGACATTTTTTCACCGGGAAGAAAGGGAAGCAAGTCGTCCACTATTCCTTTGAGATGATTCCTCATCGTATCATTGGTGCCCGACCGGTACCAGTACGCATCGTAAAGGATCTCCGGGGGTACGGTGTGCTCCATCTGGAGCAGTCCACAGGCATTCTCATCCAGTTCGGGATTGCAACGGACCAACGTGCATGGAATTTTACGGGTTGATGGCATTTCCTTGCCTGGCTTTACGAAAGACCCCTGGAGATATTGCTCCCCAAGATCGATCGCGCTGGTCAGTGAAGGTGACCCACAGACCCGGCAGGTTTTTCTGGTCCTGATATGCATATATTATGAATTATTCCTTTGAGCAATCATGGTGCTGAACTGCTGGTTGATGGAATCGATGCAATTGTTTCTTTCGAGGTTAAGATGTGCCAGTTCCTTAATCACCTTGTCCTTCTCCCCCGCCGGCACTTTTTCAAACTCATACACTTTTTCCTGCTGGTGCCAGAGCCGGCAATTACAATCCGCTAATTGATACATCAGTTCGCCGAGATTCCCTTTCGCTTCTGCCACCGTATGCCCCTCACCTTTCACCACTTTATTCGCGGCAAAGGTCAGTCTGTCCGCGGGGATCTGCCCATTCACCGCCATAAGGAGGTATTCATCAAT
>Ga0193753_10001543_pt1 | contig 19543 bp, 15 predicted proteins | sample H1c2metaG_FD_144925 | JGI IMG/M metagenome (GOLD analysis project Ga0193753, IMG submission 144925) | Soil microbial communities from a riparian zone of the East river system, Colorado, United States - H1c2 | ecosystem: Environmental > Terrestrial > Soil > Riparian zone | place: USA: East...
AATTTGTACTTCGAGAAGAAAAATTGATGGAAGAATGGTTCGGCGAATCCTACGTAGAATATAAAAGGAAGACCCCAAGATGGCTATTATAGCAACAATATGTCATTTGAGACGATTAGATTTCCACCAAGGATGTGATATCCTGACATCCATATTATGGGAGACCTTTGTTAAACTAGCCAGAATTCATCTATGATAAAGAGCAATGCACTGATTGTGGCGAGGTTCCTTAGAAAAAACAAGATGTTTTGTTTTATCAACCTCTTTGGACTTGCGTTAGGAATATCCTGCTTCTCGATCGTCCTGCTTTTTGTGGAATTTGAGTTTAGCTATGACAAGTTCCATCGCAATCCAGAGGACGTGTATCGCGTGGCAAAGGACTTCGTGAACCAGGACGGCAATCGGATACCGGACGCGAACACGCCTGCAGCACTCGCTTCAGCTTTGCGAACAGAATTGCCACAAGTGGAAAGCTGTACGCGGTTTATGGCAAACGGTGGAAGGCGCAATCTCCTCGAATACGAAGGCAAAAGATTTTATGAATTGAACCTATTGCGAATTGACAGTAGCTTCTTGCAGGTATTCGATTTTCAATTTGTAAAGGGAAGTCGGCAGCACCCCTTCAATGGGATTCACTCCATACTGCTCACCGAAACAACGGCACACAAGTATTTTGGTGACCAGGATAAACATCAACAACAACACTGAGTTTGAAGTTACCGGTGTCCTAAAGGACGTCCCTGCTAATTCGCATTTTAACTTCGATGTCCTCATTCCGTTTGAATCTCGCAGAGATCCCGACACGGACTGGGGCTGGCATGGGTTTTACACTTATGCAAGGCTAAAGCCTGGCAGCGATGGGAAGGCACTCGAATCACAGATAGCGCCAACAAATGATGTGGGACGATGACTCGGGAGAAACCCATCGTGCGACAATTGTTGGTGTCACAAGGGATTTTCACTTTACTTCATTTCATCAGGCGATTAAGCCCTTTGGATTTATTCTTGAAGTAGACAACGGAAGTACATTTTTTCTTAGAATTAACTCAACGCACCTGCGAGGAACGTTGGCCGAGGTCGAAAAGGCATGGAGAAAACATAGTCCCGATAAGCCATTCGATTATTCGTTCCAGGACGAGCAGATGGCTAGCCTTCATTTTTCAGAGGAGCGTTTCCAGGGATTGTTCACGGCGTTTACAGTCCTGGCTATTGCTATTTCCTGCCTGGGTTTGTTTGGGCTGATGACAGCAGTAACCGAGGCGAAGACAAAGGAAATTGGTATACGCAAAGTACTAGGCTCGAGCGTGGCGGGTGTCGTCGGCTTACTGACAAAGGAATTTATGAAATTAATTGCCATGGCATTGGTCGTTGCCATGCCACTCGCATATTTCGTGACTGATAAGTGGCTTCAACAGTTTGCCTATCGCATCGACTTGACGTGGTCAATATTCGTGCTCACTACAGTTCTAACATTTACCATTGCTTTTCTTACGGTGTGTCTGCAATCGACAAAGGCCGCTTTGGCTAACCCCGTTAATTCATTGAGAAGCGAATAGCAGAATTAAGCTCTATGATCTAGCCAAATAGCGAAGTTTTCTTCGGCTAAGCAAGTCTTCAGAGGTAATTATTCAGCGGGATAAATATATAGATATATGTACTACCACCAACGATTATAACACATTCCCAGCACTTGACGTCAGTGACATCTTCGCCGGCTGCCACTCATGGTAAAACATTTTAAAATGCAAACTTTAGCGCATGTCGTCTTCCATAGACGTTTAATGACAGAAAATCGTTATCTAACAAACATTGATTATTTCTAAGGGGTTGACTTCAATTCAAGCCCCTGTTCATCTCTACTCATATTGACTACAGCCTTTCTATCGAAGGTGGTTTTCACCTTTCTCAATTCCACTGAAGCTTCAACAACTGTATGCTCAAGGTTCTGAAGGTTCAATTCCCAAATATGATTATGCTCTCCGATGGTAAGACTCGAACTATCCGAACCCGTAATACTCAACTGATCAAAAAACTGATGATAGATAAATGTCGGGATGTAAAGATGACTGCCATGTAGGTCGACCTTAAATGAAGGTGTTGGTGGATGTAAGTCCATGCCACCTTTTAGTTTAATAATGCTCGCCAAGGAAATAATACGGTCTACTTTCGGTAAATAGAGAATAACCTGTGCAGAGTCGTGGTGCGTGTTGCTCCCTTTTTGTAAAAGCGACAGTGTATCCCCGGTGTTAGCAATCGTAATCGCGTTCTTCAGTTCTGATGCCACTTCCAACCGAAATGAGTCCGAGGGAACAATGACCAAATTATTCAAATGCGTTACCGAAACATACCTAGCAGGGTTCAGTTTATAATAATCATATTGGTTTCTGTCGCTGACAAAAGATCGCCTCTTGTATTTTACGTTTACCGCAATGGGTAGTGCGCTTACCAGTCCAAGGCTGACCAAAACGGTGGCAAATAGTATGTTACGGCTAGTAATCATTTGAATTTCAGAGTTTGGTAAATTTTAGTAATGTTGTTTTTTTTATCTTCTTAAAGAGTGGTTCCAATTCTTCAATCTCAATTTGCAAAAGCGCCATACTCCGAAAAAAGGATGGCATCTCCTTTTGAATAAATTCACCTTTTCTGTATTCCAGCGCGCTATCATAAGCGTGTGGCGAGACAAACAGTCCGACGCCGCGTTGGTTGTAAATGATATTTTTTTGCTGGAGAAATTCATACGTACGCATTACGGTATTTGGGTTCACCCGCAGCCCCATGGCAAGCTCTCGTACCGAAGGAATGCGTTCCTCCAGCTTCCATTCTTTCATTAATATTTTTTCACAAACAAACTCGGCAATCTGCAAATAAATTGGTTGGCTTTCCCTGAATTCCATGTATGCCGATTAGAGTGTTTTCTCTTTAAGTTTCAAATAGGCGGTAGTCCAAAGTAGCGGTGCCATTAAAAACTTAAAGAAGAATACAAGCGTACCGGTAAGCAGCCCGGGAATGCCTATGACTTTTATCTGGCCACTCTCTTCAAAGATCTCATAGGTGTCCAGGTTATGGTAAAACCATCCAGGAGGCATTACGAGGCGGATCAGCATGAAGAACAGCATCGAAAACACCCAGAGTAATCCCAGGCAAACAATAGCCTTGAAAAGGCTGTGCTTGGAAAAATGGATTGACGACAGCATGAACAACGCTTGTGCGGCAAAATAGATATGGAATATTTGGGATAGTGGTCCGTCAAAAAAGATGTTTTCATATCGGTCAATAAAGGCCGGGTTTAGGATAGGCCATTGCGTTCCATTTTTTACATTTGCAATACTTACAGCCGCAGAGTCAATGAGATAAAATACGCAGCAATAACCGACGAAGAAGACAATGACGCCGAAAAAGAGAATGCAAATAAATTTTTCAAGGGTAGAAACGGGAATCATCAGGTAATTAATGGCCTTTGGTTTAGAGCCCAATTCTGAGAAAAGAATTCCACCGTAAAGACAACCGAACAAAAAAAGACCCGTGAAAAAATAAAACACCTGAAAACGTTCCGTGAAAAGATTAGGGTTATTGAACAGTAGATAGATGCCCATCCAGAGTATGAAAAATCCGGCTATTGCCAGAAATAAAAGGGGATAAGCTTTCCGGTTTTCGTATAGGTACTTCTTAAGCAAGAAGACCATTCTGCTCCAGTTTAATATTTCGTTCATGTGGGTTCTTAGTTAGTCTATTAAAGCCGCTTGCATTTTCTCCGGATCGGCCATCGTCGCCTTGTACAATAACTCAAGGTCGATCTTGGTTTCGTCGTCCATTTTATTGACCGACACAATCGTATTTCCCCGAAGCATAGGCTCACTATAAAGGGCGTGTTCAAGGTCGCGATGTTCGAATGAGATCCGAAAAGACAGTTTTCTGCCGATCGTATCCAAACGCTCTTTAAGTATGATTTTGGTTTCATTGAGAATGATCACCTCGTCTATAAGGTTTTCAAGGTCTTTGACTTGATGCGAACTAACGAGAATACACTTTTGTTCGTCCATCGCTCCCGCAATAATTCGCTTCAGCTGTGATTTACTAACTATATCCAGTCCGTTAGTGGGCTCATCCATCAACAATACGGGCACATTGGTCGCCAGGCCAAAGCTGATCAGGACTTTTTTCTTCTGACCATAACTCATAGTCAAAAGGGTGCTATCTTCTGGAATCTCAAACTCCCGTATATAACTCCAGAATGTGCCTTCTTTAAACCTTGGATAAAACGGACTATAGTATCTAATGAATTTCTGAACCGGGATATCGGGTAAATAGAATTCTTCCGGGATTATAAAAATGTTCTTAAGAAAGTCAGATTGTCTTTTATGTGGCTTAAAGCCCATCACCTCTATTTTTCCATCCTGCGGAAATAAAAGTCCGGCGATGCTATATAGCAGCGTTGATTTACCAGTGCCATTTTTTCCGAGGATCCCGTATATATGACCGGGCTCCATCGTGGCGCTAACGTTGTCAAATACCTTGTTTTTCCGATAGCCGAAGTGAAGATTCTGTATGTTGATCATGCATCGTGAATTAGTGTTCTAAGTAAGTAATACACGAATGTAGTACGGCGTCTTGACAAATGCAAGGATGTCCCCGACGACTGCCGTGAATAATTATATTATCCCACACAGCTGGCAAAAAAATTCCGCCCTCTAAACAACAGTAATCGTGCTTGTAAAGTCATCCCTGGATTCATAGGTAGGACCAGGGGCGATGCAAGGTGAAAACATAGGTAATGTTTTTAACTGGGAGATCAAGTTTATTTAGCTAAGACCTGTCCGATTTTGGCGGGAAATGGTGGCTCCATTAATCTGAATCACAGGTGAGAATTTGTTTTTTGATTAAAAACTTATGCTTGGTATAGATGCAAGGTGGTGATCAATCCATTTTCTACATGACAAGTTACCCAACACGCCACATATTAATTATGCCTCTTGACGCAGTAACTCTCTATGTAATGATACAACAATCTCATTCAGTCTATCATTCATGCCTTAACGAAATCACCGGATTTATCAACGCGGCACGTAAGCAGATAAGAATAGTGGAGGTGACGGAAATGGCGACTAGCAATAGGGGCGGAAGCACGAACATCTGCCAGTCCATTCCGATGTGAAAAGCAAAATTGTTCAGCCACTGGTGCGCTCCATAGTAAATGAGCGGTATAGAAATGACATATGATATCATCACAAGTAGAACCGAATCCCTGGAAAATAAGGTCAGGATCCCTGACGCGGATGCACCCAGCACTTTTCGTATCCCGATTTCTTTTGTACGCTGTGACACGGAGAATACACCGAGTCCGAACAATCCGAGGCACGCGATCACGATAGCTAGCGCTGTGAATATTCCAAAGATAGTACCGAATTGCCGGTCGCTTTTGTATTGATTATTAAAATAATCATCCAGAAAAAAGTACTCAAAGGCGTTGCCAGGAAATGTCTTTTCGTAGAGATCCCGGATATGGTCAATGTTTTGATTCAGATTCGCGGTGTTAACACGGGCGGAAAAATAGTTGCTGAATCCTTCGCCGGCATAGAAGTAAACAATGGGCTCAAAGTTTTCCCTAAGTGACACCTGGTGATGATTCTTAACCACACCGACCACTTCGCCAGCAAGCTCGTACCCGAGTCTAAATTTCACTATTTGGCCAATGGCGGCTTCTGGCTTTTGAAATCCGAGTAGCGAAGAAAGATACTCATTGATCATGATCTTGTTCTGTCCGCCCGCTATCAGGTATCCGTCTGGCGTCAGCAAGTTGTCTTTTTCGGAGAAGTAAATGAATTTGTCGTACTGATTAAAATTTCTTCCTGCCACCAGGCTCATGCCGAAGGTTTTTATCGATTGATCATCGATGCTAAATTGATAACTGATCATTCCGTCTTTTGGATCGTCAGCTACTTTGCGGATAACATTTCGTTCGACAATGGCGTGCCCCGGGATATCGCCTGAAGCAGTTACCTGTTCTACCGACGACAACTGATGAAGCTCATTTTTGAAATATTCTATCCGACTAACATATGTTGAATCATGAACGGCTGCCGATTTCATCACCAGTACCTGGTCCTTGTTATATCCTGGATCGGCCGATTGCATATAGTTGAGCTGTTGATAGATAGTGATCGTACCAGCCAGTAGAAAAATGGAAAGCACATACTGGAAGACTACGAGACCCTTCCGAAGCACAATCCCTGAACTGGATTTGTAATACTTGCCTTTCAACACAACCGCTGGGTTAAATGACGAGAGGAGTAGGGCGGGGTACAATCCGACAATCAATATGCCTACCGCCAACGCCACGAGCACAATGCTCCAGAATGATAAACTGTACCAGGCTTCAGTTGCGTCCAGTACACCTGAAATGTCCTTTCCGACAATATTTTCAAAAGACGGTAGTCCAACTAGCAGCAGAATCCCGGCAAGAATGATTGCCAGGAAGTTTACGAGCAATGCATCGAAGAAGAACTGTGTAATGAGTTGACTCTTGGTAGCCCCAGAGATTTTCCGCAACCCGACTTCTTTTGAGCGTTCAAGCGATTTCGCAGTAGAGAGATTTACATAGTTGATCCACGCGATAACAAGTACGAATAGCGCGAGTAGTGTAAGAAAATAAACTGTGCGTTCATTTCCATTAATATCCTGCTCAATTCCAAGATCTGACTTGAGGTGGATATCTGTAATCGGTTGGAGATAGCTTGCCGATCCGAATTTGTATTCTTCCCATATTTTCCCCAGGTATTTTTTCATGAAACGCGGCAACTTGGCCTCAACCACTTTTGGATCAGCGCCCGGAGTTAACAAAACGTACGTGTAAAATTCAGGCCATGTCCATATCTCATAACCCCACCTGTCGCCGAGGGTTGAGAGTGACAACAGGATGTCGAACTTAAGGTGAGAATTCTCCGGCACGTTCTTTAAGACGCCAGTAACTTTGTAGCCGTCTTCATTTACCTGGAGTATTTTTCCCAATGCCGGCTCAGTACCAAAATACTTTTGTGCGATTCGTTCTGTAATGACTATGGAATGCGGTTCCTTTAGCGCGGTCTGCCTATCGCCGCTTATCATTGGAAAAGTGAACAGTGTGGTGAATGACTGATCGGCCATATAGACCTTTTGTTCATTGAAGATCAACGATGTGGCACCTTCTTCATAAGATACTGTTGGCGAGGGCATGAAAAGCGATGCACGTACAAGTCTGGTGAAACTTTCCACTTCGGGGAGATCGGCCTTAAGCATTGGTCCCATAGCCGGATGGTTAGTTGCAGAAGGACGCAGGGACGAGAAACTTCCCGAATACGAGATAGGTAAACGGTAGATTCTGTCTGCATTTTTATGGAAGCGGTCATAGCTCAACTCCACCTCGACGTACTGATAAATGAGAAAGCCTACCGCCAGGCCGATCGCAAGACCTGTGATATTGATGAGCGAAAATATTTTGTTTCGCAAAAGATTTCTCCAGGACACGATCAAATAGGATCTAAGCATATTTGCATTCGTTTACCTAAACAGGCATGGGGCGAAGGTGCCATTGGGTTTCACGTCAAATTTTCTAACTGGCGACGCGGGCTTTAAGGCCATTTTTCTGTGTGGATGACGGTTATTTGTTTCCTGCTAATTTTACCCCGTCATACCCAACGAAGCTTAGTACCAGGTCCTTCGATTTGTCGGCTTTCAGCGCAAACGTGCCATCCAGATTGGACACGGTTCCCGTGGTAGTTCCTTCAACGATAATATTTACGCCAGGAAGCCCTTCACCTTCCTCGTCGGATACGCTACCTGACCATTCGCCATTGTTATAGTTGGCACTTACCGTGAACTTGGCATTTATGGGCTGAAGCTTTTCAATCACGACAATTCCTTTCGGGTTGGTGGCGTCGCTTTTGTCAAGTTTGAAGAGAATGGGAACAGCCATTCGCACTCTTACCGGTTTACCGTTCTGCATTCCGGGAGTGAATGAAGGTGCATTTTTTAAAACCCGCGCTGCTTCAATGTCACAACTTTCCCCTATACCGTTGACAACCTGTATATCGGTAAGGGAGCCGTCTTTCCCAATAACAAACTGAACGTCTACACGTCCTTCAAGACCTTTTTGGCGTGCGTCTTTTGGATACCTGATTTCCTTTCTCATATAATTGTAGAACGCGTCGACTCCGCCTTTAAATTCAGGCGTTTTTTCCACTATCGTAAATATTTCTTCTTTGGATTGACCATCGGTCGTTCCATTCTTTTGCTCCTCAGTACACGCAAATCCGATGAAAAGGGAAGCACATAGTGCTGCCAGGGCTCCCAGCTTCCAGGAGCTTACATTTTTTGTTTGTTGTTTCATTGCCGTAAGTCGTTTTAGAATTAAACCATCATGAAATGAACTGACCAGGCTTAAACCATTTAGTTTCAGTGTCGCGCTGATCAGTATAGACGAATATTCATCAACACTGTACGCCTTAAGCACGTAAGCGTCTGCCTGGTATTCGTGAATTTTCTTAATCTCTTTATTGAGTAGCCATGTAGTGGGGAGCCACCAAAAGCACACCCTAAACAACTCAAGAAAAATTATATCGTAGGTGTGTCCTAAGGTAGTATGTGCCTGTTCATGTGCCAGCATAACTTCATATGCCGGGGTGCCTTTGTCGATCTCTTCACCGATGAAGATCCAATTAAAGAAGCTGAAACTCCCCTTCATATTCCGAACGCTGTGAATGTAAATTCCGTTGGATTTTGCATACCTGCTCTTCCGCCTTAGAACCATCAGTCGACGTACGCTATTGAAGAATTTGAGCAGCAGGAATACACTGACAATTATCGACGCCCATACCAATAGATCATAGGTCCAGAAAGACATTGGGTCAACAGGTGAGGTGACGATGGGGTGTGCTGCAATAACGCCGCTGGGAACTACGTCAATTGGTTCTTCAGCACGCCATAACCTTGGCAGCTTGAGTATTGGAATAATGAGGGAGAGGACGATAGCGCCGATGAGATAAAACCGCATCGTGGCGTACTGACGCTCTTTGCGCAGGAAGATCCAATAACCGAGCATTAACGCCAGATGGACAGCTGATAGCTCAATTAGAAAGTTGCTCATGGTTTTTTTGCTTTAAGCTTCTTTAAGTCTTTAACGAGGTTCTCCAATTCATTTACACTTAGTTTGTCGTCCTTGGTGAAGAAGGAAACCATTTCCTGATATGATCCGTCGAAGTATCGTTTGACAAATCCCTTCATAAACAGTTTTGTATAGTTGGCTTTCGTAATGAGGGGATGATACTTATGAGACTGACCGTGCGCTTTGTGTCCGACAAAACCTTTTTGTTGCAGAATTCTAACGATAGTAGAAACGGTGCTGTAGGCGGGTTTGGGATCTGGCAACTCATTAATAATGTCCTTCACAAATGCGGAGTCAATCGTCCACAACACTTGCATGATTTCTTCTTCGGCCCGGGTCAGTTCTTTCATGGATTAAAATGTGTTTTTGCTGTTTTAATTAAATTATGAATCTAAACTAAATAGTTAGTTCGGATTAAGCAAGCATTCTCAGCTAAATATTTAGTTGGTGGTGCATATACCATTTAAAACGAGCTACAGACTCTATGTGGAGTTTACCTAATGCCAGTGCTACTGCAAATCGCAAACAAACAGCATTGATTATTTGCCGAACGATTGGTCGGACGGCGGTGATCTGCAACGAATTTTCTCAAGGCCCATTTATCGTGGTATGAAATTGCAGGGCGATCTAACAGGTACCCGGTACTCATCGGAGGTTTAATATGATTCCAGACGGCAGCAAGGGAAGTTTACGAGAATTAACCCAAAATGGAGGTTCGCCAGACGACAGGATCGTAGTTATTTCTCTACAACCCGTTGCAAGATGGTTCCCAATAAATCGATAGTTAACAGATGAAAAAACCAATAAAAATAGTCCTTGGAGTTTTAATTGTTTTGGTAATTGCCAGACTGTTGCTCCCCTATATCGTTCTACATTACGCCAATAAGACACTCGCCGAAATGGATGGGTATTATGGGCACATAGAGGACATAGACATTGCTCTAATACGTGGCGCATATGTGATTGACAGCGTTTATTTAAATAAAGTAGACTCTGTTACACAAAAGCAAACTCCTTTTTTCTCGTCCGCCGAAATTGATCTTTCCATAGAATGGAAAGCGTTGTTTCGAGGATCCTTAGTGGGGGAATTTATATTTGAAAAACCCCGCATAGTTTTTACCAAAGATAAGGTGGAACCTAAGGACGTCCGAAACGATTCATCTTCATTCAAGCAAGTAAAGGATGACTTCATGCCGTTAAAGGTGAACCGCGTTGAGATTAATGGTGGAGAAGTACAATATATCGATGAGTTCTCTAAGCCTAAAGTAGACATTAAGCTTACGAAACTGCATGCCTTTGCGTTAAACCTTCGAAACAGTTACGATTCTTCGGCCGTTCTACCCGCTTCAGTAATAGCCAGTGCAAGAGTTTATGAAGGTACACTGGATTTCTCAATGAAACTGAATCCGCTAGCGAAGGAACCAACCTTTGATATGAACGCCGACTTAAAAGGTACAAACCTGGTGCTGTTGAATGATTTTTTCCAGGCTTATGCAAAGATCGATGTAAACAAGGGAACCTTTGGAATGTCGACGGAAGCTGCAGGTAAGGAAGGCAAGTTCACGGGATATGTTAAACCCATTATCAAAGATCTGGATGTGTTAGGAAAGGAAGATCGCAAGGACAATATTTTTCAAAAGATGTGGGAAGGTCTGGCAGGTCTGACGGGTGAAGTTTTTCAAAATCAGCCTAAAGATCAAGTTGCTACCAAAATCCCCTTTGAAGGGAGAATGGATAATCCGAAGACAGACGTTTGGGAAACGGTAATCCACATTCTTCAAAATGCGTTTATTCGTGCAATTCAACCTTCCATAGATCACGAAATATCAATAGCATCGGTTGATACCAAGAAGGAGGACAAGAGGAATTTCGTTGAAAAATTGTTCGACTCGAAAGACAAGAAAAAGGATGATAAAAAAGATGATAAGAAGGACGACAAGAAGGATAAGAAAAGCAAAAAGAAAGATTAGCAATGGAGGGTTGCCCGGCAGTGTGGGCCGTTTGCTGAGTATACTATTGGCGATACTTTTCAATCATGGCTTTCAGATGCTGGTAGTTTGCAGATTCGCTGGGCTTCGCATTTCCCATTTGAAGCATATAACCGTATGACAAATCCTTCAGTATGCCATTTTTCAGCAAAAATGTTATGGGAACTCCTGAACGGGGTATCTCTGCTGAAGTGAAGACCGACCTAACATTACCAGCATTGGGGATGATTTCAAATTCGATAAGATCATTGCCATAAACGGGCTTTTTCAGCTTGTAAAAACCAGTGCCAGAAGTAATTTTATCTTTCAACTGAATTGAAGATTCCTCCATGTAGGATATAATTAGAACTTTTCTGTCCATAAACTCATGAGCGAGGATATTCAATTCAGGAATTTCTTTGTAACACCCTGAACAAGTCAAACTCCAAAAGTGAATTAGTACGATGTGATTCTTATAATCTTCTAAATTAACAACAGAACCATTTAAGGCTGTGTCTCTTGGTAACGTCACCTGTTTATCATAAAATGGATGCGACTTAAGAATCTCTGGATAACTTGCAACCTGCTGAGCTTGAGCAAGCGTGGCGCTCAAAATACAAATCAAGAAAATAAAAAGTTTAACACGAATCATAAATTTGCCGTTAACAGTGAAAATTGTATGTCTAAAATAGTATATCAAATTAAAAAAAATGTTTGCGGCCAGAAGGATTTCTTTGAAAAAGAAACAACATTGCTATTTCAGGTGTATACCAGCAGCAACTATACTCTGCGAATATTCCATTCCGTTTTGTATGTTAGAAAATATCGGCACTGGTTGTGGAAAGGGATACCTTCAATGCTTTGTTGAGAATTTTTCGTTGTCAGATATAGTTAGTACTCCTGACTTATAGACAACAGGAGCACTCGTAAATGTTCTGTTTCGCTCGAGTAGGAAAATTGGCTGATTTCAGAAAAGTTTCTATCTTCAACAAAGAATCAGATAGCCATGAAAATAGTATTTGTAATCCTACTTACGCTCTTCAGCACTTTAGCTTATTCAAAAAGCGCGATGATTGGCATCCGCGACCAACCAATACTTGTATCAAAAGTTTCTTTGGCGAAGCTAGACACATCAAAGAACGATTTTGGGCAACGATCGCATTTCCCATTAACTGGCGGGCTTGACCCTCTTTATGTAGTTGATAGCGTTATCGTCGCGCCTGAGAAGATTCAGGAAATAGATGCGAATGCGATCGAGTCGATAACGGTCTTGAAATCTACGGAAGCGCTGAAGCCTTATGGAGAAAAGGGCAGAAATGGTGTCGTCCTGATAACAATGAAACCCAAAGCGCGCGCTGCAGTAAAAGACTAGGATATTTGTCAAACAGGAGGAGGGCCCATCTCTAATGGTGAACTCTTTCATGGACTCACGCTTGGCCCATCGTCAGCATTGGTTTCGAGATTGTAGATAAGCTCCATCCGTTGGGATAGGTAAATTGGATATCACAATTTGTGATATCCAATTTGTTTTTACACCATTAATAAAGAATAGGAATGAGTAAGGCATTAGTAATCACAGATGAAACAGTAATCAGTAAGATATACCTCATACGTGGAAAAAAAGTAATGATCGATAGGGACTTGGCTGAAATGTATGGAGTACAGACGCGAATACTAAATCAAGCTGTGAGACGGAATGAGAAACGCTTCCCGGAAGACTTTATGTTCCAACTTACTGACAAGGAGCTGATTGAATGGAAATCACAAGTTCGGATTAGCGGCAAAGAAAAGATGGGTCTTCGAAAATTACCATTGGTCTTTACTGAACTAGGTGTGGCTATGTTGTCAAGTATACTTAACAGTGAAACGGCTATTGAGGTGAACATTCGGATAATCAGGGTATTTACTCGAATGCGTGAAATGTTATCTACCCATAAAGACATTTTATTAAAACTTGAGCAGATAGAGAAACAGGTGCTGAAACACGACGGTCGGTTGAAAAAGCACGAAAGAGAAATGCAAATGATTTTTACTGCATTGAAAGAATTACTGAATCCCCCAACAAAGCCCATGCGCAAAATCGGATTTAAGCATAAGGAAGAGGATTAGTTCACGCACATACAGAGAACAATCGTCGCCGCATCCATCGCGGGCCGACCCCTCTGTAATCTGGAAACCATCGGGACACATAGAGAGTTTGACAAGATAGACCCGACTGAAATCTGACGATTATGAATTTAAAGCCAATAAGGACGTCCCCACCGATAAGTGCGCCATCATTCATAACGAAGGGAATTCACGGGGTTCGTACGGGCAGCGCGTAGCGTTTGGATGCTTACTGTAAGCAAGGCAATAATCAGAACGATAGCGCCGGCCATGATAAAAGGCAACGCCGAAATCGATGTGTGGTAAGCAAAGCTCTGCAGCCAGCTGTTCATTAGGAAGTATACCAACGGAACGCTTAGCACAATCGACAATAACACGAGTCGTATATAGTCGATCGACAACAGTACAAAAATGCCTCCCTCACTTGAACCGAGTACCTTCCGGATTCCGATCTCTTTTGTTCGTTGTACCGTCGTATACGCAGAGAGTCCAAGCAGCCCCAAACAACCGATCACGAGCGCAAGGGCAGCAAAGGTGGTGAACAGCAAACCAAACTGCTGCTCATTGCGATATTGCCGTCCGAAGTAGTCGTCCAAAAAGAAATAGTCGAAGGGATTGCCGGGAAAAGCCGTTTGATAAGCTGCTCGGATAGACGAAAGCGTTCGATTCAGGTTGACCTGACTGCCTTGCAGCCGAATCGAATAGAATTCGCCCTGAAAGGGATTACACTGAAACACAACAGGCGTCATGGTCTGCTTTAACGACAACTGGTGGTAGTCATTAACCACGCCCACGACCACGCTACTAGCCTTGTAGTCCGTGAAGGTGAGGGTTTGTCCGATAGCATCCGCAGGCGTGTGAAAACCGAAGGCTGCTGCAGCCGAAGCAGTGATAATCAATGAGGTATCCGGATCCTGGACGAAGTCTTCTGAAAACAGACGTCCTGCCAGCAACTTCATTTTGAACACGTCAGTAAAGCTGTAGTCCATGCTGTTGAGGATGATGGTGGTCGATTTGTCGTCGACTTCCTCGTACCTCTTCATGCGGATCTTCCATTCGCGTTGTGCGCCCGGCACGGTGGTCGATGCGCAGGCATTCTGTATGGATCCCTCTTTCTTTAGCTCGTTTCGAAACACTTCTATAGCGGCCAGCTCCTTTCCGGATGGCATGATGCCGGGACGTTCCACCACAATTACCTGGTCAATGTTCACACCGATATCTCGGTTCATCATGAAGCTGAGTTGCCGATAGACAATGAAAGTTCCGGCAATAAGGGCAACGGAGGCCACAAACTGGAATACAACAAGGGAACGGCGCAGCACAACTCCTCGGTTACTGTTTTTAAATTTGCCTTTCAAGACGGTCGCGGGACGGAACGATGACAGCACGATGGCCGGATAAAAGCCTGACAGGACGGTGCCGACCAGCCAGAGCAAACCAACAAGCATGAGAAACCATCCTTCAAAAAGGCTGTTTATGGTCAATGACAATCCGGAGAGCCTGTTGAAGCCTGGCAACACGGCGCCAACGACGGCCAGCGCTAGCACCAGCGCGAGCAGATTAACGAGGGCTGCCTCTGATAAAAACTGATTAATGAGTTGACTCCGCGCTGCGCCCAATGCCTTACGCACACCTACTTCCCGGGCCCGTTCAAGTGCCCTGGCGGTGGAGAGGTTCACGTAGTTAATCCAGGCGATTACAAGGACGAATACGCCAATGATGGTCATAAACTGGACTATGCGCGCATCGCCGTTTCCTTCCGCTTCATCAGATAGCCGTGACGTTAGATGGATGTCGTTAAGCGGTTGCAGTTTCAGGATATATTGCTGGTTCCTTTCTTTAAGTTCGGGGACCTGCCGTGCCACCACGTCGGCAAATTTTGCTTCAACCGCCCTGGCGTCGGCGTCAGGCCGCAACTGGAGAAACGTATACATGTCGCTACGGGCCCAGCTTTGATCGTAACGGCGAGTCCCGTAGTCAGGGGTGTCGTCATCTTTCCAGGTGAGCAGTGTTTTATAGGAGAAAAGGACGTCGAACTTGAGGTGCGTATTGTCAGGAACGTTGTGCAACACGCCAGTCACGCGGACAAGATCATTATTGTCGTCGTCGTCACGCATGCGCAACATTTTGCCAATGGGGTCATCGTTGCCGAAGTAGCGGCGTGCCATGTCTTGGGTAATGACCGCCGTATTGGGTTCTGCCAGCGCAGTTTTTACGTCGCCAGCGATCAGTGAGTAGCCCATCATGGAGAGAAAGGATGCGTCGGCATAGAGGAATCGTCGCTGCTTGATGGCGATCGGGTCCGGCTGCGCATCTTCGTTCGTAATGATCACATTGTTCTTGAAGCCGAGGTTATATAGTCGCGCGTAGTTGACAATTTCCGGTATCGCAGCCGTTAACGCCGGACCAGCCGCTGGAAAGTTCTCAGCGCTCGACCGCACAGGCTCACCACCTGCATAGGTATCGAGCGTAAGGCGATATACTGAAGCGGACTCGGGTACAAAGTTTTCGAAGCTGTTTTCGAAACGGACGTACTGTGCCACCAACAAGAAGATAACCATCCCTATTGTAAGCCCCAATATGTTGAGTGATGTGAAAAACTTGTTCTTGGAAAAATTCCGGTAGATTCGGCTGAACATGGTTAGGATTTTAGTTTAGGTTTACACAGAAGGGCAACAGAATATTCCCGTATCACATTCTCTTACTCACTCTTCAATGAATTTACCGGATTCGACAACGCCGCTTTTAGGGCCTGATAACTGATCGTCAGCACGGCAATGATCAGCGCAGCAACCCCTGCGAGAACAAAGATCCAAAACTGAATGTCGATATGATAGGCAAAGTCCTGCAGCCATTTGTTCATGGCGTACCAGGCGACTGGTGTTGCAATCACCATGGAAACGACAATCAACCAAATGAAGTCCTTCGACAGCATGGTAACAATACTGGCGATGTTTGCGCCGAGAACTTTGCGTATGCCAATTTCTTTCGTCCTGAGTTCTGTGGTATAAGTTGCCAATCCTAACAAGCCCATGCAAGCGATGAATATTGCCAGACATGAGAAAGTTGTAAACAGCTCCCTGAAGTTAAAATCCTTTTGATACTGTTTTGCGAAGTCATCATCAAGGAAGCTGTACAAAAACGGTCTGTGTGGCGCGAGACGGCTCCAGATTTCGTGTACGCCGTCGATCGTAGCCGTCATATCTTCAGACTTTACTTTCAATATGAGATACCGGCACGCGTAGGGTTCGAAAGGCAGCGACAGCGGTTCGATGGTTCTGTGCAACGAGGTGAAGTTGAAATCCTTCACGACGCCGATGATTTCTCCCTCGCGGCCCCATTGACTGTATTTCTTTCCAATGATATCCGCAGGGTTTGTGTATCCATACTGCCTGGCCATAGTTTCGTTAATGACCAGGCCTCCGATAGTATCTGAAGGGTGCTCACGCGAATATGACCTGCCAGCGGCAAGCTTTAATCCGAAGTGGTTAATAAAATCAATACCCACTTGAAAGATCGGTTGTCCCTGCTGAACTTTTTTCTCACCGTCGGCGGACTGGATTTCGGTGCCCGCGTTCGGATAGTATCCCCCAGGCAAACTGCGTGAATACGCGGATGATATGACGTCCATCCTCGCTTCCATTTCTGTTTTCAACACTTCTCGCTGGGCGTTGACCTTCCCATCGTAGTTGTAGTCCAGGACCAACATGCGTTCCTTGTCGAAGCCCATATTTTTGTTCAGGATGTGACTCATTTGAGAGTATACGATCATGGTTCCGGCTATCAACGCGATAGAAAGACTAAACTGAAAAATTACTAAAACCCTTCGAAGTGTAATACCGCTTTTGCTTGACTTAACCATTCCTTTCAGCACTTTGGCGGGATTGAACGCCGACAACACGAATGAAGGATAGGAACCAGCCACTATCGCAATAACCATACTGAGTCCCATAAGCAATAGGGCATTGGCTGGTGTCATAAATTGTTTAATGTCTAAGGCGCGTTGCGTGATGTTAATCATCGCAGGCAGGGCCAGCGACACGATGCCAAGGGCAATAATCACGGATAAGTAGACGATGATCAGTGATTCGGTAAGAAACTGAAAGATCAAACTTTTGCGCGCGGCGCCTATGGACTTACGGATGCCGACTTCCTTACCACGTTCCATGGATCGGGCAGTCGACAAATTCATAAAGTTGATCATGGCAATGGCGACGATGAACAACCCAATGATGGAGAATATATAGAGATTGGGCAGGCTTCCTGTTTCTCCAGGCTGTCGTTGCGCGGCTGTCCTCAGATATACATCTTTCAAAGGTTCGATCTTGATGTTATACTGATCGCCGGGTTCCTTAAAATAACGCGCAATAAAAGCTGGAATCTTCTGCTCGAACTTAGCTCTGTCAAATTTATCGTTCACCAGGAAGTATGTGTAGAAGTCTACATATCCCCAGTTCGTAAAGATGTCGGGGATTGCCTTTCGGAAAGTGCTTAAGGATAGGAGGGCATCAAACCTGAAATGGGAGTTCTTCGGAACATCCTCCATCACGCCGGTCACTAAGTAGTCACCCTTATTCGCACGACCAGGTGATTCTGTTCCCTGCAGTGTTTTACCGAGTGGATCTTCGTCTCCAAAATATTTTTTCGCCATTGCCTCAGTAAGAACAATACTGTAAGGCGCCGCCAATGCCGTCTTCGGATTTCCTTTCAACAGTTTCCAGCTGAATACATCGAAAACCGTAGAGTCCATAAAGAACACATCCTCTTCCTGATAAATTTTTTCGCCGTAGGTGAGCAATATGTCGGATCGGCCGGAAAACTGAAGTACTTTATCGATCTCCGGAAAGTTTTCAGCGAGCGCAGGACCAACGGGCGCGTTATTCCATACCCAATAGGATTCGACAGCCTCTTTTTTGCTACCATGGATGACACGATAGATGCGATCACCTTTTACGTGGTAATTGTCGAAAGAGCGTTCGTATTCGACGTACATAAAGATCAGCAGACAACAGGCGATTCCGATCCCAAGTCCGAAGATGTTAATGGCGGAATATGCTTTCTTCTTGAGAAGATTTCTCCATCCGATGATAAAATAGCTTTTGAGCATAGTATAGGTATATGGCTTTTGAGAGGTCCCTTTTGGTCCCAGCTAGGATAAGAATTATGCCAATGTCCAGTTGAACTGAAAATGTGCTTTTTTAGCGTGCTGATTACAGAAGTTGCTCGATTGCGAACTGATATGACCGAGATCGGTCACATTGTGGTGTTTGATTTAGCGAGTGGGTCGCGACTCACTTTTACATTTTGCATTCCTGTTTTACGTTTTGCGGTTAAATTTCCAATGTAAAACGCTAAATATAAAATGTAAAATTACCTTATGCTTGGTAGGCCAGACCGAAGCCTAGTGCAATATGGTAACGGCGCCTTTAAATGACTGCCGCGCATAGGGAAGGTTCAAGTCTATCGTATAATAGTAGGTGTCGACGGGTAATACCTGGCCGTTGATAATGCCATCCCAGGCTTTGTCAAATCCTGTCGACTGATAAAGCAACGCACCACGCTTATCGTATACCTTCACGACAGCGCGATCTGTCTGATCGGAGTTAGTCGCGCGGACCTGCCAGGTATCATTGGCGTGATCGCCGTTTGGCGTAAAGGCCGACGGAATGTCCAACGCTATTTTGACATCCATGGTCACTTTCTTTTCATACGCCTTGCTGGTCATCTGACCATCGTAGACGGTGTAATAGACGGTGCGTTGTCCGGTTATGATATCCTGCGGGCTACCATTAATGTCTTTTGTTATTTTGTAATTGTATTGAATGGCGCGCAATGCGTCACGATACTCGGTGACAGAAGCGTAACCGATAATGTACAAGATGCCGTCACTATCCAGAACGGTACGCAATTTCTGGTTTTCGGATTTCAACATCAGTTCATCATTGCCTGGGCAATGATTAAGTGTCCTGAAGCCTACTTCAGCCATGATAAGGTATTCGTTGTCGACGTCCCGGACGTCAAGGAACTCGCTTACCGTAACCGGTCCGTTGCGCGGGTCGTACTGCGCAAATAACCCCTCTGCATCACGAAGTTCCGGTGCGTCATCAACAGGTGTTACAAGGATGGCGAGTTGAAACACGTCGCTTGTGTTTTTTCCATCACTTACTGTTACGCCGACCTCCATGAAGCCAGTCAAGTTTAAAAGAGGCACGACAGAATTTCCATTGGCAGTGTATTGGCCGCCAGTTCCAGGTAGTACCTTCAACGAAAATCCGCTGGGGTATTCCGGATCGTCAGCGTCTGTGACAAAAAGATCGGCAAGCGTGACTGTAAT
>Ga0193753_10001544_pt1 | contig 19536 bp, 19 predicted proteins | sample H1c2metaG_FD_144925 | JGI IMG/M metagenome (GOLD analysis project Ga0193753, IMG submission 144925) | Soil microbial communities from a riparian zone of the East river system, Colorado, United States - H1c2 | ecosystem: Environmental > Terrestrial > Soil > Riparian zone | place: USA: East...
GACCGGGCCGCCGTGATCATGACCAACCAGTCGAAATGGTTGATTTCGGCCTACGCGGTCTTCTTCGATGGGGGTGTGCTGGTGCCGCTCGACTACAAATTGACGGCGGCCGAGCACCTGCAATTGCTCGCCCATGCTCAGGTGAGCGTGCTGATCGTCGAGTACCATTTGTGGCGCGCCATCCTGCAGCTGCCGGAATCGCAAGAGCTGAAGTCGCGCGTGCTGGTCACGGAGGCTCCGCCCAGCGCTGAGCTGGGAGGCGCCAAGCGATGGGAAGACTTCCGCCGCAAAGGCAATCCCTTGTTTGTGTCCCGAGAACGGGAGCAGACGGCGTGCATCGTATATTCCTCGGGCACGGGAGGACGTCCCAAGGGATGCGTGCTCACGCACGAAAATTATCTGGAGCAATGCAAAGCGCTCACCGCTTGGTATCCGTTCCAGCCGGGCGTACGGTACTTGAGCATTCTGCCCACCAACCATGCCATCGATTTTATGGTCGGATTTATCGGGCCGTTTGTGTGCGGCGCATGCGTGGTGCATCTGCGGACGCTGCGTCCGGAGTTTGTTCGCGACGCCTTCGTTCGCTACAAGATTACCTACGTGAGCCTGGTCCCCATGGTGCTCAAGAATCTGGAACGGGGCCTCCGGGCAAAGCTTGAGGCATTGCCGGCGGGAAAGCGCGCCATGCTGAATCGGCTCATGGCGGTGAACAAGACTCTCACGCGAAAGCGTCCCAAGGTTGGTTTGAGCCGGAGGTTGCTTGGTCCGGTGCACCAGGCCTTCGGCGGAGAGCTGCAGGCCATGTTCACCGGCGGGGCTTTCATGGAGGCGTCCACGCTGCAGTTTTTCTACGATCTCGGAATTCCCGTGGCCAACGGGTACGGACTCACCGAGGCGGTCACGGTCCTCACCGTCAATGACTTCAAGCCGTTTCGCGCCGATACCGTGGGCAAGCCTCTGCCGGGCGTCGAACTGCGCATCTTGAATCCGGATTCCGAAGGGGTCGGCGAAGTGGCGGCGAACAGTAAGACGGTGATGTCTCACTACCTGGATGATCCGGAATTGACGGCGGAAACCATCGTGGACGGCTGGCTTCTGACCGGCGACCTCGGACGGTTCGACGACAGCGGGCATCTGCAACTGTTCGGCCGCAAGAAAAACATGATCGTGACTGAGGGCGGAAAGAATATTTATCCCGAGGATATCGAGAACGCTTTCGATGGTCTGGGAGTCAAGGAATATTCCGTCTACGCCGCCAATTTTATCTGGCCGGCCAAGAATTTGGGCCGGGAAATGCTGGTGCTGGTTTTGCGCATGGAGCAGAATCAGGAATGGAATGACGCTCTGCGCCAGGACCTGGATGCTCGCAATCGTCGTTTGCCGGATTACAAGCGGATTGGCGGATATGTGGTCTGGGACCGGGATTTCCCCCGAACCGCGTCGATGAAGATCAAGCGCGCCGCGCTCGCCGAAGAAATCCGGCAGAAACTGGACCGAAATACGGCTGTGACTTCACTCTAGATTTCATTCGGTGCGATAACTTGAGCGATGCATTCCTGGCGGTGATCAATCCGGCGGCGGGTGGCGGGCGCAGTCGAAAGCTGCTGCAGCCCGCGCTGGATCGTCTGCGCGCCGGCGGAATCGAGATTGATGTCGTCGCTACCAACGCTCCCCGTCAGGCCGCGGAAATCGCTCGCGACGCATATGGAAAGGGTTATCGCCGATTCATCGCCGTGGGCGGCGATGGGACCTCCTACGAGATTGTGAACGGTATTTTTCCTCTGAGCGCCAACGCTGAACCTCCCACCCTGGCCTTTCTGCCGCTGGGCACGGGCAACTCCTTTCAGCGGGACTTCACCGATCAAGGCGTGGAGTACGCCATCGAATCCCTGCTGGCGCGACGATCCCGGCCCTGCGACGTGTTGCGCCTCCGGCACCAAGAGGGCGTCATTCATTACATCAATCTGCTGAGCATGGGATTTTCCGCGGACGTAGCGACTTTGCGCGCGCGCCATTTCAGCGGCTGGGGAGAACTCGGGTATCAATCGTCCATTTTCATCTGCCTGGCGCGGTTTCGCAGGCGGGCGTTTCCCCTGCGGGTGGATGATGAGGAGAAAACCGACCGCCGTCCCTGCCTGTTCCTGACCTTCAGCAACAGCAAATTTACCGGCGGCACGATGATGATCGCGCCCCGGGCGGAGATCGACGACGGTCTGATCGAATTTGTTCGCTGGGGGCCGATCGGACGCGTCGGTCTCGTCCGCAACCTGCCGAAGCTCTATGATGGCACTCACATCGAACATCCGCTGGCGGAACGGCGTGCCGCCAAGCGGGTTCAGTTTTTTCTCGATTCTCCGGTCGACGTGATGGTCGACGGCGAAGTGTTAACTTTGCACTGCCGGGAGTTGGACGTTTTGCCGGCAGCGCTGAATGTGGTCGCATAGGAAGACCGAGCCCATGGTACAGCGAGACGACAAACAGAAATCGAAGGACGGGAGCAAGACGGAAACCAGGACCACGATTGTGATCGCCTCTGTCATCGTGCTTGCCTTTGCCTGTGTCTACTACTTCGCGCACCTCCGGCAGTCCACCCGATACGACGCCTTTGCGAAATGCCTGACCGGCAAACAAGTCAAGATGTACGGGCTTTACTGGTGCGTGCACTGCGCCGAACAGAAGGAAATGTTCGGCGCGTCGTTCCAGCACGTGACTTACATCGAATGCGGAATCAAGGGATCGAAGGAGGAAGAACCAGTGTGCAAGGAGGCCGGCGTCAAGAATTTTCCCACCTGGCAGTTTCCGGATGGATCACGGAAAGAGGGCGCACAGCCATTGCAAGTCCTGAGCGACAAGAGCGCATGCCTCCTCCCCTAGATTCGAAAGCACGGCGAATTCTGCTCGCGATCTCGCTGCTCGCAGTGGCGGGCATGGCCGTCTCTTCGCTGTCGCTTTATCACCATTACGGGACCTCGACGTCTTCCTATTGTGATTTTGGGGCGAGCTTCAACTGCGATATGGTCAACCGCAGCATCTACTCGGTGGTGCTGGGCGTTCCCGTAGCCCTCATCGGACTGCTGGGATACGCGGCCCTCTTCATGTTTTCGACCTTGTACCGCCGCCGGGCGCAAACACCTGCCTTGCTCTTGCTGGGGTCTCTGGCAGGATTGGGTTTTACCCTGTATCTCGCTTACGTGGAAAACTTTATCCTGGCGGTGTGGTGCGTGCTCTGTCTGTCCTCGCTGGGGTTGATTGTGGCGACGGCGGTGCTTTCAGGCTGGCTGATGAAGGATTCGAGAATCCGGAATTAACGCTTTCCCAATGTATGGCTGGCACTTCACCACCCAATCTCGCCGAGCGACGGGAGGTCGAACTCTCGGTGGTGATGCCATGCCTGAATGAAGAAGCCGGCATTGGCGTATGCATCAAGGAAATAGCCCAGGCACTGGCAAAACACAAAATCGCCGGCGAAATCATCGTAGCCGACAACGGAAGCTCCGACCGTTCCCGGGAGATATCCTGCGGCCTGGGTGCCCAGGTCGTAATCGTCGAGGAAAAGGGCTATGGAAGTGCCTTGATGGCGGGTATTGCGGCGGCCCGGGGAAAATACATAATCATGGGAGACTCGGACGGCAGCTACGATTTCGCGCAGATTCCCGCTTTTCTGTCTGAGCTTCGATCGGGATACGACTTGGTCATGGGGAACCGGTTTCAGGGCCGCATCCAAGCCGGGGCGATGCCGCCGCTGCACAAATATTTGGGCAATCCCGTGCTCACCGGAATCGGCCGCGTGTTTTTCAAGACCGACTGCCATGATTTCCATTGCGGCCTCCGCGGTTTTACGAAAACTGCCTATGAACGCATGCGTCTGCGGACCACGGGCATGGAATTCGCCAGTGAAATGGTGGTCAAAGCTTCCTTGCTCGATCTGCGCACCTGCGAAATTCCCACCACCCTCTCTCGGGATCGGCGCACGGGCAGGTCGCACCTTCGCAGTTGGCACGATGGCTGGAGGCATCTGCGCTTCCTGCTCTTGTACAGTCCCCGCTGGCTTTTTCTATATCCCGGGTTGACGTTTTTGTTCGCCGGCCTCGCCATCGCAGTGTGGTTGTTGTCGGGTTCAGGCCAAGGCGGACCTATTTTTCTTGACCTTCACGCTCTTCTCTACGCGGTGGCAGCCATCCTCGTTGGCTTTCAGGTGGTACTGTTCGCGGTTTTCACCAAGATATTTGCGATCACAGAAGGCCTCCATCCGCATGATCCCAAGTTGGACCGGGTTTTTCAATTTTTCAATCTCGAAAAGGGGCTTCTTTCCGGAGCCGTGCTGCTCGTCATCGGCTTAGCCATCGCGGGCTATTCCCTGATTTTATGGAATGGCGCAGGTTTCGGACCCTTGAATCCCGTCAAGGTGGTGCGCCTGGCAGCGGTGGCGATTACCATGATCGTGTTGGGCGTCGAAACCATATTCTCCAGCTTCTTTCTCAGTATTCTTGGTCTGACGCGCAAATGAGCTGGCCGGGCAAACTGCAACGAGCCTTTATCTATGAAAGGCGCCTTCGGCGCCTGGCCGAATTGCTGGCCCAGGCAATTCCGAAATCCTACAGCGTGCTGGACGTCGGCTCTGGGGACGGCCGGCTCGCCTGGTCGCTGCTAGAGCGACGTTCCGACCTTGCCATTCAAGGCGTTGACGTGATGCTGCGCCAATCAACGCAGATTCCGGTGAGGCTGTTTGATGGCACCACGCTTCCTTATTCGAACTCGAGTTTCGACGCAGTGATGCTCATCGATGTACTCCATCACACCGTCGATCCTTTGCTGTTGTTGCGCGAAGCGCTGCGCGTCTGCCGAAATTGTCTGATCGTGAAAGACCATTTGTTGGAGGGATTGGCTGCCGGCATGAGGCTTCGCATCCTGGACTACGCCGGCAACGCCGATTACGGCGTGGCGCTTCCCTACAATTATTTGTCCGAGAAACAGTGGGTCGAATGGGAGACGCTTCTGCAGGTAAAGGTGATGAGCAAAACCAAAAAGTTGGACTTGTATCCCTGGCCGGTCAACTTGTTTTTTGGATCCGGTCTGCACTTCCTCGCCCTTTACGGGAAGTCCGGCGCGGAGGCCGGGGGGGGCTAAGCTGTTGGCAGAGGTTGGAGGCCGGGGGGCAGAGTTTTATGGCTGCGCTTGCGCCGGCATCGATCCGGACGGATCGAGACGGTCGAGCGCTTGGCCGGGTTGGTCGGGTCGGAGCATCCAGATGTTCCTGGCCTTGAAATACTCCAGCAGTTCCTTATTTCTCGACGGCCCCATATCTCGCGCCCAAACGATGGGAGCACGATCGATGTTGGCAGAGTTGTACACCCATTCGGAGTCGACATTATGCTGTTCACCGTAATGAACAATGATCAAGTGTGCTCCCGGAACCGATTCGACTTTGTGCACTACCGAGGAGCGATTCACCCAGCCTCGGTTTGCGGGGATCCGCCAAGCGGCTGGAGTGGGCGTCACTCTCAACACCGCATTGATGAGACAAAGGACGATGGTTCCGCGAACGAGTGCTTCTCCGAAATGGACCTGACGCCAGCGCCAATGCGACATATGCCGCATGCATTGCACGATCAGGAGCATGATAAGGGCCAGGGCGGGCGCGAAATAATGAACCTGGATCCAGGTTTCGGTGAGTAAGGCCAGCGTGAAGATTGCCGCAAGAATGAGCGGCAAGCGCATCCGGGAATCTCGGCGGGTGAAGGGAAACGCAAACAAGGGAACGGAGAACACCGGCCGCACGAAAAAAACCCAAAATAGGAAGATCATCTCGATGGTGCGATTCCAAAACCCCGCAACTGTGTGTTCCCTTTGAAAAATCTGGAAGTAGTGACCATACAAGGTGCGCATGTCCGGGTGGTTGTAAGCAGGCTCTGGTAGCGGTTTTTCCCACAGAAATAGGGGCGCCCGGCCGTAGGTCTTGAGGTTCACCTGATAGGGCATGGTGAAGGCGTTGCCCGTGACCTGATGATTGTAATAACCCATGAGCACAGCAGTCGCAACCAGCACCAAAAAAACCGGTAACACCAGGCTTCGCAGCATCGCGGAAAGCGGCGGGCTCCGTTTTCCCAGCATCCAGAAAAACAGGGCTGCCGCAATCGGCAGGCTCAAGGCCAGGCCTTCATAGGGCCGGGTGTTGGCCAGAATGGCCAGTCCGCCGGCCATCAGGAGCGCATCTTTGGTTTTCAGCCTGCGCTGGATGCGCGGAACGGCACCGAGGACAAGTGCTCCTCCCAGTGCGGCCGCAGAACCGCCCCAATAACTATTCATCCAATAACTGAAAATGCCCAGACCTAAGGCCGCGAGCAGGCCGCCCGTGAGCGCCCATTCCGGCGGCAGCCACCCTTGCAGCATCCAGCAAAGGGCGGCGCACATGAGCGCGGTGACCAGCAGGATTCCCAGCCACGGGTGACCCAGAATCTGCCCGGCGGCGAGAATCAGTCCTTGCGCCGGGGGGTACATGGACATGTACGTGGGGTGCTCGAGGATGTGGAAACTCTCGAAATGTATCCACATGGGGTGGGTAGGGTTGGTGAGGCGTCCGTGCGCGAAGGTATCGGCTGCCAACAAGTAGCTGAACTCATCGGTTACCCGGGGCTCGGGAATGCCCAGGATGGGCTGCAGGGCGACGCGAACAGACAAAACGAAAAGGCCCGTGGCCAGCACGGAAAGAAGCTTTCTCCGGGCCAGTCGCCGGTACCAGCGAGGGAATGGGGAAGATCGACGGGGCGACGGCTTTGCCCGGCACCGAACCAGGGTCAGGGTGACGAGCACGAAGACCATGGCAAATTCGATCACCAGGGAAGCCCAGATCATATATCGGAAGCAAGTATTGGAAGCAAGGTATCAGCAACCAAGAAACACTGATCTCCCATGCGCTGGGCCACTTTGCCACACTGCCCCAGTTCTCATCAGGCCAGAATGCCGGCCGCGACGTCCATCATCTCCTGATCGACGGTGCGGTTTTTGGCCAGAGCCTGGGCCAGCGGAATGGAAACGAGTTTATTCCCCTGGAGCGCGGCCATGCATCCGAAATCGCCGCGGTGGACCATGTCAATCGCCGCCAGGCCGTAGCGCGTGGCCAGCACGCGATCGAAGGCGCTCGGCGAGCCGCCACGCTGGATGTGCCCCAGGACGACGGTGCGGGTTTCGAAGCCGGTTCGCTTCTCGATTTCTTTCGCCAGACTGTTGCCAATGCCGCCCAGACGAGCGTGTCCGAATTCGTCCTTGCCGAGATCCTGCACCACCAGCGCACCCTGTTCCGCTCCGGCAGCAAACTTAGCCCCTTCCGCCACCACCACGATGCTGAAATAACGGCCACGATTGTGCCGCTGGCGAATGGTGTCCGAGACGCGATCGACATCAAAGGGCTGCTCGGGAATGAGAATCACATCCGCGCCGCCGGCGATGCCGCTGTGGATCGCAATCCAGCCCGCGTCGCGTCCCATCACTTCTACGACCATGACGCGGTTGTGCGCCTCCGCCGTGGTGTGCACGCGGTCGATGGCTTCGGTCGCGATGTTTACCGCCGTATCGAATCCGAAGGTGTAGTCGGTGCCGGCCAGGTCGTTATCGATCGTTTTTGGACACCCCACCACCCGCACACCTTTTTCCCCCAGCTTTTTGGCGACCGACAAGGTATCATCCCCGCCAATTGCAATCAGTGCCTCGATGCCATGCTTGCTCAGGGTGGCAAGACAAATGTCCAAACCATCCGGCGTCTTGGCAGGATTTGTTCGCGAGGTTCGCAGGATGGTCCCGCCGCGGGGCAGAATTCCCGCCACCGCTTCGAGATCGAGGACCAGACTCTGGTCCTTCATCACTCCGCGCCAGCCTTCGAGAAATCCGACGAACTCGTCGTTGTAATGGAAGCTGCCTTTGCGCACCACGGCGCGGATGACCGCGTTTAGCCCGGGGCAATCGCCTCCGCCGGTCAGAACACCTACTTTCATTGCCTGCTCCTTGGGGTTCAGTAATCTGTGTGCCGCTGCGCCGTCCAGTCCTGCCTGGGATGCATGAGGGTGCCGCTGTGGGTACGCTTCGAGCCCCTGTCACCTGAGACCGAACAGTAAGATTATCATTAAATCCATGAAGTTCGAGAACGGGCGCAGCCAGCCAATCACGATTCTCGATGAGCATGGTTTGAAATTTCGATGCTGGCGGCCTGCGATTCCCGCGCGGATGTTTCCCGGCAATTGCGTTCGCGCGCGGAATTGGCCACAATACCTGTTTTCACCCAAACCATTCCCATGCCGAAGCTATTGCCCATGCTGACGTGGCTCTTGATTGCCCTGACCGGTGCCCTGGCGGTCGCTACCATTGCGATCCACCGGGGCGAGCAGATCAACGCGATGTGGCTGGTCGTCGCCGCCGTGTGCACTTACGCCATCGGCTACCGGTTCTATAGCAAATTCATTTCCGCCAAGGTTCTTGCGCTCGATGGACAGCGCGCCACTCCGTCGGAACGGCTGGAGAATGGGCGCGATTTTGTGCCGACCCATAAGTGGGTGGTCTTCGGCCATCATTTTGCTGCGATCGCCGGTCCCGGGCCCTTGGTTGGCCCGGTGCTGGCCGCACAGTTTGGTTACCTTCCCGGAACCCTGTGGATTCTGGCGGGCGCGGTCTTTGGCGGATGTGTTCAGGATTTCGTCATCCTGCTTTTTTCCATCCGGCGCGATGGCAAGTCCCTTACCGAAATGGCGCGCGAGGAAATCGGACCCCTGGGCGGATTGGTCGCCTACTTGGCCGTCATCAGCATCATCGTCATCCTGCTGGGGGTTTGCGCGCTGGTCGTGGTCAACGCCTTGAAGTCGAGTCCGTGGGGAACATTCACCATCACCATGACGATCCCCATCGCGCTGCTGATGGGCATCTACCTGCGTCGCCTGCGTCCCGGCAAAGTCTTCGAGACTTCGGCGCTGGGATTTGTCCTGGTGATGCTGGCAATCTGGGGTGGGCAGTGGATTTCGCAGACTCCCTCCGTCGCTCGCTGGTTTACTCTGAGCGCGTCCACGCTGGCGATGGTGATTATCCTTTACGGATTCGCGGCCTCGGCTCTGCCGGTTTGGCTGCTGTTGGCCCCGCGGGACTACCTCAGCACCTTCGTCAAACTGGGAACGATCGGACTGCTCGCGGGCGGAATCATCGTGCTTCATCCCACGCTGCACATGCCGGCCCTGACGCGTTTTGTCGATGGTACCGGGCCGGTGTTCGCCGGGAATGTTTTTCCCTTCGCGTTCATCACCATTGCCTGCGGGGCCATCAGCGGATTTCATTCTCTGATCGCCAGCGGCACCACACCCAAGTTGATTCGGAACGAGAAGGAAGCCCGCCTGGTGGGTTATGGCGCGATGCTGGCCGAGTCCATGGTCGCGATCATGGCGACCATTGCCGCGTGTGTCTTGCAGCCGGGCATCTATTTTGCCATCAACAGTCCCGCCGGAATTGTGGGCCAGTCGCCCGAAGCCGCCGCAAACACCATCAGCAATTGGGGATTCCCGGTCCACGCCGTGGACATGCAGACGCTGGCGCGCGCGGTGGGCGAACAAACGCTTTATAACCGCACGGGCGGCGCGCCCGCCTTCGCCGTGGGCATGGCCCACATTTTCTCCAGCAGCCTGGGGGGACAGGCGCTGATGGCAATCTGGTATCACTTCGCCATCATGTTCGAGGCGCTGTTCATCCTCACCGTGCTCGATGCCGGCACGCGCGTCGGCCGTTTCATGGTGCAGGACGCGCTCGGCCACGTCTGCAGGCCTATGGGCCGCACCAGTTGGTATCCCTCGATCCTCGCCACCAGCGCCCTGATCGTCGGCGCTTGGGGATACTTCCTCTGGCAGGGGGTAAAAGACCCGCTCGGCGGCATCAACTCCCTCTGGCCGTTGTTCGGAATCGCGAATCAACTCCTGGCCATCGTGGCACTCTGCGTGGCCACCACCATCGTCATCAAGATGGGCAGGTCTCGTTACGCGGCAGTGACTCTGGCGCCGCTGGTATGGCTGGTGGCAGTCACATTTACCGCGTCCTGGCACAAGATTTTCGATGCTGACGTGCGGATCGGCTTCCTGGCGCACGCCCGGCAGTTGGCGGCGTCTCACGGGAACGCCCGCTTGATCTTCAACGACCGGCTCGATGCCGCAGTGACCGGGATCCTGGTTTGCATGATCGCATTGATCTTGCTCGAGTCCGCGATCGGATCTCTGCAGGTGCTATCGGGCCGCAAGCAAGCTCGGGTGAAAGAATCGCCATTTGTCGCGACCCAATTCGCGGTGCAGCAAAAATGAAAAATGCAACCGCCACAACTCGCCTCGGGAAAACCGGCGCAGGTTCTGCCCGGGAACGATGCGCCCAGGCGTTTCGCCAGGTGCTGTCGCTGATGCTGGCGACCGTCCGTGAGATTTTTGACGAGTCGGCCTACCAGCGTTTTCTGGCGCAACGGCAGCTTGGTTCGAGCCGCGCCACCTACGCCCTATTCCTGCGCGAACAGGAAACTCGCAGGGCCCGTCAGCCGAAATGCTGCTAATCCCTTTGACGCCGCCCCTACACTTGGATAGGCTAATTGTTCCGCATGAGTGAGCCCGCAATTTCTGTTCAAGCCCTGCGCAAATCCTATGGCCCTTTGGAAGCCATCAAGGGTGTCGATTTCGAAATTCGTCCCGGTGAAGTTTTTGGCGTGCTGGGACCGAACGGCGCGGGTAAAACCAGCACGGTGGAAATCCTGGAGGGGCTGCGTACCCGTTCGAGCGGGCAGGTCCGGGTGTTAGGATTCGATCCGGAAAAGCAGAAAAAGCAGCTGAAGGACCGCATCGGAGTGTGCCTGCAGGCTACCAATCTGCCGGAGAAAATCCGCGTACGTGAGGCTCTCCAGGTGTATTCATCTTTCTACAGCCGCCACACCGACGCCAACCAGCTGCTCAAGCGGCTGCAACTCGAAGATAAGCGCGATGCCTTCTATGGAACGCTTTCGGGTGGCCAGAAGCAGCGATTGGCGCTGGCCTTGGCGCTGGTGAACGACCCGTCGTTGCTTTTTCTGGACGAACCGACCACGGGTCTCGACCCTCAGGTCCGCGCCGAGATCCATTTATTGCTGGAACAACTGCGCGGAGAGAATCGCACCATATTGCTGACCACGCACTACATCGAGGAAGCGGAACGGCTGTGCGACCGCGTCGCCATCATGGATGAAGGCCGCATCATCGCCCTGGATACGCCCGCCAAGTTGCAGCAGCAGAGCCGGGCGGCATCGACGATTGCGGTCACCTGCGACCAACCCGTCCCGGCGCAACGTCCGAATTGGGCGGAAGCCAGCGAGACCACCGTGGATGCAACCGGCCGAACCCTGACCGTGGTCTCGCGTCGTCCGGCGACCACCCTGGTCGATTTAATCAAGTGGATTGACCAGAGCGGGCTCGAGCTGATCGACGTCCACCTCAAAAAGCCTACCCTGGAAGACGTATTTATCGAAATGACGGGAAAGCGCCTGCGCGAATGACGCGATTGCAATGAAACCTTACCTGGCACTCATCGCACTGGACCTCAAATTGGCCCTCCGCCAGAAGTCCGTCCTTTTTTTTAATTACCTGTTTCCCCTGATCTTCTTTTTCAGTTTTGCTCAGGTCATGCACATGACCCAGGTCCTCACCCTGGTCATTATTTTCGGGGTGCTCGGCAACGGCCTTTTCGGCGCGGGCATGCGCACGGTGCAGGATCGCGAGGCCAATGTTCTTCGCCGCTACAAGGTGACTCCCATCACGCCCGCGCCCATCCTGGTCTCCATGACCATCGTCGGCTCGATCATATTCCTGCCGTTTGTCCTGTTGATGTTCCTGCTGGCGCACTACGGCTATGGCATGCCGTGGCCACCCCGGATGGGATCCATTTTTGTTTTTCTGACCCTGGGCATCATGGCATTCCGCGCCATCGGGATGATCCTGGCCTCGGTGGCGAATTCGGCGCAGGAAAGCCAGATTCTGGTGCAGTTGATTTATTTGCCAATGCTGCTGTTGAGCGGCGCCACTTTCCCTACCTCCGTTTTTCCTGACTGGCTCATGACCATCACCAATTTCCTGCCTGCCACTTACCTGGTCTCGGGACTGCAGGGAATGATCCTCGGCAACGGACACGAGGGTCTGGTGCAGAATGGCCAGGCCTCCGGCGCTCTGATTCTTACCATCGCGGTCGGCTTGTTTGTTTCCTACAAACTCTTTCGCTGGGAAAAGGAAGAAAAGATTCGGGCCTCGGCCAAGCTTTGGATCGGCGCGGTGCTGCTGCCTTTCCTGATCCTTGGAACCTGGCAAGCCCACACCAAGCAGAACGCGAGCAAGGCGAGAATTCTCAACCGCCAGTTGGCCCGCGGAGAGAGCTATCTGATTCGCGGGGCTCGCATTTTTGTAGGCAACGGCAAAGTGATCGAGTCGGGCGCGATTCTGATTCGCGACGGCAAGATTGCGGGAGTCTACGAGGGCGAGGGCCCGGATCCGAAGAGTGTGAAAGCCATGCTCATCGAAGCCTCGGGCAAAACCATACTCCCCGGCCTCATCGATGTCCACGTCCACATCGCCGCGCCCGGCGGTTTCGCGGAAAGCAGCAGTTCTCCGCCCGAGCCCGCCATGGAGCGCCATCTGGCCGCTTACCTCTATAGCGGTATTACCGCCGTCAGGAGCGTGGGCGATTCGCTCGACGCCGTGCTCAAGGTACGCGGAGTGGTCAATAGCGGCGAGAAATTGGGCGCGGAATTATTTACCTGCGGTCCGCTGTTCACCGCGCCCGGCGGGCACGGCACGGAATACTTCAGCCGCATGCCCGAGACCGTCCGCCAGCAGGCGCTAGCCCAATTTACTCGCATTCCTGCATCCGCCGACGAGGCCCGCAAGCAGGTCGACGCCCTGAAGAACGCTGGCGTCGATTGCATCAAGGCGGTGATGGAGTCAGGCGGCGGCTCGCAGGTGTTTAACCGGATGGACGTTTCTTATCTGCAGGCCATCCTCCAGCAAGCCCACGCGTACGGGTTGCCGGCGGCGGTGCACACTGGCGACGCTCGCGACGTGATCGACGCAGTAGCCGCCGGTGCCGACTCCATCGAGCATGGCTCATTCCGTGACCGGGTTCCGGACGCGGCCTTCGAGCAGATGGTCAAGCAAAAGACTTTCTACGATCCCACCCTGAGCGCTGCCGAGGCATTCGCGGATTTGCTCAAGTCAGACACGGCCTTGCTCGACCGCTCCCTGGTGCAGCAGGTGGGTCCGAAAGAACTGCTGGATAGCACCAAGGCATTCCTCGCCTCGAGCGACGGTGAAGCCGTGCTGCAGAAAATGCGGGCTTTCCCCTTCGATATAAAAACCGGGACGGGTAATTTCAGCCAGGCCTATCGGCACGGTGTCACCCTGGTGACCGGCAGCGACGCCGGCAACCCCCTGGTGATCCACGGCCCGACGGTGCAGCGCGAACTGGAATTGTGGGTGCAAGCTGGAATCCCGCCGGCCGTTGCCCTGCAGGCCGCCACCTACAACGCCGCGCGTCTGCTGCGTGTGGAAAATCGCATCGGATCGATTCAGAAGGGAAACGACGCCGACTTGCTCCTGGTCGACGGGAATCCACTCGAGGATATCAACGCCATCGAGCGCATTTCGATCGTTTTCTTCAAGGGCGAACACCTCAATCGCTCCGAGCTCTTCGACCAGCCCTGAATCCTGACGTCGGCTCAGCCCTGCACACTCGGGAACCGGCGTTCGCGTATGCTAACGTCGGATGGATGCCAACCCCACACCGTCAGCCGCCAGCCAGTTGCCACTCTGGCTTTCCCGTCTCAATCGTGAAGTGGTCGCCTGCGCGCGCTGCCCGAGACTGGTTGCCTACCGCGAAACGATTGCGCGCGAGAAGCGCCGCGCTTATCTCGATTGCAGCTACTGGGGTAAACCTGTGCCCGGCTTTGGCGATCCCGAGGCCCGGGTCCTTGTGCTCGGACTGGCGCCCGGGGCGCACGGTTCGAACCGCACCGGACGTCCCTTTACCGGCGATGCCTCCGGCAAATTCATGTATCCGATCCTGTATGAGGCCGGTTTTGCGAATCAGCCGGATGCCCTTGGTCGCGATGACGGCTTGAAACTGAAGGATCTATACATTACGGCGGCGGCGCGCTGTGCCCCGCCGGACAACAAGCCTCTGCCGCAGGAACTGGCGAACTGTGCTTCCTATCTGGATCGGGAGATGGAAGGGCTTAAGAATTTGCGCGTGGTGGTCACGCTGGGAAAGATTGCCTTTGATGCTTATCTGAATTATTTGAAACGCCGCGGACAGCTGCCTCGCCGGAAGGAATTCGCTTTTGGGCACGGGGCAAGGTACGAGATGGCGGACGGACTCATTCTGTTGGCGTCCTATCATCCTTCGAATCAGAATACGGCGACCGGCAAGCTCACGCGGGGGATGTTTGTGGAGATTTTTCGCCAGGCTGCGCGCTGGGCGAATCAGAGAGTTTAGGCCGACCCGCGCTGCCCGGACATCGCTGCCACGGTCGGGACCGTTCACATTCGCAATCAAAAACCTACGAAGACCGGTTCCGGTTCCAGGCCGATGCCCCAGATCTCTTGCACTCGCTCTTGGATGTGATCTTTCAGGGCGATGACATCGGCGGCGGTGGCTTGATCGCGGTTTACGATGGCCAGGGCGTGCTTGGAGGAGATGCCGGCCCGGCCGGCGCTGTAGCCGCGGGCAAAGCCCGAATGTTCCACCAGCCAGGCGGCTGAGACTTTGCGTTGGGCGTCCAGCGCGGGATAGCTCGGGATCTGCAGCTTTTTTCCCGCGGCGCGTTTTGCCAGATCGTCGAATCGGGCGGCAGGCAGGAAAATGCTTTTTCAGGTCCCCATAGGCAATGTAAGCGGCGCCGCCCGGCTTCAAAGCGTAGGTCACCTGCAAGATGATGTAACGTCCGCGCTCGCTCCGGTTGAAAATGCTGGTTCGGTATTTGAAACCGCAATCCGCTCTGGACAGTTCTCGGGGCTGGCCGTCGCGCAGATCGAGGGCGCGGACGGATTCGATGGTGTCGGAGACTTCCTGCCCGTAGGCTCCGACGTTTTGGACCGGAGTACCGCCGACGCTTCCGGGAATGCCGCTGAGACACTCCACGCCGGCGCAGTTGCGGGCGACGGCGTGGGCTACGAAGGCGTCCCATTCCTCGCCCGAGCCGACTTCGTAATGTACGATTCCATTTTCTTCGCGATCCTGCATTCCCTGGATGGCAATCTTGAGGACCAGGCCCGGCCACCCGGCGTCGGAAATTACCAGGTTGCTGCCTCCACCGAGCACGAAGAGCGGCAGATTTTTCGCCCGGGCGAACGATAGGGCTTGATTTACTTCGGCGATGCTTTTCGCTTCTGCGAAATGTTGCGCGGGACCGCCAACTCTCAGGGTCGTCAGGGGGGCCAGGGGGACGTTGTTTTGAATCAACATGGCGGAATGGTTCAACTATATATGACCAGTTGTAGCGCCGCCGGCGGAGTTCCCACCGTGGCGCTGCTGGAATTTCCCAGGGTAGGGGCGCAAAACGGATCTGGAGAACGCATACTCCGGGGAAACGTATACAATGAATGTGTTCTATTTAGGAGCTCAAATGTATCCAGAAATTATGGTGGTTCCCATGCGCGAAGAACTGACTCGCGTGGGGGTGAAGGAACTGCGTACTGCAGAAGAGGTCGATCAGGCGCTGAGCCAGCAGCCGGGCACGACCATGGTGGTGGTGAACTCTATCTGCGGATGCGCTGCCGGCCGCATGCGTCCTGCCGTTCGGGCCGCTTTGCAGCAGGTGGTGCGCCCCGAGAAATTGTTTACCGTGTTCGCCGGGCAGGATCTGGAGGCGACCGATCGGGCCCGTTCCTATTTCACGGGATATCCGCCGTCCTCGCCTTCGATTGCTTTGCTGCGCGACGGCCAACTGGTACATATGGTGCAGCGCAGCGATATCGAACACCGCGAGGCCGCCGACATCGCCGCGGAACTGAAAAGCGCCTTCGAGAAATATTGCTCGAAGCCGGTTACCGCCTGAACCGAAGCGGCGCTTCCTATTTCTGCGCTCGAATAAATACTCCGCTGGTGGCATCCACTTCTACGATCAGCTTCGGCTCATTGCGGTTGCTGCCGTAGACGATGTGCCAGACCAGATCATTGTTGGGACGGTTCCAGTCGAGCAGGTAGAAGACTGGAAGGTCAGGGCTTTTTTCGAGCAGTTTGTCGCCGCCGTGCTTCTTTGCCACTTCGAGGGCCTGATCGGAATCGATCTTGAGAAATTGAATATCGAAAACCGTGGTCGAGGAATTGCCGGGGCTGTAACTGTCTTCGACTCCGGGCGACACTCCGCGTGAGCCATCCGCCTGATCGACGCCGAACCAGGCAAAAGGCTTCAGGCTATGCTGGAGAGCCGATGCGAAACCGCTCCGCCACACGGCAGACTTGCCATCGTGACCGTTGGACTCAGGCGTTGGCTCTGACTCCAGACGAAACGGCTGCGCGTCCCGCGCCCAGCCGTGAGCGGCTATAAACAGCTTCTGGGCGGCCACATGCCCGGTGAGAAATTCGGGAGGCTTGGGCTGGGGCTTCTCCTTGGGCTTGGTTGGCTGCGACGAACAGGCCACCATCACGGCTGTCGCCAGCAGAACCATCAGCAGCTTCTTCATCGCGACCTTCCTCTCATCAGCACGGGGCTTGCTTCCTGGAATCTGGAGGTGCATTCTGGTTGGGCTTCATTCTAGCAGCGCTTGATTCTGGCGGACGAGCAGAAAGCGAATTCATGGATTCCCATCTCGAACGCCTGGCGGCAGGGCTGGCCTCGGCAATCGACGGCGCTGGCGCCGACGACCTCACTTGGCATCGCGAAGGGAAGTGGTGCATCGCCGAGATCCTCGAGCATCTGTACCTGAGTTACACCGGGACGATCAAGGGTTTTCAACGCTGCCTGGAAGCGGGGAGACCGCTGGCTACTTCCGCCACCCTGAAGCAGCGGGTGATGGCTGTGGTTGTGGTGGGGTTCGGACGGTTTCCCCCCGGACGCAAAGCTCCCAAGAACACCCAGCCGCGCGGGATCGCCTGCGAAAAGGTCGCGGCCGACATTGGTTCGCAGATTGTGGCTATGGATGAAGCGATCAAGAAATGTGAACAGCGCTACGGATCCAGCACCAAACTCCTGGACCACCCGATCCTGGGGCCGTTCACCGCCCGGCAATGGCGCAAGTTTCATTGGGTGCACGGACGGCATCATCTGCAGCAGATTTTGCGGCTGCGGGAAGATCGTGGCCAAGCCCCTGACCAGCGGTGAGATGGCGGCACCGCTGCCGGCCGCACCCAGGCGCGTCCGCATCAGTCCGACCACCCCTGGTGGCAGGCATTCGAAACGACGGGAATCGAAATTCCCGGCGCGATCAGGTTCCGGATCGCCGAATTCGTGGCCGGCCAGTTTGTTTGGCGAGCCCCACACCGCACCGAACCCGGGACAGAGCGCTCCGGGTTTCGCGCTTCCTGCTCGCGGGCCGCCCGCCCGATTTATTCCCGCGACGCGCTGGGCACGCCGGCTTTCCGCGCCTGTTCCTGCAAGTCTTCCAGTTTCTGCCTGGCATCGTCGACCGACTTTTGTTTATCCGCGATCTGTTGCTTGTACTGCATGTCCTGGGTATCCCAGTCCTTGGAATCCCTCAGGCGGTTGCCGGCGTCAGAATAAAAGGCCGCGGCGCGCAGACGATATTCGCGCTGCAGCACGTCGAGCTCGCGCGAGATCAGACTGATGTCATCTTTCTGTTCGTCAATCTTGCCTTTCCACTCGTCAAATATTTTCTTGCGGTCTTCGGGAGAATCTTCCGGCTTGATGGCGGCGGGCTTGTTGGGGTCCGCGGGACTCTGGTTCGCGCTCGGTTCCCCGGCGGGAGTCGCGGCCGAGGCTTCCGTCACATTCCCCACGACGCTCAGCTTGTCCTGCTTGGGTAGATTGTCGTTGTCGAATACCTTGGGGACGGCTGGTTTCTTGTCCTTGCGGACGGAGCGGGCATAGTCGGCCAGCGATTGCGATGAACCGGCCGATGTCTGCGCGGGTTGTGAAGCCGCCGGTTGTGACTGCGCGCGCGCCAGCGTAGCCAGCATGCCGGTTAAAACCATCCCTGCGACCCGTGCGTATACGATGCGTTTCATAGTTGCTCCATTCATCCTTTTCTTCCTTTTGCCGCTGCCTGAGCAAACGGTCATTTTTGAAACTAAGCTCCGGCGGCTGCCTTTACCGGCCTTGGCCCGGAAAGGAAACCGCCGATGGTGTGATTCAGCTGTGCCGCTTCGGAAGCGATGTCGGCGGCGATCTGCCGTGCCTGTTCGAGGTCGGGGCTGACTGCCAGTTGTCCCGCGTATCCGGAAATCGTGGTGAGCGAAGAGCGCAGTTTGAGCGCCATTTCGGCGGACATCTCTCCCCGCAGTTCCTGCTGCTGCTGAATCAGGGTGACCTCGGTTTTGTCGTTGATCAGGCAGGCCGCACCGAGGGCGTCGCCCGACGACGAGTTCACGGGCGTGATCGTGATTTCCAGAAACCGCTTCTCTCCCGACGGAGTCAGATACTCAAGTTGCAGGCCGGAGGCGGTGTTCTCGCGCACGCCAGCGTGTACGGCTTCGGTCACGGTTCCCCGTGGACGGGAGGATGCGGACACCGTCGCCTGGCGGAAAATTTCCACAGCGCTCATTCCTACCGGCGATGCAAATCCCAAGATGTGTTTGGCGGCCGCATTGGCTTGCCGAACCAAGCCGGTCGAGGCGAAGAACATGACGCCGCTCGAAAGATGCGATAGCACTGCGGCGCTGATGTTTTCCGTGCTCTTGGCCCGGTTGCGTTCGACCAGGCGCAGGCTCTGCAGTTCATGTTTCTGCTGTTTCAGTTGCTGGATCACGGCATGATAAGTGTGCAGCGGGAGACTCTCCCCCGGGGTCGAACCGCCGGCCAAGGTGGATTCCTCCGTAAGACTCCTGCGCATGCGCCGAATGAAGGTGACTCCCAGCAGGAAGGCAAAACCGGAGACCAGGAACAGTCCCACCATCCGCATCACAACGGGATTGCCGGCCAGTGTCACAGCAGCCCCCAGTACCAGCGCAGGAAATCATTTCCGAAGAAGCTCGCGATGATTGCCATGCCTGCGAGAAATACGCCGAAAGGCATTTGATGGTGGCGGAGAGCGATGGTGGCAGACGCCCATGCCCGGCGCCGTGATGCCTGCGCCGATTCGTGATGGCGCTTCCTTCGGCGGCGGGTGCGCTTCATCCACACCGCGAGCACGGTCGACAATCCGAAAAGCGATCCGGCGATCGATGCCGCGAAGAGCGTGCAAATCGTCAGGCGGACGCCCAGAAAGGCGCCGACCATCGCCATCAGTTTCACGTCGCCGAAACCCATGCCCTGGACGCCGCGCGCGCGCAGGTAAATGGCACCGACGCCATAGATGAAGGAGGATCCGACAGCCGCGCCCATGAGCGCATCCAGCAGCGAGA
>Ga0193753_10001545_pt1 | contig 19535 bp, 8 predicted proteins | sample H1c2metaG_FD_144925 | JGI IMG/M metagenome (GOLD analysis project Ga0193753, IMG submission 144925) | Soil microbial communities from a riparian zone of the East river system, Colorado, United States - H1c2 | ecosystem: Environmental > Terrestrial > Soil > Riparian zone | place: USA: East River...
CGAGGCGCTCGCGAAACTCAAACTCGATGGCGCGTGGGTGGACGGCGAGCTCATCGTGGCAGACCCGAACGGACGCTCGGACTTCTCGCTGCTTCAGCACACCATGGAACAGGGCCGTCTCGAGGAGCTTCAGTTCTGCATCTTCGACCTGCTCTACTACCGCGGCGAGGACTTGCGCGTGCTGCCGCTGTCCGAACGCAAGGTCCGGCTCGATGCGGCATTCGCCAAACTACCGGCGAACGGCCCGCTTCGCCTGGCGGACCAGATCCACAGCGAGAGCGCCGAGTTGCTGGCGCGGGTCTGCAATCAGCACCTCGAAGGGCTCGTCGCCAAGAAGATCGATTCGCGCTACACCGGCGATCGTTCCGAGAACTGGCTCAAAGTGAAGTGTCATCGCGAACAGGAATTCGTGGTGGGCGGCGCGGCTTTCCTGCCCGGCCGCGGCACCGGCACATTCTCCTCGCTGCTGGTCGGAGTGAAATCCGGCAAGGGTCTCAAGTACGTCGGCCGCGTGGGTGGCGGCTTCGATGCACAGGAGCGCGCCGAGTGGCACGAGCGATCGAAGAAACTGGCGCAGAAAGAGAGCCCGTTCAACAATCACCCCGACAAGCGTTCCGGCGAAAACTGGCACTGGATGAAGCCCGAACTCGTGATCCAGGTGGCTTTCGCCGACTGGACCCATGGCGGCATCCTGCGCCAGCCGCGCTATCTCGGGTTGCGGCAGGATCGCGACCCGAAGACGGTGGTGCGCGAAGAACCGGAGCACACCGAGGACGTCGTGAAGGAAACCCAACGCAAGCCTGCGAAGGCGAAAGGCAAGGCAAAGGGAAAGGGCGCGGGAAAGTCCCGCCCTGCGCGCGAGGTGCCCGAATCGCTCGGCCGCCTCACGCATCCGGAACGCGTGCTGTTCCCGCACGACGGCATCACCAAGCTCGAGCTCGCCGAATACTTCGACGCGGTGGGCGAGCACGCCATGCCGCACTACCAGGACCGGCCGCTGTCGATCCTGCGCAACACGCACGGATCGAAGCCGTTTTTCCAGAAGCATTTCCTGGAGTCGTCGAGCGCCGGCCTGCGCGTCGTGAAGATTCCAAACGCGGACAAGGATCCGGACTTCACGGTGTGCGATTCGCCCGCAGGCCTGCTGCACCTGGCGCAGGTGGGCGCCGTCGAGCTGCACAGCTGGGGCGCCGTGATGCCCAAACCCACGCAGGCCGATCGCCTCACGTTCGACCTCGATCCCGGCGCAGACCTCGCGTACGCGCCGGTGCGTGACGCGGCGCTCGCGATCCGCAAGCTCATGAAGGACGTGGGGCTCGAAAGCTGGGTAAAAACCACCGGCGGTAAAGGCCTGCACGTGGTCGTGCCGCTCGCGTCGCCGCGCCCGGATTGGGACACGGCCAAGGAATTCGCGCGCAGCGTCACGCTGTTCATGGAGCAGCTCGCGCCCACGATGTTCACCTCGAAGACCGGCGAGCGGAACCGCAAGAACAAGATCTTCGTGGACTATCTACGCAACGGGTTTGGAGCCACGGCGGTTGCCGCGTTCTCGCCGCGCTGGCGTCCTGGTGTTGGCGTGTCGACGCCCGTGGCCTGGGACGAAATCGACGACGACATCCGTGGCACGCATTTCAATCTGCGCAACGTGCCCGATCGCGTGGCAAAGCTGCGCAAGGACCCGTGGGCGGGTTACTGGACCGCCAGACAAGTGCTGACCAGAACCACGATCAAGGAAATGCAGAAAAGGGGGTCAGGCACCGTTTCCTAGGAAACGGTGCCTGGCATCCTTTCCTAGGAAACGGTGCCTGACCCCTAACGTTCGATGCGGTATTCCACGCCGGCGCGCGTTTCCTGCGTGCCGCGCTGTACGCGCACGCCCACCTCGCGCGACAGCTTGTAACGCAACGCGATGACCTCGCCCGGCTCGAACAGCCCGACGCCATAGCTCAGGTACAGCCGTGGCGACAGATATTCTCCGATCGTCAACGCCGAACCCCCGATCATCTCGTTCTCTTCAACGCCGGCCTCATCGAGTCCGAGCCGCTTACCGATGCGTTGCGCCACGAGTCCGGCACCGGCGCCCTCGAGCCCCTGCGTCGCCGACGCGAGCGCATCCTGCGAACTTCCGCTGGCGCTGCCCACCTCCGACAGCGAGCGTCCCGTGACGAGGTACGACAATGCATCCGCCTCACCCACGTTCGGCTCCGAGACCACGGTGACGATCGGGCGCTGCGCCGAGCCCGCGATGCGCAGGCCGGTAGATTGGTCGGCATCGACCTCGCGCATCGCGACGATCGCCAGCCGCGGATTGTTGAGCGGCGTGCCGGCGAACAGCAGGCGGCCATCCTTGATGGTCAGATCCTGGCCATACGCTTTGTATCGCCCGGCGATGGCGAGCTGCCCCGACCCCGATGTCGGAATTCCCGGTTCCTCGCGAACCGTGAGATGCCCGGACACGGTTGCGTCGAGCCCATAACCCGTCACCTCGATGTGCTCGCCCAGGTTCACCGTGATGACCGCTTGCAGCGGCAACGACGACGCGCTCGCGCGGCTTTCGACTTCCTTGCCGTTGCGAATCACGACGACGTCCGGCGACACGTTGGGCGACTGGTCCTGGGGCAGCTTCTGCAAATTGATGGCCGCACGCGGGATCGTGACCTCGCCGCGCAGTAGATAGGCTTTTCGATCCCCGGTGAGCGTGAGGTCCGGCGTGAGCACCACGTTGGCCGCGGGAATATCCGCCGCGACGAACTCCTGGCCGCGGATCTTGACGTCCACGACGCCGCGCTCGTCCATCGCGCCTTCGAACTCCAGGTGTCCCTTGCCGGAAGCGACGCTGCCGGCCAGGTTGAACCCGCCCGTGCGCTTCGCCTCGCCTTGCACGCGGCCGTCGCGCAGCTCGATGCCGAGTTTGCCGAGATCGGCCTGGAGCCTGGTGGCGTCGATATTGCCCGTGAATTCCGGCTTGGCGAGGGTGCCGCCAATCTCGATCTGCGCATTCACCGCCCCATCGAGATTGGCCACGGCCGGCACGAATGCGCCGAACGGCGCCAGCGTCGGCATGGCGGCGTTGATCTTTCCGGCAATGGCCGGTGCAGGCGCATTGAGATCGGAAGCGGTCAGCGAGGCACTCATGCTGCCGCCATGGGCCAGCTTCGCCGTCAACTTCGCGTTGGCCTTCATGCCGGCAAAGTCCGCCTGCATGTCGAGGTCCTCGTAGATCAACAGCGCGCCATTATTCACCAGTGCCGCCGCCGCCGGAATCTCCTCGCCTTGCGCCATCACCAGCTTCGCGGACTCTGACGTCACGGCCAGGTCGCCTATCCACTGCCCGTCGGCGCTCCGGCGCACGCGGCCATGGCCCTGCACGTCGCCTTGCAGTTCGCCCGCGAGCGCGGCCGGCGCCAGCGTGTTGGCCAGCTTCAATGGCACGCGCTCGAATGAATACCCGGCGTCCAGCGCGCCCGACGCTTCGAATTCCAGGGCCGTGCACAGCACCGTGGGTTTGTCTTCGAGGCAGGTCTGCGACAGCGAGAAACTGCGCGCGTCGTACACCACGCGCGACGGCTCGCGCAGCGTGAGATCGGCCATATCCGCAGCCCTGAACTCGAGGCTGGCCAGTTCGCCGCTCCACCCCGTTTTGGTCAAACCACCCGCGAGCGCAACCGAACCATCGAACGCTTCGCTGTCCGCACTCGCCGCCACGCGATGCTTTGCCTGGTTGCCGGACGCATCCAGCGTCACTTTGCTGAATACCTGGCCAGCCACCGTCACCTGCGTCGCCACGGCTTGCACCTTGCCGTCCGGATCCAGCGGGCTCGCCATAGTCGCATCAACGTGCAACTTCGCGATGCTGTTCTCGCCCATGCCGAGCGACTTGCCATCGGCGCTGCCGGCGATGGTGAGCTTCGGCCACACGCCACGCACGGTGAAATTGCCCGTCAAACTACCCTCGGTTTTCGGCACCCAGTCGTTGAGCGAAGCCACGGCCAGGGACACCGTCGCATCGATCTGATTTCGATCCGCGCTCGAACCTTTCACGCTGATGCGGCTCTTGCCCGAGGACACGCGCAAGTCGCCCACGAGCTTCGACGGCGCCGCAAATTCGATATCGCCCTCGCCCGAAATCGGCCGGCCGCGCAACGTGCCCGAGAGCGTCGCAATCTGCAGCGACCCGCTCGGCCCCGCCTCCGCGAGCACACCGCGCGTATGCGCATCGATGTCCAACTTGCCGGGCCACTCGGCCAACAATGCGCCTGGATTGAAATCGCTGGCCCTGGCGTACAGCGACCACGCCAGCGGCTTGAACTCCACGGTGCCGCTCAGCGCCAGGTGCCCTGCGCTCTGGCGCAGCTCGAGTTGCCGAAGATCCGCGCGCGCGGCGGTACCCGAGGCATCGATGAGCACATGAACGAGCTCATTGGGCGGCCCCACATCGAGCTCGCCCTTCACGGCATAAGCCTTCGGCGTCCCGTTGATTTCGATCTCGCCGCGGCTGGCAAGCACGCGGCCGGCGAGATTCTCCGGCACCACGACTTCATTCCATTGCGCCTTGAGGGCCGCCCGGACGGTGTCGCCTTCAGGCGTGATGCGTCCCGACATGGCCAGGCTGCCTTCGACATCGCCCGGCTTCGCCGTCAGCGTTTCGATGACGAGCTCGCGCGCCCTCCACTGCGCACTGAGTCCCAGCTGTTTCGCGGTCGCGAGTTTCTCGTTGCCGCGGTAGATAGTGGCGTCCGCCAGCACGAAGTTCCTGACCGTCACCTCGAGCGGCGGCTCGATCCACAACGGCTCATCGGGCTCCGGCTCGTCTTTCTCCGGCGGCAGGAACACGCCAAGGCCGTGCACCTGCGCGTTGTCGATGCGCAGCACGCGCGAGAACAGCATCCTCAACGTGGGATCCACCGTCATCGACTGGACGCGGACGCGCGCCTTGTCCACGCCGCCATCGAATTGAAAATCCGTCACGACGAGTCGACCCGCGATGGTGCCGTCGATGCTCGCCGTGCCCGCCACCCACCGCGCCCCCGGCGTCGTGAACATCAACCAGGCGACCCCCGCAGCCACCAGCGTCAGCAGCAGCACGAGTGAGCCGCTACTCCACAACAGCACCTTGGTCACGCGCTTCACAGGTCCGGCCCCAGCAATACGTGCAAACGCCAGCTGTTCTCGGTGGGCAGCTCCGTCTGCACCGGGAAACCCACATCGATGCGGATGGGTCCGAGCGGCGAACGCCATCGGACACCCACCCCGACGCCGACGTTCAGGCTGAACCCGTCGATGAACGCGTCGCCCGCGTCGACGAACACGGCCGCGCCCCAGTTCTCCTTGAAGTAGTACTCGTACTCCCCGCTGGCCACGGCGAGGTACTTGCCGCCGATGATGTTGCCGTTGGCATTCACTTCGCCGATATCGTGGTAATCGAAGCCGCGCAAGGATCGGTCGCCGCCGGCATAGAAGCGCAGCTCCGGCGGCAACGCATCGAAATTGCCGACCGTCATCGCGCCAACTTCGCCACGCAGCTTGAAGCGATTGTTTTCGCCTTGCGGAAACAGCCACGTGAGGCGGCCGAAGGTTTGCGCCAGGTCGGTGTCCGATGCCACCGCCTCCGAAGCCAGCCGCGCGCCGAGCTCGAGTATGTATCCCTTGCGCGGCGTCAGCCGGTCATTGACGCGCCGCTTGCTGATCGTGCCCTCGGCAAACAACAGCTTCGAACTACCGTACTCTAGGTTGTCGTCGTCCTGGCCGATCTCGAAGTCGCCATCGAGGTATTTGAGTCCAATCGTGCGCGTGAACCCGCGTCCGATTCTTTCCGACCGCGCCGCCGCGATCTGGAAGTTGCGCGAGCGCGTAGTGTCGGTGGTCTCGTCGCGGTAGCCGATGCCGTAATCGTAGGAACGATCGTTGCGGCCCGGCCGCGGAATCTTGTAGTGGATCCCCGCCTCCTGCAGGCGCTCGGAGTATTCCGCTTTCACATCGGCCTTGTGCCCCTTGCGGTTGAGCCAGCGCCGCTCCGCTCCCACGCGGACGCCCGCGCCGAAATCCGTGCTGTAGTACACCTCGCCTGAATACACCGTGCGTTCGTCGCGCTTGAGCAGCACGTCGACCGGCACCGTGCCGTCCTTCTTTTCGTCGAGTGCCGGCTGCACCGACACCAGCTCGAAGTAGTCGGCGTCCACGAGGCGCTGCTGCAGGTTGAGCACCTGTTCGGAATTGAAGTACGCATCTTCGCGCCACGGGATGAAGTCGCGCAGGAAGTCTTCGGTGAACGGCGCGTCGCCCGCGAAGCGCACCGGGCCGAATTTGTAGCGCAGTCCGCTCTCCCAGGAGAGATCGATGACGGCGGATTTCTCCTCCGGCCGCACGGTCACTTTCTTCGTCTTGTATTTCGCGTCGAGAAACCCCGCTCCGCGCAGCGTGCCGTCGATGACGGTCTTGCTTGCCTCGTACGTGGCGTGATCGAGCCGCTCGCCCACCTTGGGCGCGAATCCGGCCACCGCGGAGGCGACGCGTCGCTGGTCCCTGCCTTCCCCCAGCACTTCGACATGGGCTTCACGCACGATCGACGCTTCGCCGGGGACGACATCGAACTTCGCTTTCCAGCCGCTGGTGGCGTCGCCCGTCAGTTGTTTGGTGACCGTCGAGTCGTAGTAGCCGAAGGGCTCGAGCGCGAGCTTTATCTGCTCGTCCGCTTCCTTGAAGCCCGAACGCAGTTCGGCGGGAGAGATGTCGCGCTTCTCGTATTCATTGAGCTCGAGCCCCGCGCGCACGGCATCGCGCTGCTCTTCGGGCAGTCCGTTGACCTCGATGGTCACCCCGGCACCGAGAGCCACCGCGGGAATCACTATTGCGGCAAGGCTGAACGCCCTCACGGGAGTGAGCATAGGGCTAGGTTCGCCAAGGGCCCGACGGGCGTCTGTAAGGAGAGTGGTAGTCGCGAGTGGGATCGAACCACCGACCACCTCCATGTCAAGGAGGTGCTCTACCACTGAGCTACGCGACTGCCGTGGGCCTGAATTGAGGCCGCGAAAGATACAGGACGGGCATTTTACGGGCAACAGCGGTTATCGCGAGGCCATAATCGTTACCTGAATGGCATCAATGACCTACCGCGCGCTATGGCGCTGGCACTTCCACGCCGGGCTGTTTTGTATCCCTTTTGTGCTGGTACTGGCGCTCACCGGCTCGATTTTCCTGTTCAAACCGCAGATCGACGCCTTCGCGGACCGCGGCGTGGACTGCCTGCAAGTGACTGGCGCGCGCGCTTCGGGCGAGGCGCAGATTGCTGCCGCCCTTGCCTCGGTACCGGGCTCGAAGCTGTTCGTCTACGAAATCCCGCTCGAGCCCGATGATGCGGTGCGCGTGCATCTGTTTTCCCCCGAGGGCACCGGGCTCATTGTCTATGTGCACCCGGAAACGCTGGTCGTGCTCAAGTCAGTACCGCATACGCACCGCCTGACCGAGATCGTGCGCATGATTCACGCCGAGCTACTGGCCGGACGCCCGGGCGCGATCCTCGTCGAGCTCGCGGCAAGCTGGGCCATCATCATGTTGGGCACGGGCCTCTACCTCTGGTGGCCTCGCGATGTTCGCGGCATCGCCGGTGTGTTGTATCCGCGCGTGAGCGCCGGGCGCCGCGTGTTCTGGCGCGACCTGCATGCCGTGACCGGCATCTGGGTGTCGTCGTTCGCGATGTTCCTGCTGATCACCGCGCTTCCGTGGACCACGGTGTGGGGCGCGGGCCTGTCGAAAACCCGCGCGCTGCTGACTCCCGACAAACAGGAGTGGGCGCTCTCCCCGGCCGACGAGCACGCGCAACACCGCGCGGAAGCCGCCGCGGCGGCCGTGATGACCCCGGTGACGCTCGACGACGTCATCCGGCGCGTGGCGCCGCTCGGGCTCGATCCGCCGGTGCGTGTCTATCTACCGAACGAGCGCGCGCCCTACTGGCGCGTGCGCGCCGAGACGCAGAACCGCCCGCGCGTGCGTGAGCTCGAGCTCGATGCGCGCAGCGGCGAGGTGTTGCGAGACAAAGGCTTTGGCGAAAAGGCGACGATCGACCGCGTGATCGGCGTCGGCATCGCGGCGCACGAAGGGCAGCTGTTCGGCGTGGCCAATCAGCTGCTCGGGCTCTTCACCGCGCTCGGCCTCATCACCATGTGCATCTCGGCCGTGGTCATGTGGTGGCGGCGCCGGCCGGACGGTTCGCCCGGTGTGCCCGCGCCGCGCGTCGAGGGCTTCAGGATTCAGCCGCCGCTGATAGCGCTCATCGTGATCGCGGGCGTCCTGCTGCCGGTGCTCGGCGCGTCGCTGTTGATTCTCTGGGGATCGACCAGGGCCGGGATCTTCGCCCGGCCCTGATCACACCGGGATCATTTCTTTACGGACAAGCCTGTCTTTTCGGACAACCCTGCGTACGGCTTGCAGCGGCCGACTTCATACACCAGCTCGTGTTCGTCCATGATGCGTCCCACGTTGATGGTGATGAACGACTTGGCGGCCGCCTCGAGCATGCGCGGATCCACGGCATTCACGGGAAGAACAGGGACCGGCGGCCGGGGCGGTACGCACAAGGCAGGATCGGTGTAGATGCCGACGCGGCCATTTTCGGCCACCGCGACGTACGCGCCGAGCGCTTCGACTTCGGCGATCAGAACCGTGGCGCGCTCCAGGAACTCCCCGGGCGTGATGGGTTCCTTGGGATACATCCCGGATACCAGGGCCGCGGAGGCAGCGCCGGCCGCGAAGATGACCAGGCTGCGAACGAATGACGACTTCATTGTGACTCCCCTTTCCCTTTCTCAGTTTGTTTGTCTGGCGATTGTTTGTTTGGCAGTGGCGCGAAGCGCCGCGTTTCTGGTGACATAAGGATGCTCCTCCGGAAGTTGTTCGATGAGTTCGATCCGGGCGGCCTCATGTGCAAGATGAGACTTTTCACCGTTTCCGGCCCGAAGTTCCGCATCCCCGAGCGCATCGAGCAGAAGACCGCGCTCGACAGGTGTGCCCTTGCCGTTGGCGTGACGGTCACGAAGATCGCGCAACAGCTGCAGCGCCTCCTCTTCGCGTCCTGACTGGACGAGGATTTGCGCTCGATAGCGTTGCGCACGCATCACCGCAAAGGAGGCCTCGGTATTCCCGTCGGTGTGGAAGCGAGCGATGACGGCGTCGATTGCGGCCAATGCCTCATCGTTCCGGCCGGCCAGCGCAAAGGCTCTGGCTTGCACCTGCCGGGTGTAGGCCCACTCCTCGGCCGGCGCCTCGCCGCGGATCGCCGCGAGCGCCGCATTCGCATCGCCCAGCTCGATGTATGCCGTCGCGAGCAACCTGCGCGGAGTCGCCTGGCCGATGACGTTCGCCGGACGTGAAAGAACTGTTGTCAAACGGTCGCGGGCAGCCGCGTATCGGCCCAGGTCGAGATCGATGACCGCCATGGAACGCTCGAATTCCGCGCGATCGACCGCGCGCAATTGCAACGGCCCGGCGATTGCCATGGCGCGTTTCATCGTCGCCCCGGCATCGACGAGCTGACCCGTGTTGCGCTCGAGGATGGCAACGCGCATGACCGTGATGGCGGTATCCGGGTGTTGCGGTCCGAATGCGAGTTCGATGTCCCGTGCGCACTTGCGCATCTCGGCGAGCGCGGTCTGTTGATCACCGCTCATCGAGGCAATCTGACTCAGTGTCGCAGACGCGTATGCCCGCGCCTTCGCGCAGTCCACCGTGGCATTCGCACAACCTGCGCGCGCCTGGGTGGCCAGCTCGCGGATCCGCGGCAGGTCGTCCGTGGTCTCGAGCAGCGCGGAGGCGAGAGTGACCCGCGCCTTGTTGAGCGCAGCGTCATCCGGATCCGCCTGCCTCTCCAGCACATCGACCGACTGCATCAGCACCGGCACGGCGACGTCGGCGGCGCCCAGTCGGATATACATGCGCCCCAACTCGCCCAGCAATTCACCCTGGAGCTGCGGCTGCCCGCCGAAATCCCGCCTGGCCCGCGCCACCGCACCGTCGACCATCTGCCGACCCGTCACCTCGCCCTGGTGACCTTCATCCGCTTCGGCATCGCTGACGAGGTCGAACATGAAATCGCGTACCGCGGTCGTGCGCTCGGCATGCGCCACGGATTCGAGATGCTGAAGCCAGGCCACGATGCCGGCCGCGATCACGAGCACGAAGCCGGCTGCACCGACCGTCGCCGCGAAACGATGACGCACCAGCGCCAGCCGCGCCGTGTACAGGAAGCCAGGGCGCCGCGCGGCGATGGGCCGATGCGAGAGGAAATGGCGCAGGTCTTCCGCGAGGTGCGCCGCGGAGTCGTAGCGTTGCGCCGGGGTGAGGCGCAAGGCCTTGCCCAGGATCGTGTCGAGGTCGCCGGCGAGCGCGGCGCGCAGCCGCGGCACCGTGGTTCCACGCGCGGTGGCGGCGGATTCTCCGATCGACGATTGGCTTGCGCGTGGTAGTTCGCCACGACCCTGCGCTTCGAGCACATCCACGAGCGATGCGCGGCCGCCGTTCGGCGCGCGGTACGGGGGCGCACCCGCCAGCAACTCGTGCAGCACCACGCCCAGCGAGTAAACGTCGGTCAGCGTCGAGATCACATGGCCGCGCAATTGTTCAGGCGCTGCGTACAGCGGCGTCATCGCGCCACCGGCCTGCTCGGTGAGCGGCGCCGTGGGTGCTTCACCTTCCGCCAGCAGTTTGGCGATGCCGAAATCGAGCAGCTTCACCTGGCCCTCGGCGTCCACGAGGATGTTCGAGGGCTTGAGGTCGCGATGCACGAGCAGGTGCTTGTGCGCATGATCCACGGCGGCGAGCACCTGGAAGAACAGCCGCAGCCGCGCAGTGACATCGAGCTTGCGCTCGTCGCAGTAGGCGGTGAGCGGTACGCCGTCGACGCGTTCCAGCACGATGAAGGGCTGCCCCGACGGCAGTACACCCGCGTCATACAGCCGCGCGACATTCGGGTGGCTGAGCGACGCCAGCGCATCGCGTTCGCGCGCGAATCGCGCGAGGTCCGCCTCGCCCTGGAGGATGAACATGGGCATCTTGAGCGCCACCTGGCGCTTCACTACCCCATCGGCTCGCTCCGCCAGCCACACCACGGCCATGCCACCGCGGCCCAGCTCGCGGATCAGCCGATATCCCGCGAGCACCATGCCTTCGCTCAAGGTGACGGCGGCTTCGATGTTCAGGTGCGTCAGCCCGTCGACGACAGGCCGCGCGATGACGCGTGAATGATCGGGTGACAAGGCGGAAGCCAGCAGGCGCTCGACGCGCGCGCGCAGCGCCGGATCGACCGCCGCCAGTTCGCCTAGCAGGATCTTTCTTTGGGATTCTTCCGCGGACAGGAGCCGGTCGAGCCAGTCGAGCGCGGCCGCATCACTCACTGCGGCACTCCAAGCGCCTCGTGCAGGAATGCCTTGGCGCGTTGCCAGTCGCGCTTGACCGTGGGCTCGGACACCGCGAGCGCGAGCGCCACTTCGGAGACTTCCATGCCCATGATCACGCGCATTTCCGCCACGCGCATGAGGCGCTCGTCCACCTGCCCCAACCGCGCCAATGCGTCGTCGAGGGCCACCAGCTGCTCCGGCGTGCCGCCCAGATCGGGGACTTCGGCGCCGAGCGTCAGCGGCATCAGCTCCGCGTGGCGCTTCTGCGCCATCCGCTCTCTCGCCATGTCGACCAGCAGCGATCGCATCGCGCGGCTTGCATAGGCCATGAACTCGCCGGGGGTCGCAAACCGAAGGTCTTGCCGGCCCTGCAGGTTGAGGTACAGCTCGTGGGCCAGCGTCCCCGTGGAAATCGGCGACCGTTCGCGGGCCAGCCGCGCCCGCGCCAGCCGCAGGATGTCGGCGTAGTTCGCCCGAAAGCGATCTTCGAACCCTTCCGCCAAGCAGCCTCCGGCCCGAACATGACCGGGAGCGATTCTGCATGACGGTTCTACGGGAAACCATGGCCGATGCGGGTTGCTAGCCCCGAAGTGCGAAGAGTTACCTGTTAAAGCGTAATTCCCCGCCAAAGCAGCTCACGGAAATGGGGACATTCCTCGTTTCCTAGCAAACGGGGACGCGCCTGCCACGCCTGGCGTTCAGCCGGCCAGCATTCCGGGATCATTCAACCCCAGCTCCTGCTGCTTCATCTTCTCGATGGCGTCGCGCAGGCGTGCCGCTTCCTCGAACTCCAGGTTCCGCGCGCGCTTGAACATCTCCGCTTCCATGCGCTTGATCTCACGCACGATCTGTTCGGGCGACAGCATGCGCAGGTTCGGCGCCGCCTCTTCCGCCCCGCGCTTCTTCTTGCCCATCTTGTAGCCGAAGTCAGTGGTATCGGCGCGCGCGCCTTCCATCACGTCGGTGATGTTCTTGCGGATGCTGACCGGCGTGAGGCCGTGTTCCTTGTTGAACGCCAGCTGGACGTTGCGGCGGCGATCGGTCTCTTCCATCGCGCGCTGCATCGACCCCGTGATGCGATCCGCGTACAGAATCGCCTTGCCGTTCACGTGGCGCGCCGCGCGGCCCATGGTCTGGATCAGCGAGTTGTCGCTGCGCAGAAACCCTTCCTTGTCGGCATCGAGAATGGCCACGAGGCTCACCTCGGGCATGTCGAGGCCTTCGCGCAGCAGGTTGATACCCACGAGCACGTCGAACTTGCCCAGGCGCAGATCGCGGATGATCTCCACGCGCTCCACGGTCTCCACGTCCGAGTGCAGGTAGCGCACCTTCACCCCGTGCTCGTGCAGGTATTCCGTGAGGTCTTCCGACATGCGCTTGGTGAGCGTCGTGATGAGCACGCGCTCGTCCTGGGCCGCGCGCAGCTTGATCTCCGAGAGCACGTCGTCCACCTGGGTTGCCACCGGCCGCACTTCCACCACCGGGTCCACCAGGTGCGTCGGACGCAGCAACTGCTCCACGGTCTGCGCGGCATGCGCGGCCTCGTACTTGCCCGGCGTCGCGGACACGAAAATCATCTGCGGCGAAAGCTGCTCCCACTCTTCAAATTTCAACGGACGGTTGTCGAGCGCGGACGGCAATCTGAAACCGTACTCCACCAGCGTCTCCTTCCGCGAGCGATCGCCCTTGAACATGGCGCCCAACTGCGGGATGGTCTGGTGCGACTCGTCGACGACCAGCAGCGCATTCCGCGGAAGATAGTCGAACAGGCACGGTGGCGGTTCGCCCGGCGCGCGGCCGCTGAGATAGCGCGAATAGTTTTCGATGCCCGAGCAGTAGCCGACTTCCTTCATCATCTCCATGTCGAACATCGTGCGCTGCTCGAGACGCTGCGCTTCCACGAGCTTGTTCTGCTCGCGCAGGACTTTCAGCCGCTCGCGCAGTTCCTCGCGGATGTAGTCGATGGCGCCAATGAGCCGCTCTTTGGGCGTCACGTAGTGCGAACCCGGATACACCGTGTAGCGCGGCAGCTTGCGCTGGATCTCGCCGGTCAGCGGATCGAACGTGGCGATGGATTCGATGGTCTCGTCGAACAATTCCACGCGCACCGCTTCGCGCGCGGATTCGGCCGGGAAAATATCGACGACGTCGCCGCGCACGCGATACGTACCCGCCTGCAGATCCATTTCATTGCGCGTGTACTGCATGTCCGCGAGCCGGCGTAGCAGCCGGCGCTGGTCCATGCGCTCGCCGCGGTCCAGGTGCAGGATCATCGCGTGGTAAGCCGCCGGGTCGCCTAGGCCGTAGATTGCCGACACCGTCGCCACGATGATGGCGTCCGAGCGTTCGAGCAGCGCCTTGGTCGCCGAGAGCCGCATCTGCTCGATGTGCTCGTTGATCGACGCGTCCTTCTCTATATATGTGTCGCTCGAGGGTACGTAGGCCTCGGGCTGGTAGTAGTCGTAGTAGGAAACGAAGTACTCGACCGTGTTCTCGGGGAAGAACTCCTTGAATTCGCCGTAGAGCTGCGCGGCCAGTGTCTTGTTGTGCGCCATGACCAATGTGGGGCGCTGGACCTGTTGGATAACGTTGCCGACGGTGTACGTGTTATGGACGAACAGTCCGCCGTGGCCCGCAAAGAAGGTCTCCGGACCTGGAACAGACAGGTCATAGACGTATGGATGCGCATATTCAACACGGTCGAGTTTCTTCACCCGAGTCCAGCGGACGCGACATAGACACGCGATCTCTCGCATCCTCGCCCACCATTGCAAGTCCACCACTTTCCGTTCGAGCGCCTCACGAGCCAGTGCGCCAAGTACCCGGCGCAACAGACGGCGGCTTGGCTTGCGACGGCCATTTTCAAGCATGGTGATCATGGGTCGGCAGCAGCCCGCGCGTGCCGCTACCTGCGATTGATTCAATCCAAGCGTCTGCCGCAATTCGCGCAGGGCGGACGGCGCGACGGGCACTACGTCGACGTTGGTATCTGTCCTGCGCGCAAGGAATTTCTGGAGTCGAGCCGCCTTTTCCGGATGGCCAAAGCCAACCGACTCTGCAAATCGCTCAAGATCTTCTCCTCCGGAGATTGCAATGTGCCAGTACAAATCGCCCTTGTGGTTCGAGTTCGTCGCACGCTTCATTGCGCGCCGCAGCCGGGCATGAATACCAAATCGCTTCAACGCAAACGCCAGATCCGAGGCTAACTGCTCGCTTGCGGTAGTCGCGATGACCTCGCCGCCGTACCCCACGGTTCCATCACCGTCGAAGTACGACTGCAGAAGAATTCCAAGCGAGCGGTTGGAAAGGCGCGTCCAGAAATCCGGCAACTTCTTGTGCCAAGCGCTGGGTCCACACGTTTTCGATAGCAATTTGGTCAGGGCCATCGACGAAATCTGATAGTCAGTGCTGGGACGCACGGAAAATGGCATTCCTAATTCATTCAGTGCTGCCTCAATACGCGATCGAATCACCGGATGACGGTTGGCAATCGTGATGAATTGCGGCTGTGAATTGCCCTCGGCAATGTAGATGCCAAACAGCGAGAGCACCGAGTCGGTCAATGCAAGTTGGGCTGGCAAACGGCATTCGCGCTTCTTTCCGCCGATGGTCACCGAGTGATCGGCGTATGACGTTCCAAGTTGCGCTCGCAATTTTTGATACTGGTGCGCCTTGATACCCGAACCTTTCCTGCTTAAACGAATGTCACGCAGCTTTGCCCAGGGGTTGAGGCGAAAACTCGAGAAGCTGGTCCTGAGGCCCGCATAGCCGCCATTGGCGACACAAGCGTTGATCGACTCTTCGGCGAATACCGAAAGCGAGGTGTCGTCCAGGTACGAAATCACATCCAGTACCTGAAGGTCCTCACTACTGGATAAGACTTCAGGAGTGGGTATTTGATCGGACTCGAGGACTTCTTCGGTGCGAATGAGCGTCAGCTTCCCGCCGCGAAGAACCCAAAGATTGTGGTCGCCCGTTAGCGTGACGCCTCGACCGCAGGCGGTGGTCAGCCGAAACATCGCGTCCGGCGCTTTGTGGCGCAGCAAGGCGCCGACTGCGGTGCGGGACGATATTCCTGTCGCTGGATCAAGCGCATGCGTGAAGAACGCTCCCTCGGCGCAGGCGAAGCGTTCGGTTTCTGATTCACCGTTGAGAAACGGAACCGCATCGATAAGCGCATCGATGAATGGGCCTGCCTTGACGATTCGCGTGCGGGGTCGACCCTCCACGTTCTCTTCCAGATACAGCGGATCGTCGTGTCCTATGCTCTTCCCCGATCCGGTCACACCCAGCAGCGTCTGATGCTTGAACCCATCCCGCAGCCCTTCCACCAGCTTCGCAATCGCCTGCGGCTGGTCGCCCGCGGGCTCGTAATCGGCTTTCAGTACAAAAGGCTTGTTTTCCACTCACTCGTCCTCTGGTGAACGCAGTGCGAATGGAATCACCAAAGACGGTCTGAGTTCCATCCAGTGCACCTGGCGCGACCGTACTGTATGGGGGCGCCGGTGCGGAATAGGAATCTCAGAAGCGCGAGTAACAGAAGGCCGAGGATTTCGAGTCCCAGGGCACCGCCACCTCCGCCGCCGGATGATGGCGGCGCGGCTGGAGGCGTGGTGGGAGGCGTGGTCGGTGGGGTCGTTACCGGCGGACCCGCGGCAACCTGGATCGAGATCCTGCCTTCATTCGAAGCATGTCCCTGATCGTCCGACACACGGTAGCCCAGAGTGTCCGAACCGGCATAGGTGGCGGTCGCGGTGTAAGTAATTGCGCCCGTGGTCGCATTCACGGTGGCCGTCCCGTGCGCCGGCGCTGTGACGATCGATACGGTTGCCGCATTCAGCGTGCCATCGAAATCCGCGTCGTTGTCGAGCACCGGGATGGTGACCGCGGTTCCGCCCGTGGCGGCGGCGGTATCGTCCGACGCGTTGGGGTCCGACGCATTGAGCGACCACAATTCATTGCCGATGCCGGTCTTGTAACCCGAGAACATCAGCCGATTGCCGAGCGTGAAGAACCGATTCGTTTCAGCAGTGGCGGGTTCCTTTCCGGCCACGTCGAGATCCGCGAGGTAGCGAGTGTCCGAGGGCGTTCCATCCGTGCGCCATACCAACGCGCCGCGTTCCGGATCGTTGAGCATGAAGACCACGTAGTTTCCGAGCACACCGAAAGCACCCGGCACATTGCCGGACAAGGAAACACCCTGGAGCAGGTCGCGCGTTCCGGCGCTCGTTCCGTCGGTGACCCTGAGGCCGCCGGCTTCGGTCGAGTAGACCAGCTGCCCGTTTCCGTATGGTTTCGCTCCCGCGACGCGTTCACCGGAGATGCGCTGCATACCGGACGCCATGCCTTGCGTCGCATAAAGGCCGGCCGACGCACCCGATCCGAGTGCATTGACGAGTAGTTTGTTGTCGAGCGAATGCATCTCGCCGGCTGATGAGCCCACTGAGCCGAGATCCGTGGCGCGCACGAGATCTCCGGCAAGCCCACTCGCGCACCATACGTCGACATTCTGCGGAGAAACATCCCACGCACGGAAGCAGACGCGTCCATCAAAGGTTACGCCGGGCTCGGCCATGATCTTCAATGCATCGGCCGCCGTGATGACGAGCGACTCGGCGCCATTCCAGGACCGCAAATGCATGCTTCCGGCGCTCAAGGCCTGGTACAGCAGATGCGTGCCGTTGCCGCCGAGAATACGCACTCGCATCCCCACGTCGCCGGGCACTTTGAATGTACCCGCCGTCGTCCCATCGGTCCGCCACAGATCCGGATACGTCAGCTGTGACCCGGCGCTGAAGTAGGCAACGCCATTGAGAATGGAACCCGGGCCGCCCAGCGTGACATTGCCGTCGTCACCCGCATTGAGATTTGCGAGCTCGAACGTGCCCGCCTCCGTGCCGTCCGTGCGCCACAATTCGCGACCGTGATTGAAGTCACGCGCAACGAACAGCATCTGGTTGTCCATAGTCAGAAAGCTGTCCGGATCCGCGGAGCCGCCAGGATTGATGTCGCGAATGATGCCCGTGCCAATGCGTGTCCCATCGCTGATGTTCAATTCGCGGCCTGTTGCCGAGTACCCACGATCGGCGGCGAAAACGACTCGAGAACCGAGCTGCCCCGCGAACGCGACATTCGAATCTCCCGTGGGACCATTGAGAATGTCGGATGACTTGCCGAGGTTGACCGTGCCCTGTGTCGTGCCGTCTGACGTCCACATTTCCAGGATGCCGATCTTCGCCTCGGCAAAGAATTGCAAGCGCCCGTTGACGGCACGCAGACCGGCAACCATCGAACCGAAGGGGCCCGGCTGGATCTGGCGCACCATGAATGTGCCAGCTGTCGTTCCGTCACTCGTCCAGAGCCCATCACCGGAGCCAGGCTTGAGGTAGTCGAAATACACCCGGCCATTCAGATACGCGATTTCCTGCTTCACGCTTACGCCCGTGAGATCCGCGAACACGCGAGTGCCCGCGCGTGTGCCGTCAGTGCGCCAGATCTTGTCGGGCTGTCCGTTTCCCGGCAGATGACCGACGAAATAGGCTTCGCCCTGGTCGCCATAGGCGGCCTTGAAGTGTTCAGTCGGATTGGTCGTCGAGTAGTAGAGGCCATTGAGATCGAGTGGCACCGTACCCGCGGGCGTGCCGTCGGTGAACCACAGTTCGGCCGTGTCACCCGCGCCTGACGGATACAGACTAAACAGGATTCCCGCCGGCAGGACGATTACCTTGCTGATCCCGCATCGGTTTTTAAAATTGATCAGCTCCGTGACGCCGGTGCCGGAAGCATCCGTGCGGTACAGCTTGCAATCGTTCGCCGTACCTCCCACAGGCGGGGTGAGCGGCGTTTGACCGACGAAGAAGAGCGAGTCGCCACGTGAGAACACCCAATCGGGCTCCGACGATCCGTCCTGGCCGCCGCCCACTTGCTGCGTGTTCAGGTTGGCCACCAACCGCAGGTTCTGGCCATCGGCATCGGCGCGCCACAATTCGAGACCGTGAACTTCATCACTGCCCCGAAAAAACATCGCGTTTCCGACGGCCTTGAAACGACTTACGTTTACGAGGTCGGAGAATTTGCGAGTCCCCGCGCTCGTTCCATCCGAAACCCACGCTTCATGCTCGCGAGTGAAAAATACGTGGCTCGCGGAGGCGGCCAGGTTGTTGGGATAAGAGCCACCATACCCGGGCACGATATCTGCAACGAGGTAGGTCCCTTCACGCGTGCCGTCGGTGCGCCACAGTTCACTGCCGGTGACGCCATCATCGGCGGTGAAGTACACGACGCCGTCAAGAACAGCGGCTGGAAAACCACCACCGAAGTGCTGCGCGCCGGGTCCGATGTCCGCAAGCATGTAGGTGCCCGCCGAAGTGCCGTCGGTGCGCCACAGTTCGAAGCCGTGAGTGGCGTCACGCGCGATGAAGACGATGGTGTCTCCGATCCTCGAGAACCCAGCGGCTCCTGAACTTCCAAGGCCCGGATAAATATCGCGGAACAGGCGCGTGCCCGCCGGCGTGTAATCCGTGAACCAAAGTTCGGTACCGTGCGCTTCGTCATTGAGGGCGAGAAACGTTCCATTTGGAAAGTCCGCCCCTTGGTTGCCGAGGCCGGTCACATAACCGGTTCGCCCGGCATTGACGTCGCCGACCAGCTCGACGGCGTCAACCCGAAGGGCGGTGACGAGCACCACGCCCACACTGAACGCAAAGCCCTTCATTGCGAGCCGGCGTGTCAACTTCTGCATGAACCCCTCTCCCGATTTTGCTCTGCCGACATTCTTCTTGAAATTCTAAGGCTTACGCAGCCACTGGCCCGTGTCCGGCGGCGCCGGATCGCGTAATATACGCGCCCGTTTGGACTACCCAAGCCCACTCTTTTCATAAGCCATCTAAAGGTTCGCCCGTGCCCATCCAGCTCTCGCGACGCGTTCAACGCGTCAAGCCTTCGCCCACTCTCGCAGTCACCGCGCGCGCCGCGAAACTGAAAGCCGAGGGCAAGGACATCATCGGCCTGGGCGCCGGCGAACCGGACTTCGACACGCCCGCGCACATTGCCGAGGCCGGCATCGACGCGATCCGCAAAGGCTTCACGCGTTACACCAACGTCGACGGCATCGTCGAGTTGAAGGACGCCATCATCGCGAAGTTCAAG
>Ga0193753_10001546_pt1 | contig 19522 bp, 14 predicted proteins | sample H1c2metaG_FD_144925 | JGI IMG/M metagenome (GOLD analysis project Ga0193753, IMG submission 144925) | Soil microbial communities from a riparian zone of the East river system, Colorado, United States - H1c2 | ecosystem: Environmental > Terrestrial > Soil > Riparian zone | place: USA: East...
TTAGCCCCGCTTCTCGTAGCTGTGCGGATAGTTGCTGGTCCTGAAGAACGCTGATAATCGCGTCGGCAAAGGACTGGGATGCGAGAGGGTCAGTGATGGTTATTCCAGCGTCGCCGACCACTTCGCCGAGGGACCCGGCCGTTGAACTTACCACCGGGAGGCCACATGCCATCGCCTCCAATGAAGGCCAACCGAACCCTTCGTAAAGGGAAGGGAAGACAAGTACGTCACATGCCCCGTAGAGCAGCCGGAGTTCCTCCTGCCTGTCTGGGGTGAACACTTGGATCGCCGGGGCGCAATTCCTGTTACTCAGGAACGATTTCTCATGAGCAGTTAGAGACTCGCTCGTAAGAACTAACCGGCTATGTGGGATTTGGCGTTGCACGATATCAAAAATCTTCAAAACACCGATTCGATTCTTGTATGCCGAGGGCTTCCCGACATGCAAGATCACAGGGCCGCCGCCCGGAAATAATCTCTTTCTTGTTTCGCATCTTTCCTCCTTTGAAACGGGTCGAAAGACCAGCGGGACGATGTTGTGGATCACGTAAAGCCGCTTTGCCGGTATCCCTAATTCCGCAAGAACACAATCTGCCGTATTCCGGGACACGCAGACGACAGCGTCCGCCTTTTTGATCTGCTCGATCGCGATTTTCACGATAACTTGGCGTCGAGCCGGAATCGCGTTTAGTGACAAGCGGCCGCGCATGACGAGCAGGTTAATCAAGTCGTGAACAGTTACGATCACCTTTCCCTTTTGAAGAAACAGGCGATACCAGGCGAGTCCTTGATCGACGACGTGAAAGATATCCGCCCGCATCCGGCTAAGCTGTAGTGGCCATTTCAAGAAGTGATCATTCCAGCCGCGAACGCGAGGGTTAGCTATGCCAGCGAGATAACCGTGTTGCGAGGAGCCCGGACGAAGACACACAAAATTCCAATTCGGGAGATACGGTGGCAGGTCCTGTTGGCAGTAGCGAAAGTAGTTGTCGATGCTGAGGTGCCGATCGCCTTGATAGGGACCCAGTAGGTAAGAATTCACTGTTAGAGTTTGGGCTGTTACGCCAGCCGGTTCGGTTTGTTCCTTCCGGTCGCGCGGCTAGGACGCCGAGGTTCGGCCGGAAAGCTTGCTGAGTAACGTATCGCCGTACGCACGAACAACAGCAGAAACGGTTTCGTGGATTTCGGGCGGCTGTTTGTCGTTGAACTTATCGGTAGCGATGTGGAGTAATTTGGACGCGATCGCTTGGACGTCGCCCACCGGGAATGAGCCTTGATCTCCGAGCAAATCTTCCGTGCACCCGCATGCATCACTGGCAATACATGTCAGGCCGCTCGCGAGCGCCTCGTTTACCACCAATCCCCAAGTCTCTCTGTGATCGCTCGGCAGAATCAAGCAATCCGCCGCCACGTATGCTCTGGAAAGTTCAGTCTGATTCAAAAATCCGACAAAAGACGCCGGCGGAGCAAACTCAGAGGCTGTGGTTGCAGGAGCGGTGTCACTGGGAGCGTCCGCATCGAATACCACGTTGCAGGATTTGCGAAGTTGCGGGCCGAGTACACCCGCGCCGACAAACAAGAGATGGACGTTTGGCAGCGAACCGCTGGCAATAAGCTGCTGAGCGGCCAATATAATGTCCATCGGCCGCTTTTTGGGAACAAATTTGCCGCAAAAAAGAATGCAGAATGCATTGTCCGGTATGCCTAGCTGACGCCGCAAGTTCCCGCGCTGGGGTCTTAGGGCGTCTGCCTGTTGCGCGAACCGTTCGTTATCGACCGCATAGGGCGCAGGATACAGGCGACCATCGGCCACGCCGTATTTCTTGTAGAGGCGCCGATTCGCGGCGCCCACATACAAGAATCGATTGACTCGCTGGAAAAGATAGCCTAGTTGTATTTTCTTCAGCGGCTTTTTCCAGCCGCTCACGGGTGCGAGGTCATTACTATCGCCTCGCAGCCATACTTCTATACCCTCGCCGTGTTTGGCGAATCGCCTGCCAATAGGCGGATACTTGCCAACCCAAGACCCATACGGCTTTGGCGCCCGCGTTACTGAGCGGCCCAGCTAGCGACTGAGTCAGACGGCATCGTGTGAACGACGACGGAGTTGCATCTTGCGGCACGTTAAGAAAACGGTATGAATAACCCGAAAGGGTGTCGATATCCCATGCAAAAGTCTTTCCGAAATCCCGGTCTAACGTGGGACGCGTGCCGTGATCCGTGAGATACCAAACCTGGAATGGAACTCGGTTGTCCCGCTGAAGTGCCTGCCAGAGTGGCACGTGGTACTGGACCGGATGTGTCGAAAGAATGATTAGCATCCGCTGGATTGCGAGTAGGCACTCCGCGCGTGCGCGGGCAATGTGCGGCCCGTGCGCCCTAATACGACCCTTGGCCGCATCGTCACCCGGGTTGCAAACTTGAAAATGAGCGCGAGAGAGATGTAGATAAGAACTTTATTCCCCACCATAAGGGAGAAATTCGATTCTTGATAAATGAGATCGAATAGTATAACGGTGCCGACCACACGGTCAAGAAGAGGCATTCTGCGAGCGTTAAACTCCCGATCGAGGAAAGCGAAGCCGGCGCCGATCACTCCCATGCCGGCGATAATTCCGGTCCAACCAAAATTTGCATAGAGCTCAATTATCCAGGGCACGTTGATAGAAGTAGTTTCATCTGATATACCGCGCAGCCCATATCGAAGGGAGAAATCGACGCCGAGCCTTTCAATGGGCTTGTCGGGCCAAATTAGTCTGGGGATAAGCTTATAGAAGAGAATTGTGTAGGTTTCACCGCGCCAATACGGTATGGGGTCTGGCGTTTGGTTCGTCACTTCGGTGAGAAATCCAAGTTGGTCGGCGCGCGTGATAAACGAACCACCCAATCGTTTATCCTCGTGGGTATTGTGATGCTCACTGTACGCGAGACTTACAAAACTTTTGAGCTTCTCCCACGAGGACGCATCAGTAAGGGTTCCGTTGAACCAAGTCAAATTTCTGTACTCCACCTTTGCATCTTGTAACTTGAACGTAAGGAGAGCAATCGCGACCACGGGTACCCACGGAATACGTCTTTTTACGATCCAATAGGAAAAGCCGGCCAACAAGGTGAGCTCGAGTGGTTCGGCAAGCAAACCAGAGGAGATTCGTTTGACCAATTCCAAGGCTAGGCAGAATCCCAGAAGCAACGTGCCAATTCCTGACTTCCACTCGCCTGAAATCCGCTTACAGAATAGGTAGGCGTATCCAACGAGACAGCCCGAGTCTATTACGTAGCTCAGTGAGTTTAGGCCGCCGCGTCGAATCACGTAGAGCTCGAAAAGGTGGAGTACTATAAACGTCCAAAGAACGGCATGGAGCCTTGCGACTGAATGATTGACGCCGACGGACAGAAGTCCTGTATAGCGCTTCATCTGTCGGGCAACATAAAAACCGGCGTAGAGGCTCAGAAGCGCAAGATCTACAATTAGAATCGCTTTGGTGCTGACACCCGCGGATATTGGGATGCTTGGCACTTCGGGAGTAATAAACACCGGGAGCACGAAGGCGAGCAAGTAAAATCCACCTATGGCGGGCATGAAGGGCATGGGCCCGCTGCCGATCCGATTCAGGAACAAGATCGACGGCAGCACACTGAGGCAGAGCCCGATGGAGCCCAGGCGGGCTTGCACGTCGGTAACTTCGTCCGGATGCCGGAACAGAACGAAAACACAAAGGCCAAAGAGTGCGAGCACGAGCGGCGCGGTCAATTGCCTCGCGCGAAAGCCAGGATGGGAATGTGCAGGCATGGCCTTAATTAGCAAATCCATTTCGCGGCCATCCAAATTGCCATCGAAGGCAAAGAATTGTTCGTAAATACGACCGGGTACGTTAAGCGACCGCTTCCGCCGCAAGATCTACATTGGCGAGCATCGCATTCAAGCGATCCGCGTAGGTGTGAGCGTTCCGTGCAACCCAGGCGGCCGCATTGGCCCGCGTACGAGTGCGAATCTGCGGGTTAGATAAAAGCCATTTTACTTTTTGGACCATCTGATCGGAGTTACTGAAGTAATGGGCAATCTCGCCATCGGGGCCATAAAACTTCCGGTGCTCTTCGGTGTCTTCGGCAACTATGCACGCTCCCATGGCCGGCAGCTCGAAGGTTCGCATACAGCTTTGATCGCGATTTGCTCTACGCACAAGACAAAGGCTGACTTTTGCGGCACTCGCAATTCGCCTGGCCATTTCCGGAGTTGCCATTCCGCACGCCGAAGATCTGGTTGCCGTAAACCGGTTCCAATAACCGCCGTACAAACTCACTTTGATTCCGGCCTTCAGAAGCTCACTTACAATAGGGACCCGATCGGGGTCAGCGCCACCTACAAAGGCCAGATCCATGGATTCTTCCACTAAATCTTCCGTGTAGTGAATTCGTGGGGCGTATGCAAACGGTACATACGAAACGTGACGGCAACCGTGGGCCTGGAGATCGCGAACATTTTCAGTTCGTGGAGTATAAACGGCATCGTATTGTGTCAGAGCTTTGAGGAACCAACGACACTTATGGGCCGGATTCCATGGATCGTCGGTAAGGTAATTTCCTCGTTGAATACCCAGTTGCCCAATTCGCCGAAGAGTGTCCTGGGTAAGAGGAACCAAGCCCGTTGCAATAAGGCAGTTTGGAAGAAAAGTACGACAAGCTTCAAAAACTTCATCGTTGAATCGCCTCATGCCGGTTGGACGATGTCCAAATAGCCGCCAATGGATTTTGCGCCGCAGCTCGGAGCCCCTGTCGGCATTCCGTATATCGGCTAGCATGCAGTTGATCGCCAACTCCTTGGCGGCCGTTTTGAGATGAGCGCCAACGTGAACCGGATCAGGGTTGCCAACCAACAACAGCTTGAATTCCTTCGATTTCGCGGAAAGCGGCATTTCTGCTAAAGAACAGCGGCGGGCGCGACGCGCGCCAAGAGACGATCTAAAGCCGGCCGGAATTGCCGTTCGTAGTGCCATTCCTCTCGAATGAGCTGCCGGCCACGTTCTCCCATCGCGCGTCTCTCGCGCGGATGATCCAACAGCCACCTTAAGGCAGCGGCAATGCTAGCCGGGTCGTCGGGGTCGCAGGCGAGAGCCACGCCGCGGCGAACAAAGAGCTCTTGATAGTCCGGAGCGTCTGGCACCAGAACAGGCAAGCCGCAAGCCAAATAATCGAAAATTTTGTTGCTGGCTCCCGCCATGCAGCGTTCGTTTAAGTCACTAGGAGCGGCGGGTAACAAGGCCAATCCCACATCGAAGCTAGCGCACTGCTTTAGGAGAGCCTCACGGGTTGGCAGCGAACCTAAGAAATGGACGCGATCGCTGGCCCCCAGATTAGCCGCCTCGCGCTGAAAACGGGCGATGTAACCGAAGGAACCGTTCGTTTCGTATCCGGCAGCAAAGAGCTTGATCTGCGACGGTAGCTGCAATAGAGCGGTTAGCAGGCCGATCGGCAGCCGGTTAGGCACTATGGACCCGTGATAGTAGACACTAAGCTCCGATCCGGCTCCTGGTTGTGAAAGGTCTTGAATCTCCGCCAGGCTAGGGCAGTTCATGATCGGGACGACGGGCGCTGTCCGGCGAAAGCTCTCGCGGAAAGCTTTTCCACGCTGCTGATTAGGGAGGATACACATGTAGCACCGCTCCGCTACACGCTTGTGCGCCCAGCTTATTATTTTTCCGGTAAGTGACGAAGGCCATTCTCCAGGGTGATCGTGTTCGTGATAGACGATCGGCCCGGAGCTAAAGTATGTCAGGAGTGCGCCGAGAGGCGTAGAATACTGGTCGGATAAATAGACCACGCTTGGCCGAATGACAAGAAGTCTAAGCAAACATCGCAGCGTGAACCACAAGAAGTGCAGCTTTATAAGAGATCTTGAAGCCCAGCGTGATAATAAATGGACTTCGACATCGCCGGAATCTACAAACGCAAAGCTCTTAGTATCACCTTCCGATTCAATGCCAAGAAAGACTACTCGCCAGCCTTTCGCCACGAAAATACGCGCGCTGTTTTCCAGGGGCGGGTAGATTTGCGGATTTGTATATTGGACGTAAACAATGCATTTCCTGGATTGATGTCGAGTATTCATATTGCTTTCGAGCCAACACCTGCTGCCCGTGTAACAAGGACATCTCCTGCTGGCGCGTCCTGTGCCAATCCCGCCAAGCGCTCGATTTCTCGCACACGCGTCCGCCAACTCCACTTATGCGAGTTGGTCTCGTGCCGGCGCCGGGCAACTTGTAGGTGATGAGCGCGATTTTCCCACAGCGATTCAAAAAAATAGCGCATATCCGGATCGGGTAGATCCGGATTCACGTCAGTTACTAACTCGGGTCCAAAAAGTTCTTCGAAGCCGGGGTCGGATGGAGGCCGTCCAACGATGACATTGCCGCTTGCAGCGGCTTCAAACCAGCGGCAAGTGATTGGACTAAATGTCCGCACTCTCTGTGGGTTGGTCATCTCGACCGGCCAGCAGACATTGAAAATGGAATGTCGTAGATGCCAAGCATACTGGCGGTAATGTTCGGTGGGGTTCGTACCGGCGGCAAGTCCCGTTGCGGTCGTGTATTCGTAGTGCCAACCGTTGTTCTTGCATAGATCGATCAGGCTGTTGTGGACCCGATCGAGTCTACGGCCATACGAGCAAATGTCGATAAGCCTCAGGTCGTCGTGCGAGGGCCGGAATCTGGAAAGCTTTACTCCTTGAGGAACCGCGAACCACTGGCGCCCAGTCTCCGCCTCAAGCAAGGGTACAGCTCCGGAAAAAGACGTGATCGTCACATCCCATTTCGTGGACTTTAGAACTCGCCGGATGGAAGGGAGGTGGCGCTCCATGGTGTCGAATAGGTATAGAATCTTGAAGCCGACGTGGGAGTCCCAGTTCCTGTAAAGATCGAGTGGCCAGTTCTCAGGCCCCATCATGGCAACCCAGAGAACATCCGTTGACAAGCTAAAACCACTGCGACGTAGTAGCGGGCGAAGGAAAGCGTAGCGGCCGCCATGAACGACTTTCCGCTGGAGTGCGCTGAAGCGCCCGTTTTCCGGAGCTTCAAACGGGACGGCGCCAGTGAGATCGATGATCTCATCCTGAAAGTCGTTCAGCATGCCGTATTCGAAGCCCGAAAGCTTCGGATTTACCAGAACCGCGTGCTTCATTGCGGCCAGCTAATTCCGGATTGCCAACGCATCCACGTACACGATTCCATCCGGCCCTTCGCGGGTTCGATTGCGCTCGGTCGTGAAGCCGGCATTCTGAAGAGAGCTCTCGATTTGTCTAAGTGCGCTATCCGAATGGTGCCACTCAAAAAAAATGGCGCACGTGGATGGAAGGATAGGCAGCAATGCCGGCAAAATTGTATTTTCTTCCCCCTCTACGTCTAATTTGAGGAGCAGGCGGCGAGAAGCAAGATCTGAAACAATTTCGCGGAGATCGACGACCTGTACCTCGACAGAGTTCTCGTCGACAGTTGTCGCGAGATGCCCACCGTAACCTTCTCCAGCAAACATCATGGCGCCCGCGTGAATGGATACAGCTTGCTGACGAGCGTCTATGGGGAGGCTGTTTCTCTCGAAATTAGATAGCATCGCCTTGTAATTCAGAGGGCTTGGCTCAAACGCCAGAAATTTGGCGGACGGAAAGTGCACATTGGCGAGAAGCGTAAAGTATCCCTGGAAGCCTCCGCAATCCAACACTACGTCCGGCTCAAATCGGATCGACGAGAAGTCGTAGACTTTCTCGAAGAATAGCTCCTCGTAAATCACAAGCTCTGAAGTGTTTGTAGGTCTCAATGCTATTGAGAGTCCATCCAGCATTCTCGGATGGACGCATAACTGACGATGGCCGAGACGCCGCATGCAGCGGGCATAAAGACTCGAGCCGATTGGGGCTCGGCTTCTATATTGCGACAGTGCAATTGCCTTCGGAAACTCGGCGACGTCTTTAATGGATCCGGTCCAGCTTCGGATATGTTGTATCTTCCGATTCAAGCGAAGCCACGTATTCATAGTTTATTTAAGCGTTGAGAAGGTGTCAGGGTGAACGAAAAGGGCGTCGCACCAAGAGGCATAGGTCCGCTCGTTGATAGCAACGTCGTAAAGATTCACAAGCCGGAAGCCGCGGCGCCAAAGGTAGTCATAAATTTCATGGAAATAGGCTTGGCCGAGATATAGGGATGCAAACAGTACCTCCACTAAGATCACAGCGACTCGATTTTCAGTGATGAGTTGCTCGGCGCCCCGCAACACTGTGAGGTCGTATCCTTGCGTGTCAATCTTGAGAATGTCGATCGATGAGATCTGATGCGTCCGGCAATAATCGTCGGCGGTTGAAACACAGACGGTTGCGGTCCCTTTACTGTCGGCCATTCCCTTCGGCTGAAAATCAGATGCTTCCGGAGTATTTGCCAGCAGGGAATTGGTGACAGACGCGGCGTTCACGCACAACGTTTGATCCCCGATCTTGTCTCCCAATGCAGTCTCCACGGGATTTATACGCGGATACTTGAGCGCGGCTTTTTGTAACTGCGTAAACGCGTCGTGAAACGGCTCGAAGGAGTAGATTAGCGCCTCCGGGAACAGAGTCGCAAATTGAGTCGCGGTTTGTCCTTCGTTCGCGCCCACATCGAAAATGATCCGCGGAGTTTGCTCCGAAAAAATGCCACGAATGTCGACAAGCGGATGCCGGCCGAAGCGGTTCAATCTGGCAATCTCGTACCCCTTGAGACGCAGCAGTTTTCTGATAAGTGTTTTCACTGGTGTTCAAAGACGGTCATCGGTCTGACCGGGGATGGGGTCAAATTGTGGTTGCCGTGATGCTAGCAATGCGAGTGAGCCAAAGGCATAGCTCTGTTTGAAATCAAGCTTGCTCCCCAACGGATTTGAGAACGGTACATTGAACTCGAGTGCGGATTCTACGTGATGATCCCAACTCACATTGATTACCGATGTTGCAACTTCCAAGGTGTAGTTGCCGGAAGCGAGCCACATCGGCTCAAGCAGCAATCGGCAGATGTAGGTTCCTTTTGTGGATGGAAGCGTTTGATCGTGGAAGTGGTACGAGGACGCCATGCCGAGACGCGAACGTGTCGCGTCGGTCAAAAAAACTTCAAGCGACATACCGGAGATTCCGTCTGTCTCCACCTCAACTTCGACATGCAACGGCTCACCCGGAATGTACTGCGAGGTGGGTTCGGCGTTTATGTCGAGCAGCCGGACCGCGCGAATAGCGGTGTGTTCTCCCCGGCCCCAACGCTTTGCGCCGGTCAGATCCTGTTCGGTTGCAGATTTCAGGTAGACCTGAATAGCAGCGTCAGAAGACCCGTCGAAAACGGTGCGTCCGCCCTTCAAGACAATTCCACGCGTCGTCAGGCTTTTGACCGCGGACATGTTGTGACTCACAAAAAGAACGGTTCGGCCGTTCCTGCTTACGTCCCGCATTTTGCCGAGGCATCGATTTTGAAATTCGGTGTCTCCCACCGCGAGTACTTCATCCAGAACGAGAATTTCCTGCTCGAGATGGGCGGCCACCGCGAAGGCTAATCGAACGTACATACCACTGCTGTAATGCTTCACGGGCGTGTCGAGGAATTTGGCGACCTCGGCAAACGCCACGATCTCATCGAACTTGCGAGCGATCTCGACGCGTTTCATACCGAGAATCGCGCCGTTCATGTAAATGTTTTCCCTGCCGGTTAGTTCGGGATGAAATCCCGTGCCAACTTCCAATAGGCTTGCCAGACGTCCGCGTATTTTGATGCGGCCGGCCGTCGGTTCGGTGATCTGCGACAGGATCTTCAGAAGCGTGGATTTTCCCGCTCCGTTACGGCCGATGATACCGACGACTTCGCCGCGCTCTATTTTGAACGAAATATCTTGCAGAGCCCAGAACGTTTCATCCGCCTCCCGCTGAGATTTGCGGTTTGCCGTTGTAGAGGATCGTAGTGCGCGAAAAGGCGCACTAGCAGCGCTTGCGATCGCATCCCGTAGAGACTTGTAGCGATAGCGGCCGCCGTTCCGGGGGAGCGCGCCAATGCGGTAACGCTTGCCGAGGTTTTCTACTGCTATGGCGACATCTGACATAGGCTGGCTAAACAATATCCGCGAACGTCTTTTCCGTGCGGCGGAAATAGAATGCCCCACCGATCAGGAGAAGAGCCGCGGAAATGGAGGATACGATGAGTTCGGCCCCAGGCGCTGTTTTAGTGCCGAGCAGCGCCCAGCGAAATCCTTCGACAACTCCCACCATCGGATTGAGAGCGTAAACAACGCGCCAGACACCCGTCAGCAGGCTGGACGGATAGGCGATAGGAGTGGCAAACATCCAAAATTGCGTCAGGAATGGAACCGCGTAGCGGACGTCACGGTACTCAACGTTTAGAGCAGATAGCCAGAGTCCGATGCCCAGGGAAATGACTAACGTCAACAAAAATAGCAGCGGCACTAACAAGGCTCGTGCCGGGGGAATGACGTGATAAAAAGCCATCATTGCCAGCAACAGAACAAATGAGATGGCGAAATCGACTATGCCAGACGCGACGGCGGCAATCGGGATTGTCAGCCGCGGGAAATAGACTTTCGATACCAAATTGGAGTTAGTAACTAAACTATTGGAAGATTGCGCGAGTCCATTGGCGAAGAACGTCCAAGGTATTAGTCCAGCCAGGCTGAATAGGGGATACGGAACGCCGTCGGATGGGATCTTCGCGAGCCGCCCGAAAAATAAACTGAAGATCAGCATCGTAAACAGGGGCTGAATGATGGCCCACAACGCCCCCAGCGCCGTCTGCTTGTAACGAACTTTGACTTCGCGCCAAGTGAGGAAGTACAGAAGCTCGCGATAGGCCCAGAGGCCCTTGAGCTTGAGCGACACCCAGCCGTGGGACGGCTCAATTATCAGTGTCGGCAACTCACACGTTTCCGGATCGGGCCGGAGCGATCGAACGGATTGAAGGGCGGCCGAAAACATATTATTGTTGGTCAATTGATATCCGTTGAAGAGTCCCGTATGTATTCACTGCGCGAGCACAGCTACCTGAAATTTCGATCGCTGATCGTAAGGAAATTCCCAAAATTGACTCACCTTACAGAGGAATGGCGGTTCAGCTAAAAGCACGCCCGATCCATCGCTAAGGCGGGTGTCCGGTCCGTGTGGCTTGTCTACATTTGGGACCCGGACCGTTCCGATAGGTACGTGCTCGGTAACGATCACGTGCTGGTACATTTTGAGTTTGGCGAGCACGGCTTGGATTTCCGTGTTGCTGAGGTGCTGAAAAACTTGCCGGATGAGACACATCTGACCGGCTGGTAAGGGTTCCTCGACGATGTCCAGGCAATCAAAGCGGACTTGTTGCGAACCGTAGTGGGCTTGGTTGTACTCTATCAAGCTTCTAACAATATCTACCCCGCAGTACGCGGGCGTCAATTTGGATATCGTGGAACCGACCTGAAAATCCCCACAGCCGAGGTCGACGATGGATGTGATGCCGTGGGTACGGACGTAGTGTGCGACAGCTTCGCAATATCCATGCGTGAATTGTGCGGTCGAGCCCTCACCTGAAAAGAAAGGCGCTGTATTCTCCCTCCCCCAATGCCGTCCCTGATAGATAGCCGAAAAGGCCTCCTCTCGAGCAAGCGCTTGAAAGCGGCGCCGGACCGCGAGGAGCCGTACTCTATGGAACCTTTTGAGAACAAGGGAAGGAACTAATCTTCGTATTACAGGCTTGATCATCGAATTGATTTCGCCTAACTTCTCGACACTTCTTCGTGCTTGGCATGACGGTCGGCGGAGCGGTAGTCGTAGTAAGTGTGATGGCCGGCTCCCGACGATTTCGGATCCCAATCGTTCAGGATTGTGCCGAGGATCTCGGTGCCGTCTTCACTGAAGCGCTGGCGGGCCGCGAGCGCGGCGTCGCGAGTGGTTTGTCCCGCGCGGATGACCATGATTACTTTGTCGGCGGAACGGCCAACGATCCGGGCGTCGGGAATTTGAAGCATCGGCGGCGTGTCGATCAGGACGACATCGAACTGATCCCGAAGGTAATTTAAGAATTCGGGGAAGTAGGAGCTATACAAAAGATTCGTCGCGGCAGAGGTAGGAGGACCGCTAGTCAACACAAAGAGGCCCGGTATGGCGCTCTCGCGGATGAGTCCGCCGAGCGAGATGTCGCCATTCAACTCGGTCCTGCGCCGCAAAAGATTGCTCAGGCCGCTTTCGTTTTCCATGTTAAAGATTTCATGCTGGCGTGGGCGGCGCAAATCGGCATCGATCAAGAGGATGCGTTGGCCGACTTCGGCGATGGCGACAGCGAGATTGCTGGCAACAGTCGATTTACCCTCGGATGGTCCGGCGCTGGTCAGCATGAGAACTTTCGGCTTAACACTGTTTTCAGCGGCGAAAAGAATCGAGAAAAGCGTCGAGCGGAAGCTTTCGGCAATGGCCGACGGTTTGTGGCGCCACGTGACCAGCTCGATCATTTGATAAGAGCTATCTGAAACGACTAACTCCGGATGGCCCTCTTTGTCGATCTTGGCGGACGGAATGATACCGAGCTCCGGTAAGTTGAGGTAAAAGGTGGCGTCGCCAGGCTTCTGAATGGTCCGGTCCATTTGTTCTCGAAGGATGATGAATGCCGCGCCAATGAAAATCCCGGCTAGTAAACCCAGGGAGCCGCTGTTTTTCGCATTGGGCTTATAGGGCGTTGCCGGAATCTTCGGGGGGTCGACGACGCGGATGTTGCTGGCGCGCATGGCCGACGCAATGGTCGATTCCTTTAACTGCTGTAGCATCGACTCGTAAATCTGGCGATTGCTGTCGGCTTCGCGTTTGAGAATGCTGTATTGAATAGAACGCTCGCCTTCGCCGGCGATCTGCGTGGCCTGCACGGTGTAGGCGGCGGTGAGAAGCTTCTCGCGGCGTAGGGATTCGTTGTAGTCGTTCTTGATGCGCCGTAGGATGGCGCCGCGATCGTGATCGAAGGCGGATTGCATAGTGGCCAGTTCGGCCTGAAGGCGTTTTACCTTTGAATACTCCGGCGTGTAGGTAGCGGTGAGATCGGCGATCTGGCGCTTGAGGTCGGTGATTTTGTTTTGTGTGTCGCGGGTGGGAGCGTCGTTCAGAACGTCGGGAAGAGCGTCGAGCGGACCACTCTGCGCAATCTCGAAGCGCGACTGCTTCGTAATGCGATCCGCGGTGGCAGTGGAAAGTTCGGTTTGAAGCTGCCTTAGTTTGTCGGTCGAGACGCTGGTTTTGTCGTCGGTGATGAGCAGGCCGGAGTTTCGGGCGTAGGCTTGCAATGAGCTTTCGGAGCGCTCCAGCTTGAACCGCATGTCTTCGAGCTGGCGGCTTAGCCAATCGCTAGTTTTCTGAGTCGTCTTCCAGCGCGCTTCGAGATTTTGCTCGATGAATTCGTTGGCCAAGGTGTTGACAAAACCGGCGGCGATTTTGGGATCGGGAGAATCGGCTGTGATTTCGACGATGCGAGTGCGGCCGGCCGCGCGCACTTTGAGGGAATTGGCGGTGTAAGTGAACTCGCGGGTGCGTTCCTTTTCCGGTGACGGCTGGGGCAGGTTGAGCGCTTTACGCCAGACTGCAATGTGACCTCCCGGCTCAACGGCGTGCAGGGGCATGGCGGCGTTGAGCTTGTTTTGCACTCGCTCTAACAACGACTGGCTTTGCAGGATTTTGATTTGGGTTTGCAAGTCGGAGGTTTCGTAGCTGGCATCCGTGTCCGTTACGGGGCTGGACTGTTTCAAATTCAGGAAATTGTCATTTAGGGAAGAGATCTCGATGGACGCGCTGGCCTGGTAAATAGGCGTCTCTGGAATCGTGATCAGCAGGCCGGCGACAGCGCCGGCGAAGGCGAAGAGGATCCACAAATATTTATGGCGGCAGAGGATGTGCCAATATTCGAGAAAGCCGCTGGACTGCGGGTCGTCGTTGGGGTCGTACCCATACGTGCCGGACGAAACCTCGCCGTACTGATCGCGGGCCAGGGATTGTCCGGACTTGCGACCGATTGGGATGAGAGCTTGGTTTGGTTCCATGAGTTAACGGGCGTAAATAGCGACACCTGTGCCGATTTGGACGGCGGCTTCGACGGTGCGTGAGAAAGCGCTTTTGGCGGCGCTGTTGGGGACAAATAAAATATCGTTCGATTTCAAGGGCAGGTCGGCGGCCTTGCCGGCCATGAGCCGCTTGAGATCGACAGGAATTTCACTGCGAACGGTTGAGCCGGGGACAATACGCATGATTTTCGCTTTATCGGGAGAGGCGGCTTTGTCCAGACCTTCGGCTAGCGAGAGAACCTGCAGGGCAGAGAGCGTTTCCTCCTGGCCCAGAACGAACCCGCCAGGCTTCTTCACGGACCCCATGCAGTAGATAAGATCCGCTTTAGGGACGGAAATGACGTCGTCCGGTTTGATGGCTATGTTTTCGGCCGGATTTGTTGCGTCCATAATGCTCTTCGAGCTGACGGAGGCGACGCTAAATTGACCAGTGGGATCGTCCTTGGCGTTGGGCAACGGAATTTGGCCCCACTTCAGATTGCGGGTGATTTTGACACTGTTGCCGGCGCCTGGTCGAAGACCCCCGGCCTCGGAGAGAATTTTGAACAGTGTTTTTTGGCCGGAAAGCTGGTGTACGCCGGGGCTGCCGACTTCGCCGAGAATAGAGATGGCCTGGCTTCGAAATTCGGTCACGTTGACGACGACTTCCGGGTCCTTGACATACTTCTTTATGCGGGCTTCAATTACGGCTTCGAGCTTATCGGCGGTGAGGCCAGCCGCGTGAACTCTGCCCGCGAGCGGCATATTTAGATCGCCACGCATGTCGATGCGCATTGGTTTGTTGTTGATCTCTTCCAGGTCGGGGACAAACAGGGTGACTTGATCGTCGGGACCAAGGACGTAGTTCGAGAGAACAGGCTCCTGGGTGAGCCCGGCGGCGGCAAGAAGCGAGGCGCAAAGCAATAACTTGCCAGCACGACAGGGAAGACCGGACATTTTATGCTCCATTGCTGAGTTTCCTGACTTCCATGGAAAGCAAATGCAGGCGGCCTTCCAGGTCAGAAACACGAGACGCGAGAGAGTGCTGCGGCGCGCGAGCGGGTTGTTGCAGCAGCATGTTGATAGCGGCGCGGCCGAGTTCCGAAACGCTCCGGACTCCGTTCTTGAAGCAGACCTCGCGCAGAAGCTCGTACTCCTGTTCTGAGAGACGAAAGCTGATCATCTTACTACGGGGTTCAAGGGACCGACGGGGTTCAAGGGACATGGACACTAGGTAAGAGGGGAAGCGCGATGCTCAGGCACGCGCATTTTACGGTCTAAATAGTGGCGATCCATCCGCGGTCGACCAGTAGACAGAATTTCCCTGTTCGTGACGCGACATGGCGATAATTGACTCAAAAGCGCGCTAGATCGTCAGTGAGATGGGCAAAAAGGCCAAGCTTCGCCTCTTCAGTCCCAGTCTTCGTTTTCCGAAAAGTGGACTAGCTTTTAGCTAAAAAAAGGGACGTGTTCACTGTAGTACCATGTTTACTGTCTGGGCTACAAGGGAAACTAAACCGTCAAAATAGACATAAGTACTAGAACTAATCCAATCTGTAGTCTAAGTTGTACACTTTCCTCCGATTACCCGTATCTCTAAGATTTCCCTGAACTATTTTATAAAGAGCAATATAGATAACATCCAAGATGGAAGCAGAGCTCCAAAACTTTGGCGAGGTCTTGGCTAATTTGTTAAGCAGGTACTACTATCCGACCTGCATGTCCTAAAGCGGTCTATATGGAAATAATACAAGGGAAATATTTCGATTTGGTGTCCAGCTATTGCAGTTAATCCACAGCCGAATTATGGGCCTGATTTACCGTGCTGGTTCGGGGCTGATGCTGACAGTGTCGATCCAGAGCGTGCCGCGGATGGGACGGTCGAACAAGAGCGTCGGCGCGGGAGCCAGGCTGAGCTCGAACAGTCCGGCCGAAAGCGGGGGGACAGTAAACGACTCGACTACGGCCGTCCAATCGGACGACCCGAGTATCGGTTCCGTAGTGACGGTGAGCGGTTTGGGCGCGCGTTGGCTCAGCAGACGGAACACGATCCCCCGATCGGCGACCACGCCGTTCATACGCACAAAGGCCCGAAAGCGGTAGCGTCCGGATTTCAGGAAGACAGTTTGACGGAGGCCGATGGCGCTGACCTTCTCGTGTCCGTCGAACTGAATGCCGAGAGAATAGGAGCCGGAGTGTGCATCTGCATGGCTGATGTCGATGGTGGCTCCAGGGGATTGCTCGATGAGCCAATCAAATGGCGAGCCAGTGAGCTTGGATTCGAAATCGCCGTTAAAGATACGATTGCAATCGCGATAACCTTTTTCGTGTTTGCGTGCGTATTGTGTCCAGGCCTCGGCAGCGGCTTCGAAGTTATTGTTCTGCAGCAGAAACGAAGTGTATTCGTTCGCTAGCTGGACGTCGGAGTAACCGTGGAAAAGGATTGCGCTCCAGAGTTCCGCGGCGGTGCCGATTTGCTTCCGTGCGAGGAGGAAGGTCAGATAGGCCTGACAGTCGACCCTGCCGGGGAGACCAAATTGTAATAGCTGTTCCATTGGGATTTGGCGACTTTGATACGCGGCGAATACACGATCCCGGTAACTGAGATCGCTCTTGAGAACTCGAGCCATCAACGTGAGAGCGATCGCATTTTCGTCTAGAGCGAAGTGGAAATTTGCGGCGCGGAACAATATGAGAGGCAGGTTTGGTCCGAGGACAAGCGCACGCGAGAAAGAGTCTCGCGCAAGAGTAGTTCGGCCTTCCCTTTGGAATGCTTCAGCGAGATCCTCCCAACGATTGGGAGCGCCTTGATTCTGCCGTACACGCTCGACGAGGTCATTGGAGGACCCGGCGGAGGACCCGGCGGCAATCTTGCTTCCGTACGCCGGGCTGTCAATGTTCATCATGCCGGCAGGGTCACATACACCGAAACGGCAAAAGACGCGCTCCGCTTGCTCGCCGGTGTCGAACACGTGAAAAAAAAGTAGCCATGCGACCGAGTAGACGATGGCCGCGCAGGCTAAACCGAACGCCGAATTGCGAATCAAGCGTGTTCGCTTTTGATCCATTTCGGCCGGTTGAGATTCAGGACGAACGGAGTCGTCGAGGGAAACCGCGATTCCACAGATCCAACAGAACACCATGGCGTTGGCGGGAATGTACATGTTGAAATCGGTGAAGCTATGAATGACGATGGCCGAGAGTCCGCCCACACAGGCCAGCGCCGCGAACCGTTTCTCACGCGCCACGCTCCGGGAGGCGATCGCTTTCAGCGCTTTTGCAAAAACGGCGATGACGAACGCAGCCGGTATGAGAAAGCCGATAATTCCGAGTTCGGCGAGTAACTGCAAATAATCGTTGTGGGCTTGGAACCATGCCAGATTGAGCTGCGCGCTCTGGTAGCGTAAAAAACCTTGGTAAAAACCGCCGAGGCCGCAGCCAAAGATTGGATAGGCCGCGATGAGATGGGCGGTGTCTTGCCAGATCGGGAAGCGCCCCTCTCCCGTGTTGTCCAGTGCCACTTCCGCAATATGCTTTTTCAGTTCGGTGGTGGGCAGAAAAACGGCGAGAAGCAGGAGGACAGCGGCGAGAGCGGCGATGGCGCCCCATCTCCGGCGGCCGGAACTTCGGCTCGAAAAAGCAGCGCAACCCATGACAAACAGCGACCCTAACATCGCAAAAAAGCCCATTTTCGCCAGTGAGAACGTAACGGCGAGGAGAATCGCCGCAGCTAGTAGAAGGGCCGGCAAGGCTTTGAGCACGGAAGCTGTACGGAAGTCATTCGATCTGCCGCGACTTAGAATGTCCATCGAATACATCAGCGCGAAGGGCAGAACCATCTCGAGTAGACCCGCAAGATGATCCCTACTGGCGTATGTGCCGGAAACGGCGTTGGCGCCGGCGAAATGCTGAACAAACGCGCACACGGCTTCGAAACCGCCTATTAGTAAAAGAGGAGCCGATAACATCCAGGGGCTCTCCCTCGACCGTCGAGTCTGTGCTCGAATCAGCAGGAACACGAGAACATAGCCGGCGATCTTGAAGAGAAAAGCCCGCGTTTCGGGCAGGCTGACAGTGAGCGACGCGTAGTGTACCGGCTGTAGGAATCTTGCGAACGCCTCCGAGGTCTCGGCCCGCATCGGAGAGACGAGGCGCAAGATAGACAGCGGAAGGGGTACGAGCTGCAAGGCAACGTACAGCGGAAAAACCAGGGAAGCCCAGATCGCGATCTGCTCCGATTTGGCCAATCGATGAGAGCGCGGACTAGTGATAGGAAGAATAAGTGCCGCGACGCCAATAATTAGTAGAGATAGATTGGAATGGCGCCACTCGATTCCGCCCATATTCAAAGCGGCATAGCCTACCGCGAGAGTAAGGGCAGCTAAGCCGCACATCGAAATCAATCGGCGTTGCAATACAAACCAATATAGAGGTTCAGTGTTATCTTGTGACGCCACAGGCGCTGAACGGTATGATTGATCTCTCCGCTTGAAAGAAATCACATCCCCACGGCTCACTGCCAATCAGATTCGCGGCTTCGCCGCCGCGTGGATGGGAATCATGCTCGATGGAGTGGACTCCTTCCTCTACGCACTGGTGCTGGTACCGGCGATGAAAGAGATTCTTCCGCAGTCCGGGATCGAGGCAAGCGCCGGCAACCTGGGTTATTTCGGCAGCATTTTGTTTTCCATGTTCCTGATCGGCTGGGGCCTGGCTTTTCTGTGGGGACCGGTGGCAGACCGCTTCGGACGCGTGCGCTCCATGATGCTGGCGGTTCTCTGCTACTCGCTGTTCACGTTTCTCGGCTGCACGGCCCACAATATCTGGGAACTCGGCATCTTCCGCCTGCTGGCGGGATTCGGCGTGGGCGGCGAGTTCGTGGGCGCCGCGACTTTCGTTGCCGAGGAGCTGCCGGAAGAGCGCCGCGTGCTAGGCGCGGGCGTATTCAACAGCGGCTTCTATGTGGGAACGTTTGTGGCAGCCGCGCTGAATTACCTGATCGGAGCGCGATACGGTTGGCGCGCCATGTTTGTCGTGGGCGGTTTCCCGGCGCTCCTGATCGCGTGGATCCGGTTCAACGTGAAGGAACCGGAGCGTTGGCAGAGGCGCAGGAAGGAAACCGGCGGATGGCTGGCGCGGGATTCTTTTTTCGCGTTGTTCTCCGCGCAGTACCGGCGGGTCACGGTTTTGAACTGTGTGCTACTGACTGTCTCGATGGTCGGCCTGTGGGCGGGATCGGTTTATGCGCCAGGAGCGGTGACGCAGGTTGCCGTGCGCGACGGATATTCGGCTGCCGACGCGGCGCGCCTTGCCTCGTGGGCCACCATGCTGCTTTCCGCCGGCACCATCATCGGCTGCCTATGCATGCCTTTGTTTGCGGGCCGGATCGGCCGACGCGGGACGCTCGCGGTCTATTTCGCGCTGATGACGATCTCGATCTCATTCGGCTTCGGTTACGCGTTCT
>Ga0193753_10001547_pt1 | contig 19516 bp, 11 predicted proteins | sample H1c2metaG_FD_144925 | JGI IMG/M metagenome (GOLD analysis project Ga0193753, IMG submission 144925) | Soil microbial communities from a riparian zone of the East river system, Colorado, United States - H1c2 | ecosystem: Environmental > Terrestrial > Soil > Riparian zone | place: USA: East...
CGCCGGCCGGCGACATCACGAGCAGCGCGCCACGCGGCACGGCCACCGAGAGCAGCGCGGAGAACGGCGCGACCACGTCCACCACGCCCACGAACAGGCCGTCCTGCACGACCCAGTCGCCGCGCTGCACGCCGCGCCGGCTGCCGCAGTCGATGCGCAGGCGGCCGCGCCCGGCGGTGGTTCCCGACAGGCGCGCGCTGGCGGCGCGCGCGGACAGCTCGCTGCCCGGCGCCGCCTCGAGCGACGCGAGCGCCAGGCCGTACGGATCCAGCAGCGGGACGAGCGGGCGCTCGCTGCCGCCGTCGTCCAGCCAGCCGCCCCCCGGGAGCTCGCTGCCCTGCTCGCCGACGGCGCCGAGCGCGAGTCCCGCCGGCAGCCGGTCGCCGAGCGCGCTCACGTCGCGCGTGGAGACCACCTGGCCCGTCGGCGGCACGACGCGGCTGGACGCGCTGCCCATGCGCAGGCCCGAACCCCCGCCGGGGCCCCCGCCGGAGACGAGCACCTCCACCGGCCGGCCGCCCGCCACCGCGCACCACTGCGCCGCGACCGGTCGGAGCGAGGGCTGCCCGAGCAGCGACACCGTGGCGCGCAGCCCGTCCGCCGAGACCTCGCGCACGAAGCCGAGCAGCACCCCGCTCGCCGACACGACCGCGCCTGGCTCGACGGCCGCGCCGTCCGCCGGGAGCGAGGGCGCGCCGCGCTTCCCTGCGCCAGCCGCGAGCTGCGGCGCAGCGAGCACGAGCTCGTGCTTCTCGCGGTCCGCGGAGAGCACCGGCACGAGGATCGGCGCGCGGCCCGGGCCGGCCGCGCGCACCGCGCCGAGCACGGCCTTGCCGTGCGCGAGGAAGGCGCGCGCGGCCGGCTCGGCCAGCGCGTCCTTCCACTGCCGGTCCTGCGAGGCGGGCAGCCACTCCGTGAGCAGGCCGTCCAGCGGGATGAGCGCCGGCGCGAGCCACTCTTCCGCGGAACGCACCGGCCCCACGCCGAGCAGCGACAGCACGCAGCCCGCGAGCACCAGAGCGGCCGTCCAGCGTGTCTTGCCCATCGTCTGCCCCGTGTCCGCCGCTCCGTTCCGTGCGCTGCGCCACACGCCAGATCGCACGCCGCGCCGCGCCACGTGCCGCGCGACGTGCCGCGGGCAGACGCCGCGTCAGGTCGACGATGCGCGCGCTCTTTAGGCCGCGTCTTCTCCGGAATCGAGCACGCGGCTGTAGAGGTCCAGCTGGTTCAGGAACTCGCCGGTGCCGCGCGCGACGCACGACAGCGGATCGGTCGCCGTGCGCACGGGGAGCTGCACTTCCTGCTCGATGACCTGCGCGATGCCGCGCAGCAGCGCGCCGCCGCCGGCCATGATGATGCCCTGCTGCACGAGGTCCGCGGCCAGCTCCGGCGGCGTGTGCTCGAGCGTGGAGCGGATGGCCTGCACGATCGACATGATCGGCTCCATGAGCGCCTCGCGGATCTCCACGGAGGAGACCATCGTGCGGCGCGGCAGGCCGATCATCATGTCGCGGCCGGCGACCTCGATCTCCAGCTCCTTCTCGAGCGGCGCGGCCGAGCCGATGGCCATCTTGATGCGCTCGGCCGTCTGGTCGCCGATGAGCAGGTTGTAGTTGCGGCGCATGTAGTTGACGATCGCCTCGTCCATCTCGTCGCCCGCGATGCGGATGGACTCGCAGTGCACGAGGCCGAAGAGCGACATGACGGCCACCTCGGTGGTGCCGCCGCCGATGTCCACGATCATGCTGGCCAGCGGGTCCGCGACCGGCAGTCCCGCGCCGATGCCCGCGGCCATGGGCTCCGCGACGAGGTAGACCTTGCGCGCGCCGGCGCGCTCGGCGCTGTTGATCACGGCGCGGCGCTCCACCGCGGTGATGCCCGACGGGATCGCGATGACCACGCGCGGCCGCACCATGAAGGTGCGGTTGTGCACCTTGCGGATGAAGTAGCGCAGCATCTTCTCGGTGATCTCGAAGTCCGCGATCACGCCGTTCTTCAGCGGGCGGATGGCCTGGATGTTGCCCGGCGTCTTGCCGAGCATCTCCTTGGCCGCGAGGCCGACGGCGTCGCCGTCGAGCAGCACCTCATTGGTGCCCTTGCGCACCGCGACGACCGAGGGCTCGTTGAGCACGATGCCTTCATTGGGGCTGCACACCAGCGTGTTCGCGGTGCCGAGATCGATCCCCATGTCGATCGAGAACTTGCCGATCATCCACTCGTAGGCCTTCATCGCTTCACTCCCTGCGGACGCCGGGCGCACGGGCCGCGGCCACCCCGGGGAACGATCCGGGAAGGCACGACCCGGCCGGCAGTCCGACCGCGTCCTGTCGTTGGGGACCCCTCCAGTGCCATCCCGCCGAGCGGGGTGCCATCCCGCCGAGCGGGGTGCCATCTCGCCAGCAGCTCGCGCCCGGCGCGGCCGCCGCGAAAACCCGGCGAACCCCGCCGCCCGCGGCCTCCTGAGAGCCGAAGCGATCCGGGGGCGATTGGAGCAGTGCCGCGCAGGCGCCCGAAACGGAATGCGATCAAAGCCCCCGACCCGGGCCGCGCCTGTGGCTCAGGGGAGCCAGTGCGCTGAGTCCCCGCGTGTCCTGCGGAAGTGCGCCCCGCCAGGCCGCGATCACGCGCGAGATCCGCGCGGTGAATGCGGCGGCCCAGCGCGCCGGCAGCGAGGCGCTCGCGCCGGAACTCCGCATGTCGTTCGCGATGGAGCGCTTCCGGGAGACCGGCCCGCCTCCGCGCCGCGCTTCGGCCTGAGCGGCCTGCCGGACGGACCTTCGCCGTGAGCGCATCCCGTGAGGGACTGCGGACGGACCGTGCCACGGCCACGGCCAAGGGCAGGGACACGCCCGGAACGGTGAGCGCGGCCGCCGCGGTGTCTCGATGCCGCCGGCACGACGAGGCGAGAGGAGCGGGCGAGCATGATCGCAGGCTGGTGGCTGGCGCTGCTCCTTCTCGTCGCCGGGCAGACATCCCCTGTGAGCGGTCGGGCCGGACCGGCGAATCGGCCGGTGGCGGCGGCCGCGCCGCAGGGGCAGCTCGCCCTCGCCGTGGAGGCCGAGGTCGAGCGCCTGGCGAACGAGCGCAGCTTCTGGCCGCACTTCCAGCCGCTGGAGATCCCCCTGGCGGTCTACGACGGCGAGCGCACGCTGCTGTTCCGCCACCCCGCACCCCCCGAGGGCTTCGCGCGCGTCGGTGATGACGGCGGCGGCGCCGCGTCGCCCGGCGCCTTCGCCTTCACGGGGCGGCATCCCGCCGTGACCTCGAACACGAGCGCGGACCTCGGAGGCACCGTCACGGCGACGCTGCGCGCCGATGGGCAGCTCGACGGGAAGTCCGCGACCGACCTCGCGGCCGTCGCGCTGCACGAGTCCTTCCACGTGTTCCAGCGCCAGCACCACGCCGGCTGGGCCGGGAACGAGGGCGACCTCTTCCTCTATCCGGTCGACGACGCGCGCCTGCTCGCGCTGCGGCGCCTCGAATCTTCCGCGCTGCGCCGCGCGCTCGCCGCGGGCGAGGCGGCGCGGGCTGCGGGCTGGGCCCGGCTCGCCCTGGGCTTCCGCCGCGAGCGCTTCGCGGCCATGGAGCCCGCGTTTCCGGCCTACGAGCGGCTGAGCGAGCTCAACGAAGGCCTCGCGACCTACGTGCAGACGCTCGCGGCCGGCGCGACGACGGTGGACATCCCGGAGGGGGACTTCCCGCCCGTCAAGGTCCGCGACCGCATCTACGCCGTCGGCCCGGCGCTCGCCTTCCTGCTCGACCGCTTCAGCCCCGGCTGGCAGGCCGCGCTGCAAGCGGACGACAGCCAGTCGCTCGACGGGATGCTGGAAGCGGCGCTCGGCCGCGCGCCGGCGGACGGGACGCCCGACGGGGAGTCGGAGGCGCTCCCCTCCTTCGCAGCGGACGAGATCGCCGCGATCGAGCGCACGGCGGCGCAGGACGTGGCGGCCGTGAACGTGGCGCGGACCGCGCGGCGCAAGGAGTTCGACGGCAAGGCCGGCTGGCGCGTCGTGGTGCAGGCCGCGGCCGACGCGCCGCTCTGGCCGCAGGGCTTCGACCCGCTCAACGTCGAGCGCGTGGACGGCGGCGTCGTGCACGCGCGCTTCCTCGAGCTCGGCAACGATTCGGGCCGCCTGCAGATGCTCGACGAGCAGGCCGTCGACCTCGACGCGTTCACCGAAGGCGTGGGCCCTCACCCGATCTTCAACGGCATCCGCCGCGTGACGGTGGCCGGCCTGGCCAAGCCCGTCCTCGACAGCAAGGACGGCGAGGTGAGCCTGCACGCCCCCGGTTTCACGGCAACCTTCCATCACGCGCGCGCCGAAACGACCGGCACGACCGTGCTCGTGACGCCCGAGCCGGCGCGCTGACGTCGCGCGCGTCTGCGCGCTACGGCGTGACGGCGAGCAGGCCGTTGCTCGCGGCGAAACCCTGCGGGCCCGCGGAGTCCACGATCCACTCCTGGAACCACAGCGACAGGCCGGACGGGATGCCGGCGGGCCAGGTCGAGCCGAGCGTCAGCGTGCCCGCGAGGCTCACGGGCAGGCCGGTGATGACGACGTCCGTGTTCGGCACGAGCGTGCCGCCCTTGAAGGGCAGGTTGATCGCCGACAGCCCGATGAACAGCGCGCCCGTGCTGTTCGACTTGCCGCTGGTCAGCGCGAGCTGGACCGTGCTGCCGGGCGCGAGCGTGCCCTTGCCCTTGAGCAGCGGCACCCCCGAGGTGCCGGCGAGCCCGCCGCCCAGCGCCGTGAACGCGTCGCCGTAGATGCGCACGTTGTCCGCGCCGACGTTCCAGATGTCGAAGATGAAGAAGAACGTCGGGTCGCCGTAGAAGAAGCGCACGCTGGTCACGTTCTGCATCACGCCGTTCCACGCGGCATTGGGCTGAGTGCACGGCCCCGAGAGCACGGCCCAGCCCGGCGGCATGACGGTGCTCTGGCTGTCGATCGTGAAGTTGAAGGACTTCCAGCCGGTGCCCGGCTGAGGGACGAGGCTGCTGCCGACGAAGTAGATCTCGCACGCGCCGCTGGAAAGGATCACGGACAGCGGACGCTCGAACTGGAATTGCGTGGAGTTCGTGATCAGGTCCACGCCGAGCGTCGCGACCTTTCTGGCGCGCCAGTCGCCGGAGAAGTCCGTCGGCGTCACCGTCGTGAAGAGCTGCGGCGCGAAGGTGTCCGGCGCCGCGTGCAGCCACGCGCCCGGGTGGCCGCCCGCGGCCTCCACGACGCTGGACCCGCCCCACGACCACCCGCCGACGTTGGGCCCGTCGAAGCCCACGACCGTGCCGGTGGCGAAGGCGGAGGAGACGCAGAACATCGCGGAGGCGGCGCCGGCGAGGAGCGAGGTCAAGGTGCGGATCATGGCGGTGTCACTCCGGCTCGAGGGGCGTGAAAGCGAGAGGCGGCATTGTGTGCGCGATCGAGAGGACGCGCCAGCCTCGGCCTGGCGCGCTCATCAGGGCGGTTTCGGTTCGAGCTGCGGCATCGAAGCGCCGAGCTCGAGTGTCGCATTGCGCAGCAGGGAGAGGCAGGCGGCGAAGCCCGGATGGTCGTGATCGCCCGTGAACCACTGGCAACCCCAGCACCGGTCCGTGACGAAGAGCGTGCGTCCGTCGGTCCTGTGGACGAGGATCGTCAGGCGCGCCGCGTGATCGCACAGGCTGACGGCGCCGACGTCGATGCGGAAGTATCCGCTCGCGAGAAGGTCCCCGACGACAGCCGTCCACACCGCGGCGTCGAGTTCGCAGGTCTCCACGCGCACCTGGTCCGGAGAAAGGTGCACCGAATCACTGCTTCCGCGGCTCGCTTCGAATGCCGTGAAGGTCCGGCGGGATCAGGTGGCGGCGGCTTCGAGCACGACACGGTGCAGAGCGTGACCCACGCGAGGAACAGCGAGCGTGCCACGCATCCGGGATCCGGATGAGGCGCCTCAATCACGCCGGGAGCTTGGCGTCGCGTGCGCAGTCTTGTTCGCGGCGATCCGCGCATGTGCCACATCGTCCGGCTTACCGCGTGGCGCGCACGGTGATGTGCGCGGTCTGGTCCGCGATCACCGTGGCCTCGCCGAAGGCGTTCTTCATGACGTCGGAGGCCGTGACCATCACCAGGCAGCTCCCGGGGGGGAGACCGCCCAGGCGGACTCTGCCATCCTTGAGCGTGACGCCGACGTACGGCTCGGGAAGGGCGTCTCCTTCGGTGAGATCGGCTCGCATCGTGACCCTGACCACGGCGCCGGCCAGGGCCGCGCCGTCCTTGTCGAGCGCCGTGATCTCCAGCGCGCCGGAGTCCGGCAACGGGCGGAGCGTCACGTCAAGCGGCGTGCGGAGACCCGGCGGCAGCTGGATGCGCTGGCGTGGCGCGCGCAGGTCGCCGCACGCGGCCTGCAGCGTGTAGGCGCCCGGCGTCAGATCGGTCCACTCCACGGAGCCATCCGTCCTGGCGACGGCCGCCAGCAGATCGCCGAACGGCATCGGCTCGTCGCCCTCGACGACGCGCGTGAGCTGCACGCTCGCGCCCGGCTGGCAAGCTCCGGAGGCGTCGATCACGCGCACCGCGAGCGTCGCGTGGCGGCCGAGGCGCAACTCCACGTCGGCGTCCGGCCCGGGCGTGAAAGGCCCGAAGTCCTGCGCCGGGTAGCCGACAGCCTCGACGAAGAGGCGGGAGGCGGTGCCGTCGAGGCCCTTGATCAGGAAGCGCCCCGAGACATCCTCGACGGCGAGCTTCGCGAGTGACCACGGATGCGGACCCTGGCTCCACGGAGCAGCCGCCACCTCGAAGCGCGTGATCGGCTGTCCGATAGCGGCGTCCACGACCCGGCCGCCGATGCGGTCGCCGCCCGCTGCCATGCGCTCGATCACGATGAGCACGTCGCTGCTGCCCGGCGGCACGGCCTCCACGCTTGCCTCGCCGAGCTGGCCGGCCATGTGCTCGCACGCAAGGTCCATCGCGCGCGTGGGATGGATGCCGTCCAGCACGAAGCTGCCGTCCGCCGCGCAGGAGGCCCTGTCCATCAGCGACATGGCGAAGCTGATCTGGTCTACATCGAAGGTGGCGCCGTGGGCAGGCAGCGCCCGAATCTCGTCGATATTCGCCCGGGCTGATCGCGCCGAGCGGCGAGAGCTCGAGACGCGTCCACGGCGAATATCGACGAGATTCGTCGGCGACCTCCACCACGCCCGAGGAGCCGCGCTCCGCGTGCGTCGCGACCAGGAGCAGCTCGACGGTGGGCACGTGCAGGCGCACCTTGCCGTCGCCGCCGGTGATCCACGTGGCGAGCGGCTCACCCGAGGCGGGCTCGCCGATGCTGCGGGCGTGTCCCGCGAGGAAGGAGCCGAAGTCCTCGGCCGCCGAGGCACCGCCGGCGCTCGTGCGCGTGGCCGCGAAGTCCTGCAGGGTCAGCCCCCGCTCGATGAAGACGGCCACCTCCGCGTCGCGCACCGACTTGCCGTCCGCATCGACGACGTCCACGTCGAGGTCGCGCATCGAGGCGGCAGGCAGCTCGATGGACGGCGACGCGTGGTCGGTCGGCGCGTTCCCGCCGTGCGCCTCGGACGGCGCGCCACCGGCCGCCACCAGCGGGACGGGCTGCGCAGGCACCGGCGAGGCCAGGACCCGCGGTGACTCCGCTGGCGCGACCCCGGCCCCCGCGCTCATGGCGCGCGGGGACACGCCGGACCCGTCCGCAGGATCGCCGCGCACCAGGAACGCCACGATCACGACGAGCCCGCAGACAACGGTGGCGAGCGCCACGCGCGCTGCGGGCGACGAGGCACTCCAGCGCGGACGGGAATCGGCCATGAGGTTCCACTCGACGAGGAGTCGCAAGGCGCGCCTAGCGGCTCCACGCTACCGCGAAAGCGGCATCGAGCCGTGGACCACAGACTCGTGCGCTCGGACGGAGCGGTGCGCGGCTCTCGGCCGTGGACCCTCGGACGCCAGCTTCTCCGGCGAGCTGGGCACGCAGCGCCTCATGGGCCAGTAGAGACACGGCCTCTACTGGCCCATGACCCCGCAGGCCGGCTATGCGCGGTCGGACCAGGTGGCCGCTCCCGGTGCGAGGCCGCCCGTTCTCCCGGAGGCCGCCGCCGCTCCCGCCGGCCCCGTCATCGCTGCATTCACCGGCATCGCGGCGGCACTCGCCGGCATCGCCTCCTCCGGCACTCCCGCCGCCAGCGCCCCCGCGTGCCGCGTCTCCCGCGTGAAGCGCGCCATGAGCACGTAGATCACCGGCGTGACGTACAGCGTCACGAGCTGCGAGAAGAGCAGGCCGCCGACCACCGCGAGACCGAGCGGCCGGCGCGACTCGGCGCCGGCGCCGAAGCCCATCGCGATCGGGAGCGTGCCCATGAGCGCGGCCATCGTGGTCATCATGATCGGGCGGAAGCGCACGATGCAGGCCTTGTGGATCGCCTCGAGCGCGGACAGGCCCTCGTTGCGCTCGAGGCGATCCGCGAAGTCCACCATCATGATGCCGTTCTTCTTCACCAGGCCGATGAGCAGGATCACGCCGACGAAGCCGTACAGCGACAGCTCCACGCGGAACAGGAACAGCGTCGCCAGCGCGCCGAAGCCCGCGAAGGGCAGCGCCGACAGGATGGTCAGCGGGTGGATGAAGCTCTCGTAGAGGATCCCGAGGATCAGGTACATCACGAGCACCGCCATGAGCAGGAGCACCCCGAGCCCCTGCAGCGAGGACTCGAACACCTGCGCGGTGCCCTGGAAGCTCGTGCTGATCTCCGGCGGCAGGAGCGTGCGCGCGAGGTTGTCGATGGCCTGCGTCGCGGGACCGAGCGACGCGCCCGGCGCGAGGTTGAAGCTCACCGTCACCGCGGGCAGCTGCCCCAGGTGATTCACCGTGAGCGGGCCGACGCCCGCGGACGTGGTGGTCACCGCGGCGAGCGGCACGAGCTTGCCGCTCGACGAGCGCACGTAGACCTGGTCCAGCCACGACGGGTCCGCCTGGAACTCCGGCGCCAGCTCGAGGATGACCTGGTAGGAGTTCGTCGGCGCGTAGATGGTCGAGACCTGCCGCGTGCCGAAGCAGTCGCTCAGCGTGAGCTGGACCTGCTCCGGCGTGACGCCGAGCGAGGCGGCCTTGTCGCGGTCGATGTCCACGGTGAGCTGCGGGTTGCGGAGCTGCAGGTCCGTGGTCACGTCCTGCACGCCGGGCAGCTCCGCGATGGCCGCGGCGAGCTTGGGCGCGGCCGCGTTGAGCGGCGCGATGTCCGGCGCCTGCAGCGTGTACTGGTACTGGCTCTTGCTCACCTGGCCGCCGATGCGGATGGGCGGCAGGTTCTGCGGGTAGCAGCGCAGCCCGGTGACGACGGCCAGCTTCACGCGCAGCTCCTGCGCGATCTCGTCGGCGGAGAGCGTGCGTTCGGCGCGCGGCTTGAGGCGGATGAAGAAGGAGCCCGTGTTCACCGCCTGCGCGGAGGAGCCGCGCGAGCCGACGCTGGACATGAAGCCGTCCACGTTCGGGTCCGCCTTCACGATCTCCGCCGCGCGCTGCTGGTAGGCCACCATCGCCGGGAAGGAGGTGCCCTCCGCCGCCTCGGTCGGCACGGAGAGGCGCCCGGTGTCCTCGCTGGGCAGGAAGCCCTTGGGCACCGCCTGGAACAGGAACACCGTCGCGACGAGCACCGCCGCGGAGAAGAGCATGGTGAGCCCGCGCCGGCGCAGCGCCCAGACCAGCGTGCGGTCGTACACGGCGTTCATCGCGTCCATGCCGCGCTCGGTGGCGCGGTACAGCCGGCCGTGGCGCTCCTCTTTCGGCGGGCGCAGGAAGCGGCTGCACAGCATCGGCGTGAGCGTGAGCGAGATGACGCCCGAGATGAGGATGGCCACCGCGATGGTCACCGCGAACTCGTTGAGCAGCCGCCCCACGAGCCCGCCCATGAACAGCACCGGGATGAACACCGCCACCAGCGACACGGTCATGGAGACGATCGTGAAGCCGATCTCGCGGCTGCCCTCGATCGAGGCCTCCACCACGCCCTTGCCGTGCTCCATGTGCCGCACGATGTTCTCGAGCACGACGATCGCGTCGTCCACGACGAAGCCCACGGACAGCGTGAGCGCGAGCAGCGACAGGTTGTCCACGTTGAAGCCGAGCAGGTGCATCACGGCGAAGGTGCCGACGATGGACAGCGGCATCGCGAGGCTGGGGATGAGCGTCGCGCGCGGGCTGCGCAGGAACAGGAAGATCACCGCGACGACCAGCCCGAGCGTGAGCAGCAGCGTGAACTTCACGTCCTCGACCGACGCGCGGATGGACTGCGAGCGGTCGTAGAGCGTGTTGATCGTGATGGACGCCGGCAGCACCGCGCGGAAGCTCGGCAGCAGCTTCTGCACCGCCTCCACCACCTCCACCGTGTTGGTGCCGGGCTGGCGCTGCACCGCGAGGATCATGCCGCGCTCGTCCACGAACCACGCGGCCGCGCGGTCGTTCTCCACGCTGTTCACCACGTGGCCGAGCTGCTGCAGGCGCACCGGGCTGCCGTTGCGCCACGCGACGATGGACGGCCGCCACAGCTCCGCGTCCGGGAGCTGGCCGTTGCTCTGGATCGTGAAGGCGCGGTCGGCGCCCTGCATCTGGCCGGTGGGCAGGTTCACGTTGAGGTCCGCGACGGCCTGCGCCACCTCGTCGATCCCGAGCCCGCGCGAGGACAGCTCGCGCGGGTCGAGCTGGATGCGCACCGCGTGCTTCTGCGCGCCGTAGACCTGCACCTGCGCGACGCCGCTGGTCATCGAGATGCGCTGGCTCATGAGCGTCTCGGCGTACTCGTCGATGGTGGACAGCGGCAGCGTCGGCGAGGTCACCGCGAGGAACAGCACCGGCTGGTCCGCGGGATTCACCTTCTGGTAGCTGGGCGGCGTGGGCATCTCGGGCGGCAGGCGCTTGCCCGCGCGCGCGATGGCGGCCTGCACGTCCTGCGCCGCCGCGTCGATGTCGCGGTCCAGCGCGAACTGCAGCGTGATCTGCGTGCTGCCCTGCAGGCTGGAGCTGTTCATCGAGTCGATGCCGGCGATCGTCGAGAACTCGCGCTCCAGCGGCGTGGCGACGGAGCTGGCCATCGTCTCCGGGCTCGCGCCGGGCAGCGCCGCGCTCACCTGGATCGTGGGGAAGTCCACGTTGGGCAGGTCGCTCACCGGCAGCAGCCGGTAGGCCAGCGAGCCGAAGCCCAGGATGGCCAGCATGACCAGCGTGGTCATGACCGGCCGGCGGATGCAGAGCTCGGAGACGTTCATCGCGCCGCTCCGTTCACCCGCCGAAGGACACCGGCGCACCGTCCACCAGCCGGAGCTGGCCCTCGGTCACCACGGTCTCGCCTTCCGCGAGGCCGTTGCCGATGAGCGTCACGTCGCCCGCGCCGCGCCGCACGTCCACGGGCCGCAGCTCCGCCGTGCGGTCCGCGCGCACCACGAAGACGTAGCTGCCCTGCTGGCCGGTCTGCACCGCGCGCGCCGGCACGACCAGCGCGCCGCGGTCCGTGCTGACGTCCAGCGCGGCCTGCACGTACTGGCCGGGCCACAGCCCCCGGTCCGCGTTCGGGAAGGTGGCCATGAGCCGGATCGTGCCGGTCGTGCTGTCCACCGCGCTGTCGATGAACGTGAGCGTGCCCGCGGCCGTGCTGCCGTCCGCGATGCTGACCTCCACGGCGAGCGGCGCCAGGCCGTGGTGCGCGACGATCTCCGGCAGCCGGTCCTGCGGCACCGACAGCATCACGCGCACCGGCGCGATCTGGCTCACCGTGACGAGCTCGCTGTCGTTCTCCTTCACCACGCTGCCGACGCGCACGCCCAGCAGACCCGTGCGCCCGTCGAAGGGCGCGCGCACCGTGCAGTACTCCACGGCGAGGCGCGCCGTCTGCAGCCGCGCCTCGTCCGCGGCGACGCCCGCCTGCGCCGCGTCCGCCGCCGCGCGCGACTGCTGCATGACGCGCTCCGACACCGCACGGCGGTCGTTCACCGAGGCCACCTGCTGGGCGTTGAGGTCCGCGTCCTTCGCCATCGCCCGGTCGCGCGCCAGGTCCGCCTCGGCGAGCGCGAGCGCCGCCTGCGCCGGCCGGTCGTCCAGCACGACGAGCACGTCGCCGGCCTTCACGTCGTCGCCCTCGGTGAACCGCACCTCGACGATGCGCCCGTCCATCTGCGGCCTCAGCACGACCGACGCGGGCGACTCCACCGTCCCGATGGCATGGATCTGGAGCGGCACGTCGCGCCGCTCCACCTTCGCGACGGACACCGGCGCGCCGGAGACCGACGGGTCCGTCGTCGCGCCTGAGGTTCCGGCGCCGGGCGTCCCGGCGCCGGGCGTCGCGGCATCGGCCGCCGGCGCCTGGCCCGCGCCCGGAGGCGACCGGTCGGCGGTCGACCCGTCAGCGGGCGAGCCGGCCGCGGCCGGGCTCCCCGCCTTGCGGGAGGCGGACGCGGAGGCGGCGCCTCCCGCCGCGGCGGCGCTGGTCTCGCAGCCGCAGCCGGCAAGGCACGGCAGCAGGATCGCGAGCGACAGCACCGGTGTCCACGTCAGCAGCTTGTTCACGCGCGTCACTCTAGCCTCGGTGGCCACGGGATCCTGCTGCCGGTCGCGGGCCGCGTCACTGTCCGCAGCGGCCCCGGACGGCGCGCGCCGCAGCCGGCTCCGGCTGGCCCGCACGCCGCGGGCAGGCATTCGGACGGACGCGTCCGTCCGGACAGTCTGCACGATCGCGCGCGGCCGCGCCATCCGCGGCCGCGCCATCCGCGCCGGCGCCATCCGCGCCGGCGCCATCCGCGCCGACGCCATCCGCGCCGACGCCATCCGCGCCGGCGGCCACGCGCCGGCGGCCACGCGCAGGCAGCCACTCGCAGGCAGCCACTCGCCGGCGGCCACTCGACGCCGCGCCGGCTCCGGCAGGCAGGGCCCCCGCGAGTTCCTGCCGGCGGGGAGCTCACGTCACGCGGGCTGGTGCTCCGCGGACTGGCCCGGCGCTTCCAGGAGGACGCGCAGCTCCTCGACGAGGTGCACCGCGCGGTCGCCCGCCTTCGCCAGGATCCCGTTCGTCGAGGCTTTCAGCCGCGCCCGCTCCTCGCCGGTCAGGTCCTTCATCGACCACACGATGACCGGCACGCGGCGGCACGAGGGGATCTGCCGGAACAGGTCGAGGAACTCGAAGCCATCCATGCCCGGCATCATGAGGTCGAGCACCACGGCGCGCGGCGGCTGCCTCTGCGCGATGGCGAGGCCCTCCGGCCCGCTGCCCACGCAGGCCGCGCCGTAGCCGAGCTGCGTCATCGTCGCGGACATGAGCCGCAGCGATGCCGGGTCATCGTCCACGACGAGCACGTCCCCCGGGCGCGCCGGGAACACGCCCGCCCGGTGCAGCGAGGCGAGGAGCGCGGCGCCGTCGAACGGCTTGGACAGGAAGTCGTGCACGGCGAACCCCGCGACCGCGCCCTTCTCCGTGACGACCGTGATGACGATGACGGGAGCCCTGCGGCGCCCGTCGCCGGATTCGATCTCGCGCAGCACGTCGAGCCCGCTCATGTCCGGCAGGAGCAGGTCCAGGGTGATGGCGTCGTGGGCGCCGTCGCGCCAGCGCTCGAGCGCCTGGGCGCCCGTCGCCGCGACCTCGACCTCGTAGCCGGCGTCGACGAGCGTCCGCACGATGATGCCGCGGTCGCGGATGTCGTCCTCGACGACCAGCACCGACGGCTTTCCGGGCCCGGTCGACGGCGCCGGCGGCGGACCCGAGAAGGGCAGGTCCGCCGAGGTCCTGCGCGGGAGCGCGGCGTGGAAGACGCTTCCCTGGCCGCGAACGCTGCGGACGCCGACGCGGCCTTCCTGAGCCTCCACCAGGCGCCGGGTCAGCGCGAGCCCCAGCCCCGTGCCGCCGTGCTGCTTGGCCGTCCCGGCGTCGAGCTGCTGGAAGTCGTTGAACAGGCGCCCGAGGTCCTCCGGGCCGATCCCGACGCCGTTGTCCTCCACCTCGACGCGCAGGATCCGGCCGTCGAGCTCCGACTGGATGCGCACCTGGATGCGGCCGTCCCTGCCCGTGAACTTCAGCGCGTTCGAGATGTAGTTGTAGAGCAGCTGCTTGAAGCGCGCGGGATCGAGCACCGTGTCGGCCAGCCGGTCGTCGACCTGCGACTCCACGAGGATGTTCTTGTCCAGGATCGTGGTGCGCAGGATGCCCAGGACTTCCTCCAGCAGCATGGAGACGTCCACGGGCTCGGGCTGGAATTCCATCTTGCCGGCTTCGACCTTCGAGAGATCGAGGACGTCGTTGATGAGCCGCAGCAGGTGGCGCCCGCTCGAGCGGATGTCGTCCAGGAACTCGGCGTACTCGGGCATGCCCGGGCTCACGCGGCCTTTGTGCAGCAGGTCCGCGAAGCCGATGATCGCATTGAGCGGCGTGCGCAGCTCGTGCGACATGTTGGCGAGGAACTCGCTCTTGAGGCGGCTGGCCTCCCGCGTGTGGTGGTTCTGCGCCTCGAGCTCCAGGCTCCTGGCTCGCAGGGCCTCCATGCGCCGCTCCTCGGACTGGTCGCGGAAGACCAGCACCACGCCGCTGATCCCGCCCTGCAGATCGCGGATCGGCGCGCCGCTGTCGGCGATCGGACGCTCCTGGCCATCGCGCGCGACGAGCGCCGTGTGATTCGCCAGCCCCACGACCGTGCCCTCCCGCAGCACGCGATCGACGGGACTCTCGACCACCAGGCGTGTGTCCTCGTTCAGGATGTGGAAGACCTCCGCGAGGGGCCGTCCTCGCGCAGCCTCCAGCGTCCATCCCGTCAGGCTCCGGGCGACCGGGTTCATCTGCACGACGCGCCCGTCGAGGTCGGTGGCGATCACCGCATCCCCGATGCTGTCGAGAGTCGTCTCGAAGTTCTCCTTCTCCGCGTGCAGCTTCGCCGCAGCGAGGTTCCGCTCCCGGAACTGCCTGCGGAAGGAGAGGGCGTAGCCGGCCAGTGCAAACAGGGCGACCGCGCCGGAGACGGCCGCGCTCGCCATCGCCAGCGACTTGCTCCGCTGCGACGCCTCGGTCCGGACCTCCAGCAGGCGCAGCTCCTCGGCGCGCATCGTCGCGACGATGCTCCGCGCCGAGTCCATCGTCTCCTTCGCGTGGTTCGCGTGGACGAACGCGACCACTTGCTCGAAGCCCTGCTCGCCGCGCATCGCGACGCCTCGCTCGAGGATCTCGAGCTCCCGATCGATCTGCTCGCGCAATCGGGCGGCGCGATCGAGCTGCGCGGGATTGTCCGCGATGAGTTCGTCCAGCCGGTCCAGCCGCGCGCGGGACACGCTGCGGGCCCTCACGTAGGGTTCGAGGTACGTCTCGTCGCCCGTGATGATGTAGCCGCGCTCGCCCGTCTCGGCGTCGATCGAGCTGGAGAGGACCTGCGCCAGCGTGGCCAGCACCTCGTTGGTGTGCGAGACCATGCCGAGCGTCTCGTGCACCCTCAGCGTGTTGACGCAGGCCAGCACGGCGCTGGCCACCACGATGGCGCCGATGCCCGCGATGGCCGCGAGAAAGCGCGCGCCCGACGCCGGCTCGAAGCGCGGTGAAAGAGTCCCCACTCGATCAGGCATGCAGACTCCCTGCTCCGATCCGCTGCACCTTGCGACCCGCGCCGCCCCCGAAGTGCGCGCGGATCGTACGGCACACGCGCGCGAACCCGCCGCTGATTCCGGTCGCCGGCAGCGTCCCGCCTCCCGGCGCTTCGTCATCCCGTCCGCGTGCACGGGTCCGGCCCGGAGAGTGCGGCGACCACGGGCGATCGACGGTTGCACCACTCGACGCACGATGATTCACTCGTGACCGATTCCCCACATCGAAAGGCACACGGCATGGCCCTGAAGTCACTGACCACGAGCGAGATCCGGCGCGAGCTGGAACGCCGCGAGAGCGGCGCGGAGAAATTGCAGTCGGAGCACGCGGCGGTGTCCGCGCGCCTGGCTGCCCTCGAGGCGGAACTCGCCGAGTTCGGCCTGCAGGGAGCGGCGCCGGCGCGTCGCGGCCGAAGGCCCGGCCGTCCCGCGGGACGCGTCGGCCGTCCGCCCGGACGGGTCGCCGGCCGCGCGGGCCGCCCCGCGGGCCGCGCGGGCCGCCCCGCCGGCAAGCGCGCAAAGAACGCGATGAGCCTGCTGGAGGCGATCGTCGCGAGCGTGAACGCCGGCGCCACCGTCTCCCCCGCGCAGGCCGCGACGGCCGCACGGCGCGCCGGCTACAAGTCCGCCTCGCCGCACTTCGGGATGATGGTCGCCAACGCGCTCGCGAAGTCGACGGAGTTCAGGCGCACGGGCCGCGGCCAGTACCTGCGCGTGGGCGGCAAGTCCGCCGCGGGGTCCTCCGGCAGCGCCCCGACCGGCGCGGACGCGCGCTCCGCCGGCAAGACCGGCTCAGCGCGGCGCGCTCCGGGGCGCGCAGCCCGAAGCAAGGCCGCGCCCGCGCGTCGCGCCAAGGCCGGGCGTGCAGCGAAGACGGTCGCCTCGCAGCCCGCCGCCGTCCGCAAGGCGCGCGGCCGGCCGGCTGCCGCGTCCGCCAAGGCGACGAAGCGCAGCCCGAAAGCTGCGCGCGGCGCAAAGGCTGCCGCCACGCCGGCCGCAGGAGCCGCCGCCAGGCCTGCAAAGACGGCGCGCGCCGGCAAGGCGAAGACGCCGGCTTCCACGGCGAGGCCCGCGGCGCCCGGCGCTCCGGGCGACAAGTCGGCGGTCCTGCCGAAGACCTCGCTCACGAAGGGCGTGGCCATCACGCCGCTGCTCCCCTCCGCGCAGGGAATCGCCACCACCTGACCGACTGACCCCACGCCTCGCGCCGGGTCGTGAACGATCCGGCGCGAGGAGGTCGGCATGCTGCGCCCGCGCCTCGCGGCGCTGCCCCGTCGGCGGCCGCCGCAATCTGGCGCTTCTTTCGAGCATGCCCTAGATTGCCGCGACCCCGGGGCGGCGCGCGTGCGCCGTGCCCGCCCGCGCCTGCGCACCCGGAGCCTCGCCACCCCGCCATGCAGACGATCGTCAGGACCCCGACCGGTCGCATCGGACCGAGGCTGCCGCTCATGTACGCCGTGATGCTCGGCGGCACGGTGCTCGCCTTCCTCGGGATCCGCGAGTACGGCCTCCAGCACCTCGTCGCGCCGACGGCCGCGGTCCCGGTGGCGCACGCGCCCGTCACGCCGGGCTCGTTCCACTTCACGGACGTGTTCCACCTGCTGCTCGCGATGGCGACGGTCATCGCGGTCGGACGCGTGCTCGGCTCGCTGTTCCACAAGCTGCACCAGCCGCCCGTCATCGGCGAGGTCATCGCCGGCATCCTGCTCGGGCCGTCGCTGCTCGGCTGGGTCTCGCCCGCGGCGTACGGCTTCCTGCTGCCGACGAACGTCGCGCCGTACCTGCAGATGATCGCGCAGATCGGCGTGATCCTCTACATGTTCCTGGTCGGGCTCGAGCTCAACACGCGGCTGCTGCGCGAGAAGGGCCACGCGGCGGTGGCCATCTCGCACGCGAGCATCGTCGTGCCCTTCCTGCTCGGCTCCGGGCTCGCGCTGCTGCTCTACGAGCGGCTCTCCACGAGCGACGTGAACTTCACCACCTTCGCGCTCTTCCTCGGCGTGTCGATGTCCGTGACCGCGTTCCCGGTGCTCGCTCGCATCCTCACGGACCGCAACCTGACGCGCACGCCGCTCGGCTCCGTGGCGCTGGCGTGCGCCGCCACCGACGACGCGACGGCCTGGTGCCTGCTCGCCGTGGCCGTGGGCGTGGCGCAGGCCGCGGTGAGCCAGGCCGTGATGACCATCGGCCTGACGCTCGCGTACGTGCTCTTCATGTTCGTCGTGGCGCGGCCGCTGCTGCAGCGCTTCTCCGCGAAGCTCGACCGGCTCGCGAGCGACGGGAGCACCAGCCTGCCGCAGAACCCCATCGCGCTCGTGCTGCTCGCGCTGGTGATCTCGGCGCTGGTGACGGAGGCCATCGGCATCCACGCGCTCTTCGGCGCCTTCCTGCTGGGCGTGGTCATCCCCCACGACAGCCGGCTCGCGCACGAGTTCACGAGCAAGCTGCAGGACATCGTCGCGGTGCTCTTCCTGCCGGCCTTCTTCGCGTTCACCGGCATGCGCATGCAGATCGGGCTGGTCGGCGGCGGCACGGACCTGGTCATCTGCATCACCATCATCCTGCTCGCGACGCTGGGGAAGTTCGGCGGCAGCACGATCGCCGCGCGCTTCTGCGGGATGCCGTGGCGCGACGCGTCGTCCATCGGGATCCTCATGAACACGCGCGGGCTCATGGAGCTCATCGTGCTGAACATCGGCCTGGACCTGAAGGTCATCTCGCCCAAGCTCTTCGCGATGCTCGTCATCATGGCCATCGTGACGACGGTGATGACCACGCCGGTCCTGGACTGGCTGACCCGCCGCGGCAAGTCGGCTTCCGCCCAAGCCGCCTGAACGAAGCGCCGCGAGCCCGCACCGTGCACCGTGCATCGTGCGTAGCGCGGCGTGGCGCGGCGTGGCGCGGCGTGGCGCGGCGTGGTGCGCGGACTCTGCGAACTTCCGCGAGGTCTGCGGCGCGCGTCATGGGTCAGTAGAGACACGGCCTCTACTGGCCCATGGATCGCCCAAAGACATCTCGCGCGCGGGACATCCGGCAATTCCGGGACCGCGCACGCATGTCGCCGCGACACACGAAAACGGCCGACGCGACGCGTCGTGCAACGCATCGCGCCGGCCTCGGGGGCGCCCGCGGACCGGGGGGAGTCGGCCGCCAAGGTCAGCTCCCGAATGTCTCCTGCAGGCCGTTGCTCGCGGAGACGCCGTGCACGGCGCCCGGGTCCGCGGCGAAGACCTGGTGGAAGAGGGACAGGCCGACGAGGCCCGCGATGACCGGCACCTGCACCTGCAGGCGCAGCGTGCCCTGGGCGGGCAGCGTCAGCCCGATCGGCACGAACAGCGCACCGGCCGGATCGACGAGCACCGAGGCGCCCTTGAACGTCACGGCGCCCTGCGCCAGCGCCTGGCTGCCGATGAACATCAGCGCCGGTCCGGTGCCGGCGAAGGCCGTCATCTCCAGCGCGATGGTCTGCCCGGCGCACGGCGAGAAGATCCCGCGCAGTTCCGGGACCGCGCCGCCCGTGCCGGCCTGGCCCGCGCCGTAGCCGCTGAAGCGGCCGCTGCACAGCGTGCTGTCCTCGGGCACGGCCACTCCGTCCAGCTCGTTGAGCGACGGGTCGCTGAACACGATCTCCATGTTCCCCAGCGCGTCGACGCGCGCGACGGCCCCCGGGCGGCCGCAGACGAGCAGCCCGCCCGAGCGCGAGAGCTTGAGGTCATTGGGATAGGCCAGGCCGGCGGTGGGGCCCGCGAAGGTCTCGCCCGCGCCGGTGTCCAGCCGGAAGCGCAGCACCGTGGCCGTGGCGTAGTTGGCGACGAACAGGTTGCCCGCGCCGTCGATCTGCACGCCGCCGGGCATGAGGATCATCGGGTCGTCGGAGAACATCGTCGCCTGTCCCTGCGGGTCGATCCGGATGAGCGTGTTG
>Ga0193753_10001548_pt1 | contig 19515 bp, 10 predicted proteins | sample H1c2metaG_FD_144925 | JGI IMG/M metagenome (GOLD analysis project Ga0193753, IMG submission 144925) | Soil microbial communities from a riparian zone of the East river system, Colorado, United States - H1c2 | ecosystem: Environmental > Terrestrial > Soil > Riparian zone | place: USA: East...
CCCGTAGCGGGGTCTCCAGCTTTTCATATCGGAGCGTATTGGTATTATAGTAGTACTTAATTTTTTTCATACCCCTCTCTATGGCAGAAAACTTATTTAGCAGTCATTGATAAATTAAATAATTCCGATCCCGCGCTAACTTTCTCTCCAAAGTCCTGCCGTTGGGCACATCTTTTTTGCCGGGAAATGGCACACGGATTAAACAGATAAACAGGGATTTTTCGTCCGCCCTGCTGCGGACATTAAGCTATCCATGAAAATCCATCCCGGCTATTTCGCTATGGATTTCCACTGGTTTTTCTGCTTCGCAGAAATAAAAATCCGTTTAATCCGTGTCATCCGTGTTCCTTTTGCATTTGTGTCTCACAGTAGCCAAAGGCCAGCGATATCCATCCTGCCCAGCCTCGTCTTACTGCAGCCTTATCCTTACCTTTGCCACTCTTTTAAAAACCACCATTATTATCAAATATAGCCCTTAGAAGGGCAACTAACAACCAAAGATTGTTCCAGTATGTTAACCAGCGCAGCCATTCGTCAAAAGTTTTTGGATTTCTTTCAATCTAAGGAGCATACCATCGTGCCCTCGGCTCCAATTGTTATAAAAAACGACCCCAGCTTATTGTTTACCAATGCGGGTATGAACCAGTTTAAAGATTATTTCCTGGGCAATAAAAAGCCTGATCATGACCGGGTAGCAGATACACAAAAATGTTTACGCGTCAGTGGCAAGCACAACGACCTGGAAGAAGTGGGCGTGGATACCTATCACCATACCATGTTTGAAATGCTGGGCAACTGGAGCTTTGGGGACCCTGCCTCTCCGGCAGGCGGGTATTTTAAGAAAGAAGCCATTGCCTGGAGCTGGGAATTGTTAACGGACGTGCTTCAATTAGACAAGCATCGTTTGTACGTCACCATTTTTGAAGGCGATCACAAAGAAGGCCTGTCGAAAGATGAAGAGGCATTTGAAGAATGGAAAAAATGGATTGCCGAAGACCGGATTTTACCGGGTAATAAAAAAGATAATTTCTGGGAGATGGGTGATACAGGGCCATGCGGACCTTGTACAGAGATACATGTTGATTGCCGGACTGATGAAGAAAGAAAACAGGTAGATGGAAAAACACTGGTGAACAATGATCATCCGCAGGTAATAGAGATCTGGAACAATGTGTTTATGCAGTTTAACCGTTTAAAGGATGGCAGCCTGCAAGCGCTGCCCGCCAAACATGTAGACACGGGTATGGGTTTTGAAAGACTGGTAAGGGTGATACAGGGGAAGAATAGTAATTATGATACAGATGTATTTACCGGCACCATTGCGGCAATAGAAAAAATAGTTGGCAAAAAATATGATTTTGGTAATAGCAAGCAGGCCATTGCCTTTCGTGTGCTGGCAGATCATATCCGTGCCATTGCATTTACCATTGCAGACGGCCAGTTGCCATCTAATACAGGTGCGGGTTATGTGATAAGACGCATCTTACGCCGTGCTGTGCGGTATTATTATTCCTATCTTGATTATAAACAGCCCTTGTTGTTTCAACTGATGCCGGTACTGGCAAAACAGTTTGAAGATGTATTTTTTGAATTAAGCTTTCAATTGGATTTTGTTACGAAAGTGGTGAAGGAGGAAGAGGATGCGTTTTTAAAAACCGTTGACAAAGGTTTAAGTAGACTCGCAGATTTGCAAGGGGAAATTATTAGAAGAAATTTTGAAAATTTTGCTAACACTCCGCAATCTTTTTTAACTACAGACAATGCAATGTTAGCTATGGAAAATGCCGCTAAGTATGCTAACAAATCTATTGTTGTTCCAGGAGACTTAGCTTTCGAATTGTTGGATACATATGGTTTCCCACTAGATTTAACAATTCTCATCGCCAAAGAGCAAGGATGGGGTGTAGATGAAGCAGGGTTTAAGGTCGAAATGCAAAAACAAAAAAATCGAAGCCGTGCTGCAGGTATTGTTGATGCAGAAGATTGGCAAATGGTAACTAAAGACGTGCAATCAAAATTTGCTGGCTATGACACGCTTGAAACAAAAAGCAATATTGTTAAATACCGGAAAGTAAAATCCAAAGGCAAAGAATCATACCAACTGGTGCTGGATACAACAGCTTTCTATGCAGAGAGCGGCGGACAAGTAGGCGATACAGGAGAACTCATCATCAATAATGAAACAATAAAAATTACTGATACTAAAAAGGAAAACGATCTTATCATACATTTTGCAGATAAACTGCCTGCCACACTAACGGGAACGGTTATTGCAAAAGTAGATGCGCATAAAAGAAAAATAACCGCTGTACACCATTCAGCCACCCATCTCCTGCACGCCGCCCTGCGCCAGGTATTGGGCACCCATGTTGCACAAAAAGGTTCACTGGTAAGCGAAGAACATCTGCGTTTCGATTTCTCTCATTTTGCAAAAATGACGGAGCAAGAAATAACCAGGGTGGAGCATATCGTCAACGAAAAAATAAGGGAAAACATTCCGGTTGTCATACAGCAATTACCAAAAGAAGAAGCATTGAAACTGGGCGCCATGGCCCTGTTTGGAGAAAAGTACGGCGATATGGTGCGCGTGGTAATCATCGATCCCGGGTATTCAGTTGAACTTTGCGGTGGTACACATGTGGGCGCAACCGGCGAACTGGGTTTTTTTAAAATCAAACACGAAACTGCCGTTGCTGCAGGCGTGCGGCGCATAGAAGCCGTATCCGGTGCAGCAGCGCAAGTATATATCAATGAGGAGCTTTCACAATTGCAGCAGGCAAAAGATCAGTTAAAGAACCCCGCATCATTAAGTAAGGCCATTGATAGTTTACTTGCAGAAAATGCCGGCTTAAAGAAAAAGCTGGAGCACCTGGAAGACCGGATGCTGGTGGGTATCCGCAATGAGCTATTGCATAAAGATGAAATTATCAATGGTATTGCATTTATAGGGGAGATCATTGAAGTAAGCAATGCCGATGCGTTAAAGAAACTTTGCTTCGACCTTAAAAATAAATTGCATGATCATGTGGCGGTGCTATGCGCTAATATTGGTGGCAAACCTTTTGTTGCGGTGGGCATTTCCGAAACGGTAGCAACTGCAAAAAATTTAGATGCGGGTAAAATCATTAAAGAACATATTGCGCCCTTGATAAAAGGTGGCGGCGGCGGACAGAAAACATTGGCTACTGCCGGCGGACAGGAAGCAGGCAACCTGAAACAGGTGATTGAAAAAGTGAAAAGCCTTTTATAAGAAATGGCTGATGTCTGATTTAGTGATGCCTGATTTCCTGGTGCGAAGCAATTGCCGTTGTTGGTCTTTTGTGGTATATAATTACCTCCTAAACTTGTAAAAAAAACTCCTAAAAAAGATAAATAACCAGCGCAATGATTTACTTAAAAAAACTTTGGGTTAGAATAGTAGTTAGTTTAATTGGGGGCGGGGCGGCAAATGAAATACTTTTTCTGTCTACAGGCGATCCAACAAGGTCAAGAGAGAATGAAGGGAATGGAATTACCCTGATAGCAGCCGTTGTAATCTTTATACTTTTAACTATACTGGTATCAGTGCTACCACAAAACAAAAATCAATAAATTGAAATCATTTTTTTACTACCCTTTGATCTAACAGGTATATAGTCTCCTCTTTTGACCAACAACAGCGGAGAATATAAGACGGAGAATAACATGCCAATGGCTATAATAAGGTAGAAGGCCAGGGGCATATGGTGCAAGGTCTTTTTCGGAACCCTTGAAAAATATTATTACTGATTTGATGAGGCCTTATACCTTACTCCCTTCACCTCATACCTTATACCTTACACCCTACACCTTCTCCCTCCTGCCACCCTTCAATTTATACAAATCTTTTATCCAGCGGATACTGGCAATAATGATAATCAGGCTAAAAATCATACAACCAATAAAAACAAGGTTAACACCAGTTTGGAGCATTAAAAACATATAGCAATTGGTTTAGGTTGCCACGAATATAGGATTGAGCTATCAATTTACAAATACTCTTATGCGGGTAGTAAGGATACGATAAAATTTCACGTAAAATTGCTGGTTTTAATTTAACATTTCCGAAAGTTTTCGTAATTGATAAAATCCCCCTATATTTGAACTACGAAACTAAACGTAGATAGATTTTATCATTTAAAAACAACCATGGTATGAAACAATACTTTTCAAAAGCAGCTAGTGCTATCACGATGCTTGCGCTTTTTGCAACCGTTACATTTGCCCAGGAAGACAAAAAAGAAAAGACAGAAAAGACTACCAAACACAGTGATGATGTTATTGTTATCAGGCCTAAAACAGATATAGATACCAAACTCACCATTGAAATAAAAGGTGATAATGTAACTATAAATGGCAAACCCCTTTCTGAATATAAAAATGATGATATCAATATTTCAAGACACAAAGAGCTTACAATGATGAATCAGCGGTTGGCTGAACTGGATGCAATGGGCGCGCCCCGTACACGGTTTCGCGGAGGAGCAACTGTATACAACAGCGGAGATATGGTATATGCCAATACCAACAAGGCATTTTTAGGGGTGGGTTCAGAAAAATCAGATGATGGCATAACCATTACCAGTATATCTGATAACAGCGGCGCCGATAAAGCCGGTCTGAAAGAGGGAGATGTAATTACAAAGATCAATGATATCAAAATAGGCTCGCCCGATGAGCTGACCAAAACCATTGGCAAGTTTAACCCCGAAGATAAAATAACCATTACCTACAAAAGGGATAAAAAAGAACAAAAAACAACTGCCACCTTAAGCAAAAGAAAAATGACGGGCGCTATGGGATTAACCGCACCAGGGGCATACGAGTTTAAAAATTTTAATTTTGATAACGGTACCAATTATAATTTTTCATGGAACGGTAAGCCTAAGCTGGGTCTTAAAGCCCAGGAGACAGAAGATGGAAAGGGCCTTAAGGTACTGGATATAGATGATGAGTCAGCAGCAGAAAAAGCCGGTATAAAAGAAGGTGATATCATAACATCATTTGACGGTACAGAAGTAAATAATATTGAAAAATTAGGTGAACTGGCAAAAGCCGCCATTGAAAAAGGTGTTTTTAAAGTAAAACTTACCCGCGATGGCAAACAACAGGAAGTAGATGTAAAAATTCCAAAAAAATTGAAGACAACCAGCCTCTGAGAAGTATTTAGCCTGTAGATTTTAGTATTCAGACCCTCATGCTGGGATTATACTATCAACGAAAGCCATTACACCCCGGGTGTGATGGCTTTTTTATGTGCCTGGCCCCAGGGTGCGTGGCAAAATTACCCGCTGGTCATAAACCCGGCAGGAAATTCAAGCCTGATATGGTATTTTTGCAGACGCTAATGAAAAACAACTAATAAACCGCTAATAAACGGCAGGCGTGGCCAGGAACTATGAACCATGAATTACAAACAATGATTGATTACGATAGGTATGAAACTGTTATTGGGCTTGAAGTGCATGCGCAATTACTTACAAAAAGCAAATTGTTTTGCGGGGACAGCGCTTCATTTGGCGCCGAACCCAATACACATATCAGCGAAATTACGCTGGCATACCCGGGTACCCTGCCCAAATTAAACAAACAGGCGGTGGACCTGGCCATACGCCTGGGCCTGGCCTGCCATTGTGAAATTGAACATAAAAACTATTTCGCCCGTAAAAATTATTTTTATCCCGACCTTTCCAAAGGTTACCAGATATCGCAGCATACGACTCCTGTTTGCAAAGGCGGCTATCTGGCCATAAGAACTGCAGAAGGCGAAAAAAACGTGGAACTGAACCGTATTCATTTAGAAGAAGATGCTGGTAAAAGCATACATGACCTGGATGCTAACAATACCTGTATTGATTACAACCGTGCCGGTGTGCCGTTGGTGGAAATAGTAACAGAGCCCGGTTTACACAGCGCAGAAGAGGCCAGCGCTTATATTACAGAGTTGCGCAAACTGGTACGCTACCTGGATGTATGTGATGGGAATATGGAAGAAGGCAGCATGCGTTGCGATGCGAATGTTTCTATACGGCTAAAAGGTGAAAAACAACTGGGTGTGAAAGTGGAAGTGAAAAACCTTAATTCCATACGCAATGTGCGAAAAGCCATTGAATATGAAGTAAAGCGCATGATTGATATGGTTGAAAAAGGAGAAACCATTTTGCAGCAAACCAGGAGCTTTGATGCCACAAATGATACCACTTTTGCACTTCGCAGCAAGGAAAAAGCAAATGATTACCGCTATTTTCCCGACCCTGATTTACCCCCGTTTATTGTAAATGCGGCACAACTGGAAAGCATAAAAAAATCAATGCCCGCATTGCCGGAAACATTGATAGAAAAGTACAAAACAACATTGGCACTCAGCGATTATGATGCAAGGCTAATCTGCGATGACAAAGAAACCATTGCATACTTTGAAGGGCTGATAAAGGAAACCAGTCATTACAAAGCTGCTGCCAACTGGTTATTGGGGCCTGTAAAATCTTTTTTGAATGACCATTCCATTCATATTGATAATTTTCCTGTACAAACCCGGACACTGGCGGCATTGATTGAACTGGTAGAAACAGGCAAACTCAGTTTTTCCGTAGCCTCCTCAAAATTGCTGCATACACTCGCAGAAAACAAATCAACCGATCCTTTACAGGTTGCTACAGCACTGAATTTATTACAGGATGCTGACAACAGCGTTATCGCCGGTTGGGTAGATCAAGTGCTTGCCGGCATGCCTGATAAAGTAGCCGAATATAAAAAAGGTAAAAAAGGATTGATAGGCTTATTTATGGGTGAAGTAAAAAAAATATCCAAAGGCAAGGCTGATCCCAAAATAGCTACCCAACTATTAACGGAGAAACTCAGTAATTAATTAAAAATAATGTTATAGCGGGGGTGAAGACGCCAGCCATGGAGCGAAAGAGGGCATTGGGCGTTAGAGGTGACAGCTTTCGTACGCTACGATAAACAAAGCTGTCACCTCTAACGCTGGCAGTTTTTTCGCAGCTGTTGGTATTTTCACCAACAGCAAAGAGCAGGGGAATAAATAATTTGGTGCCGCTGTTGGTGTTTTCACCAACAGCAAAAAGCTCTGGAGTAAATAATTGATTAAAATCTTTTTATGCAAAGAACCATTTGTGCGATTGTATTTCTATTGACCTCATCCGTTTGTTTTATTGCCTGCAACCCTCAAAAAAAAGGCGGCTTTATTGTAAGTGTTACTTATAAAAACGCAGACAAAATGGTACCGCAAAACTATGGTGGAAATCCTGCGGATTCTGTTGCTGTGGTTGGTCCTACTTATATTTTGCTGGAGGAAATACCTTATGGCGGCGATGCACGCCCGATAACACTTGATTCTGTTTTGTTAACCGGCAAAGAAGGAAAAATTGATCTGAAAGGAAGTGGCAAAGAAGAAGGTATTTACCAGCTGGTTATAGAAAAAGGGCCTGTTGTATTAATTATAAATGATGTGGAGAAAATAAATGTAGTGATTGATTTAAGCAAAAAAGATAATTATTATACCGTGTCTGGTTCGGAAGCCAGTGAGCACCTCAAAAGTTTTATCAACCGCTACGATGAAAAAGCTTCTGCCATTAATAATGCATTTGCGGAAATAGACAGCCTGAAACAGTTTGGGGGTTCAGACAGTTTATTAATTGCTGCTACCAACCGTAAAAACAAGGCCATTGTTTCCCTGAATGAATACCTGGTTAGTTTTATTGATAAGGCGGATAGTCCGGCCGAAAGCATTTTTGCGCTGGGCATGGGTTCCAGGTCTTTTCAAAGCGATGAATTTGGAAAACTGCTGAATACGGTAGTAAAAAGATTTCCTGAACACAAATCACTGGCACAGCTTAAAACTACTTATGACATGCAGCAGGTGCAAATGAATAAAAGAAAAGAGGAGAGCAATTCCTGGACGGGTAAGCAGGCGCCGGATCTTGCATTGCCTTCTGCTGATGGAAAAACAATTGCTATTTCTTCTTTCCGTGGCAAATACCTGCTGGTAGATTTTTGGGCAAGCTGGTGCGGACCATGCCGGGCAGAAAACCCCAATGTGGTAAATGCATATAAACAATTCAAGGATAAAAACTTCACCATACTTGGTGTGTCACTGGACAGGAAAGGCGAAAAGGACAAATGGTTAAAAGCCATTCATGATGATCAGCTGACATGGCAGCATGTAAGCGATTTACAATACTGGAACAGCAAGGCAGTAGAGACCTATAAATTTGAAAGTATCCCTTACAATGTTTTAATAGACCCTGAAGGAAAGATAATTGCAGAAAGCTTAAGGGGTGCAGAACTGGAAAATAAATTAAATGAATTGCTGAAGTAAATTATTCCGGCTATTGCTGGGTTTAATTTTATTATACCGGTAAAAATGAAGATGCCGCCTATAAAAGGCGGCATCTTATTAAAAAACCTGTAATCAATTTATATTATTATTTCGGGTTTTTCACCGGTGCGCTGGTGGCGGATGGGACATTCAGCGCAGTCTCATCATCCGGCACATCCCAGTAATCAAGAAAGTTATAATTAATAGTAGCATTGGTATTCACGGCACCTGTTACTGGGTTAACTACTACGGCCTTGGTTCTGCCACCACCTGCAGAGATATCATCCAATACACCCCATCTGCGTGCATCATAAAAAGCAACATCCCTGAAGATCAAACCTACGCGCCTTTCTTTTCTCAACTCTTCATAAGCCAGTGCAGCGTCTGTTATTACACCAGATGTTGCAGCAAGGCCGGCACCCTGGTAAGTCCTTACCGCATCCACACTTGCAAGACCGGCAGCAATATTACCCAGTTTTATATTGGCTTCCGCTTTCATCAATTCATTTTCTTCGTAAGTACCTGCCATGTACAATTCATATGCACCCACAACCTTGCTGGTAATTGAAGCAGCTGTATATGCTTTTGTGATTCCGCCGCTGTCAAGCAGCCTGTACCTTGTACTAAAAGTAAAGCCCCCTTTTTGATTGAGATAAGTAGGCGCTGTAATAAAATCATTTGCCAGTCTTTTGTCTCCCGCAGGGTAATCCTGGATAAGTCTTTCACTTATTTTATACGTTGTACTGCCAGGATTACCTGTAGTTAATGCAGCAACAGAACCTCCTGTAGCGCTTAAATAGCTGTTAGTTGCTGCAGAGCGTCCTGTCATTACAAGATCCGTACTGGTAATACCATTGGCCGTTAACGTCAGGATATTGTTCCAGTCGGAAGATGTCATGTCTTTGAGTCGCTTATTGACAAGAAGGTTTCTCGCTTTCATAGTATTGATATTGTGTATCCACATGGCGGGTGTTAACACACCGCCTTTACCAACCTGGTTCTGACTTGGTATGATTGTCTTCATAACAGTGGCAAAATCAGCTGCATTGGGTATGGCACCCGCCGCAGCTATGGCTTTATCAAAGTTGGCATTGGATGCTGCAATCATGTCTGCACTTGACTTGTATTCATTTGACAATGAATTATAATCATCTTTGATTAATCCGGCATAATAGACAGAGCCGATGTGTGCATACACAAAACCTTTCCAAAAGTAGCACCAGGTTTTAATAGCATTTTTCTTTGAAGTTGAATCACCGGTAAAAGATGTTTTATCAACAACATTAAGTACGCCATTGCATGCATTATTCATAAAATACAGCCACGTCCATTCATAATAAAACATATTCAAACCTGCTTTTGTCTTTGAATTATTAACCCGTACCACGCCTTTTGAAGGTGCACTGTTGGTAATTTTTGTACCATCATCCAGTATTACATAATCCGGTACGCCCACCTGGTTGGTGATATTATTGGCGGCCTCCGCAGAAACCACATCTGCCATTAAATCATGATAGGCCGGAGCTAAAAAGAAATAGTTGCTTCCAAGAAAGGAACCCGTATACCGGGAATCTGAAATACCTGCAAATCCATTCTGATAAATAGCGCCTATTGCCAGAGAAAGAATACCCGGCTCTGTGGCAGATACATCCGGCGTTGGCTGGTTGGGGTTTTTAATATCCAGTTCGCTTTTACTACAACTGATTCCTGTCACAATGCCAGAAGCCAGAAATAGATATAATAGTTTATTTTTCATACTTAGTATTTGTTTTGTTTTAGAATCCTACGTTTATACCAACCTGGTAGGTTTTGGTATTGGGAGTTGAAACATAATCAACACCCCTGTCAAAAGCTGAATTGACAGTACCTGAACTTATTTCGGGATCAAATCCTGTGTAGTTTGTAACTGTCCAGAGGTTTCTGCCGGTGAGCACTAATTGTAGTTTTTTAACATATTTTATTTTAACCAGGTTAAGGAAATCATAGGAAAGCGACAGGTTTCTTAATCTTAAAAAAGAAGCCCCTTCGTAGAAATAATCTTTTATTGAGTTCCTTGCACCGTTTATACTTCCAAACTGGTCAGCATAAGCGCTGGTATAATAATTTGCCCAGGCCCCTGTTTGTCCGTTAATGGTAATTTTTTCTCCCCAGTCGCCGTGTATACCATCACGGTACATCCACTCTTTACTTTGATTGTATAGATGACTGCCGTATACCCAGTCAAACTGAACAGACAATGTCAGACCTTTATAATTAAAATTGTTGATAAATGCCATGTTGAATTTAGGGTTGGGATCACCAAAAGCATAATTTTCATTGGTAAACATGATTCCTTTTGTTGCTGTGTCTACAAGGTTCCCGTTTACTAACTGGTATTTGCCATAATCTGCTTTAGCTATGTATGGCGTACCATCCTGTTTTGTTTGCTCAACACTCCTGAAAGTTTTAAGACCGTATAATTGACCGATTCTTGAACCCGCCTGCAGTACATAATTACCATAGCCTGCACTGCTTGTTACTATGATAGGCTGTCCCGTAGTAACAGCAGCAATTTTGGAAGTCTGCGTATTGAAATTGGTGGTCATGTCCCAGGAAAAATTCTTCGAGGAAACAACGTTCAGGTTTAAAGCAATGGTAACACCATGAGATTCCAATGAAAATGAATTGGTTAATAATCCACCGCCACCGCTGGACGGAGGCGCATCTACAGGATAAATATTATCGTCGCTTGTTCTTTTCCATACAGTAGCACTTATGGTACCATTATTCAACCACCTGCCTTTGCTTAATTTAAAAGTTAAGTCGGCACCGATTTCTGTTTCTTTTGAAATTTCCACTTTCAAATCAGGATTGGATTGTACATTGGGTGTATAAAATGACAATACATTACCAATGCTCCTTGTGCTTAAAGTAATATACCTGGCAAAAGGACTGGGCTGTATACCTGCTTCTCCGTATCCACCCCTTATTTTAAATTCAGGTAAAACACTGCTTAATCTATTCCAGAAATTCAATTGTGAGATACGTATAAAACCGTTAGCGTTATAGAAAGTAAAAGGTTTGTTCCCTCTTCCAAATGCAGAAGAATAATCGCTTCTGAAACCGCCTGCGATACCAGCAATATTCCCGTAAGTAAGCGCTTCGTTTACAAATGTACCAAACGTAATAAATGGCGTAACTATATCAACTGATACATTTTTTGTATTGGTCTGGGTTACATTATAAATGGGGTATAACTGAAAACCATCGCCTGTAGTAGTATATTGTTTCGCAACATTCTTACGGTAATCATAACCTGCAAGTGTTGTAGAAACAATTGGTAATTTGGAATTAAAATCTTTTTGAAAATCAAAATGGAGATTCGCAGTATTCAAAAAGTTTGTAAAAGTAGTATTGTATAATACATTTGATACACCGCCTGCATTGCTGCTAAAACCACCTATAAATGAGCTGTTGCTGACTGCGTTTATGTTCAGGGACTGATTTTTATAAACATAATTAGTTTGTTCTTTCTCGTAATTAAGCCCATACTTGCTTTCAATATCTAAAAATCGGTTGACCCTGTAAGAAGCCTGTATACCCTGTATGATATCGATGGTCTCATCGCTGCCAAAAGAATATTGTTTATAATAATTGGGGTTGGCGCCATTAACACTTACCGGGGTAGCATTTAACCGGTTTGCATAGTTTCCCTGGGCATCTTTCCAGTCAAAATCAAAAAAAGGAGATGCGTTTTCTGCCTGGTAAAGTGCATTTGGCCCTGCAGTAAAATAAGGATTAAAATCATTTTTCTGGTATATCATCTGTGTAATAGAACGGATCTTAAATCCTTTGAACACTTCTGTACCAACATTAATAGAAAGATTCGTTCTTTTTAGTGCTCCATTATCTTTATAAATGCTTTCCTGGTAAGAATTGGAAAGTGTTAATGAAAAATCAGTTTTACCTGCGCCGCTTGTAATGTTAAGGCTATTATTAAAAGTTCCGGCAGACTGAAACAATTGTTTAAAATGGTCATAAAATTTAAAATTTCCTGTATATGCTTTGCTGTCATCGGTCAAAGGGCTTGTGTTGGCATATACAAGGCTACCCTGGTTAACACCATTGATATTTACACCGGCGGCATAGGTACCATCAGGTTTTATATTCATGATATTTCCGGCAGCATCAACAATATTATTGTTAGCGTCTGTTTTGTAACCATGTGTGTAAGCCTGGTGTAAATTGCCGCTATTGATATAGGTACTTGAACCATAGCTGGAAGAGAAATTAATACTGGTTTGGCCTATCTTACCTTTTCTGGTAAATATTTGTATAACTCCATTGGCGCCCTGTGCACCATAAATGGTAGAGGAGGCAGCACCTTCTACTACTTCCACACGTTCAACACTGTTTAAATCAAGTGAGCCCAGATCCGTTGCCTTTATTTCAAGCCCGTCTACTAAAACCATAGGTTGTGTGCCCCTGCTTAAGGTATTGATACCACGTAACAAGATATTTACCTTTGCACCTGGTGTACCATCTGTACTGCTGATTTGTGCACCTGCAACTTTGCCAATGAGCGCCTGTGAAATACTTGCGGTAGGAGCTGCGGGTAATTTATCTGCGGTGATGGTTTCTACAGAAATACCCAGCTTCTTTCTGCTGGTGGCCACCCCAACTCCCGTTACTACTACCTCACTTAATGCATTGGGATCGGTTTTCATGCTTACCGTTAGCTTGTCTTGTATCGGAATGGTTGTTGCTTCAAAACCAAGTGACGATACAACCAGCATGGTGCCCTTTGTTAACTTCATGGTGAATGTTCCGTCCGACTGGCTGACGGTACCACTGGAACTACCTTTTACGATAATGGATGCGTTTGGAATTGGGTTGCCTTTGTCATCGGTGATTTTACCGGTAATGATTCGCTGCTGGGCAGTAAGCTGTACACAAAGCAGTACAACCCCCAGCAGGAGGAGGAGTTTTCTCATGTTTTAATTTTAAGTAATTAGTTAATAAACCCGGACTTATAAAATAAATCCAGATCAAAACAAGTTTTTTGGCGATTACCTGTTTGTAGTGAAATTAATGTAGTTCTAACTTTAAAAAAAATTATATAACAAATTTTTATATACATATAATTATATTCAATTTGTCAGAAAAAATTCGCTATAACATATAATTATTTATATTATTATTTATTTTAATATTAGTACTATTTATAGCAAACCGGTCGGGCAAGGGTAGAAAACAAAAAAATCCCCGCATGTTGTATGCAGGGATTAAAAAAATTACTAATTATAAATTTTAATAGCCAGGATTCTGAGTAATTATCGGATTAGATACCACTTCAGATGACGGGATAGGCCATAAGAAAAGGTAATTGCTGTAAGCTATTGCTGTTTGGCCGGGCGTATAACCTGCGCCACAAACAAAATTAGCCAGGCCAACAATACCGTTAAGCGCTTTTGCCGGAATACCGCCAGTTGTATAGCCAGCATCGGTAACCAAACGGCTGATATCACCCCAACGTTTTCCTTCTGCCAACAATTCGATCCTTCTTTCTAATAAAATTGCTTTTACCAGATCCACAGTAGTAGCAAAACTTGCTGTAGTGTATTGTTGTGTGGCAGGGGTAGCAAGTGACCTGTTTCTTACAACATTTAACAGATCAACAGCGCGGGAAGCACCAGCTGCGGAGTTTCTTGCTGTGGCTTCTGCTAATGTCAGCAAAACCTCAGCATAACGTATTTGCGGAGCATAATCACCAAAAGTAGCATAGTCTCTGTATTTAGTAGTGAATATACTTTGAGTTCCTGCGCTGTTGGTACCTGCTACAGTTAGCAAAGTTCTGCGTTTATCATCGCACAACCAACCCGGGTTGTTATAAATAACCGGAGAAATAGAAACAAGCCCTCTTCCATTCAAGCTGGCAGAACCCAATAACCTTGACAAACCACCATTTGTGCTTGGTGCATCTACAGGATCATTTTTAACAGAGAATATGCTTTCTATTGAATTATTATTGGCAAATGGGCCATCTGGTGATGCAGTTAAAGCATAAGCGCCAATTGGAGATACAGTACCGGCAGGGGTTGCAGGAGTAACAGTAGCAGGCACTATTTTAGCACCTTCTGTAATAACACCCGCCCAATCACCTTTATGAAGTTTTACCCTCATTTTAAGTGCAATAGCAGCAGCCTTTGTGGCTCTGTAGCTTATACTTCCACTAGCAGCTGGTAAATTGGTTTCTGCAAAATCCAGATCTTCCAATATTTTAGTATACACTGTTGCTACAGTTGCCCGTGGTGCAGTCAGTATAGAGCCAACAGCAGCTGTAGTGTTGATTGGAAAATCCCTGTATGGAACACCCAATGCAGCACCAGCACCATCCAGGTAAGGTTTAGCAAACATCAACAAAGCTTCGTGATGCGCCATAGCCCTTAAAAAACGACATTCAGCTTCATACTGTAAAGCTACAGCAGAAGAAAGTACAGCACTTGTTCCTGCCGTTCTGAATCCGTCTATAGACACATTAGCTTTATTAATTAATTCGTACAATCCTTTCCACATAGCCACGCAGTTTGCAGAAGTAGAATTATAGGTAGCCTGGTAAGTGATCTGCAAGAAAGCCTGAATGTTCACCAGGTCTTCTCCCCGGGTATCTGACTGGTAAATGTTAGCGGCGCCAAAGGGATAACCCCTGTTTTCTGTGCTGCTGGTGACATAATAGACGCCTTGTGCAGCATCATATACACCATTTAATGCGAGTGCGCATTTAGATGCTGTAGTGAATACACTGGCATCTGTTAAGGAACTGTAAGGACTGGTTTCTAATACTTTTTTACAACTAAAAAGCATAGGGATAAATAGCAGTAGCCCTATTTTTATTTTATTCATCATTTTATTGATTTAAATATGATTATGAAATTATTGTAAACTTAAAACCCTAAAGAAACACCAAAAGACACATTACGCACTTGTGGTGATACAGCTGCATCTACACCAAGTGTACTGATATTGTCAGGATCTGCTCCTTTATATTTAGACCATACATACAGGTTTTGTCCCTGCACAAATATTCTTGCTGATTTCACATAGCCATTAGTTAATCTTTCCAGCATGTCAGATCTGAATGTATAAGCTAAAGAAAGGTTTTGAAGTCTTATATAATCACCTTTTTCTACAAACCTTGAGTTTGCAACAGCAGTCTGATTCATATTTGCTGCTTGTCCGTAATATAACTTTGGTACATCGGTTTCTTGTCCGGGCGTAGTCCAACGGTTTAATATCTCTTTACCATTGTTTTGGAAGCTTTGGTTAAATATCACTTCCTGCCTGGTATAGTTCATGATCTTATTACCACCGGAATAACGGAACATCACTGCTAATTCAAAGTTCTTATAGCCAAATGTGTTGGTAAAAGCACCGAAGTAAGTGGGTGTGGAATTGCCAAGGTTTGTTTTGTCTCCAGCCGCCAGGCTTGATGCTGCACCTAATGTGCCATCATTTTTGCTTGGCGCCACATAAACGCCCCCCGTAGTGAAACCGGTTATTCTTGAAAGGTTAACCTGAACCAATGAGCCATCTGCTTTAAGGAACAATGGATTTCCATTGGCTGAATTTACGCCTGCAGAACGGTAACCCCAAAGGATATTAATAGGGTCGTTCACCTGGATAACATTATAGTTACCGTTTGGAATTTGAGTTACCGGAACACCACCTACATCATATAGAGATTTAATCTTGTTTTTAACACTGGAATAGTTCACATTCAGATCCCAACTGAAATCTTTGGTTTTCACAATGCCTACATTCAAAGCCAGTTCAATACCCTTGTTTTGAAGTGTACCAATGTTTTGAGAGATGGTACCACCATTCAGATCAATAGACCCCGGTATACCCGCACTCAATGGTTGAGGTACATCAAGTACTAAATTATTAACATCGTTTACAAAATAATCAGCTACTAAAGTAATCCTGTCTTTTAAGAGCCCTAACTCAATACCCGCATCGTACTTTGTACTGGTTTCCCACTGTAAAGCCGGGTTACCTACACCAATTGGACCAAGACCGCCAAGATTACCATAGTTGCGTGCTCCAAAATTGGTTAAATACGGATAGCCGGCTAAAGTGTTACCCACTTTTGCATAAGAGGCTTTTATTTTAAGTTCATTTACAATTCGCTTGTCCCAGAAACGTTCTTCAGATGGTCTCCAACCAACTGAGAAACCTGGAAAAGAACCATATTTATTCCCCGGAGCAAGTGCACTTTGTCCGTCTCTTCTGATACTTGCCTGTGCAAAGTATTTATTTTTATAATCGTAGTTAAATCGGCCAAAGTAAGATAGGAATCCATTTCTTACATCATAAGTACCGGCAATTGTATTATTAGTACCAGAATTGCTAATATAATTTTCGGTAATAAAGAAAGGATCTGTTAGAGATCCGCCATTTGCAGACATCGATTTAGCCGTTTCTTTTTGCGCTTCATGACCAGCTGTCAGATAAATGCTGTGGTTTTTAAAAGTTTTGCTATAGTTCAGAACGTTTGACCAAACAAGCCTGAGAATATTAAAATCAGAATTGCTTGAGGTTCCTACCGCATATCCATCACCATGAAAAAGATTTTGACCAGTATAGCTATAATCATTGAACATATCAACACCTGCCTGGCTACGGAATTTTAAACCTTTGGCCGGAGATATTTCTATGTAAGAAGTATTGATAATTCTGTATTTATCAGAATACAATTTATTCTTCTTCATTGTATACAATACGTTGAAAAAATTATCGTCTACGCTTTGTGAGTTTGGCCCAACAAACATAGAATTGGTACTTGCACCAGTAGGGCTATAAGTAATGTTATAACCTTCCCAACCTGTAGCCAAAAAAGGAGAAACGTTGGGTAGCAAGCGCAAAGAAGAAGCGATAGCGCCTCCCAAAGCGTTAGAACCATTGTTCTGATCTCCATCCTGTTGACGGCTGATAGATAAATTATTGCCGATCTTCACAAATTTGTTCAATTCATGATCAATATTCATACGCACCCGGTAAGCTCTGTTATAGTTGCTTATTACGATACCTTTTTGATCATTATAGTTCATTGAAAAGTAATAAGTGGTTTTGTCGCCACCGCCTTGCAAAGCAATCGTATGGCTTTGGTTGGCTGCATTTTTGTTCATTACAAGATCCTGCCAGTCTGTTTCGTAAGATGGTGCAGCAGCATTTACACCAGCTTTTGCTGTTAAACCGGAATTGGTAAGTTTTTCATTGGCAATAGTCACAAATTCAGCTGCATTCAGCAACTCGAATTTTTTTAACGGACTACTATAACCTACAATACCATCGTAAGTTACTTTAGACTTCCCCCTTGTACCTTTCTTAGTTGTTATTAAGATTACACCCGCGGCTGCCCTTGATCCATAGATAGCAGTAGCAGATCCGTCTTTCAATACATCGATACTTTCAATATCAGAAGGGTTAATATCACCCAATGCATTAGAGTTGGTGGCAAATGCCAGGTTACCGGTAATAATTGGCGTACCATCTACTACTATAAGAGGACTGTTATTACCAGTAATAGATTGGATACCCCGTATTCTGATAGTAGCAGGTGTATTGGCCAAACCGCCTGAACTAGTTACCTGTACACCAGCTGCTCTGCCTGCAAGCTGCTTGTCAATTGACGGCGTTAATAAAGTAGAAAATTCTTTTGCATCAATTTTAGACGCCGACCCCGTAAACGATTTTTTCTGCTGTGTGCCATAGCCCACTACCACCACTTCAGATAAGCTTTTATCAGCAGACTGAAGGGATGCATTAATAACTGCTTTGTTACCAATGGTTATTTCCATAGCCGTAAGCCCAATAGAAGAAATAATCAGTGTTTTTGCGTTGTTTTGAACAGGAAGGGTGTAAATACCATCAGCATTTGTAGTAGTTCCCGTAGTAGTTCCTTTAATGACAACCGAGACATTGGGTATCGGTGTCCCATTAGCATCAGTTACCTTACCGGTAACAGTTCGTTGTTGTGCAAGCAGTTGCACAGCGGCAAACAAGACTCCCATAAGGAGCATTAGTTTTCTCATGTTTAGTTATTGTTTGGTTAAAAATCAAATTTATGCACAGAACATAAACTTCTCAAAATATATGACAAGTTTATTAAATAAATGCTGCGTCCTGAAACGGACAACCATTATTTATTTATAAACGACGGCTATCTGTTTATGAATTGCCGGTAATCAGCAAAACTGAAAAATGCTGCGATTACAGAAAAACCCATAGTTGCATGATAATCAGTGCGGGTAAGCGCGGGTAAATACCCAATAATTTCTATCCTTCCTTATTGCTGATACTGCTGATCAGCAAAGCCGGTAAGAGAATAAGATTGGTAAAAGTAGCCACCACCAGGGTAAGGGAAGTAAGCCAGCCCAGGGCCTGGGTGCCGCCAAAACCGCTGAAACAGAATATAATAAAGCCTGTAATCAGCACCATGGAAGTGTATACTATGCTGATGCCGGTTGAATGAATGGTTGCAATTACAAGCTGCTGCTGCGTCTGGCTGCTGCCCTTTTGCTCCTGTTTATAATTAACCAGGAAACGGATGGTAATGTCTATAGCTATACCAAGTGCTATACTGAATATGAGTACGGTAGAAGGTTTTAGTGCAACACCCACCCAACCCATTATACCGGCAGTAATAATAAGTGGAATAACATTGGGTATCAGCGAACAAAAAAGTATACGCACAGAACGGAATAAATACAGCATGCACAAGGCAATCAGGCCAAAAGCCCAGAGTATACTGTCTTTTAAACCCTTAATGATAAAGCTGCTGCCTTCTAAAAAAGTTACGCTGGCACCTGTTAACTCAACCTTATATTTTGTGGAATCAAAATAATGAGTGGCCTGGTCCTGGATCCGCTGCAGTAATACAGGCAGCCGCTTGCTTCCTATATCGGCCATGTTTACGCTGATACGTGCTTTTTGTTTACTGCTATCCATAAAAGAGCTCAGCAACTTTGTAAAATTATTATTGTTGTTGCCAGCAGCGGTATCTGTTTTGGTGGTAAGATAAGAGGAAAGAAAACTAATATCAAATGAATTGGGCAGTGCATAATTGCTGCTGTCTCCGTCGTAATATGCCTGCCTGGCAAATTTCAATCCTTCTACTA